>Ga0190270_10000431_pt1 | contig 18251 bp, 20 predicted proteins | sample Popmic320T_FD_133748 | JGI IMG/M metagenome (GOLD analysis project Ga0190270, IMG submission 133748) | Populus adjacent soil microbial communities from riparian zone of Weber River, Utah, USA - 320 T | ecosystem: Environmental > Terrestrial > Soil > Riparian zone | place: USA: Utah | collected...
CAAGGGCTGATGCGGGTTGCGGTCACGCCCAGAGCGTAGTGCCCCGACGGGGGGATGGCCCGAAGTGCCGTTCCAGCCGATCCATCTGGCAGGTTCTTCCACCAGCGTCATGGCATTCGCGGCCCACAACCAGGAGCGGGACCTCCCGCTCGGTGAGTTGATCGTCCGCGCCGGGCTACTTTCCTCGGTGCAGCTCGACGCTGCGCTCGCAGTTGCTCGGGCCAGTGGACGCCGGCTGGGCGAGGTGCTCGTCGAGGACGAGCTCGTGGACGAGCGTGAGCTCGCGCAGATCGTCGCCCAGCAGGAGGGGCTCGAGTTCGTCGACCTCGGCAAGCACGACCTCGACCACGAGGCCCTCGACCTGCTCTCGGAGTCCTCGGCGCGCCGGTACCTGGCACTTCCGTACAAGCTCGAAGGCACCGCGGTCTGCGTCGTGATCGCCGACCCGTCCGACGACGCGGCTCTCGACGCCGTCCTCGGCGAGATGGAGCGCCCGGTGCGCTTCGTCGTCGCGACCCGCGCCGAGGTCGAGTCGGCCCTTCGCGAAGCGTTCGGCGAGCCTTTCCCGGCCGCCTGATAGCCTCCCGCCACACATAAGGCGAGCGGAAAGGGAAGCCGGTGCAAGTCCGGCACGGTCCCGCCGCTGTAAGGGGAGACGCTCTTCGCCCGAATGCCACTGGCCGCGAGCCGGGAAGGCGGCGCGAGAGGGAGCCCCGAGTCAGAAGACCTGCCGTCCGCCTTCAGATCCGTTCCCCTCGCGGAAGGAGGAAACGTGCTTCGTCGTTCCCCGATGGCCTTCGTGGCCGTCCTGTTTGCTCTGGTGCTCGCTGCGTGCGGGAGCTCCCAGGGCTCGTTGTCGTCCACGTCGTCTGCTCCGGCTTCGACGCAGACGTCGGCTACGGCGCCCGAGCGCATCGTGTCGCTTTCGCCGCCCGCGACCGAATCGCTCTTTGCGATCGGCGCCGGGGACCAGGTCGTGGCGGTCGACGACCAGTCGAACTACCCCGCTCAGGCTCCGCACACGAAGCTCTCCAGCTACCAGCCGAACGTTGAGGCGATCGCCGACTACGAGCCCGATCTCGTCGTCATCTCGTACGACCCCACCGATGTCGTCAAGGGGCTAAAGAAGCTCCACATCCCCGTCCTTCTTCAGGCCGCGCCGGCCGACCTCGAAGGAGCCTACGCGCAGATCGAAGAGCTCGGCGACGTCACGGGCCACTCCAACGCCGCGGCTCAGGTGGTCACCGACATGAAGAGCCGCATCGCAGGGCTCGCGGAAGGCAAGCCCGGCGCAGGGCTCACCGTCTACCACGAGATCAGCCCCGACTTCTACTCCGCGACCTCGCAGACGTTCATCGGCTCCGTCTACACGCTTCTCGGAGCGAAGAACATCGCCGACGCGGCAGGCGGCAAGGCACCCGACTATCCGCAGCTCTCGGCCGAATACGTCGTCGATTCGGACCCCGATGTGATCGTCCTGTCGGACACGAAGTGCTGCAGCCAGAGTGAAAAGACGGTTCGCTCTCGCCCGGGCTGGGATCAGCTCTCGGCGGTGAAGGGCGGAGACGTCGTCCCGGTGGATGACGACATCGCCTCCCGCTGGGGGCCGCGCATCGTCGACTTCGCCGAGATCGTCGCCCAGGCGTTCCAGGACGCGGGGACGTGATCGCCGTTCGGCAACGGCGTGGGGCGATCCTGCCGGGGCTGAGCGCAGCGTGGCTCGCGGCGGGGCTCGGTAGCGTAGTCGCGGCCGCGCTCGTCGCGCTCGCCGTCGGGCCGGTCGATCTCGGTCTGAGCTCGATCGGCCGCGAGTTGCTGAGCCATGTGCCTTTCCTGGACGTGAAGTCGCCCATGACGGCGACAGAGGACGCCATCCTCTGGCAGATCCGGGCGCCTCGCGTCGCGCTCGGACTCCTCGTCGGCGCGATGCTCGCCTCGGCCGGGGCCGCCTACCAGGGCGTGTTCCGGAACCCGCTCGCGGATCCGTATCTCCTCGGTGCAGCCGCCGGGGCCGGGCTCGGCGCGACGCTCGTGATCGCGTACTCCCATGGAGGCGCGAGCCGCGATCTCAGACCGCTCGCCGCGTTCGTCGGGGCGATGGTCGGCGTCGGAGCGGCCTACCTCCTCGGGCGATCGGTTGCCGGGCGGACGACGGCGACGCTCATCCTCGCCGGGGTGACGGTCGCCTCGTTCTTGACCGCCGTGCAGACCTTCGTTCAGCAGCAGAACACCGACACGGTGCAGGAGGTCTACGCCTGGATCCTCGGCCAACTCGAGACCTCGGGCTGGCGGGAGGTGGCGCTTGCCCTGCCGTACATGGTCGTGAGCTGGGCCGTGCTCCTGCTCCACCGGCGGCTGCTCGACGTCCTCGCCGTCGGAGACGAGGAAGCCTCGAGCGTCGGAGTGGACGTTTCCCGCGTTCGTCTCATCGTGCTCGCCGCAGCCACGCTGGGGACGGCCGCGGCGGTCGCGTTCAGCGGATTGATCGCGTTCGTCGGGATCATCATCCCGCACGCCATCCGTCTCGTCGTCGGCACGAGCTACCGAATCGTCCTCCCGCTCTCACTCTGCTTCGGGGCCGCGTTCCTCGTTCTCGCCGACGTCCTCGCCCGGACCGTGGCCGCACCGGCGGAGCTTCCCATCGGCGTTGTGACGGCGTTCTTCGGCGCGCCGTTCTTCGCCCTCGTCCTGCGGACGACGAGGATGGTGGGCACGTGACGCCTCTGGCCGTCGAGGGGCTCCGAGTCGAGCTCGACGGAGCCGTCGTCGTCGACGGCCTCGCGCTCGAGGTGGAGCAGGGCGAGTGGCTCGGCCTCATCGGGCCGAACGGGGCGGGGAAGACGACGGTCCTGCGTGCAGTGGGCGGGCTCGTTCCATATGCCGGCTCCATCAGGCTCTTCGGCGATGAGATCGCCGGTCTCGGGCGGCGCGAGGTCGCCCGGCGCGTGGCGCTCGTTCCGCAGGCGCCGGTGATTCCTCCGGACATGACCGTGCTCGAATACGTCGTCATCGGCCGCACGCCGCATCTCGGCTACACGGGCGCGCCCGAGGCGAGAGACGTGGACGTGTGCCGCTCGGCGCTCGCCCGGCTCGACGTCGCACAGCTCGCGGATCGACGGCTTGGCTCGCTGAGCGGCGGAGAGCGCCAGCGGGCGGTTCTTGCTCGGGCTATGGCGCAGGACGCCCGTCTGATCGTTCTGGACGAGCCCACCACCGCGCTCGACGTCGGCGCCCAGCAGCAGGTGCTCGAGCTCGTGGCCGATCTGCGGAAAAGCAAGTCCCTGACCGTGCTGAGCGCGATGCACGATCTCACCGTCGCCGGCCAGTATCCGGACCGGCTCGTGTTGATCGACCGAGGGCAAGAGGCGGTGAGCGGGCTGCCGGGGGAGGTGCTCACCGAGGAGACGATCGCTCGTCACTACGGCGCCTCGGTTCGTGTGGTCTCCGACGGTGACTCGATCGCGGTCGTTCCTCTCCGCCCGCACGTCGAGAGGGAGGAGCGGGTCGGATCGTGAGCCTGACGCTTCTCCTCGGCGGTGCCCGGAGCGGGAAGTCCGGCCTGGCCGTCCGCCGGGCCGCCGTCGCCGAGACCGTCGTCTTCATCGCGACCGGGGAGGCAGGCGACGAGGAGATGGCCGCGCGGATCGAAGCGCATCGGGCCGAGCGGGACGTGAGGTGGACGACCGTCGAGGAGCCGGTCGACGTTCGGGTCGCTCTCCAGTCCGCCCCTCGTGATGCATTCGTCATCCTCGACTGTCTCTCTCTCTGGGTCTCGAACCTGATCGACCGGGGCTGGGACGACGAAGCGATCGAGGCCGAGGGAGCCCGAGCGGCCCAAGTCGCGGCTGAGAGGCCGGCGCCCACCGTGGTCGTCACGAACGAGGTCGGGCTCGGGATTGTCCCGGCGACGCCGCTCGGCCGACGCTATCGGGACGTCCTCGGACGAGTCAACGCGGCCTTTGCCGGCGTCGCGGACGAGGCGCTGCTCGTAGTCGCCGGACGGACGCTTCGCCTCGAGCGATGATCACGATTCCGGCGATCCGGCCCGCCGACAGGGCGTGCGGCGACGAAGCCCAGCGCCGACTCGATCGGAAGACGAAGCCGACAGGAAGCCTTGGCGAGCTCGAGCAACTGGTCGTGCGTATCGCCGCGGCCCGGCGCACCGCAGACCTCGAACCACTCCGCGCCGCGATCGTTCTTGCGGCCGGAGATCACGGCTACGTCGAGGAGCGGGTGAGCGCCTACCCGGCCGAGGTCACCGCGCAGATGCTGGCGAACATCTCCGCGGGAGGAGCAGCGATCAACATCCTCGCGCGGCAAGCCGGAGCGGAGCTGATCGTAGTCGACGCGGGCGCGCGCGCAGCCGTGCGCGGCAACTCGATCCGCCCCGTTCGTCTTGGCTCCGGAACGGCGAACGCGACTCACGGTCCCGCGATGAGTCGGGATCAAGCGGAGAACGGCATTGCCGCGGGGATCGACCTCGCCGCGGAGCTTGGGCGCTCAGGCTTCGGCCTGGTCGCGGTCGGTGAGCTCGGGATCGGCAACACGACCGCGGCGAGCGCGCTCGCCGCGGCACTGCTGCCTGCCGAGCCCAGGCTCGTCTGCGGACGAGGCACGGGAATCGACGACGCCGGGCTCGTGCGGAAGATCGAGGTCGTCCGACGGGCGCTCGAGGCAAACGCGGACCGCATGGGAGATCCGCTGGGTGCCCTGGCGGCGGTGGGGGGATTCGAGGTTGCGGTCCTAACCGGTGTCTGCCTGGCAGCTGCCGCCAACGCGCAGATCGTCGTTCTCGACGGATTCGTTACGGCCGCCGCTGCTCTCGTCGCCGCCCGGCTGGTCCCCGCTGTCGCCGACTATATGGTTGCGTCGCACCGCGCCCCGGAGCCCGGACACAGGCTCGTGCTCGAAGCACTCGGGCTTCAGCCTCTCCTCGATCTCGGACTTCGCCTCGGCGAGGGAAGCGGAGCCGCGCTCGCGATTCCGATCGTCAATTCAGCACTTGCGGTCATGGCCGAGATGGCGACGTTCGAAGATGCAGGGGTGAGCGACCGCTAGTGCGGGGCGCCGCCGGTGCGATCGCGTTTCTCACGCGGGTGCCGATCGAGCTGTGGGTGCGGCTCGATGGTCGGGACGTCGCCCGCGGGAGCCCGTTCTTCCCTCTGGTCGGTGCGGCCCTCGGCGCCGTCGTCGGGGTCGTCGCCGTCGGGGTCGGCGAGGTGCTTCCGGCCCTCCTGGCCGCGGGGATCGCGATCGCCTGCGAGGCGGTGCTTACCGGGGCGATCCATCTGGACGCGGTCGCGGACCTGGCAGATTCTCTGGGGGCGAGAACCCGTGAGCGTGCTCTCGAGATCTTGCGGGACCCGAACGTGGGTGCCTTCGCGCTTGTTGCCCTCGTCATCGACCTTCTTCTCCGGGTCGGCGCGCTTGCGGCCCTCCTCGCCGAGGACGGCATCGTCTCGCTCGCCGCGGTCGCCTACGCGCTCGGCCGCGCGGCCCCACTCGCAATCGGCTGGGCGCTCCCCTACGCGCGGTCTGGAGAAGGGAGCGGCCGCGCCCTCATCGACGAACCGCGAGCTTGGGAGAGACTCGCCGGTTTGATACTCGCAGTCGGGCTTGCGTTCGGGCTCGCCGGCTTGCGCGGCCTTGTTCTCGCAGTCGGCGCGCTGGCGGGAACCCTGCTGGTCGCTTTGGTCGCCCAGCACAAGCTCGGCGGGGCGACGGGCGACGTGCTGGGGGCCGGAATCGAGGCCGCCACGCTGGGCGCCCTACTCGCCGCGGTGGCGACCGCGTGAGCCGGCTCATCGTTGTGCGCCATGCCGAGCCGGACGGGATGCGGGGCCGGATCTACGGAAGGCTCGACCCACCGCTCTCACCGACCGGGCGGGCGCAGGCGGAAGGGGTCGCCGCGTGGCTGCAGCCCGTTCCGCTCGACGCTGTCTATGCAAGCCCGTTGCGGAGAGCTCGAGAGACGGCCGGGTTTCTGGCTCGCGGGCGCGGGATCGAGGTGGCCATTCACCCCGGCCTCGTGGACATCGATTTCGGTGAGTGGGAGGGCGGCCGCTTCGAGGAGCTGGAACGGAGCGACCCCGACCTGTACCGGTCGTGGATGACCCAGCCGACCCGGACTCGCTTCCCGGGCGGCGAGAATTTCGAAGAGCTGAAGGCCCGCGCCCTCGCGGCGGCCGCCGAGATAAGGCGAGAGGTGGAGTCCGCGGCCGTCGTCGCTCATGCAGGCGTGAATCTCGCAATTCTCGGAGACGCCGTAGGGATCCCCGACGACGCGATTTTTCGCCTGGACCAACCACTTGCGGCGGTGAGCGTGGTCGACTGGATCGAGAACGTCCCGATCGTGCGAGCCGTGAACGCCGCCGTAGAATCGGCGTCGTGGCTCGCGCGGTGATCCTGACGGTCGGAAACGAGATCGTCTCCGGCGACACCGAGAACACGAACGCCTCCTGGCTCGCGCGGCGGCTTGCCGGGCTCGGCGTCGAGGTGCGCCTGATCGCCGCGGTACGCGACGAGATCGAGGAGATCGCCGCCTTCCTCCGCGCCGAGGCGCCGAGGGTCGAGAACGTCTTCGTGACGGGCGGCCTCGGAGGGACTCCCGACGACATCACGCGCGAAGGCGTCGCGGCCGCGTTCGGCCGGGAGTGCGAGGAGATCGCCGAGGTGGCGGCCGTCCTCCGCGCCCGGTTCGAGCCGCGCGGTCTCGGCGACTACGCCGCGCGCTGGGCGTGTCTGCCCCACGGGGCCGAGCCGCTCATGAACCCTCTCGGAGGTGCGCCCGGCTTCGTGGTCGAGAACGTCGTCGTCCTGCCGGGGCTGCCGAGCGAGATGGAGGCGATGTTCGAGACCGTCGCGGACCGGTTCGCCGGCCGGCCGATCGAGACCTGGCGCCGGAGCTACCGCACGGGCGAGGGCCAGATCGTCGGGATCCTCGAGGAGGCGACGCGGCGCCATCCCGAGGTGACGGTCGGGAGCTACCCGCGCTTCCTGGACGACGGGCCGGAGGTGACCGTCGTGCTCAAGTCGGCGGACGAGGAGGCTCTCGCCGCCGCGACCGCGTGGGTCGAGTCCGCCTTGGCCGATCACTCGGCTCGCTAGGCTGGGGTCGTGGCCGTCACGTCGCCCGACCAGTACCTCGCGGACCTGAATCCCGCCCAGCGGGAGGCCGTGCTCGCGACCGAAGGCCCGGTGCTCGTCGTCGCGGGCGCCGGTTCGGGGAAGACCCGCGTGCTCACGTACCGGATCGCCCATCTCGTGTCCGCGGTCGGCGTCAAGCCGCAGGAGATCCTCGCGATCACCTTCACGAACAAGGCGGCGGGGGAAATGCGGGAGCGGTTGGAAGGCGTCCTGGGCGGCATCGCCCGGACGATGTGGGTGATGACGTTCCACTCGGCGTGCGGACGCATCCTCAGGACCGAGGCGCCGAAGCTCGGCTACCGCTCGAACTTCACGATCTACGACCAGGCCGACCAGGTGCGTGTCGTGAAGCTCTGCCTGGAGGAGCTCGAGCGCGACCCGAAGCGCTTCGTTCCGCGCGGGATCCACTCGCAGATCTCCAACGCCAAGAACCTGCTGATCACCCCCGACGACTACAAGGCGCGCGTCTCGTCCTTCTACGACCAGACCGTTGCCGACGTCTACGAGCTCTACCAGGGGCGGCTCTTCGCCTCGAACGCCGTGGACTTCGACGATCTCCTCATGCTCACCGTCCAGGTGCTGGAGCGCTTCCCCGAGGCGCGCAAGCGCTGGCAGAAGGCCTTCCGCTACGTCCTCGTGGACGAGTATCAGGACACGAACCACGCGCAGTACCGGCTGCTGCAGCTCCTCGCCGGCGAGCACCAGAACGTCTTCGCCGTCGGCGACCCCGATCAGTCCATCTACGCCTTCCGCGGCGCGGACATCCGCAACATCATGGAGTTCGAGCGCGACTTCGGCGGCGCCAAGCAGATCGCCCTGGAGCAGAACTACCGCTCGACGAACGCGATCCTGCGCGCGGCAAACGCCGTCATCTCCGAGAACCGCGAGCGCAAGCCAAAGAACCTCTGGAGCGAGCTCGGCGAGGGCGATCCCATCCGGGTGATCGAGGTCGAGGACGAGCACGCCGAGGCGCGCTTCGTCGCCGCCGAGATCGCCGGCCTCGTCGACGAGGGCTTCGCGGGCTCCGAGATCGCGATCTTCTACCGGACGAACGCGCAGTCTCGGGTGCTGGAGGACGTGCTCGTCCGCCAGGACATCCCGTACCAGGTGATCGGCGGGCCGAAGTTCTACGAGCGGGCGGAGATCAAGGACGCGATCGCCTACCTGCAGGTGATCGACAACCCCTCCGACGCGATCTCGCTGACGCGGATCGCGAATCGGCCGCGCCGGGGGATCGGCGACGCGTCGCTCGCCCGCGTTCGGGCGTACGCGGACGCGCACGGCCTCTCGCTCTGGGAGGCGCTCGAGCATCCGGAGGAGGCGGGCTGCGGCGGCGCGCCGCTCAAGGCGATCGACAAGTTCCGAACGCTGATGCAGTCGTCCATGTCCGGCGCGCTCGAGCTGCCGGTTCCCGAGCTCCTCGAGCGCGTACTCGACCAGAGCGGCTACCTCGAATCGCTCGAGGCCGAGCGGACGATCGAGGCGCAGGGACGCAGCGAGAACCTGATGGAGCTCGTCGGTGTCGCCCGCGAGTACCAGGAGAGCGCCGAGAACCCGAGCCTCTCCGAGTTCCTGCAGCAAATCTCCCTGTTCTCGGACCAGGACGCGATCGAGGAGGAGCGCAGTCTCGTCACGCTCATGACGCTCCACAACGCGAAGGGCCTCGAGTTCCGCGCGGTCTTCCTCATCGGGATGGAAGAGGGCGTCTTCCCGCACTCGCGCTCCATCGAGGAGCAGGGGCTCGAGGAGGAGCGGCGGCTCTGCTACGTGGGCCTCACCCGAGCCCAGGAACGGCTCGTCCTGACACACGCCGCCGCCCGCTCGCTCTGGGGCTCTCGGGGCTACAACCTGCCGAGCCGGTTCCTCGACGAGCTTCCGCAGGAGGAGATCGAGCGCGACCGGCTGCGACCGTCGTCGTGGACCGGCTACGGCGCGCCGACGGTCACGGTCCGCCGCGACGTGCCGTCCCTCTCCACCGGCGACTCCGTGCGCCACTCCACCCTCGGGGAGGGCGTCGTCACCGCCATCGCGGCTGACGGGATCGTCACCGTCCGCTTCGCCGACGACGGGGTCGAACGGCGTCTCATGCTCGAATACGCGCCGCTCGAGAAGGTCTGAGCTTGGAGGTCCGGCGGGCACAGAGCGGTGAGATCCTGGCCGGCCTCACGCCGGTCTCGCACTACTTCGGGAGCGTCCCTGCCGAGGACACGGTGCAGCGCTTCGCCCGTGTCCTTCGGCCCGAGCGGATGCATGTCGCGGAGGAGGACGGGAAGATCGTCGGCGGGGCGAGTGCCTTCGAGTTCCAGTTCACGGTGCCGGGCGTGATCGTTCCCGCAGCCGGGGTCACGATTGTGGGCGTGCTGCCGACCCATCGGCGCCGCGGGATCCTCACCGAGCTGATGCGCGCCCAGCTCGACGACATCCACGAGCGCGGCGAGCCGGTTGCCTGCCTGTGGGCTTCGGAGGAGACGATCTACGGGCGGTACGGGTACGGCATGGCTGCTCTCTGCGGCGACATCGAAATCCTGCGCGTCTACGGCAGCTTCAGACGGCGTCCGGAGCACGGCGGTGCCTTTCGCCTCCTGTCTCACGAGGAGGCTCTGGAGGTCATCCCGCCCGTGTGGGCGCGGGTCGCGGCCGAGACGCCGGGCATGTTCGCGCGGCCGCGGGAGTGGTGGGAGGCGCGCGCGCTGCACGACTCGGAGAGCCGGCGCGACGGCGCGGGCGAGATGATGCGCGTCGTCCTCGAGCGCGACGGCGAGGCGCTGGCGTATGCGCTCTACCGCGTGAAGATGGACTTCGAGTCGGGCAGCTCGACCGGCGAGGTGCGCGTCCTCGAGGCGCTGGGCGTTTCCCCGGAGGCGACCGCAGGGATCTGGCGCTACCTGCTCGACGTCGACTGGCTCGACCGGTTGCAGGCAGAGCTCCTGCCCGTCGACCACCCTCTCTTCCTGCTGCTCGAGCAGCCGCGCCGTCTTCGCTTCCGTCTCGCCGACTCGCTCTGGCTTCGCCTCGTTGATGTGGGGGCTGCGCTCGCGGCGCGGTCACTCGAGGGCGATGTCGTGCTCGAGGTGAGCGATGCCTTCTGTCCATGGAACGACGCTCGCTACTCGCTCGACGGGGCGAAGACGACGGAGGACGCCGACCTTCGCCTCGACGTCTCCGACCTCGCGACCGTCTACCTCGGCGGGTTCACCTTCGCGCAGCTTCTGCGGGCCGGGCGCGTAGAGGAGCTCGTCGAGGGCGCGATTGCCCGCGCCGATGCCGTTTTCCGCACCGACCGCGCGCCCTGGTGCCCGGAGATCTTCTGACGCACGCGTTCGTCCCGTTCGCTACTATCCGCCGCTGTGTTCGCCCGGATGGCCCTAACGGGCCTTTTTCTTTTCGGTCTGCTCGCAGCTCCGGCAGGCGCACAACTCCCCGAACCGGTGGAGCGCGTGCCCGACCGCCAACTCTTCTTCGTCCCCCTGAACGGGAACCTCGGCTCGCCGTTCGGCTATCGCTGGGGCCGCATGCACGAGGGGATCGACATCGAGGGCTGGGCGCACACGAACGTGCACGCCGCCCTTGCCGGCACGGTCACCCGCGTCGGCTGGCTCACCAACGCGTCGGGCTTCGGGCTCGTGATCAAGGTGCGCCACACCGGCGGCATCGTGACCATGTACGCCCACCTGGCGAAGACGCTCGTCCGCCCGGGAGATCGGGTCGCCGAGGGCCAGCTCATCGCCAAGGCGGGCTGCACCGGCTCCTGCACAGGAGTCCACCTGCACTTCCAGGTCTGGGTGAACGGCAAGCTGACCGACCCGCAGCGGTTCCTCGGCAACCGCGTGCGATTGCGCTAGCGGTTGTGGCAGACGATCTCGACGGAGTTCCCGTCGGGATCGAGCACGTAGGCGCCGTAGTAGCCGGGGTGGTAGATCTCCCGCTCGCCGGGAGGCCCGTCGTCGCGGTATCCCGCCTCGGTCAGAGCGGCGTGGAAGGCGTCCACGGTCGCGTTCTCGTCGGCGGGGAAGGCGAGGTGCACGTTCTCCGTCGGCTCGCCGGAAAGGACCGAGAACGATCCCGTCCTGCCGGCGAACATGGCCCGCTCGGGGGAGTCGTAGCGCAGCCCGAAGCGGCCGAACGGCGCCACGAGTTCGTAGAAGCGCTTCGATGCGGCCACGTCGCGCACCCGGATCCAGAGGTGGTCGACCGTCCCGTCGTCGCGCAGCTTTTCCGCGTAGTGGACAGCCTCGGCGCTGTTGCCGTCGGGGTCGAGGAGAAAGCCGCCGTAGTAGTCGTCGCCGTACTCGGGCCGCGGTCCGGGCTCGCCGTCGCTGCGATAGCCGGCGTCGACGCCGGTGCGCCAGAACTCGTCGACCTTGGCGTATGAGGCTGCCGGGAAGCCCACATGCAGGCGCCGCGTCACCGGCTCGCCCTCGCGAGCGGGCGCGAGCGACCAGTCGTCCCATTCGTCCTTGGAGGTCATCTCGATCCCGAGCACCGCGAGGACGGTGTCGTAGAAGCGCTGGGATGCCTCGCGGTCTGAGACCCGGATGGTGACGTGATCGAACATAGAGCGACTATGCCCGAAGGTCGGCGCCGGTAGGCTCAAGTCATGGAAAGGCGCACGCTCGCACAAGGGCTCGAAGTGTCGGCGATCGGGCTCGGTTGCATGGGCATGTCCGAGTTCTACGGTGCCCGAGACGAGGAGGAGGCGCTCGCCACGATCAATCGCGCCCTCGAGCTCGGCATCAACTTCCTCGACACCGCCGACATCTACGGGCCCTTCACGAACGAGAAGCTCGTGGGGCGGGCGATTGCGGAGCGACGCGACGAGGTCGTGCTCGCCACGAAGTTCGGAAACGTGCGCGACGAGAAGGGCCAGCGGCTAGGCATCCGCGGCGATGCCGAGTACGTCCACCAGGCCTGCGAGGCCTCACTGAAGCGGCTCAGGGTCGACTACATCGACCTGTACTACCAACACCGGGTCGACGAGCTGACCGAGATCGAGGAGACGGTCGGCGCCATGGCAGAGCTCGTCCAGGCCGGCAAGGTGCGCCACCTCGGCCTCTCGGAGGCATCGCCGGAGACGATCCGCAGGGCGCATGCGGTGCATCCGATCACGGCGCTCCAGTCGGAGTACTCGCTGTGGACGCGGGATCCCGAGGACGAAGTCCTGCCCGCAATCCGCGAGCTCGGCATCGGCTTCGTCGCCTACAGCCCACTCGGCCGCGGCTTCCTCTCGGGCCGGATCCAGTCGGTCGACGATCTGGATGCGGACGACTTCCGGCGCAGCAACCCGCGGTTCCAGGGGGACAACTTCGACAGGAACCTGGCGCTCGTCGACCGGGTACGCGAAATCGCGGAGGAAAAGGGCGTGACGCCCGCCCAACTCGCGCTTGCATGGATGCTTCGTCAAGGTGATGACATCGTTCCGATTCCGGGGACGAAGCGCGTGCGCTACCTGGAGGAGAACGCGCGCGCTGTCGAGGTCGGGCTGGGCGAGGACGACTTGACGCGCATCGAAGAGGCGTTCCCCAAGGGCGCTACGTCGGGGGAGCGCTACCCCGACATGTCCACGATCGACCGCTAGCCGCTCAGTCGCGCGGACGGATATCGACCACGATGCCAGTGTTCGCGTCCACCCGGACTTCCTGCGCGCCAACGTCCACGCTGTAGACGATCCGGTCGCCGAAGTGCTCGAGGTCGACCTGGCCGAGGTCGCCCTGGACGACCCGCTGGGCGGTGGCGTCCGCCTCGGAGAGCGACAGGGTCGTCTCGGGCAGCAGATCCTTGCCGTCGTCGAGGGAGCCGGGCTGGTAGTGGGCGCCGTCGTCGAATATGAGGCCGCGCGCGCCGCCGACCGCGCCCGTCGTGAAGACGAGAGTGAGGGCGGCCGCGGCTGCGAGGGTTGCGAGTAGGAGCCAGCGCTTCACGATTTCCTCCTCGTTCTCGGTGAGTCCACGCTAGCTCGCACGTGTGAGACGGCGATGAGAGCATGCGAGCGTCCTCTCATCTTTCTCTCATGCGTTCACAATGAGAATCGAGCCGTGCGCGTTCTGATGGTCGAAGACGACGTGAAGATGGCCGGTCTCGTCCGCCGAGGGCTGATCGAAGACGGGCACGCGGCCGACGTTGCCTCGAGCGGGGAAGACGCCGTCTGGATGGCGCAGGCGCATCCCTACGACGCGATCGTCCTCGACGTCATACTCCCGGGGCTCTCGGGCTTCGAGACCTGCAAGCGCCTCCGCAACGCCGGAGTCTGGTCGCCGGTACTCATGCTCACGGCGCGCGACGGGGTGGACGACCGCGTCGCCGGGCTCGACGCGGGCGCCGACGACTACCTGACGAAGCCCTTCTCCTTCGCGGAGCTCCTTGCCCGCCTCCGTGCGCTTGCCCGCCGCGGGAGCTCGGAGCGTCCCGTCGAGCTCGTCGTCGACGACCTGCGCCTCGACCCGGCCTCGCGCCGCGTCTGGCGGGGAGGCGCCGAGGTCGCACTCTCGCCGAAGGAGTTCGCGCTGCTCGAGACGTTCATGCGCCGGCCGGGACAGGCACTCTCGCGCCTCCAGCTCCTCGAGCACGCCTGGGATTTCGCCTATGAGAACCGCTCCAACGTCGTGGACGTCTACGTCCGCTACCTGCGCGAGAAGCTCGACCGACCGTTCGGCAAGAGCTCGTTCGAGACCGTGCACGGCGTCGGCTACCGCCTGCGGGAGGAGGCGTCGTGAGCCACCTCCCGATCCGCGTGCGCCTTGCTCTCTATTTCGCGCTGGCGATGGCCGTCGTGCTCGCCGCTGCGGGGTGGTTCGCCTACGCACGAGTGAGCACCGATCTCGGCAACGCACTCGACCAGGACCTCCGCGCCCGCGGGCAGGACCTTTCAGCGCTCGTGGCGAGCGGGGGCTCGGTGGCCTCGACGCAGGGCGCGCTGATCGAGAACGGCGAGTCCTTCTCCGAGGTCGTGGATTCCAAAGGCCGCGTGCTCGACGCGACGGCGCCGATCGGGCGAAGCCTGCTCACGCCCACCGAGCTCGCCGCGGCTCGGAGCGAGCCGGTCTTCGCCGACAGGCCTTCCGTGCCCGGCCTCGACGAGCCCGCGCGTATGCTCGCGCTGCCCGCCGTGCGGGACGGGGAAAGGGTCGTGCTCGTGGTCGGTGCGACCAAGGAGAACCGAGCCGAGATGCTCAGCAGCCTCGGCACGGCGTTCCTGATCGGCGGGCCGATCGCGCTTATCCTCGCTGCGCTCGGCGGCTATCTCCTCGCCGGCGCGGCGCTCCGGCCGATCGAGTCGATGAGGCGCCGCGCGGCGGACATTTCCGCGAGCTCGCTCGACGAGCGGCTTCCCGTCCCGTCGGCCGACGACGAGGTCTCGCGACTTGGCCAGACGCTGAACGCCATGCTCGCGCGACTCGAGGACGGCCTCGAGCGAGAGCGGTGCTTCGTCGCCGACGCGAGCCACGAGCTGCGAACGCCGCTCGCGCTCTTGAAGACCGAGCTAGCCTTCGCCTCGAAGCCGGGCCGCTCCGAAGACGAGCTGCGGGCCGCGATCGACTCGGCTGCAGAGGCAACCGACCGCCTCACACGGATCGCGGACGACCTGCTCCTGCTCGCGCGGGCCGAACAGGGCGGGCTGCGCCTGAAGACCGAGCAGGTGGACGTTCTGGACCTCCTCGAGGTCGTCGCCGGCCGCTTCCGCACCGACCGGGAGATCTCGGTGTCCCCCGGCGACCCGCTCGTCGTTCCGGCAGACCGACTGCGGCTCGAGCAGGCCCTGACGAACCTCGTCGACAACGCCCTTCGCCACGGCACCGGCGCGATCACCGTGTCCGCAGTTACCGAGAATGGGACTGCCGAGCTGCACGTGGTGGACGAGGGCCCAGGGTTCGGCGAGGCGTTCCTCCCGCAGGCGTTCGAGCGCTTCGCGCGCGGCGGCGACGGCCGCGAAGGGGAGGGGAGCGGCCTCGGCCTCGCCATCGTCGCGACGATCGCGCGTGCCCATCGCGGCTCGGCTCGCGCGGTGAACGCGCCCGGCGGAGGGGCGGATGTCTGGATTTCGCTCCCGCTCCGTTGAGTGGGCCCGGGCCGCCCTAAAAGGCGCAGGCGGGCATTCCGGCGGCGGGAGCGTAGTGGTCTACGAGACTTTTCCGGAGCGCGAAGTCGCGAGCAGCAACGACGTACTCCTCTTGGTTCTTCTTCTTCGCGGCCTTTTGTAGACGTTCGAGCGCTGCGAGAGCGAGCTGCCGATTGCTGAGGAACTGCGAGTAGGGACCCTCGTAGTCGGGCGGAGGCTGCAGCTTCGCCAGTTCGGCCTGCGTGGCCCGCTCGCGCTCGAGTTCGATCCGGACGGCGCGAACGTACGCCCCGCGAGTGCGAGGCAGAGCCGGCTTGATGGCGAGCTCGTCATGTTCGTAACGAATGCAGATCGAGTTGGCTTCCTTGACAACGGAATCCCAAGCGCGCCCGCGCTGCACGGGTCCGGTAAGCGCCGCGCTGACGTCGTTGAACGGCTTTCGAATCGCAGTCAGCTGCGAGTGGAGGTAGTCCAGGCGCCCTGTGGCCATCGCGACCAGGAGGAGAGCACCGAGGGCTGCCACAACAGCGAGGACCCTGAGCATCGATCGTCATTCTGCGCCGGCGGCTCCATCGACTCACCCCTCGTTGGTCCGGGCGAGGATGTGCCTTCGGGGAGGCCCGAGGCTCGAAGTCCATCTCCCTTGGCCCCGGGCCTTCCGCGCCGCGGGGGCGTTTACTTGGACAAGTCGACGCTAGCAGTGTCCGTGTCCCGCGTGTCCCAGGTCCGCGGCTTTCAGCCCACGCTGAGGCGGCCGTTGCGGTCCCTCGGCGATACTGCTCACAGTGAATTGGCGAATGACGCGGCTTGGATGGCTACTCGCCGCTCTCTTGCTCGCCGTCCCTTTCGCTTACGGCATGTTCTTCGTCTCCGACGCGAACTCGTGTGGAGGGTTGGACAGCGGCCCCAATCGGGGAGCGGAAGAGAGGTTCTGCGGTTTTGGCCCTACTAACCCCACTAATGGGCCGGTTGACTACAGCGACCACAGCGCCGTATTCGTATTTGTGAACCTCGTTCCGGCATCTATCGTTGTCGTCGGCGGCCTATTGGCGACTCTCGGCTTCTCACGATGGTTCTTTCCCGCGGGCATCGTCCTCGGCGTGCTCTCCGCGGTCGTTGTCTTCATGCTTGAGCCTTAGCCGCTCGCCGAGGCTTGGGCGCCAATTCGTCTGCGCTAGACTGAAAGCCCCAAGGGCGGTTAGCTCAGTTGGGAGAGCACCAGCTCGACAAGCTGGGGGTCACTGGTTCGAGCCCAGTACCGCCCACCTCACAAAAGCCCCGCTCGGCGGGGTTTTTTGTTCGTCCGCGGAGGGGTCACGCGTTGCTTGAAGCCCGGTATGTCAGCGACCTGTCAGCGGTTAGATCCTTGACCTCGGTGGATGCACTGGCGAGAGTCCCCGGATGCCGCTGGGGTAGTGAGGACGTGGGACGGCCTTCGCGGCGGGCCAGCACGCAACGCGGCGAGCGAGTCGCGTCGGTGACATCGTCCTCGACGGAGATCGCGCCGTTGGCCAGCTCGTCGGTGGTTAGCGTTCGATGACGGCCATGTTTCCCTCTTCGTGGCGCTCGCCCGTAGCCGCGGTCAGGTTGTTGAGCCGCTCGATCTGCTCCGCGCTCAGGTCGATGCCGTCGGCTGCGGTGTTTTCTTCGACGCGGGAGGCGCGCTTGGTGCCAGGGATCGGGGCGATGTCGTCGCCTTGCGCGAGCAGCCAGGCCAACGCAATCTGTGCAGGTGTCGCATCGAGCTCGGACGCAACGGCCTCGACCTCGTCGACGATGCGGAGGTTCTTTTCGAAGTTGCCCTCGGTGAAGCGAGGGTTGTTCTTGCGCCAGTCGTCGTCGGCGAGGTCCTCGGGGGAACGGATCGTCCCGGTGAGGAAGCCGTGCCCCAGCGGTGAGTAGGGCACGAAGCCGATGCCCAACTCGCGCAGCAGCGGCAGCAGCTCGGCCTCCGGATCACGCGTCCACAGCGAATACTCCGTCTGCAGCGCAGCGACGGGGTGCACGGCATGGGCGCCGCGGATCGTTGCAGGCCCGGCCTCGGACAGGCCGATGTGCAGCACCTTTCCCTCGGCCACCAGCTCGGCCATGGCACCCACGGTCTCCTCGATCGGAGTGTTTGGGTCGACCCGGTGCTGGTAGTAGAGGTCGATGCGATCGGTACCCAGTCGCTTCAGGGAGCCCTCGACCGCGGTGCGGATGTTCGCCGGGCTGCTGTCGAGCACTCCGGGGCCACCGCCGGCGTGCGAGACGAAGCCGAACTTCGTCGCCAGCACGACACCGTCGCGACGGCCCTTGAGGGCGCGGCCGACGAGCTCCTCGTTCGCGTACGGGCCGTAGACCTCAGCGGTGTCGATGTGGGTGACACCCAACTCAAGTGCTCGCTGGATGGTGCGGATCGACTCGGCGTCGCTGCTGTTCGGGTCGAGGTAATAGCCGGACATCGCCATCGTGCCGAGCCCGATGCGCGAAACCTCAAGTCCGCCTAGCGAGATGTGCTCATGACAACCTTCCTGTCGGATTGCGAGCCGCTGTGGTCGACGGCCTCTTATTGCGTCCAGGAAAGCACGGGCTCGCCGGACGTGAGAGTCCCTGTTGATAGGGGTACTGGCGGGGTCTCCCAGAGGCGCACGGTCGGGTTTACGCTTGATCTCGTGGACACGAAGAAAGAGATTCGCGAGTTCCTCACTTCCCGCCGCGCCCGGATCACGCCCGCGCAGGCGGGGTTACGCTCGTACGGCAGTCGCCGGGTGCCCGGACTCCGTCGCGAGGAGGTCGCCGTGCTGGCGGGTGTGAGCGTCCCGTACTACACGCGGCTGGAGCGCGGAGACATGAGCGGGGTCTCGCAGAACGTGCTGGAGGCACTAGCCCGGGCGCTCGAGCTCGACGACGCCGAGCGCGCCCACCTCTTCGATCTCGCCCGCGCTGCCCAGCCGGCGGTAGCGGCCTCGTCGACGCCGGGCCAAGCAACGCGTCCGGCCCGAGGTTCAGTGGACCCTCGACACGATCACCGGCGCCGCCGCGTTCGTCGGCAACCAGCGTCTCGACATCC
>Ga0190270_10000432_pt1 | contig 18216 bp, 15 predicted proteins | sample Popmic320T_FD_133748 | JGI IMG/M metagenome (GOLD analysis project Ga0190270, IMG submission 133748) | Populus adjacent soil microbial communities from riparian zone of Weber River, Utah, USA - 320 T | ecosystem: Environmental > Terrestrial > Soil > Riparian zone | place: USA: Utah | collected...
CCGCCGTGTAATGTGCGCGCATGACCGACATGGCTGGGTGGCGGCGTCGCTACCGTGCGCCCAAGTTGACCCTGCACCATTGGTCCTGAGTAGCGCCGGACCGCCCCGTGTACGAGACGAGCGAGAGCGGGACGTGGCAGGTCCACGCGCTCGACGTCGCGACCGGCGCCACCCGCCAGGTCTCCGACCACCCGGTCGGGGTGACGATGGGCTACGCCTCTCGCGACGGCGCCGAGGTGGTCTTCTGGCAGGAGGACACCGGCGACGAGACGGGTCGATGGCTCGCGCAGCCCTGGGAGGGTGGGGGGAGCGAACCGTTCCTCGGCGACGTCCCCACGGGGTGGAACGAGGGCATGGCCCAGGGCCCCGGCGTCGTCGCCGCCGCGATCAGCGACCGCGAGGGCTTCGCCGTCTACGCGTCGATCGACGGAGGGCCCGTGCGCGAGCTGGCGCGGAGCGACCAGTGGCTCACGATCTGGGGCGCGTACGGCGTGCCCGGGCCCGACGTGGCGGCGCTCTCGGCCGACGGCACGCTCCTGGCGACCCAGCACGCCGAACACGGCGACCTGACCCACCCCTCGCTCCGCGTGATCGATCCCCGGACCGGGGCCGTGATCGGCGAGCGGGGCGACGGCTCGAGCGCCGTCATCGCCGCCGCGTGGTCGCCGGTGCCCGGCGACCAGCGGGTGATGGTGGGGGTGGAGCCGGCCGACCGGATCACGTCGGCGGTCTGGGACCTCGCGACCGGCGACTGGACCGAGATCGCCCACGGCCTCGCGGGCGACGTGCTGGCGCTCGACTGGTGGCCGGACGGTGAGGCGCTGCTGCTCCAGCACCTGCTCGACGGCCGGCATGAGCTCTGGCGCCACGAGCTGGCGACGGGCACGACGGCGCGGATCGCGACGCCCGCGGGCGCGATCGACGACGCCCGGGTCCGCCCCGACGGCTCGGTGTGGTTCACCCACGTCGACGGCGAACGCGTCGTCCGCGTGCTCGACGACCGGGGCGACGAGGTGCTCGCCGTGGCCGGCGACGCGCCGCCCGGCCGCCCGCTCCTCGACTGGCGGTACGAGAACGACCGCGGCGACACCGTGCACGGCTGGATCGTGGAGCCGGAGGGCGAGGGCCCGCACCCGGTGATGGTGTTCGTCCACGGGGGGCCGCACTGGCTCTACGAGGACCGGTACATGCCGGAGGTCCAGACCTACGTCGACCTCGGCTTCCTCGTCGCGATGCCGAACTACCGCGGCTCCACCGGGTACGGACGCGCGTGGCGCGACGCGCTCACCGGCGACGTGGGGTTCACCGACGTCGACGACGTGACCGCCGGTCTGCGTGACGTGCTCCGCCGTCCCGACGTGGATCCCTCGCGCACCGTCGTCGGCGGGTGGTCGTGGGGGGGCTTCATCACGCTGATGCAGCTCGGTCGCAACCCGGACCTGTGGACGGCGGGCGTCGCGGGGGTCCCGGTCGCCGACTACGAACTGGCGTACCGGGACGAGGCGCCCTCGCTGCAGGCGATGGACCGCGCCCTGTTCGGCGGGAGCCCCGAGGAGCAGCCCGAGCGCTACGAACGCGGGAACCCGATCACCTACGTCGACGACGTGCGCGCGCCCGTGCTCTTCGTGGTGGGCGACCACGACTCGCGGTGCCCGCCCGCGCAGGCGTACGCGTACGTGGACCGGCTCGCCGCGCGCGGGGCGTCCCACCAGCTGTACCGGTTCGAGACGGGCCACGGGTCACACGTCACCGACGAGGACGTGCGGCAGCAGCGCGTGATCATCGATTTCCTCCGCGCGAACGTGCCGGGGCTGCGCGAGATCTAGACGACGCCCTGGTCGAGCATCGCGTCGGCCACCTTCAGGAAGCCCGCGATGTTCGCGCCGTGGACGTAGTTCCCGGGCGCGTCGTAGTGCGAGGCCGTGATCCGGCACTGCTCGTGGATCTGATGCATGATGTGGTGCAGCCGCTCGTCGACCTGCTCGCGCGTCCACGTGAGCCGCTCGGCGTTCTGCGACATCTCCAGCCCGCTCACCGCCACGCCGCCCGCGTTCGCGGCCTTGCCCGGCCCGAACAGGATCCCGTCGGCGATGAACTTCTCGACGCCCTCGGGGACCGTGGGCATGTTCGCGCCCTCGCTCACGACGTAGACGCCGCCGGCGAGCAGGTTGGCGGCGTCTTCGGCGTTGATCTCGTTCTGGGTGGCGCTCGGGAACGCGCAGTCGGCTGGGATCGCCCACATCGGGTTCGCCCCGGCGCGCGGCGTGGGCGTGAACGTGGCCCCCGGGAACCGGTCGACGTACTCGGCGATCCGGCCGCGCCGGACCTCCTTCAGCTCGATCACCCACGCGAGCTTCTCGCGGTCGATCCCGTCGGGGTCGTGGATGAACCCGATCGAGTCCGACAGGGTGACCGGCGTCGCGTGCAGATCCAGCAGCTTCTCGACCGTGTACTGCGCCACGTTGCCCGAGCCGCTCACGAGGCAGACCTTGCGCTCGAGGTGCTCGCCGCGGGTCCCGAGCATCTCCGCGGCGAAGTACACGGCGCCGTACCCGGTGGCCTCCGGGCGCACGAGCGACCCGCCCCAGTTCATCCCCTTGCCGGTGAGCACCCCCGAGAACTCGTTGCGGATCTTCTTGTACTGGCCGAACAGGAAGCCGATCTCCCGACCGCCGACCCCGATGTCGCCCGCGGGGACGTCGGTGAACGGGCCGATGTGGCGCTGGAGCTCGGTCATGAAGGACTGGCAGAACCGCATCACCTCGGCGTCGGAGCGGCCCTTGGGGTCGAAGTCGGCGCCGCCTTTGCCCCCGCCCATCGGCAGCGTCGTCAGGGCGTTCTTGAAGACCTGCTCGAAGGCGAGGAACTTCAGCATCCCGAGGTTCACTGACGGGTGGAACCGCAGGCCCCCCTTGTACGGCCCGATCGCGCTGCTCATCTCCACGCGGAACCCGCGGTTCACGTGAATCCGGCCCTCGTCGTCGACCCACGGGACCCGGAACATCACCACCCGTTCGGGCTCGACCATCCGCTCGAAGAGCATGTGGTCGCGGTAGCGCGCGTCGCGGGCCAGGACCAGCTCGACCGATTCCGCGACCTCGTGCACCGCCTGGTGGAACTCGGGTTCACCGGGGTTCTTCTCGACGACCTGCGTCATCAGGTCGCGCACCGGATCGGACATGCGAGGGCTACCTCCCAGGGTCGGGTGGATCGGGGACGAGGGGGACGCGCGCGGACCGGGGCGGGTCCGTGACGTGCGGTCGTGGGTGTTATCCCCTCCTCCGGAGGGCGTCGCGGGAGCGTCGCCGCCGGCCTGGTTCGCCTCGGGCCGGAGCATACGACACCCTGAACGCCGGGTGAACAGCGTGTGACCGGGGCGGGTGTGGGAGGCTGGACCCCATGCCGACCTGGCTCGTGTGGCTCACCGCGCCGCTCGTGGCGTACGCGATCTGGAAGGTCGGCACGGCCACGCTCCGGAGCCTCGCACACCAGGCGCCGGGCGTCCTCGACGACGCGCCGGCCCCACGCGAACCCGAGGACGTGGAGGATCTGGACGTCGTCCTGGTGTGTTCCGAGTGCGGCACCGAGCTGCGCGTCTCGAAGCTGGGCGAGCTGCAGATCCCGCGGCACTGCGGCGAGAAGATGCAGGTGGAGCGGCGTACGACCGGGGCCTGAGCGCCTCCGGCGGCGATCCCCACAGGGTTGTCCACCGTTCCCCACCGCCTTCCACCCACGTTTTCCACAAGATGTGAACGGCCGGAGACGGTCCCGCGGCTTTCCACCATGTGGACAACCGCTGTGGAAGATCACAGCTCTGTGATCTGAGGGGGCCGGGCGTCCTACTTCCAGAACGTGATGCCGAAGAAGCCGGCGCCGATGAGGCCGAGCCCCACGAACAGGGTCGAGTTCGACGCCGAGTCCGCCCGGGTGTAGTTCCAGACGATCACGGCCACCCCGACCAGCATGATCACGACCATCAGCGGCGCGAACCAGACGGGGCTGGCGCGGGTCGGCTTCTTCCGGTCGGGCTCGAGTTGGTAGCGGCGGCTGGCCGACTTCTTGCGACCGCGGGACTCCGGCATGGCCCGAGATGGTAGCGGCTAGGGCGCCAGCGTGAGGACGGTGGGGGCCACCTCCGGCGGCGCTGTCGCGTCGCGGTAGGCGTCGCGTTGGTCGGCCCAGTGTGGCGACGCCACGTTGCCGCTGATCCCCGCGGGCAGGACCGGCACCGTCGCGTGCGGGTCGGCCAGATCCCAGACCATCCGGACCGACGCGATCACGGCGGCGGTCCGCCCGGCGACCCCGTCCGCGCCAGCGGCCGCCACCGTCTGCTCGTCCCCGCCCATCGGCTCGTCCACCGCCGTGAACAGCGGTCCCAGGCCGGGGATCCGCGCCAGCGGATGCGCCAGTCGCAGCCGGTGTATCTGCCCCCAGGCCGGGATGGGGTCCCCGAGCTCGGCCAGGGCGTCGTCCAGCGCCGCCTCGAGCGTGGCGGCGTCGAGCCAGGGGTGCGCGTCGCGGAGCATCGCCGGGAGCACCGCGCACCGCCACGTCTCGATCGACGCCAGGTAGGCGGTCAAGACCGACGGGGGCAGGTGGGGGGCCAGCGCGCGCCGGGCGATCGCCTCGGTCCAGACCTCGAAGATCGCCGCCGGCACGGAGTCCGCGCCGAGGTCGTGGTCCCAGTTGGCGAGGTAGGCCGAGGCCGACGGGACGCGGTCGAGCAGCAGGGGGACCGTGGCCCGCGCCGCGAGCGAGACGGTGTCGCGCTGGGCCCGTGCGGTCGACCCCACGTCGTGCCGCGCGGTGGCGCCGAGGAGCTCGTGGATGCGCATCGCTCGGTGGGGCTGGTGGAAGTCGGCCGAGATCAGGTGCTCGGTCCCCGCCGCGAGGAGCCCGTCGTTCGCGCTCACGATCACGCCGTCCTCCGGGTCCAGCCGCCACGGGAGCTGGGCGGCCGGGATCCACCCGTCCCACCCGTGGTCGGGCAGGGGGACCGTCCCGTCGCCGTGTCGCCGGATGGGGTGCGCCCCCGTGACCTGCACGCCGATGTGGCCATCGGCGTCGGCGTAGACGAAGTTCTGCCCCGGGCATCCGACCTCCGCGACGGCGTCGCGGAACGCGGCGAAGTCCTCGGCCGCGGCGATCCGCAGGACCGTGGTCGGGCGCAGGCCGTGTTCGGTGCCCGCCCACCGCAGGGCGAGCGGACGCTCGACGTCGTCGTACGCGGTCGCGGTGACGCCGACGGGGACCCGGTCGAGGATGGGGCCGTGCCGTGTCTCGCGGACCTCGACGACGTGCGGCTCGGTCTCGCCGAGGACCGTGATCAGCTCCCGCCGCACGCCGGTCACGTCGTCGTCGCCGACCTCGAACAGGTCCTGGACGTCACCGGTCACGTTCGTGGCGCCCCAGGCGTGCCGGGTGGTGGCGCCGAGCACGATCCCCGGCGCGAAGGTCAGCGCGACGCCCCGCACGTCGTAACCGGGCGCCCGCAGGTGCATCGGGATCCAGGCGCCCGGCTGTAGCGCCAGCAGGTGGGGGTCGTTCGCCAGCAGCGGCCGACCGCTCGCGGTCCGCTCGCCCGCCACGGCCCACGCGTTCGAGCCGCGGCCGTCACGCCCGGCCGTGCGCGGCACGAGCAGGCGCATGACCTCCTCGCCGGCGTGGTCACGGATCCGCGCCCGCAGCAGCTCGGTCTCGTGGTTGTTCGACAACCCCCACGCGAGGTAGGCGAAGCACGACGCCCAGGCGGCGGCGTCCTCGGGGAGCTTCGGCGCGCCGCCCAGCATGCGGTACTCGAGCGGCGGCGCCGGGGCCACGGCCAGCCAGGCGCGGACGCCCTCGCGGAACCTCGCGTGCATCGCGTGGTCGGCCTCGTCCCAGCGTGACGCCAGCGCGCCGCCGGCCAGGTGCAGCCCGATCGTCCGCGTGAACCGGTCGACGTCGAGCGTGAGCGCCCCGAAGACCTCGCTCAGTCGTCCGTTCGCCGCGCGGAGTGCCAGGTCGATCTGGGGCAGGCGTTCGCCGGCGGTGACCATCCCCTGCACGAACCAGAGGTCGTGCTGGCTCGCGGCCTCGATGATCGGCATGCCGAACGCGGTGCGGGTCACGGTCGCGGGCGCCTCGAGCCCGTCCACCCGGATCGTCCCCTCCACGGGGAACAGGGCCTCGGCCGCCTGGTCGCGGAGCTCCTGGAGCGGGTCGTCCATCACGGGACCGGCGCGTCGTCGGCGTCGGCGGCCGTGTTGCCGAGCCAGCTCTCGTGCAGGGACGCGTAGACGCCGGGGGTCGCCACGAGCTCGGCGTGCGTCCCGCGCTGGACCAGCTGCCCGGCGTCGAACACGAACACCTCGTCGGCGGCCTCGGCGGTCGACAGGCGGTGCGCGATCGTGACGGTGGTGCGGCCCTGGCTCACGCGGCGCAGAGCCTCGGTGATCCGGCGCTCGGTCGCCGGGTCCACCGCGCTCGTCGCCTCGTCGAGGATCAGCAGGCCCGGGTCCCCGAGCTGCGCGCGCACCAGCGCGACGAGCTGGCGTTCGCCCACCGACAGGGCCTCGCCGCGTTCGCCCACCCGGGTCGCCAGGCCGTCGGGCAGGTCGGCGACCCACCCGCCGAGCCCGAGCTCCTCGAACGCGGTCTCGATGTCACGATCCGTCGCGTCCTCGCGCCCGTACCGCACGTTCTCGCGGACCGTCGTGTCGAACAGGAAGCCGTCCTGGGGCACGATCCGGATCCTCGCGCGCCGCGACGTGGGCTCGACCTGCCGCAGGTCGAGGTCGCCGATCCGCACGTCGCCCTCGGTGGGGTCGGCCAGGCGGGCGAGGAGCTTCACGAAGGTGGACTTCCCGCACCCGGTCTGTCCCACGATCGCGACGTGTGCGCCCGGGGAGACAGGGAACGAGATCCCGTGCAGGACCTCGGGGCCCGTGCGGTAGCGGTAGCGGACGTCGTCCGCGAGGACCGACAGCGCGCCCGAGGGGAGCGCGACGCCCTCGGCCGGCTCCTCGACCTCGATCGGCAGGTCGAGCACGGCCAGGATCTTCCGCCAGCCGGCGATCGCGGTCTGGGTCTCGCTGTAGATCTCGGGGATGTCCTGGAACACCGACAGGAAGATGTCGGCCAGGAACAGGAACGCCGTGGCCGAGCCGAACGTGAGCCCCCACGACACCCCGAACCAGGCGCCGAGCGCGATGATCATCGCCAGGGAGATCGCGTAGAAGACCGTCGACAGCGGCCACAGCGTCGCCGCGCGGAAGTGCGCCACGACCTCGGCGTCGTACCGTTTCCCGATCGCCCGCTCGACCTTCGCGTGGGCCTCGTCGTCCAGCCCGTAGGCGCGGACGACCGCCGCGCCCATCACCGACTCGCTGACCTCCGAGAGCATCTCCCCGACGCGGGTGCGGGCGGTGTTGAAGGCGGCCGACAGGCGCGCCTGCATCGAGCCCATGATCGCCACCATCGGGACCATCAGCAGCACCACCGCGAGCGCGAGCTGCCACGAGAACACGAGCATCAGCACGAGCGCGCCCGTGGCCTGGAAGGCCGAGATGATCCACGCGATCCCGCCCCACTCCATGAACTGCTGGAGCGCGTCGACGTCGGCGGTGACCCGCGCCACGAAGACGCCGCGCTTCTCCTCGGACTGCTCGGCGATCGACAGCGCGTGGATGTGGCGGAAGGTCCGCACCCGGAGGTTCCGCATCGCGAGCTCGGCGGTAGCCACGAGGCGCCGGCCCGCGGCGCGCGCCGCCCAGAACGCGATCACCACGAGCACGATCGCGCCGGCGCACCGCGAGTAGACGAACGCGGGCCGGAACGTGGGGTCGAAGCCCTGCGTGAAGATCTGCTCGATGAGGATCGGGGTGACGAGCGTCGAGACCGTCACGCCGAGCGAGACGATCACGGTGAACCACAGCCCGCGTCGCAGCTCCGGGCTCGCCGCGAGGCCGCGGCGGAGCACGCCGAACGACCCCTGGAGCTCCTCGGGGACCTCGATCGCGTCCTCGGCGTCGACCGCCATCAGCGCTCCCCCCGTTCGTAGGCGTGGATGATCGCGGCGTAGCCGGGCTGGGTCGCCAGCAGTTCCTCGTGCGAGCCGGTCGCCTTCACCGTCTGGTCCTCGAGGAAGATCACCCGGTCGGCCAGGCGGATCGTCGACAGCCGGTAGGCCACGACGATGAGCGTCGTCGACAGCTCGCGGCGGAGCGCCGCCAGGATGTCGGCCTCCACCGTCGGGTCGACGCTGCTCGTGGCGTCGTCGAGGATCAGGATCCGCGGGGCGCGCGCGAGCGCCCGCGCGAGCGCCACGCGCTGGCGCTGGCCGCCCGAGAGCGTGTGCCCCCGTTCGCCGACCACGGTGTCGTAGCCCTGCGGCAGCTCGCGGATGAACCGGTCGGCGCTCGCGATCATCGAGGCGCGCACGACGTCGGCCTCGGTGGCGCCGGTGTCGAGCGCGATGTTCTCGGTGATCGACGTGGCGAACAGGAAGCTCTCCTGGAAGACGATCGTGACGTCGCGGCGCAGAGCGACCGGGTCGGCGGCCCGGACGTCCACGCCGCCGACCTCGACCTCGCCTCGGCCCGGATCGGCGAGGCGGACCATCAGCTGGGCCAGGGTCGACTTGCCGACCCCCGTCGGTCCGACGATCGCGACCGACTCCATCGGCTCGATCGTGAACGAGACGTCGCGGAGGACGGATTGGCCGTCGAAGACGTGGGACACGTCGAGAGCCGCCAGCCCGAGCGGGCCCTCGGGGAGCGCGACGGGCTGGGCCGGCGGGGTCACGCTGGCGCGCTGCGCGAAGACCTCCTCGAGCCGGGCGTAGCCCACGACCGCGCGCGGGAGCTCGGCGAGGATCCAGCCGATGAAGCGCATCGGCCACGAGAGGAGCCCGAACAGGGCGACGAACCCGACGAGCTGGCCCGGTGTGATCGCGCCGACGGACACGCGCCAGGCGCCGACCGCGATGAGCAGCGCGCTCCCCAGGGCGGGGAGCGAGTCCAGCCCCGCCTCGAAGGTGGCCCGGACCTTGCCCGCCGCCACGCGCTCGAGGCGGAGCTCCTCCGCCCGCTCGGCGAGCCGCGCGGCCTCGGCGTCCTCGCGCCCGAGCGTCTTCACGACGAGCGCGCCGTCGATCGACTCGTGCGCGACGGCCGAGACCTCGCCGATCCGCTCCTGCGCCCGTTCCGTCGGCCCCTCGACCTTCTTGGCGAAGGAGCGGTTCATCACCGCGAGCGACGGGAACAGCAGCCCGCCGACCAGCGCGAGCCACGGGTCGGCGAGCAGGAGCGCGATCATCGCGAAGATCGTCAGCGCGATGACGCCGCACGCGAACGGGACCGGCCAGAACACGTCGACCGCCGCCTTGACATCGGCCTCCATGTGCGCGAGGAGCTCCCCGGTCGGCGTCTCGCGGTGGTACTGCAGCTCGAGCTCGCGGTAGCGGTCGGCGACCCGCCGCCGGAGCGTCGCCATGACCCGCTCGCCGGAGACCCCGCTGTAGTAGCGGCGGATCATGATGCCGACCGCGCGGAGCGTCCCGAACGAGACGAGCGCGATCACCGCCAGCCAGATGGCGCCCGCGTCCACCGGTCCGCTGAACGAGGGCAGGAGCACCTGGTCCGTCGCGCGCGCGAGTGCGGTCGTCAGCGCGATGGAGGCGAACGCGAACACCATCGAGCCCGTGACCGCCGCCGAGAAGGGCCGGGGGTGCATCCGGATGTAGGCGCCGATCAGCTGGGCGCCACGGCGGAACAGGCCGCGGTCTTCCCGCGCGCCGGGCACGGCGTCCGTCTGCGTCACCACCGACATGCCCCCTATGATGCGGCCCATGACCGACCATCGTCCCTGGTTCCGGCATTGGCCCGCCGACGTGCCCCGGACGCTCGCTCCCTATCCCGAGGTCTCGCTTTACTCGTTGCTCGAGGACGCCGTGGATCGCTGGGGCGACCGACCGGCCACCGCGTTCTTCGGCAAACGCCTCACGTACCGGGAGCTCGCGGCCCAGGTCGAGCGGTTCGCGGGCGCCCTCGTGGGGCTTGGCGTGGGCCGCGGCGACCGGGTCGGGTTGATGCTCCCGAACTGCCCTCAGTACATCATCGCGTTCTACGCATGCCTGCGGATCGGCGCGATCCCCGTGGGCTGCAACCCGTTGTACACGGCGCGTGAGCTCGAGCACCAGCTCACCGACGCGGGGATCGAGGTGATCGTCGTCCTCGATGCCGTCTACGAACAGCTCGGTCGGGTGCGACAGGCGTCCGGGATCCGCGAGGTCGTCGCCACGAAGGTGATCGACGCGATGAAGTTCCCGCTGAACGTCCTGGCGCCGCTGAAGTTCAAGCGGGAGGCCAAACACGAGGGCACGCCCTGGCCCCCCATCGGACCGGGCGAGCGCGTCCGGTGGTGGAAGGACCTGATGAAGGCCGGCGGGCCCGTCCCGGCCGTGGCCGAGGTCGATCCGGTCCGCGACCCCGCGGCGTTCATCTACACGGGCGGGACGACCGGGCTCTCGAAGGGCGCGATGCTCTCGCACGCGAACCTGGTGGCCAACGCGATCCAGGGCCGGTCGCTGTTCTCCGACGTCGTCGACGGCCAGGACGCGATCCTGTGCGTCCTCCCGTTCTTCCACTCGTTCGGGGTCGTCGCGATGAACCTCGCGATCCGCGGCGGGCTCAAGGTGGCGATGCTGCCGCGGTTCGATCTCGGCATGGTGCTGAAGGAGCTCTCGCGCGAGCGCATCACGCTGTTCCCCGGCGTCCCGCGGATCTACATCGCGATGAACGAGTCGCCCGAGACGCCGAAGGCCGATCTCAAGTCGCTGAAGGCGTGCATCTCCGGCGCGGCGCCGCTCCCGCTCGCCGTGGCGAAGCGGTTCGAGGAGATCACCGGCGGGGCGCAGGTCGTGGAGGGGTACGGCCTTACCGAATGTTCGCCGGTCACCCACGTGAACCCGATCAAGGGCCGCCGCGTGGAGGGATCGATCGGGCTCCCGATGCCCGATACCGACGTGAAGGTCGTGGCGATCGACGACCCGGATCGCCAGGTCGAGGCGGGCGAGCGCGGCGAGCTGTGCATCCAGGGGCCGCAGGTGATGCTCGGCTACTGGAACAAGCCCGAGGCGACCGCCGAGATGATCCGGAACGGCTGGCTGCACACCGGCGACATCGCGATCATGGACGAGGACGGGTACGCGACGATCGTGGACCGGATGAAGGACATGATCCTCGTGAGCGGCTTCAACGTGTACCCCACGGAGGTCGAACAGGTCCTCTACCGTCACCCGGCGATCTCGAAGTGCTGCGTGGTCGGCCTTCCCGATGCCACGACCGGCGAGCGGGTGAAGGCCTACGTGGTGCGTGCGGCGGGGCAGAGCGTGACCGCCGAGGAGCTCGACGCCTGGTGCCGCGACCCCGAACAGGGCATCTCCGGTTACCGGGTGCCGAAGGAGTGGGAGTTCCGCGACGCGCTGCCCGAGACGTTGATCGGCAAGGTCTTGCGCCGCGTGTTGCAGGAGGAGGAGCGGCAGAAGGCCGCGGCGACCGGCCCGTGAGTCCGCTGCCCGTCGATCTCGGCGAGGGCGTCGTCCTGCGCCGGTACACGCTGGAGGACGCCGACGGGCTGTACGCAGCGGTGGACGCGAACCGCGACCGGCTCGACCCGTGGATGCCGTGGACGGAGATGACGCGCTCCGCCGAGGATCAGCGCGCGTGGCTCGAGACCGTCACGGCGAACCCCGAGGACATGGCGGGGTGCGGGGTCTACGTCGACGGGTCGTTCGCGGCGGGGGTCGGTTTGCACCAGGGCGAGTTCGGCGTCGCCTGCGAGATCGGCTACTGGAACACGCGCGAGTGGGAGGGCCGCGGCCTGGTGACGCGCGCCGTCCTCGCGTTGATGGGGATCGCGTTCGACGAGCTCGGCTTCCACCGGGTCTACATCAAGGCGGCGCCCGGCAACGTGCGGAGCCGTGCGATCCCCGAACGGCTGGGCTTCGTCGAGGAGGCGGTGCTCCGCGAGGACGCCCGCGGCGCAGCGGCGTTCGGGTTCCACGACCTCGTCGTCTACGGCATGCTCGAGGACGAGTGGCGAGCCCGCCGCTGAACGGCCCGCTCCGCACCGCGATCTTCGATCTATTCGGCACGCTCGTCCCCGAGTTCCCCCGCGGCGAGTTCACCGAGATGGTCCGGCGGGCGGCGAGGACCCTCTCGCTGGACGAGGACGACTTCCTGCAGGGTTGGTACGACACGGCCGTCGAGCGGCAGACCGGGGGCTACCTCGGCGGCATCGACGAGAACGTCCGCGCGATCGTGTCGTCGATGGGCGCATCGCAGCCCTCGAGCCACCTCTTGGTCGCGGCGCTCGCCCCGCGCGACGAGATGTACCGGCGGTGGTTCGTGCCGCGGCCCGGCGCGCTCGAGACGGTGTCCGCGCTCCGCGCGCGGGGCGTCCCGCTCGGGCTCATCTCGATGTGCGCGCCGGACACGCCCGGCATCTGGCGCGCGTCGCCGTTCGCCGGCCTGTTCGACGTCGAGGTCTTCTCGTCCGAGTGCGGGCTCCGCAAGCCCGACCCGGCGATCTACCGAGCCGCCCTGGAACCGCTCGGCGCCGACCCGGCGACCACCTTGTACTGCGGCGACGGCTCGTACGGCGAGCTGACCGGTGCCCAGGCGCTCGGGATGACCGCCGTCGAGATCCGCGACCCCAGCGTGAACATCGCCGAACAGCTGCGGCCGGACGGCGAAGACTGGGAGGGCGAGCGGGTGGCAGACCTGCGGGAGCTGCTCGCCCGGTTCTAGCGAGGGGTACACGTTGTGCTCCCTTTCGCCCCCTAGCAGGGTGGAGGGATGCGACCCACGACCGAGACCGAGCGCGATCTGCCAGCCGATCTCGGCGCGCTCTACGCCCGACCAGGTCCCGGATGAGGCGCGGCAAGAACTCGCGAGGTTGATCGCTCCCCCTGTGGCGGCGAAGTATGAGGATCGCGAAGCGAGCGGCCTGCCCCCCCTGTGGACGTACTACTGGGGCTTCCGGGTGGATCACGTCCTCGGAACGGCCCACGATCTCTTCGAGGTCACCATCGAGCTCGAACGAGGCACCCTCGTTCGGGAGCGACTCACGATCGGACCAGGCGTGGGCCTCGACGGCGAGCGACATGACCTGGTGATCCTCGACGCTGAACCGGTCTCCCCGTAGGTCGTACCTAACGAGGCGCGAAGGGACGGAGTCGGCTACTGCCGAGCGTGCGACCGCGCGGTGCCAGGGACCGTGAAGCGGGAGCCGATCGCAGCCCGGCCACCTCCCGAGGCAGCGCGGCCACCTCACCGACGATGAGCGTCGCGGGTGGGCCGAAGCCACCGGCCGCCGCGAGGGTCGGCAGGTCGGTGAGTGTCCCGACCACGGTCCGTTCCTCCGGCGTGGTGGCCCACATGACGAGCGCCGCCGGCTCGTCCGCCGGACGCCCCGCGGCGATCAAAGCCTCGCAGATCTCGGGCAGCCTCCCGGCGGCCATCAGCAGGACCAGCGTGTCGACGGCCGCCGAGACCGGTCCGAGCTCGGGCGTGCCGTCGCCGTGGGCCGTCGAGGCGGTGATCACGGCGAACGAACGGGCCACGTCGCGGTGGGTGACGGGGATCCCCGCGGCGGCCGGCGCCGCGGTCGCGCTCGTCACGCCCGGCACCACCTGCACCGGGACGCCGGCGGCCGCGCACGCGAGGACCTCCTCGCCGCCGCGGCCGAAGACGAATGGGTCGCCTCCCTTCAGCCGGACGACGGTGCGGCCGTGCGAGGCGCGGTCGACCAGGATCGCGTTGATCTCCTCCTGGGTGAACGTGGGGCGACCCGGTTCCTTGCCGACGTAGACGCGCTCGGCCTGTGGCGGGCAGAAGTCGAGCAGCTCGGGGGCGACGAGCCGGTCGTAGACGACGACGTCGGCGCCCGCGAGCGCCTTCGCGCCCTTGAGCGTGATGAGGTCGGGGTCGCCCGGGCCGGCTCCGACGAGGACGACCAGCCCGCTCACGACGCCGGCACCCCGCCGAGGAGCCGCGCCGTGAGGCGCGTGCGGAGCTCATCGGACCGGCCTTCGCGGACGAGCTCCGCTGCCTCGTCCAGATCGAGCGCCGAAGCCCAGCGGGCGGCGCGCTCGTCGAACGTTGGCAGGGATGCGGAGGTCGCCGCGCGCACCTCACGCAGGATCAGGAGGACCTCGGCCCACTCGGGGCCGTAGGTCCCCTCCAGCTGCGCACGTACCTTCTTCGAGAGGGCCGGCGAGGCGCCGCCGGTCCCGATCGCCAGGAGCAGGTCGCCGCGCCGCACGATCGAAGGCATCGCCCAGTCGCAGTTCGGGATGTCGTCAACCAGGTTGACCATCGCGCCGGCCGCGCGGGCCGCCGCGGCGATCGCGTCCCGCCCCTCGTGCGAGGGGTCGTGTCCGATCACCAGCGCAGCCCCCTCGACGTCCTCGCCGCGCCAGCCCCGGCGTTCGACGGCTACGCCGGTGACGGCCTCCAGGGCGTCGAGCCGGGCCGCCGGTCCCTCGGCCACCACCAGCACGTCGGTCGCGTCACCCGCGAGCAACGCCTCCACCTTCCCCTCCGCCACCGGCAGCGCGCCGATCACCACGCAGCGCCGGCCGGCGAGCTCGAGCAGGACGGGGAAGCCGAACGGCATCAGCAGGCCACCGTGTAGTGGTGGGAGCGGAACGGGGGGGACCCGACCGGCTCGCGCTCGGTGCCCTGGTGGATCTCCTGGTGCTCGGTGTAGCTGATCCAGAGCGGCCCCTTCGGGTCGTACGAGCGCTCCAGGTTCTTCTTCGCGCGGTCGAGGTTGCGCAGCGCGAGCCGCTCCACGGCCGACAGGTCGTCGATCGGCGCCTCGTCGAACGCGCCGGCGGCCTTGACCCACGCGTCCATACCGGCGTCGGTCCGCAGCATCACGGTCGAGGTCCTCGGCTCGGATCCGATGTTGCCGATCACCATGTCGGCGCCGAGCGCCGCGAAGTCGGCGCACTCGTCGCAGCCGCGGAGCGACGCGTCGTGGAAGTCCTTCACGGGCTTCTCCATCAACGCCTCGCCCTCGGTGGTCGCCGCGATCAGCTTCCCCTCGCGGATGTCGATCTTGCCGACCTGGCCGAGGTTCACGCCCTCGCCCGCGATCATCGGGATCAACTTCTTGGGATCGAACGAGCGCGTGCAGAACAGCCCGATCGCGAGCGTGACCTTGTGCGCGAGCGTCTCGCGGCGCTCCCACGGGAACCGCTGGATCGCGCGCAGCCCGCTGATCTGGCACGGCGTCCCGACGAACGCGATCCGCTCGACACCCGCGGGCGCCTTCTCGTTCAAGATCGCGAGCGTCTCGGACTGGTGGTAGACGCTGCCCGCGCCGGTCCGCACCTGCTCGGGCGTCATCGCCAGGACGGGCGTGCCGACGAAGGCGTCCAGCTTCTGCGTCTGGATCACCGCGTCGATGACGCCGCGCTCCATCAGCGTCGCGAGCAAGGTCGTGACGGCGCCGCCGTCCTGCGCGCCGTCCGGCCGCTCGACCGCGCGTGCCGACACGGTCTGCATCGGCTCGCCGATCGGGTTCGCCTCGTCCTGCTCGTTGAGCTTCTCCACGCGCATGCCGGCCATCGGGCAGTAGTCCCAGCACGCCGAGCAGCCGGTGCACATGCGGACGAGCGTCGGGAGACCGTCGGCGCCGATGCCGATCGACTTCGACGGGCACGCCGCGATGCAGGCCCCGCAGCCGACGCACCGATCGGCGTCGATCACCGCCGTCGAGGTCTTGTGGAACCAGATCTTGTCGTACAGCTCGGGCGCGCCCGAGGCCTCCATGATGTCGTCACGGACGTCGCGCGCCGGATCGGGCAGCGGATAGCCCTCCGGCGTGCCCACGCGTGCGGCGGTGTCCACCATCGATCTAGCCCTTCTCTGCGAAGTAGTGCCCGACCCCGGCCGGGGTCAGGTCGTCCAAGCTCAGCTCGCCCGCGCACACCGCGCGGAGCACCTCGGTCACGGAGTCCCACGCCTCCTCGACCGGCTCCTCGCCGCGGACCCACTGGCCGATCCGCGAGGCGCCGAGGTCCCCGCCGAGCGCCACGTCGAGCGCCTGCGAGTACGCCTCCTCGTCCTTCGTCATCGTGGCGCGGAAGCCGATGTGCGCGGCCTGGATCTGGGCGCACCCTGCCTTGCAGCCGCTCATGTGGATCTTGAGGCCAGTGAGGCGTTCGCGGCCCTCCTCGGGCAGCCGCTCCTGTAGGTGCGCGACCAGCTTTCGCCCGTTCGTCTTCATGTCGTCGATCGCGAACTTGCAGAACGGAGCCGACGTGCACGCGATGATCGCGCGCTCGAACGGGTCGGGCTCGGGCGTGTATCGCTCGACGAACGGCTCGGCGAGCAGCCCGTCGAGGTCGGTGATGCCCGTCAGCATCAGGTTCTGCCGCTGGCTCATCCGGACGTCGCCGTGGCCGTACGTGCGGGCCAGGCGGACGACCTCGAACCACTCGTCGTCGGTGAGCCGGCCCATCGGGATGCAGAGCCCCACGTAGTGCGAGCCGTTGGCGTCCTCGTGGACGCCCAGGTGATCCTCGCCCTCGCCGGTCCACAGCGACTCGCCGGCGCCGGTGGTCGTGCTCCCGATCCGGAGCTTCAGCTCCTCGGTCACGCGGTCGTGGCCCATCTCGTGCACGAGCACGCGGAACCGGTTGACGGCCTTCAGCTCGAACTCGCCGAACTCCCGGTACACCTGCAGGGTCGCCCGGACCGTGTCGGTCACCTGATCGGGCCGCACGAACAGGTCGAGCGGATCGGCGATCCGGGGCGAGTCCGACAGGCCGCCGCCGGCGTGCACGTTGAACCCGAGCGCGCCGTCGACGCCCCGTGCCGGCGTGAACGCGAGGCAGTGCAGCTTCACGGCGGCGCAGTCGGTGGGGCAGCCGGTCGTGACGACCTTCCACTTGCGGGGGAGGAACGCGGTGAGCGACTCTTCCTCGAGCGCGAACGTGCGGAACTCGTCGATCAGCGGGCCCACGGTGAGGTAGCCCCGAGGGTCTTCGCCGTCGACGGCGCACGCGGTCGGGTTCCGCATCGAGTCGCCGCACGCCTGAGCGCTCGTCAGGCCCACGGCGTCGAACCGGCGCCAGATCTCGGGGAGCTCATCGAACCGGACCCAGTGCACCTGGATGTCCTGGCGCGTCGTGATCTCACCGAACCGATCGGGCTCGACGTGCTCCTCCCAGCCGTTGCCGAAGTCGCGGATCACGCCCGCGACGCACTCGAGCTGGTCGGGGCTGATCCGGCCACCGGGGATCCGGATCCGGAGCATGAACCGGTTCTCCTGGCGGTCGTCGTAGACGCCCATCAGGCGCATCCGGCCGACCGCCAGCACGCCTTCGCGCGACTCGATCTCGGCCCACGGGTCGACGTCGTGTTCCTCGACCGCGGTCTCGACGGCCCGGCGGACCTGCGTCGGTCCCTGCGACCGATCGAACACCTGGTCGGTCATGCGTTCGCCCCTTCTCGTTGGGTGTCGCTCGGCGTGCCCAGCAGCTGCACGGAGCAGTGGATGCCGCATTCCTTGTTGGTGTTCTCCTCCCACCACCAGCGGCCGGCGCGCTCGGACTCGCCCGGGAGGACCGGACGGGTGCACGGCGCGCAGCCGATCGAGGCGTAGCCGGCGTCGAAGAGCTCGTGGTACGGGACCTCGTTCGCGTGGATGTAGTCCCACACCTCGTCGGCGGTCCAGTCCGCGAGGGGGTTGAGCTTCACGATGCCGCCGTGGTCGCGGTCGAGCTCGACCTTCGCGATGTTGCGCCGGCTCACGAACTGTTCGCGGCGGAGCCCCGCGATCCACGCGTCGAGCGTGATCAGCTTGCGCTTCAGCGGGTCGACCTTGCGGATCTGGCAGCAGAGGGTGCGTAGCTCGAGCGAGCGGTACATCAGGTTCGGACCGTGTTCGGTCTGCAGGGCCGCGACGGTCGCGCCGTCGGGCGTCTCGAACTCGACCTGGATGCCGTAGCGGTCGCGGACCTCCTCGAACAGCGTGTAGGTCTCGGGCGGCAGTCGCCCGGTGTCCAGGGTGAAGACGCGGATGCCCGGGTCGATCCGCCAGGCCATGTCGATGATCGCCATGCCGTCGACGCCGCCCGCGGCGCTGATCGCCAGGCGGGGGTGGAACGTCTCGATCGCCCACGCCAGCAGCTCCTGGGCGCCCGCGTGCTCGAACCGG
>Ga0190270_10000433_pt1 | contig 18172 bp, 25 predicted proteins | sample Popmic320T_FD_133748 | JGI IMG/M metagenome (GOLD analysis project Ga0190270, IMG submission 133748) | Populus adjacent soil microbial communities from riparian zone of Weber River, Utah, USA - 320 T | ecosystem: Environmental > Terrestrial > Soil > Riparian zone | place: USA: Utah | collected...
AAAACGCTGGCAACCTTTGGTGCTACCGCCACCGCGCCGGTGGCCTTTGCCTGGTTGCTCAAGAGGATCGCTTCAATGTCGATCTTCAGTTCCTTCGCACGCTTCATCATTTGGTCGTTGTGTTCCAGCGGGTTCGCTACTTCCGCCGCGTCCCGGATTGCGGTCGCCGGGACTGCTGCACGTTGCCGTACAGACCAGATCATATTACCACCCGCTTGCGCGGGGCTGGGCGCTTCGGGCCGCTTGGCCCTACGAGCTTGCGCTCTGATCGTTGAACCGTCGTGACACATGAGGGCAAACGCCACCATTACGGTGCTTACCCTGATTGCAATTCACGCAAAGAACCTGATAACCATCGGGGAAGCCATTCCTAACAAGCCATCGATAAATATTGTTATGGCTACTGCCATTGTTCTTTTTACGGAACCTATAGCCGCCATTGTCGATGTGATCGATTGTCAGAAACAGTAACTCTCCTTCGCTACAACACGCACAACGACTTCCGTAATGAGCTAGAACTTTAACCTTATCTTGCTCATAACGATCACGAAGTGTTGTAAGTCGTCTTTCGCGATGGAGCGCATGATACGCCGCAGCTTTTTCGCGACTGATCGGCGCATAACAAGCCCGACATTTACGCCGCCGATATCCCCCGCCGGATGGCGGAAACTCGTCAAGCGCTTTAGTTTCTCCGCAGAAATTACAGGTTCTCATCGCCCAACCGTACAGATTACCATGATAATCTACACGGATAGGCGCTTCATGTCACGCTTGGCTGCTGATTGCCCAATCCCTTAACTTTTCAACCCGTCGCGCTCGCCGTCGCCGGCCACGCTGTGGGGTAAGGGCTCTAAGGGCCTCCCAGCAATTCACCCAGTATCGACCGGGATCGCTCCCGGAAGGCCCCTAATGAATTGAGGCAAGCTCGGTTTTTCTTCCTGCCTTGTTCACGGCATCGAGTGTGCCGCTGATGATTACTTCTTTTCTTGAGATCTGCAAAAATCTTCCAACGGGATCGCTACTCCCGCCGCGTCCCTTACGGAACTGCTGCATGTCTCCATGCAGTTGAGATCATTTCATCACCCGGCTCGTCGCCGGGGCTGGGCGCTTCGGAGGGGCTTCCCCCCTACTCCCCTCGCGGGGATGATCGTTGAACCTTCCTCTTGCGAGGCTCGGCTGCAGATTGCCCTCGGCTTTACGTTAGGGGTTCCCTGCAATTCACCCAGTGCTTCAACGCGGCTTACGCCGCGAGGGACCAAGATTTAGTCCGATTGCCCAGCCTTGCCGTCACACTGGCAGGGGTGAACGTGGCGATATCATCGCCTTGATACTGCGCGTTGGCCGTGTTTGGAGCTGCTAAACTATCGGACTGCCATTCGTGATACACGGCATCCGCGGTTCCTCTGCCAACATTACTTGTAAACGGAGTATCCGTTGGGCTGAGGTTACTGATCCATTCCGCCAAGTCTTCGCGTAGTCCTTGCATGCCGGGTGCGCCGGCATGTGTCGTGGCCGTACCTGCTAGTATTGCCATGGAAGTTCTCCATCAAGGGATTTAGAGGATTTCCATGAGATAGCCGATCGCGTCTTTTTCACTTCCCGATTGCTTCAGCGCAGCCATTTTCTGGTTACGTCGCTGGGCAGCCTGGTTGTCCGGCCTTGCGCGTGAAGCGCCGGGAGGCTGCACCGCGGTGACGTTGCTGCGTTTTTGCTGGGCCTGCTGCCGGATCTCTTTGTGACGATCCGACTGCATGGCTTCCTCGACCACGAGCAGCACGCGGTGATCCACCACCGCACCGATCTCCTGGTCGCTGAAGCCCTTTTTGCTCAGCCACTGCCGCACTGAAGCGATCTTTTGCGGCCCCTTCTCGGGGTCGCCGTATTCCGGGAGCGCTTGGATCAACCGCTCCTGCTCCGCCTGCCGGATCTGGGCGAATTGATAGGCCTGGGCCTGTTGGCTCTGGACCTCTACTTGGCTCAGCTCTTGCTGAATCGTGCCGAGACGACCCCTTAAGGCATCGCGTTCGGCACTCAGGCGGACGTAGTCGGCCGGCTGCTCCTGCGCTAGCCTTGTCCAGTCGACCTGACTGAACCGCTCGGCCTCCGGCATCGCTACTGCCAGAAGCTGACGCAGGTTCTGCGCGTAAGTCTGACGTTCCTGCGCGACGGTTTGAAACGTCGCCTCAAGCGCCTTTCGGTGTTCGGCTATCTCAGTGGTTTTCTGCTTGAAGGCCGCATTCTGCTCGCTGTCCCGGCGGGCAATGATTGCCTGGGCCTCGGGTGGGAGCGCGCTGAACACTTCCCGGTCTTGCTTAGTCCAACTGCTTGGCGGCTCGATCCCTTGATGGGCCGACTCCTCGCCCTCTTCTACGGGCTCGGTGTCGGGTTCATAGGCGTCGTCCTCCTCCTCTTCCTCTCGGGTGGGCGGATCATCCGGTCCCGGCAACGGGTCTTGCGGCCCTTGCTCCTCTGCCGCCGGCGGCTGCGCATCCGGTAACGGTCGCGTCTCTAACTGCCGTGGCGGTTGTCTCTTCCGGGGCTTGTCATCGAGAAGCCCCTCGATTCCCTCCATGACCTGCGCTTCGGTCATGCTGCTCGGCCCCTCACCCGCCAAAGCGGGGAGCGCTGCGTCGCTCATGCGATGTCCTTGATAAAAAAAGGCCGGCACTCAATGCCGACCGGGTTGTGTCAACAGTGTCAATGTGTCAGCGGTTTAGAACAAACCGTGACTATCCCTCTTGGGCGGTGTCGGCTTCCATCGCCCGCTTTACCGCAGCCCAGGCCTCTCGGGGGCCGTCATGCTCGCTTACGACCATCCACTTCAATTCACGCCGATACCGGCGCATCTCGTCGTCGTCGTAGACATCGAGGATGTAGCCCTGCCCGCCGGCAGCGCTGCCCCGGCCGGTGTAGACCGCCAAATACCGGATCATCAGACCTTTTTGGTCGGCTTTAGCTTGGGCAGGCTTTCAGGCCTTTTGTTCCTGACCACCTCGCCCATAGCTTCGCGCGCAAGATTGATCGCCTCGACCGAGATTTCACCCCGCTCGGCTTCTTCGGTCATGCGCTTCAGCGCGCGGACCAAGAGTTGGCGGTTGGTCAGGCCTTCGACGTTCATTGCCTCTGCGCCATGCTCGCGTTGGCGATCATGATTCGGAGTTCGCCCCGGATCTGCTGCAACGCCCAATACATGTTGTAAGCCGCCTCGCGCTGCTCGCCCTGCCCGGGCGCGGTGTTACGCCAGGTGTCGAGGAGTTTGCGCTCAACCCGACCCATCGCCTCGTGCAGGGTCGGATTGTCCAGAAGCCTTCTAGCTTCCTCGCCCAATTCCTGCCGGTCGGTCGGCGCTTGCCCGACCGCCTGCCAGGGTACATCTGCGGCGGCCAGCACCCTCGCCCAGCGGCCAAAGATCATGCTAATGCCAGGCCTATGACGACTGTCTTATTCAATCTCGCATCGCTTAGCCTCAGCCTCGGCAGCTTTGTCGTGGGCCGCTCGGCAGTCGGCGCCTGGATGGCCGGGATGGGTTTAGGCGTGGCCCTGGTTCTCTGCGTGCAAGACATTTACTCGCACCGCGCCCGATCCACCCATGTTAGCCTCGGTCTCGGCGGCGGATAGGGTCTGCAGCCCGAACCCCTGTTTCCGCAACAGGCTGCCGCCGTCACTTCTCCTCCACGACGAGTGACCACACGCCCTTCATGCCGTCGTGAAACTCGTCGCACTGCATGCACTGGATGCGGCCGTCTTCGTACAGCCAAAAGGCCTCGCACCGGCATAGGCAGACATAGATCCGGGGCTTCTTTGGCTCCGGTTTTTGGAACGGAACGACGCTCACTCAGCCGCCCCATTCGGTCGTTGCCCCGGGGCCGGTTGCGGGCGCTGGTCGTAAGCCCCCGCGGCATATTTCAGCTCGATCTCGCGCCGCTTGGCCTCGCCGGCAATCTTCACCTTGGCCATACCGACCGCTAAATTGTTCTCGGCTTTTTGCCGCTCAAGCTGCAATTCGTACTCGGCCTTGAGCAAGCTCATCTGCTTTTCGTGATCGAGCTTTTGCTGCTGGATCGCCGCGTCGGCCTGGGCCTTCTCGTTCATTAGCCGCTCTTCGAGCTGCGCCTTTACCCCGATCGCCTGGACGTTAGCCTGCGCTTCCATCTGCTCGATTTGCATGCTCGCCTGGATCTTGGCCGCTTCCGCAGCGGCTTTCGGGTCGGGCTGCGGCGGTGGCGGCGGCGGGCTTCCAGGCGGCGGCCCCTGGCGCGGATCGGCAAAGAAGCTGCTCTTAAAGCCGGCGTTTTCCTGTAGTGCCTTCAGCGCATCGAAGACGTTCTGGGAGTACACCAGCGGCCCATGCACACCTTGCTGCTGCTGTACGATAGTGCCCTGGATCTGGATGATCTGCATCAGGTGCTGCAAAATCTGATCGCGGTTGCCGGTGCCGAGCCCCACGCTCACGCTAATCGGCATCTCCTGGCGCCACTCCCGCGGGTCCACGTTCAACCAACCGCCGGTTACCCGGATCATTCTCTCCTGCTGTTGATTTTTTCGTACCAGGCGCATCACCCCGCGCATTAGTTCTTCAACGCCGTGCGCGAAGATCCGGGCAAAAAGTTCAACCCGCTGCGCCGCCGCCTGCTGCAGCATCGCTACCGATGCCGCCGCGGTGTTGTTCAACGCATCCGGGCTCACCATCTGGCCTTGGGATGATACTCCAGTTCGCAGTTGTGCCGTCTCATCGAGATATTGTACTAACGGGAAAGTCTTGTCGGCGGTAAACGGGATCATCATCGGCCCGACCGAGCCGAGCCTTCTCGTCCTAACGATGCCGCCGGGTCTTAGCGTCAACAGATCGTCGTAAGTGTTTTCATTTACCGCATCGTCACCGACCTCGATGCGCGGCCAGTTGCTTAAAAATGCGTTGTCGATCATGGTGCGAATTAAAGTGCTCTTGATCTTTTGCAGATCCATCGTCAGATCGGCCAGACTAAGTCCAACAAGTTTGTGGCTTGCCGGCACCGGGCAGATGCTGACGAAAGGTATCTCGTCAACGCACTCGACTACCGGCGTGCCGTCCCTGGTCAGGATCACCTTACCGTTACCGGCAGTCATCACCCGGTAAAGCTCGGATGTCGGGCCGTCCTCTTCGACGCTAAGACGGCAGTAATTCTCCTCGACCCAGATTTCCTTGCCCGATCCCTTACGCTCGCTGCCCGACCACATGCCGTCGCCCAACCGCTCTACCCGCTCCTGGCTGTATTCAGCCGAATCGTCCATCGGCACCAAGTCGAGGCATTCCGCGTCGTAGCCCTGTTGAATCAAATCGCTATAGGTCCAGGAGCGGCGGTGGCTCAGGAACGGAATGTCGCCGCGCTTGGCTCGCTTGCTGAACAGCACCTCCTCGGGTGGTACATTGACGATACGGACCACCCCGTATTCGCGGGTGATCCGCAGAACAGCGTCGTAAAGCTCAATCTCGGGAGGCGGCAGTGGCAGAGGCGGAGGCAGTCCGGCAGGTAATCCGGCGAGCGGTGGAAGAGATGCGCCAGGAGATGCTGCGGGAAACCCAGGAGGCAATCCGGGCGGCAATCCTGGAGACGGCCCGGGAGGCAGTTGCGGAGGCGGTCCAAGAGGTCCAGGCGGCAGTCCAGGAGGCTGTCCGGGAAGCCCTGTGGGAGGCGGGGCGGCTACTGGTGCAAGCGGCGGCGCAGATGGGAAACCCAGCTCCGGCGGCACCTGCGGCCGATCCTGATTGAACGAATCGGTCTTCTGCAGATACCTCTCCAGTTTCAGAACCTCGATGTCCTCGTCATCGCCTAAAAGGGCTTCGTATTGTTCTTTCGTCAAACCAGGGTAAGTTTGGGTTTCGGTGGTTTTCTGGGTGTCCCAGTAGAACTTGACCCAACCCAGACGCTCCAGGAGAGCGTCCTTGAACCAATCGTGAATCAGCAGAAACCCGTCGTTGTCACGGTAGAAAATGTGGTTCAAATAGTCGGTCGCCTGACGAGCTTCTTCTTCCATCTTCGGCCGCGGCGGCTCGACAATACATATCCGGTCGCCACTGGCGGTGAAGCACCGAATAAGCGCCGGCAGCACCCATTCCACCGCCTCCAACACGGTTCTCATCACCACCTGGGAGCGGTCGGCCACCACCGGCCCGCCGGTCTCGGGCTCGCCATTATAAAAGCGCAACGCCTCCAGGCGCTCCCGGCTGAGTTCGCCGCCGTCCTGGCCCAACGCCTCGTCAAGCTCGCCCTGGATGATTGCCTTGACCCGCTCCTCGTCGAGGTCGTCGAGCTTTAGCCCCTGAACGATCTGCTCACGTTCCTTTGGGCGATACCCGCGAGACCCTCGGATGTCGTCCGCAAAGGCCGAGCCCTGAGTGCGGTAACCGTCGCTCATTTCTTTTTCTGCTTCTTCAGGATGCCGGTCTTCTGGTCAGCTCGGTTGAAGTCCCGAGCAACGCTTGGCGGAATACCGACCTTCTTAGCAAAAGCCGGATTGTGCGCCGCTGCGGCCATGGTCTTAGCTTGCTTCTTTGTGCGGCTCGGCATCTTCCTCTATCCATCCTTCCTCTATCTCTATCTTATAGATCTCAAAATGAGCCTCCAGATAACTTCGTTGTTTCGGTTGGTGTGTATTGATACAATGCTGTACCCAATCACCACACCAATCGTCTTTTTCCACGCGTGGGAAAATCCCTTGGCCGCCATCGTAACCATCGTTTTTCGCAGCAAACACTACCGGCGGATGGCGCCGACACAGCAGCCACTCACCATCCTTCGGATCGGCAGGCGAGTTGCCGTCGTCGCTGTACGCACAATTCTTACACCACGGGCCGTCTATCACTATCGCTGACCGGGCGGCCGACCCGGCGCCCGCCGCGCCTCGCGCTCGGCCGTGTGGTCGGGCTGCTCGCCGTAGAGTTCCGGCTGCATGTCCTTGCCGCGTGCCTCCATCAGCTCTTTCACCTGGCCTTCGAGCTTCTCGACGCGCTCGATCAAATTGTGCATCAAGGCCGTATCGCTGGCACTCATCTCCGCTCCTTAAACGATGCCCAATCTTTCGTACTTCAACTTGACCGGCCGCCCCTGCGGCGTCTCGTAACCTACCGCTAACAAGCCAAAGGCGTCAGCACCGTGGCTCGACCAATCGTGTTCGGGCCCCAGCCCGACATCCCGCACGTCTTCGCTTTTCTTCTCGTGATACCAGCCCAGCGCATCCCGGCCGGCTTCGGTGGTCTCCTTGTTGAACCAAACGCTCGGGAACAATCTCCGGGCCGCCTCGATCCGCATCTTGGCGGCACCCCGGCCCTGGTTCGGGATCACCTCTACTTTGAACCCGGCTTGCCGGAAGGAGCTCTCAAAAGATACGTCGAACACCCGATCGTGGGTTGCACCATCGTGCGGAAGGTAGATGTCGGCCTTCCCCCAGCCACCGTCTCGTAACCATTGAATGTGTACCGCCAGTGGCTCGCCAATAGCCTCGTAATAGTCCAGGACTCGTACTTCTCTACCGACGAATTGGCAGACCCATGCACTGAACGCATCACTCTTGGCCCCGGTGCCGCCTAGATCGGTGTACACCCTTATGGGAAGGAGAGGATCGCGCATGACCTTGGAGATTCGGCCCTCTTCCTGGGCCTCGTTGAGGTGCCTGGCAAAGTACGCACCGACATGGGCCGTCGCATAATCGCCGAGCCACACATGCGCATATTGCTCTGGCCTTACCCGCTCGTCTTCCTTACGGATTTGCTCCAACACGCTAGGAAACCAAGGATTGTCTTTGTAGTTAACTTCTACGATCTTGCTATCGAGCGGCGGGTTAATCCTAAACCTCTGATTAGTAGCGGATGCCCTTCTCTCAGGGTTCCAGGTAACCCAAATTTCAGCGCCCTCCTCACGGACCGTAGGGATGGCTTTTTGCCAAGCCACTTCGGATACCGGCTCCGCCTCATCGACCCATAATAACCGTATCCGAGCCGTTGACTTAACGCTTTCGATGTTCCGGCGTAAGCCAACAAATGTGAAATCGATGCGTCCGTCTTTGGTGCGTATGTACTTTTCGCCAATCTCATAGTTCTTATAAAGCCACGGCTCACTCTCGATCGCCTGTTTAACTTCCGCCATCGAGCTTTCATCAAGCGAGTTTTGAAATTCTCTGCCACAAACAATGACCCCCGATTGCTTGGCTTGGGCGCAGCGTAATCCATGAACAGCGGCCATCTTGGCGAAGGACCGGCTCTTGGCGGAACCACGACCCCCATAAGCACCCCGATACAGGGCTTCGCCCGAGAACACGTCCACCAATTTTCTGGGAAGCTGTATCTGGCCGCTAGTCATGCCGCCGCCGTCAATACCGGCTTGATCGCCGTCAGCAGCGCCGTGGTCGGCGGGGTGCCGGTTGGCGGGTCGCCCAAGGTCGGCATCCCCACCGTGCCACCCTCGCAGTTCTCGTTCCAGGCATAGGCTAGGAAAATCTTGCTGTCGCAGGCCGGCTGGTTGGCGCCGATAAAGTTGACGCACGCCTGAAGGTGGTTGGCGATCTCGGTATTAGTGCCGCGCGTGTAGTACCACTGGTGCCCGACCCACGGGGTGTATCCCCGCTCAAACTCCGGCATCGCGTTCAACGGCCGGCTGTCCCACCCCAGCATAGCTATCGGCACTACCTTGTTACCTGTCGCCGTGCCACCCTGTGAGCCAGCCCAGTATTGCGCGTTCTTTGTAGTCAGATCCACAAAGGGTTGCGGCAGCTTCGGATAGCTGAGAACACTGGACGCCACATAGCTTGAGATCGCGTCGCCGGTGACCCAAGCGAGGCCCGCCGATGGGCTGTCCACCGTGAAATTGCTCAAGCTGCCCATCGTGATGATGTACGGGTTGCCCGCCCCCGACGCCACCGACTGGCTGCGGAGATAGTTGAAGGACGTTACGGAATTGGCCGATGACCCGGCAAAGTGTGAGTTCAGTTGGCTTTGCGCATTGAGGATAAAAAGCACCGGCCTACCACCGATCTTGAGGTAGTTAGATCGCTTGAAATAATCCTGCGCCCAGATATTGCAGTTAGCCTGCCAGCCGGCCGTGTTCGACCACGGATTATAGCCAAACCGCTCCATTCCGGCATAACCACACCACTTCGTCAGATCCTTGTGAGCACTAGATTGATGCAATTGCCAACCCCGGAAGAGGCTCGCGCTCATCCCGGCTCCGGTTGCATCCCCACCGTACCAGACATACGCAAACGCCTTAATCCCGGCATTGGCCGCGGCCTGTAACTCGAGGTCCACATGCGTCTGCTGACCGTTGCAGGTGATCCGGTCGGGGCCCAGCACCTCACAGAACCACGGTGCCCGAAACTGCCAGCGGGCCGGGCTCAACTGCTCGTGAAACTGTCGGGTCACCGTCTCGGTGTTGTTGTACCAGGCATCCCATTTGATAAAGATCGGCGTCACCCCGGTGGTCTGCGCCAACACCGGGCTCGGCCGGATCAGCCCGGCCGCAGCCGCGCCAATCAACAAAGCGCGCCGATTCATGGGATAGTCCATTGCGTCTTATCTGCCGTCGATGACACGACCCACATTCCCTGCCGGTGTGTCTCCAGGCACACACTGGCAAAGTTGGCCGCCGCGCCCGTCGCCGTCATGGTGCCGCCAAGGGCACTCACCGTCGCCCCGAACGCGATCTGATCCGTCGCGTTGGCGGTGATCCGCAACACCTGCGCCGCGTCCCGGTGGAAGCAGTAATGCACACCCGCTGTCCCCGCTACCGCCCCCAGCGTACCCGGAGTACCCGACGCCGCAACCGTCTGCGGCAGGATAAAGTTGTTCGTTACCGTCGAGCCGATGTTGTTGTAGTGCTTGCCGGTATCGGGGATCGTCACCGAGATGTTGCTCGCCGTCTGCGGGCTCATCGGATGGCGGAACCCATATAAATTCATCGCCCCGCCGCCACTGGCGAAACTGGCTACCGTCCCGGTAGAACTGTTCTGCTGGACAAAAGTAAACGAATTGGACCCGTGACCGCTGCTGCCAAATTGCGCCAGATTGTTACCACCGTCCACGTCGTCCTGATTAGCCAGGATCACGTTACCCTTACCCTGCGCCACCATGTAAATCGGTACGTCGGAAAAGTTCGGGCTCTCGCTGCCGACCACCGCCAGCGTGCCATCGCCACCGATGAACCGCAGCCACACACGAGTTGGCCCTGCTCCCGCACTGTCAAACCGGCCCAGCGTGCCGTGATCGTTTTCAAAATTAACGCCGCCCGTGCCTTTGCCCATCACGCGCAAGGTCACGTCAGGGGCCGCGTCGCTGTACCCCTGAATGCGCGGCTCCGTCATCACCGAGCCGCCGATCAACCTGATGTAGCGGTCGTTGACGCTGCCGAAACCGTTTATAACGGACACCAATTTCCCGCCGACATCGTTAAAAATGTTTACATCGCCATTGCCCTTGGCCCGCAACTCCAATGCCGTGTCCGTAGCGCCGCCAGCCGTTATCCTGGCAATCGCGGTGTCGGTCGCCAACAGCAACGGCCAGCCATTCGTCGCTCCAACCCCTTGATAACCGATCTCTGTCAAGAAACCGGCGCCGTTGGCAAAACGATGCTTCCCCCCGGAGTTCTTCGCCACAAAGTTACAGTTCACCGCCACCGTGCCCCAGTCCGTCCAACAAATCCGGGTAGGACCCTGACCGATCCCGACGCCGCCCGGCGGCGGCAACCCAGCCTGTTCAATCGCACGCTCGTTGCCGCCAGGATGACTGGCAATCTCAAACTGGATGAAACCGCCATAATCAGGAGGCGCGCTGCCGGCTTGGCCGTAAGTGTAGAACCGCGTCACCGCATCGGCGTTCGGCGGATCGGTTCCCTCCGAGCGCACCGTGCCTAATTCCAAATTGTTGCGTGCCTGCGGCAGGGCCGCATTGGCCGCGTCCTCACTCATCGGGTTCGGCACCTGCTGCGATGCCGCCGGCAAGCTCAGTAGCCCCAACCCCAACAGCAAAGCCAGGGCACGCCGCATCAATGGACCTTCCAGCCGGCGCCGTCGCAATAAGCGATCACCTTGTTCGCCCCGCCGGCCGCCACCGCGGCGTTAAACACCGCGCTGTTGGCGTCGCTGACCGCGTACATCCGACCCTCGGTCGAGGTCGAGCAAGCCGGCAGGAGGGCTACCGTGGACGTGGGCAGAGTGCCGATCAGCTTTGGCAGTTGCACCGTCGAAAGCTGCGTCGTAATCGGACCAAGGGCGACAAAGCCAATCCCGGTAGTGTCGGTCTTGACCATCGACGGTATCCAGCCATTGGCGATCTGTCCCGCGCCGTTAATGTGACCAACCGACACCCCGGTATTTGCCAGGTTTTTCGCAAGCGCCACCCTGGACTGCCCGGTCAACCCGCCGCCCCCCAGGGTGCCAATCGCGTTACCGCCAGTAGTCACCCCCTGGATCATGATCGAGCCGTCAGTCGTTATCGCCGTCCCCTCGATTTCACCCTGCCCGAGTTGCGTGTCGGTATTTACCAAAACCGCCTGGAACTGGGTTTCTTTGTTGCTCTGGCCAATCGTAGTCGTGTTGTTCATACCGTGCAGTTTCCACGTCGTGGCACGCACATTGACCCCGTCCGTTATAACCAACCCGGTGCCGCCGAAAAACTCGGAGTGCAAGCCGTCAATACGGATATCGTTGGTGATCGCAGCGCCGGTGTTCTCGCTATACACCTCCATCGCCGGGCTGATGATCACCGGGGAGCCGGCAGGCGCTGTCGTGCCGGCATTGTTTGCCAGCGTGACCGTGCTGCCGCTGACCGCCGTAATAGTCGATTTAAGGGCGCCTACCGCCGTGCCGGTGGTGGTGCCGGCGCCCAGCACATAGACGGTGCGACCAATGTCGTTCGATGTCATATTAGGGTGCGACAGGGTCAGGGTCGGGCTGCCAGATGTCATACTGCCGGTAATCGCCCCCATCGCCCCCTGTGTGCCAGTGTGATTAAAACTGGAGTTTCGGTTCACCGTAACCGTGGTGGGATTGGTATAAGCGGAAATACGAAACAACTCTCTCGGGCTGCCGGTGGAAAGCAAAACCATGTCCGTCCCGACATCCGCCGCGTCGAAGAACGGCGCGCTGCTTGTCAATGTCGAAGTGCCAGACGCCATCGTAAACGTCAACCCGGCCGGCATGACCCTGGCCGATATATTACCGCCGCAACCGACGTTTCGCACATCCCGCAGGCGCGTGTTCCAGGCGCTGCTGATGCTCAGGCATGTCCCCCAGTTCACCGTGTACTGCATGATCGTCGCGTTGTGCATCTGTAGCCCGGAGTTGTACCTGGCCTTAAAGCCAATCGGCGGCGCAGTCAGGGCCGGGTTGTACACAATGCTGAAATCTTTCCACCAAGCCGGGAAACCACGGTTCGTATTTGTCGGGCTCGACGGATTAGTGATGTCAATAGCAGCGGATGTCCAGTCGTTGTAGTCAACCAGAAACTGGCAACCACCCGGCTGGCCGGTGATAAAAGCACCGGAGCCCTGGATCGTGTACGACTTGGTCGGGAACGCATTAATGCTGGCGGTAAGACGGAAAATGCCGTCGCACTGGCCGTAATAAAGTCCAGTCTTCAGAGCGTCGATCCACGCCTGCACCGCAGCCGTGTCGTCGGCCACCCCGTCCCCCACCGCACCGTAGTTCTGCGGCACGATGCTCTTCATCTGGCCGAGGTTGTGCTGCGCCTGCGGCTTCACCGCGTTACCGGCGTCCGGGTACATGTCGGCCCGCAGCAGGAACAGGGCCGCCAAGCTCAAGGCGAGGCGTCTCATGGCGTGCCCCAGAAGCTCTTTTGATTAGTCGCTAGGAAAGCCCGCGCCGCCGCGTCATTGGCGACGTTATCCCAGGCCACCAACTCGCCCTTGTCACAGGTCGTCGTCGCGCCGCCGCCATAGCCCGCCGTGCCCGCTACGGTACTGGCCGGACTAACCGTTCCGGTAGTCTCCGTGGCATCCACCCGCACGACGCTGGCGGCGGCGTTGATCACCCCCTGCACCGCGTGCCACGCCCCGTCCGTCACCGCCGCCGTCAACGGCGTCGCGCTGGTCACCAGGCTCCAGGTATTGACGAGCGCGTTGGCCCCCTGGATGCGGTTGCCGGTGTTGCCGTTGAACCGCAACATGTGACAAGCAGCCGTACCGGTGCGCTTGGCGACGGCGCTGAGACTGACCACTCCAGTGGCCGGCGTGATGTTCGCTACTGTCGACATGGCCATAACGCCAGACGTGTTGCGCACACAAGGCAAGGAGCCGTTGCAGTTAAAGATCAGAGCCTCCTGGCTGGCAGCCGTCGCCTGCTCGATGTTCCCCGTCGCGGCCAAGCTGCCTTGGTTGTACCAAGTCCGCACAAAACAGGTCGTGGCGTTGCAGTGACTCGTCGCCGCCGCCACGTCCCACGGCGCCCCGATGCCGGGAACGTAGCCGAGGAAGCCGATGTCGGTTTCGGCGTTGTCGCTGGCCCTTCTTATGCGGATCGCCGGCCCAGCATAAGCCGTGCGCAGCTTCCTGAAGCTGTACCCCAAAAGCGGCACCGCCATCCCGTCCAACGGCGGCACGTCAGCCGAAGCCGCGGGCACGATGCGATGCCCGCGGTAGGGCGCGTGCATGCGCGCTTCGGCACCCCCAACGCCGGCCAGACCCAGCAGAGAAACCGCACCCAGGAGAAAAGCCCGGCGCTTCACGGCTCAGATACCCGACCCCGGCGTGATGTAAAGAGTGGCTGCCGTCCCACCGCTAATCGCCGCACAGTGCGTCTGGCCGCTGCCCACCACCTCCACACTGCCAGGCGCCAACGGCATGCCCGCCGCCACCGTGGCCGTCACCCCGCTCACCCCGCAGTTGATAAAAACAGCAACCGTGCCGGAATTGTATACGCGCAAGGCCGGACTCGCCGAAGTCGCCTGCACCTGTACGCTGCCGGTCGTGCCAGTCACCGCCAATGTCACCGTAGGCCCGCCGGCCATGAACGGCTTGTCCTGCGCAAGCGCTGCCTGCGACAGTATGAGAAACGGCAAGGCCGCCAAGGCTCGATATCGCATCTGCCACCTCACTGCCCATGCCACCTTCACCGGATCGGCGCGCCAAACACGCCCCAGCCCAAGAGCCCGATCAGGATGAAAAAGATCAAGCCGTACGGCCCAAATGAAACCAAACTGGCCTGGTTGCGCCAGTACCACCCACCGCCAAACACCAGGGCAATCACAAAAAAGATCCAAAACCAGATGGCTGCACTCATCGCATGTGACCTTGGGTTGAGGCGAACTCTGCGAAAACCGCAAAAAAAATGTGCGGGCGAACCGCAAAAAAAAATCCAGGCCGCGTGGGAAACGTCGGTGTGGGCCGGGGCCACCGCAGCCGCGATGGGAACCCAATTTTAAGGGGTCGAGGGGTGGGTCGATAGGGTGGGGGGGGATCGGCAGCGACCGGCTTGGTCCTGCCCGCGAGCTTAGGGGATCATCGGGTCAGCAAGCCGGCCGCGGCCTGGCTCGGGTGCGGGATAGGGGCACGCGACCCGAACTTGGGTCGGGTTCATAGCGCGTCCTCGCGTGCGCGTATATATAACAGCGTAGCCGCTACCGCCTTGAGAGCGGTAGGTGATTGGCCAAAACCCTAAGGTTTCTGCCGTTTTCCCGTTCTCTTTGGGTTCCGGGCTTCCGCCGGGCTTCCATCGTCGTGCTCGATCTGCTTACGCACGACATCGACCGGCACCAGCTCGATGCGCGTGATCAGCGCACCGCCGTCCTCGCCGGTGATCTCCTGCGTGACCTTGTCGCCGTACTGCTTGGGTAAGAGCTTCGACAATAGCCACTTCCGGCTCTCGACCTGTAGCCGCTGCTTCTGCACCAAACCGTTGTCCGCGTACCCATCAGCACCGATGCACGGCTCATCCGAAATCTTCAGTAATTCGTAAGTCATTTTCTCGTAACCGATGGAACGCGCACGCGCGTACCTGCTCGCGAAGCCCTGGCGCCCTAATCGCTCCTCTTGATCCTCCTCAACCGCCCATCTACGCACAGTAGAAGCGGTTGGCAGGTGAGGATCAGCGCAGATCTCGTCGAGCTGTTCCCCTTCCGCGAGCCGGCCACAGATCTCTTCTGCGATCTCTTCCGTATAGAGAGATTGCTGACCGCGCGGGCGCTTCAGCGCCGCCGCCATCTGTCTCCTGCTAGGCATCGAATACAGTTAACCATCTTTTCTACTTGCATCCAATAGGCACCGTGCGTATATCTATCTCACCGAACACGGCAACCCCTGACACAGGAATGTGAAGATGAACGGATCGCCAAAACAGATTGCGTGGGCGGAGAAAATCCGCACCAAAACGATTCTGCTGATGCGCCGGGAGTTGGCTGACAGATTGCCCCGGGAGGGCATTGAGGCAGTTGTCGCCCTTGCTGCTCGGCAAGCCGACGCTCGCTGGTGGATCGACAACCAAAGCCTGCTGGCGTCCGGGACGATACAGGATCACATGCTGATGAAAGCGGCCGGCTTGGTAGATAAAGCCGGCGTGCTGACGGCGGCCGGCGTGGCGTGGGCAACGCAGAATGACATACCGGCTTCATGACCGCCTCCGAGTTCCGCACCCGTCTCGTCGCCCTCAGGCTCCGCCAGAAGTGGCTGGCGGGGCGCCTTGGCGTCTCCGCCACCACGGTCAACCGCTGGGCCACCGGCGATGTACCGGTCGCGCCCTATGTGCCATTCGTGCTCGACCTGCTGGAGCTGGTCGACCTTGACGACGAGGATGCCTCTCTGAAGCCCGAGGATTGCACAGGAGTGCCCTGAACCACCCTCCCGGCTACCCCAGTAGCCCAGAACCGTTCTCGCGCTCCTATGCGCTCTGTCGCCGCTTGTCATGGATTTCTGATTGCCGCATCGAGCAGGGCTCGGGCCAGCGGTGCGAGCGTGGCACGGGTGCATCTGACCGACGCATAGACCCCGTGCTCGTCGCACAGATCGAACCTGATCCAGTTCGCATCGCCCTCGTCGCGGATCACGAGTCGCCCCCAGGAAAGCTTAGCCGCATCCGGCCCGGTGTACCGTTCAGCCTCGACAGGACCGTCCTTTGCCGCCACCAGACCGGCCAACTCGGTAAGCATCGTCAACATGCGCAAATATTCGCTTTGGTGATAGCTGGCCTTCCATAAATCAAGCGCAGCCTTAACGTTGTCCGGCGAACAGATAACCCGCGCTATGTCTAAAAATCCTTGAGAACTACCCTGGCCCGCTGCGGTGTGCCGTTCAGCCGGTTGAGTATTCTCGCCTCCGCATCCGCCTTGATATTCTGGAGTTGTCTGATCCGGCGAGGCTGACCGCGGTTCAACTGAGCGTCCAAAAATTCGATGCGCCTCCAGCGCATCCTCTCCCCCTCTCGCGCCCACAGAATCATGCGCTGACTCGGGGTCAGGTCGGTCCCGATCCACTCCAACACCTCGTCCAGCCGGTCTATCGCCTGCGGCGTTGGCGCCGCGCGGCGCACCTGGGTCCGGTCGTAGCCGTAGGACAGCCACTCCCTCAGCGTGTCCGGCCAGGGGCTTTGCAGGGATCGTTCGAGCCCACGGGGCTTGGGCAGTCTTCGCAGGGTATCCGCCGCATCTGCCAGCCTTTCCCGCAGTTCTTCGACCGTCACCGCGACGGATTCCGCCCGGTGGACGACCTGCCAGCCTCGTGCGAGGCCGGTGGTCCCGGTAATCATACCCTGCAAAACTCACAAATCCGCGCACTCCACGCAAGCGATTAAATCAACATTTAGTGGTTATTTCTCCCGGATGCGGATAGCGGCGTCTGTCATCGCAGCGGGAACCATTGGCTGACGAAGCGGGCGCGCGGTGCGCCGCCGCAGCCGAGGCAGTGATTGGCGCCGCCTTGGTTGCCCGAGAGCGACGGCGGGCCGTCGCGCACCCAGCAGAGCCGGCCGCGGTCGCATGCCGCGGGCGCGTAGTCGGCGCGCACCGGGGCATATGCCGCATACAGGCTCAGCGCATCGGGCGGGTATTGCCGGCAGGCGGGATCGGCGGCACGGGATCGGCGGCGGATCATTCGGCGGCCTCGGGCAAGCCGGTGCGCTGTTCGCGCCAAGCGGCGGCCTCGGCCATTCGGATGGCGTTGCGGGCGACGGTGTCGCTGGCGCAGCGTCGGTATTGCTCGGCGAGCTTGGCGCGCAGTTTTGCCTCGGCCTCGGCCACGGCGTGCTCGTCGTACCACTCGCCCGTTGGGTCGCAGGGCGAGGTGCGCTCGGTGTGCGGCACGGTGAGCACGACGCGGCGGAATGCGTACACTTCGGCGTGCCACTGCCGCTTCTGCGCCTGGGTGATCTTGGCGTAGCAGAACTCGCTCATACGGGGGGCTGCGCATCTGGGTTGATCGCTCTGCGCTTGCCGCGCAGGGCATCGAGGCAACGCTCGAGGGCGGCGTCGCCATAGGCCCGCAGTTCGGGATCATCGAAAACGGTTGTCGCCGCCGCGGGCTCTGGGGTTGCTGAGCGCGAGGCGGCGACGCCGTCGCCCTGCGACGGCAGAGGCGGCGTCGTCTCGCGCGTCGCATGCGATGTAAGGGAGACAGGATTTAGCTCTTTAGGGCTAAATCCTTCTTCCTTACATTGTAGTTGTGTCCGAACGGAATCCCGAACGGACTTCGAACGACCGTTCGGGCTATTTTTCGAACGGTCGTTCGAACGGTCGTTCGGTTGTGCGGTGCCGTTGCTGGCTCGGCGCGATGCCGCAGAAGCTAGGCCTGCTCTACATTTTTGCTCGTACGCAGCGCGGGAGCGGGCGCGCTCGATGTCGATTCTTTTGTGGTGCCATTTTTGTGAACTTTTTGTGAAAAAAATGTGAAGAATTTTGCGCAGGTCTTTCAACGAGCGTTCGGACGAGCGTTCGGACGGCCTCCCGAACGCCCGTACGATGGCGCTGAGCTGTTTTTCGTCATCGGGGAGCGGGCCGTTGACCCAGTAATCCATGATCAGCAGCAGGTACGTGCCGTGTTCGGCGGCCGTCAGCCGGGTCGTGTCACGCAGGTAGTCGCCGATATAGAGCGGCATCCAATTGTTGTCGTGCGCTGCCATCTCACTGTTCCCATTCCCCTTGGTGTTGCATGATGTGCGCGGCGAGCTGCTCGCGGATGCGGTGCCAGCGCTGCGGCTGCTG
>Ga0190270_10000434_pt1 | contig 18130 bp, 10 predicted proteins | sample Popmic320T_FD_133748 | JGI IMG/M metagenome (GOLD analysis project Ga0190270, IMG submission 133748) | Populus adjacent soil microbial communities from riparian zone of Weber River, Utah, USA - 320 T | ecosystem: Environmental > Terrestrial > Soil > Riparian zone | place: USA: Utah | collected...
AGAAGTTTTTAGAATCAGAGAAGACTACCAAAGCGGTCCCGAGCGATACTGCTGGCAAACCTCAGGACTATCGAATTCCACGCGATTAGCCATTAACCATTGGCTATTGACCATTATTAGTCAGGAGAAGAACTGTCTTTACCTAACCAATAATGGTCAATAGCTGATGGTTAATGGTTAATGTCGAGTTTGCCAGCGGTATCAGCCATCGCCGCACTCCATACGATAGTCGGATCAAACCGCCTATCGTTCAATAGTGAGGCCCCCTTCACCACACCGTTACGTTACTGTTGCCACACCGTCAGGTTAGATCTCCCACTGCTTTGAAATCCCTCTGTGGCCATTACCTGGTAAACATGACTCCCCAGATTCAAGCCTAAATTCCTCCACGCGTTAACGTGGTTGGCAAAGGTGATGGTTTGGTTGCTCCCGGTCGGTCTCTTAGACGTCCGGACACTCCAGTACTGATAAAAAGTTCTAGTGCCGTCAATGGAAGGGGCGTTGACTCGCTGGGTCCGATATATTTGGTATGTGCCACCGTCAGTGCTAACGGAGCCTATTGACGTTCCTCCAGGCGGCCTAAAAGTGCCCCAGCTATCAACGACGTAATATTCTATAAGTGGGTTTCTCGTCCACCCATAGAGAGCTAAATATGCATTGCCGTTCGGCTGCCAGATGCCGGCATTGTAGCCTACTCTCCTAGATGATGATCCGGTACTCCAGCCTTTACCGACAACCATATTCCCGGACCCCAGATTCCAATTTACGTCGTAATTGCCGCCAGAGCCCATAGTCATGCATGCTGACCCGGTGTCCTTCCAAAACGTATAGAAGAAGCCGCCGTTGGCGCCAGTTTGATTGCTGCATACGGTTTGGGCATTTGCCTGCTTCGCGCATAAGCAAGCCACGAGCGCCAGGTTGAAAGTGATTATAGTCAACGGACGAATCGCTTTACTTTTCATGCGAATGTCTCCTTTTCAGTGATCGTTGTTGTTTCTCTTCCGGATTGTCTTTTGTTGCAGGCTTGAACTAATGGGCCGAAATTACCACGATTCTTTTTTGTAAGTCAACGCTAAATTTGGTTGACCTGCTGGAGTGGTGCGGAAGACTCCCCGAAATAATAGAGCATGCAGAGTTTATACAGCTATTCTAGATTAGCAAATATGAGTAATGTTCGCGCATGCCGACTGTTTTACATATTTAGTTGTTATGTCGAATTATGAATCGGATAAGAACTACGAAGAAGTTCGTTGACTTCTACGAAAGTCTTCGTGTATAAGACGGCTCACAGAATATTCCCGAAAATTGAAATCCGGAAAGGGGCCGAAAGTGAGCAATCTTAATCTATCGCGACCGACCGATGCTGAGCTTGCAATATTGCGAGTGCTATGGAGCCGCGGACCTAGCACAGTCCGCCAGGTGCATGAAGCGCTCAGCCGGGAACGCGAAACCGGTTACACCACCGTGCTGAAATTTATGCAGATAATGACCGAGAAAGGATTGGTTGAGCGTGACGAGTCCGAACGTACGCATGTCTATCAAGCCAGATTTACGCAGGAGCAGACTCAACAGCGACTCGTGAATGATTTGCTTGAAAAGGCCTTCGGTGGCTCGGCGTCGCAACTGGTAATGCGGGCGTTGGCGGCAAAGCCGGCTTCGGCCGATGAACTGGCGCAAATCCGGCGCCTGCTGGATGAGCTGGAGGGAGGCAAACAATGAATACGCTAAAAACCTGGGGTCACATCGAAGTTTTGGGATGGGCATTGATCCATTTCACCTGGCAGGGAACGTTAGTCGCTTTGTCGCTGGCCGGCGTCCTGCGGATGTTACGTGGGTCATCAACCAACACGCGTTACGCGGCGGCCTGCGTTGCACTGTTGTTGATGTCGAGTTTGCCGCTGTTCACGATAACGATCATCGGCCATTCCACGCTGGACAAAACAACAAGCGGGCCGCCGCCTCAATTTGCCGCGCGACCGGCGCCGCAGCCACAGCCGGTCGAAATCGAACCCACAATTGTTCCGACTCAGACAGATATTGCTTCGACTTCGCCGCGACCCTGGTCATTCATCCGGCCAGTGAGCATTACGCCACTACTGCCGTGGATGATTCTGCTCTGGCTGTTTGGCGTGGCCTTCTTTTCATTGCGGCTGGTGGGAGGGTGGTTTTACACGCAGCGCCTGAAGTCTTATGGGACTCGCCCGTTAGAGGAAGGATTGGAACAAACACTCCGGCGGCTTTGCGATCAACTGCGGGCGCCGCGTCCGGCGCGTATTTTGGAATCGGCTTTGGTCAAGGTCCCGATGGTCATCGGGTGGTTGCGCCCGGTCATTCTGATGCCTGCCAGCGCATTTACCGGACTGTCGCCGCAGCAACTGGAGGCGATCATCGCTCACGAATTGGCGCACATACGCCGCCACGATTACCTGATCAATCTGCTGCAGGCGGTGGTCGAAACCTTGCTCTTTTATCATCCTGCGGTCTGGTGGGTCTCGCGCCGGATCAGGCAGGAGCGGGAACATTGTTGTGATGATCTGGCCGTGGCGGTGTGCGGTGATTCGCTGACATACGCGCGGGCCTTGCTTGAAATGGAACAGCTTCGCGCCACCGGGCCACAACTGGCCATGGCGGCCAATGGAGGATTGCTTATGAATCGCATACAACGTCTGGTCGGCGCGCAACCGAAACATACCAATCGTTTCGGCGGATTGTTTGCCGGCGTCATCACGCTTATCACATTGATCAGCGCAGTGGCGGGCGCGCAAATCCTGCTTCAATCTTCGAGCAGGGCTGATCGCGAGGTTGTTTCCGTACAGGATCAGCATGAACAGGCGCCAGAAGCGGCGGCAAAATCGTTAGGGATTATCGGAGACCGCCGCGCGCTGGAGCCTTTGAATCAGGCGTTACAGGACGCGGACGAGCAGGCGCCGAAGAAAGCCGTTGAAGCGCTGGGCTTGCTTAAGCAAAACGGCGGCGATTTATCGATGAGTATGAATGCCCTGCGTTCCTCAAACGCGACGGAGCGCGCGCTCGCGGCCTGTGCGCTAGGCCGCCTCGGCGCGGTTAGCGCGATTCCGGCGCTCATCGGCCTGCTGGGCGATGACGCGTCCATTCAGCAGATCAAATGCTGGGACAGTGGTGATTGGAGTCCCGCGGGCAATCCATTCATTCAAGCGTGTCCAGGCGAACAGGCCGCTATTGCGCTGGCCTCGCTGAGTCAACCTGCCGTCGAGCCATTGATCGCCGCATTGAACAATGGAGACCCCATCGTGCGCAGAAACGCCGCCTGGGCGATCGGCGAGATTAGGGGTGGCCTGGGAACGAATCGTACCGCCGCCGTTGAACGGCTGATCGCAACCCTGAGTGATGAGGATTCGTGGGTGCGCGTGGCGGCGGCCTCCTCGTTGGGCAAAATGCGGCCCAGCCAGGCGACGGAATCGCTTATCGCCGCGCTCGGAGATGCGGAATGGAATGTTCGAATGAGGGCTGCAATGGCATTGGGTGAGATGAAAGCCAGCGCCGCCGTTGAGAGCCTCACGTCTCTGTCGCTGCGTGATGAAATGGAACTAGTCCGTGGCGCGGCGGCCCATGCGTTGGGCAAGATCAGGGACTCGCAGGAGGGAGTGAGGAATCTTAAGTTTAACGGCAGACTCAGCGGTACAACCAAGACTTTTGAATGGAATCTTACAGACCCCCAGGGATACAAGATGGCCCGGCTGAAAATTAACGGTCAGATCAAGTCAGGCAGCTCCGTATGGACATTGCGCGATCCGAATGGAAAATCGGTGTTCACGGCGGAGACTGACAAGGCTGAATTATCTCTCGATTCAGGTGATTTGAACGTTATTCCCGGGACCTGGACTTTGCAATTGGAGGTGAAGAACGCCACGCTCGATTTCGAGATTCTTTGGAGCACTCGTTAAGTTGGCAGCTCTGGCGCGGGGAACATATACGGCAAAGTTTCCCGCGCCAGGTCTCGGTATTGAGACGCCGGTACTGTGCCAATTATTTTCCGTAATTCTCTTGCCTACCTTGCCCTATTCGGTTTTGGGAATGGCCAATCCCACAACCGAACACCAACCCCTTATCCAAACAAGATGTCTGATGAGCATCATCTTCTAAATTCTTTGCTTTCAACGCCGGGGCCTCGGCTAATCGGATTGTCAAGATGGCACGGGGATTGAACTTTAACCTCCAAATCAGAACACGATTTGTCGAGCGCTACAAACAGACAATCTGACGGAGGATTTATGGGGAGCTTTTGGCAAGACCTGCGCTACGGCGCGCGAATGTTGTCGAAGAAGCCCGGCTTCACGTTGATCGCAGTGATCACGCTGGCGCTGGGCATCGGCGCGAACACGGCGATCTTTAGCCTCGTCAACACGGCGCTGCTGCGCCCATTGCCTGTTGAGCGTCCCGAGCAATTGGTTTCGCTCAACAATGACTCGTTGAGCATACCGGTCATCTCCTATCCCAACTACCGCGATTTACGCGATCGCAATAATATGTTCAGTGGGATGGTGTCCTACCGGTATACGTTACTCGGGTTGAGCAACAGCGGCGTGAACGAACGGGTCTGGGGCTATCTGGCGACTGGAAACTACTTTGACGTGCTGGGCGTGAAGCCGGCATTGGGACGCTTCTTCACGCCCGACGACGACAGGGCGCCAGGCGCGCATCCGGTCGCGGTGATCACTTATGATTGCTGGCAGAAACGGTTCGCGGGTGATCCGCAGTCTATTGGCAAAACCGTGATCGTCAACGGGCGCAACTTCACGATCATCGGGGTCGCGCCTCAGGGCTTTTACGGTTCGGAGATCATTTACCGTCCGGAGATATGGTTCCCGATGATGATGCAGGCGCAGGTTGAAGCGGGCGGGTCAACTTTGGAAGCGCGCGGTTTTTCCGGCTTCTTCGCCCAGGGGCGTCTGAAACCCGGCGTCACAATGTCGCAAGCTGAAGCCGAGCTGAGAAACATCGCCGCCCAATTGGCGCGCGAATTTCCCAACGAGAATGAAGGCATGACCGTCGCGCTCTCGCCAGCGGGGCTGTTAGGGGCGTGGATGCGCGGCGCGGTTCTCGGTTACTCCGGCGTCTTGATGGCCGTGGTCGGATTGGTCTTGTTGCTGGCCTGCGCGAATCTGGCCAATCTGTTGCTGGCGCGCGCGACCGAACGGCGCAAGGAGATCGCAGTGCGTTTGGCCATCGGGGCCAGCCGCTGGCGTCTCGTGCGGCAACTGCTTACTGAGAGTTCCTTGTTGTCGATGTTAGGCGGCGCGATCGGTTTATTACTGGCCTATTGGCTGGTGGACGCGATGATGGCGTTCAAGCCGCCGATTGACGTCCAGCTCTCGACTGACCTGCGCATTGATTGGCGCGTGCTGCTCTTTACCCTGGCCGTTTCGGCGCTGACGGGGGTGGTCTTCGGTCTATTGCCCGCTCTTCAATCTACAAAACCGGATCTCGCGCCGACGTTGAAAGGCGAAGTCTCGCCGGGCGGCTATCGGCGTTTGTGGCTGCGCAATGGTCTGGTTGTGTTTCAGGTTTCCCTGTCGCTGCTCTTATTGATCTGCGCGGGTCTGTCGCTGCGCGGGTTGCAGCGGGCGGGGTCGCTCAATCCGGGTTTCACGCCGCAGAACGCGCTGGAAATGTCCTTCGATTTAACTTTGCATGGGTACGACGTCCCGCGCGCGCAGGAGTTCCGCCGGCGCCTGCTCGAACGCGTGCGCGCCTTGCCGGGCGTGCAATATGCCGGCTTGTCCAACTTTGTGCCGCTGAGTCTGAAGGTCGACAGCGCCCCGGTCCATATAGAAGGACAACCGGAACAGCGGGGCGCGAATGCGCCGATGGTGAGGGTCGGCGCCGCCACGCCCGAATTCATTTCGGCCATGGGCACGGGCCTGTTGCGGGGCCGCGATTTTACGGAAAAGGATGGTGAGTCGAACCATGATTTCGCAGTGATCAACGAGACCTTTGCTCGCCGTTTCTGGGCGGGGCAATCGGCCCTCGGTAAACGGCTCAGCTTCACAGGCGCCGCCGGTCCGTGGGTAGAGGTCGTCGGCGTGATCCAGGACGGCAAATATTTCAGTCTGAACGAAGACGCCACTCCTTTCGTCTACACCAACATGCGTCCCTCGGTCGCCGGATCTGTGACAATGGTCGCGCGCACGACGAGCGAACCGCAAAGCGCGATTGCGGCGATTCGCCAGGAGTTTCAACAACTCGACGCCACATTGCCTGTCTACGGTGTCCGGACAATGGTCGAACACATGGCGATGCCACTCTTCCCGGCGCGCGTCGCCGCCACGCTGTTGGGCGGTTTCGGATTGCTGGCGCTCGCGCTCGCGGCCATCGGCATTTTCGGCGTGATGTCTTACGCTGTGACGCAGCGTACGCGCGAGATCGGCATTCGGGTGGCGCTCGGCGCGCAAGTCGGCGGAATTTTCAAACTCGTGGTAGGGCAAGGATTGAAACTCACTACGCTGGGGCTTGGCGTTGGCCTTACATGCGCGTTTGCGGGCACGCGGTTGATGAGCGGTCTTCTTTACGGCGTGAGCGCGTTCGATGTCATTACCTTTGCCGGAGTGTCGTTGCTGCTGACGCTGGTCGCCATGCTGGCTTGCTGTATCCCGGCGCGGCGCGCGACGAAGGTTGACCCCATAGTAGCGCTTCGGCGTGAATAACAATGCGGCGCGTGATGTACCGTAGGTTGTCCAACCTGCGGAGACTTCATCATCAAACTACCTGGCAGTAACTGAACGGCTCATTAATCGAGCCACCCGCAGGTTGGACAACCCACGGTACATTTTCCGAGGATGCCTAGATGCTTAACTGGCTTACAGAGTTTTTGCGCGACATACGGTTCGGGGTTCGCCATCTGGCGAAGAGTCCCGGCTTCACTTCGATCGCCGTCCTTTCGCTGGCGCTCGGCATTATGGCGACGACGGCGATCTACAGCGTGATTCATGCCGTCGTGCTCGATCCGTTCCCTTACAAGGACGTGGACAATTTGATGAGCGTCAGGGTTTGGGATCCGGGCCAGCGCGGCTTCCGGCTCGGCTATTCCACCGATCAGTTTCTAGAGATCGCCGAGCGAAACACGATTTTCGAAGGGGTGATCGCTTCCACCATCAGCGACGTTTTGTGGGCTGACGGCGGCGAGCCGCAGCGTCTGCGCGGAAATTACGGCACGTTCAACACGTTTCAGGTGATGGGCGTGCCGCCGCTAATTGGGCGGACGACCATGCCGGATGACGCCAGAGCTGACGCGGCCCCGGTGGCGATGCTCGGCTACCGCTTCTGGCAGCGGCAATTCGGCGGCGATCCGAAGGTTGTGGGACGGCAGCTTCGTTTGAACGACAAGGTTCGCACGGTGATCGGCGTCATGCCTAAGCGGTTTATGTGGCGTGGCGCCGACGTCTATCTTCCGGTCACGTTTGAGCGCGGGCGCGTCGTTGAAGGCGTTCGCGGCGTTCACCTGCTCGGGCGGTTGAAGCCGGGCGTCAGCGAAGCGCAGGCCGAAGTCGATCTGCGACCTATCATCGCAGACTTGAAAAAAGTAGAGCCTGCGCAATTTCCCGACAACTGGCGCGTCGGGCTGCTCTCGTTCAAAGAGACCTTCCCAAGCAGCATTCGTGAAACCCTCTGGATACTTTTCGCCGCGGTCGGGCTGTTGTTGTTGATCGCGTGCGCGAACGTTTCGAACCTGCTTTTGTCCAGGGCCAGCGCTCGACAGAAAGAGATGGCGGTGCGCGCCGCTTTGGGGGCGGGGCGGTCGCGTCTGATCCGGCAATTGTTGACCGAGAGTCTGCTGATCGCTGTGGCCGGAGGCGCGCTGGGCGTGGCAATGGCGTTCGGATGTCTGCGAGCCATACTGGCCATCGTTCCTCAGAACACGATACCGGACGAGTCGGAGATCGCGCTCAACACCCCGGTATTGCTCTTCACCGTGCTCGTGTCGGCGATGACGAGCGTTCTCTTCGGTCTCGCCCCGGCTCTGCACACCAGCAGTCGCGATCTGGCCAACCCGCTGCGTGAGGCGGGGCGCGGTCTGCAAGGCGGCGCGAGGCAGGCGTTGCTGCGCAAAGGTCTGGTGGTCGTCGAGGTCGCGTTGTCGCTGATGTTGTTGGTCGGCGCCGGCCTGATGATTCGGACATTCATGGCGGTGCAGGATGTAGAGCTCGGATTCCGAACCGACCGCTTGCTGACGATGCGCGTTCCGCTGCCGGAGCAGCGTTATCCGGATCGTGAACGCCGCGTCGCGTTCTTTCAAGAATTACTTCGCCGCGTGAGCGCCGTGCCCGGAGTGCAGGCCGTCGGATTGAACACAGGCATGCACCCGATGGGGAATTTCAACACGCCGGTGGAAGTCGTCGGAAGCGCGCAGCCGGACACGCGACCGGTCGTCATCCATCAGATCAACGCCGATTACACGAAGGCTCTGGGAATAGCGCTTGTCGAAGGGCGGCTCTTCGAGGAGAACGAAGTGAGCGGCGGGCGGCAATTGGCCATCGTCAATCAGAGCTTCGTGCGCGGACGGCTCGACGGCCGCCACGCGGTGGGATGGACGGTTCGCATTCCGCGATTGAAGCAGCCGCCGTTCGGAGCTACGGACGACTCCTTCCAGATCGTTGGCGTGGTGAAGGACACGCTCAACCGCGGACTCATGGACCAGGTGACGCCCGAAGTCTATTTGCCGTTCACCGTGACCGGACGCGCGGATCGCCTGGTGGCGCTCACTCAGGCCGACCCCGCCGGAATTACAAAATCATTGTTGAATCAGGTCTACTCCGTCGACAAGGATCAGCCGGTCACCGACGTCAGGACGATTGACCGCGTTCTTCAGGAAGGCGTTTACGCCGGCCCGCGTTTCAACCTCGCGCTCTTTGCGGTCTTCGCCGCGCTGGGATTGACGCTGGCGGTGATTGGAGTCTACGGTGTGATGTCCAGTTCGGTGGCGCAACAGACACACGAGATCGGCGTGCGAATAGCGCTCGGCGCCAGCCCCGGCAATATCTCCGGAATGGTCGTGAAGCGCGGCGCGTGGTTGCTGCTGATCGGCGTTGCGCTCGGGTTGGCAGGCAGCTTTTTGACGGCGCGATTGCTCGCACGCCAGATCTGGAACGTCTCCCCGTTCGACCCGATCACATTCGTCGCCGTCTCGCTGATCCTGCTCATCGCCGGTCTCCAGGCTTGTTTCTGGCCTGCCCGGCGCGCCGCGCGGATAGACCCGATAGTCGCCTTGCGGCAGGAATGAGATTGGAGCGCTTATGCAAACACTTCTATAGTGAGGACAAAAATATGCATGCACTCTGGCAAGACCTGCGCTATGGCGCGCGAATGCTGGTGAAGAATCCCGGCTTCACTCTGATTGCCGTCGTCACGCTCGCGCTCGGCGTAGGTGCGAACAGCGTGATTTTCAGCCTTGTCAACGCGTTGCTGCTGCGTCCGCTGCCGGTCGAGAAGCCTGAACAACTTGCGGCCGTCTACACCAGCGATTTCAGCAGCACGCAATACGGCGGGTCGTCTTATCCAGACTACGTCGATTTTCGTGACCGCAACCAGGTCTTTTCGGGGACGGTAGCTTACATGCCGACAGCGTTCAGCCTGAACGTCGATGGGGTGAATGAACGCGCCTTCGGCGAGGTCGTCAGTGGGAATTACTTCTCGACGCTGGGCGTCAAGCCTGCGCTGGGGCGAGGCTTTTTGCCTGAAGAGGATCGGACGCCCGGCGAGCGCGCCGTCGTGGTGATCGGCCACAAGCTTTGGAAAAACCGCTTCGGCGGCGATCCGGCTGTTGTTGGCCGCGCGATAAAACTCAACGGCCATCCGTTCACTGTCGTCGGCGTCGCGCCAGAGAAATATTCGGGATTGATACGCGGAATAGCTTCGGATTTGTGGGTCCCGGCGATGATGATAAAGCAGGCGGCGCCAGGCGGCGATTATCTGGTTGAACGCGGGGACCGTGGGTTTCTGGTTATGGGGCGATTGAAGTCCGGCGTCACATTCGATCAGGCGCAGGCCGATTTCCGCCGCATCACCGAACAGCTTTTCAAAGAATGGCCGCAGCACTGGACCAACATCCGCAATCAATCGCGGGTCATTTCGCTGCTGCCTGAAGGCCAGGCGCGCGTCCTGCCGGACCTTCGAACGCCGGTCGTGATCTTTATGTCGCTATTGATGACGGTCGTGGGGTTGGTGTTGCTGATCGCGTGCGCCAACGTCGCCAATATGCTCCTGGCGCGGGCGACTGCGCGGCGCAAAGAGATCGCCATCAGGCTCTCACTCGGCGCGAGTCGCGGCCGTTTGATCCGGCAATTGATCACGGAGAGCCTGTCGCTCTCCCTACTCGGCGGCGTTGCCGGGTTGCTGATCGCGGCGTGGGGAACGGGGTTGCTGATGGCGTTCAAGCCGCCGACGCCGGTTTCGATTGAAATTGATCTGGGCGCCGATTGGCGCGTGCTAGGTTTTGCGTTCGGCCTTTCGCTGTTGACCGGAGTCCTTTTCGGCCTGGCGCCGGCGCTCGCGGCTTCGCGCCCCGACCTGGTCGCATCGCTCAAAGACGAAGCGGGCGGGGCGACCGGGCGCGGACGATTGCGCAGCGCGCTGGTCGTCGCGCAGGTCGCGCTATCGCTGATGCTTTTGATCTGTTCCGGCCTCTTCATTCGCAGCCTGCGCAACGCCGGCTCGGTCGATCCCGGCTTCGACGCCGACAACCTGCTGGCGCTGTCGATGGATTTACAATTGCAGGGCTACAACGAGACGACAGGGCGGAATTTTTCCAGGCAATTGCTCGACCGCGTGCGAGCGCTGCCCGGAGTCGTCTCGGCGAGTATGACCGACGAATTGCCGCTAGGATTCACCGGCGGCGCGCGGCGCGCGATCACTATCGAAGGCTACACCGCGCAGCCGGGCGAAAGCACGGAGGTCAATTCGTCCTCGGTCGCGCCGGGATATTTTGAAACCCTGGGCGTCCCCATGCTGCGTGGCCGCGCGTTTAACGAACAGGATCGTGAAGGGGCGCCTGGCGTGGTGACGGTCAACGAATCCTTCGCGCGCCGCTACTGGCCCGGACAGGAGCCGATCGGGAAACGCATTCAGATGGGAGTAGCGCGAAGCGGCGCCAACGACTCGCCATATCTGGAAGTCATCGGCGTCGTGAAGGACGGCAAGTACGTCACACTGGGTGAGGAGGCCACGCCGTTCTTCTACCTGAATCTGGCGCAGCGTTATCAATCGTCGCCGACGCTGATCGTCCGCACGAACAGCGATCCGTTGGATTACCTGCTTGCGGTGCGCGGCGAAGTGGCGGCGCTGGACAAGAGCCTGGCGCTTTACGACGTGAAGACGATGCGACAGCATCTGGGGCTGGCGTTGCTGCCCGCGCGACTGGCCGGGAGCGTCCTGGGCGTCTTCGGTCTGGTGGCGTTGGTCATGGCGGCGGCGGGAATTTATGGAGTGATGGCCTATTCGGTCGCGCAGCGTACGCGGGAAATCGGCGTCCGGATGGCGCTGGGCGCGAGCGCGGGCGCCGTGCTGAGACTGGTGACAAGGCAGGGAATGAAGCTGACGGTCGCCGGCATGACGATCGGGCTGGCCGCCTCGTTGGCGCTGACGCGGTTGTTGAAGTCATTGCTCTTCGGAGTGAGCGCGACCGATCCTCTGACGTTCGTTGCGGTCGCGCTGTTGCTTACCGCTGTAGCGCTGCTGGCTTGCTGGATTCCGGCCCGGCGGGCGGCGAAAGTCGATCCGATGGTCGCGTTGCGCGTGGAATAAGGAACGAGGATAGAACACCGAAGTTCGCGCTTATCCAGGTCACCCGGTCTTCTTTCTAAAGCGCGCCGCCGCGATCGTGATCATCACGACGCTCATCGCCGACAGGATCAGCCCCTGTTTCCACAGGTCGCCCAGTTCTGCGCCGCGCAAGATGACGCCGCGGAAGATTTGAATCAGGTAGGTCGTCGGAATGATCTGGCTCACCCATTGAAAGAATTGCGGCATGGTGTCGATCGGGAAGATGTAGCCCGAAAGAAAGATCGAGGGCATCATCGTGCCGAAGGCCGCTTGAGTGGCCTCTTGATAGGATTGCGCCCGCGTCGAGATCAGCAGCCCGAAGCCGAGCATCGTCAGAATGAACGGCGTGACCAACAACAGCAGCAGAAAGAAACTGCCTGAAATGGGCACGCCGAACGCCCAGCGCATGAAAAACAGCAGCAGACAGAGTTCGGTGTAGGCCACGACCGCATACGGCGCGATCTTGCCGACCATCAGCCCCAGCGGCTTGATCGGGGTCATGTAGAGTTGTTCGAGCGTCCCTTTTTCGCGCTCGCGGACGATGGCGATTGCCGTCAAGAGCACAGTCATCATCTGCATCAGCACGGCGATCATTCCGGGGATCAGGAAATTGGCGGAACGCATGTCGGGATTGAAAAGGACTTTGGGCCGCGCCTCGACGGGGAGCGTCCGTCTGGTCACCGAGACGCTCAGCGCCCGCTCCAGCGACTCGCTGAGCGCGATGGCGTTGGCGACGTTCATCGCCTCGCCGGCCACCGAAGATTCCGAGCCGTCGATCAAAATCAGGGCGCTGGCCGTCTCGCCCGCCAGCAGCCTGCGCGAATAATCGGGCGGAATCTTGACACCGACACGCGCGCGCCCGGAGATGATCTCCCGATTGAGTTCGTCATCCGACGTGACACGGCTGACGATCTCGAAATCATCCGAATTGACGAAGCGGTCGAGCAACCGGCGGCTCTCCTGCGTGTGGGCCGCGTCGTAAACGGCCGTCGGAATGTCGCGCACGTTTGTGTTGATCGCGAAGCCGATCAGGAAAAGCTGCATCGTCGGTATGAGGATGGTAAAGAAGAGCGCCATCGGGTCGCGGCGAATGTGAATCGCCTCTTTACGCAAAACAGGCATCAGGCCGGTGAACGGATTAGTTCGATCTTTGGTCATTGCTGGCTCAGCTTTCTGTCTTTGCGCGCGGCGGCGGCGATGACTTGGCGAATGCTTTCGATGACCAGTTCGGGCTGGTCCAGTTAAATTTAGATTTCATAGTCACTCTTTCAACGAATGCGTCAACGTAACGAACACGTCTTCGAGCGACGGCGTGATCGTCCTCAGTTCGACGTCCGTGAATCCCTCGCGCGCCAGGTCGGATTTGACCTGGTCGAGCGTCACGGACTCGTCCATCAACAGGTGAATCGACTGGCCGAAGATCGTCGCGCTGCGGACATAGGGCTTGCGCTTGATCGCGGCCAGGGCGTTGGACGTGTGTCTGGCGTCGATTTCGATGCGGCGCGCTCCGGGCGGATTGACTTCCGGAATCTCTTTCAATTCGTCCGGCGCGCCGCAGGCGATCAGCTTTGAAAGGTAGATGTAACCGACGCGCCCGCATCGCTCGGCCTCGTCCATGTAATGCGTCGTGACGAAAAACGTAACGCCCTGGCCCGAAAGCTGGAAGAGCAGGTCCCACAGGTCGCGACGCGCCACGGGGTCAATACCGGCCGTTGGCTCGTCCAGAAACATCATCCGCGGCTCGTGTATGAAAGCGCAGGCCAGCGCCAGCCGCTGTTTCCACCCGCCAGAAAGTTTTCCGGCCCGGCGGTCGAGGTAAGGTTCGACGCGCGTCAACGCGATGGCCTCGTCTTTCCTCCGCCTCAAATAGTCGCCGCGAAGCCCGTAGACGCCGGCGTAAAATTCGATGTTCTCCATCACGGTCAGGTCTTCGTACAGGCTGAACTTCTGCGACATGTAACCGACGCGCTGGCGAATCTGATCGGCCTCCGCCACACAATCGAAGCCGAGCACCGATCCTCTGCCTTCCGCCGGGGTGAGCAGGCCGCAGAGCGCCTTGATCAACGTCGTCTTACCCGAACCGTTGGGGCCGAGGAAGCCGAAGATTTCCCCCTCCTCGACCGAGATGCTCACTCGGTCGACGGCGGTGAAATTGCCGAAACGAACGGTGAGGTCTTGTGTGGTTATCGCTGTCATAAATCGGTGGTTTGTGGTTTGTGGTTTGTGGTTGGTTGATAGCCGCCGTCTACCAACCACCAGGCGCCAGGCGCCAAACACTATTTTTCAATCGTCACTTCCGCGGCCATTCCCGGTTTCAGCAGCCCTTCGCGGTTGTCAATGCGGACTTTGACGCCGAAGACCAGGTGATTGCGTTCGTTGCGGCTTTGCACGTTGCGCGGCGTGAATTCGCCCTGAGTGTTGATCTGCTCGATAACGCCGTCGAACGCGCGGTCGGCGAAAGTGTCGACTTTGATTTTGGCCTTCTGGCCGACTTTGATCAGGCCGAGCTGCGGTTCGGGGACGTAGACGCGAATGTAGATTTGATCTTTTTCGAGCAACCGCGCGATGGTCTGGTTCGGCGTGACGAGATCGCCTGGGCGGACCGGCAGAACTTCGACGACCGCGTTGGCGGGCGACTTGACCTCGCCTTCGGCTATCTGGACTTTGATCTCTTCGAGTTTGGCTTTGGCCTCGGCCAGTTGGGCGCGGGCGTCGGCTATCTCTTCGGCGCGCGGGCCTGCGATGACAAGCCGTTCGGCCTCCTGGGCCTGGCGGAATCGCTCCTCCGCCGCGCGAATGTCTTCCTTGCGGCTGCCGTTGAGCAGGAGGTCCAGACGCTTCTTTTCTGCGTCGCGTCTCGCCCGCGCGTTGTCCAGCCGGAATTTCGCCGAGTCGAACTCCTGACGCGAGGCGTCGTCCGTCGAATAAAGCTTGCTGGCGCGCTGGAATGAGACCTCGGCGTTGTTGAGATCGGCTTCGGCGGCGGCGAGCGCGGCTCTTGCTTGTTCGGTCTCTTCGGGGCGCGGCCAGTTGCGAACCGCTTCCAGGTTGGCGCGGGCTGTCTCGGTCGCGGCTCTGGCCTGCGCCTTCTCTTCGGGACGCGCTCCGCGTTCCAACCGATCGAGCCTGGCCTGTTGCTGCGCGACCTTCGCCTCGGCCTGCAGTCGTTGCGCTTCAACCCCGGCGATGTCGAAACGGACAATCGTTTGTCCGGCCTGAGTCTCCTGCCCCTCCAGAACGAGCGCTTCCGTGACTCGTCCGCCCAGCTTCGATCCGACGCGGATCTCGCGCGTCTCGATCGTGCCGGAGAAGAGCAGCGTATCCTCTTTTCTGAATCCGAAGCCGCCATTCGCACAGCCTATGTATAAAATCGCGGCGGAGGTCAGAACCGCCAACGAAAGGCGCCTGATCAAAATTCTTCCGACAGACTTATGCATTATTGAACCTCCGGATCGTCCCGTGAATGATGTAAGTAAGCACTTACATATACACGATCACTGCAATAAGGCGCAAGACCGCAAAGACACGAGCCTCCGCTGCGGAAAGTCGAGATTTACAGATCATCCTTGCCCTTTCGATTTTGGGATTAGGCATTCCCAGAATCGGACGTTCGGCCGAGAGTTACAATCATCGGCCCCAATAGAATCAGGCATTTAATCGGCCTACTGTCTGGCACGCGGATTGGTATTCGCCGGATAGGCGATTCTGCGAATACCGGCGCCACGTATTACAGCGCCGCGGGCGTAAGCAAGTGGCAGCCTCATCAGTCAGCCGATTGCTTAGGCGCGTGGCGCCGTACCAGTCTCCAGACGGGGGGAATCGATGGGAAATTTATTTCAGGATTTACGCTACGGATGGCGAATGCTCATTACGCATCGCGGGGCGACGGTGATCGCCGTCGCCACTCTCGCGTTGGGCATCGGCGCGAACACGGCCATCTTCAGCGTCGTCAATGCTGTGCTGCTGCGACCGCTGCCCTATCACGATTCCAATCGGTTGGTGATGTTGTCCACGAATGAAGAAAGTAATGGAGCCCTGGGCAACACCGGCTACGCGACCTTTGTGGATTGGCGCGAGCGCAGCCGGTCGTTCGAACGGATGGTCGTCATCAAGTCGGGGGGCGGCGTGTTGACCGGCCAGGGCGAGCCGGAGGTGATCATGGGACTGCGCGTATCGGCGGACTACTTCAAAATGCTAGGCGTCAGCCCCGTGCTCGGTCGTGATTTTCGCGTCGAGGAAGATCGTCCCGACACGCGCTTTGTCGTCGTCATCAGCCATGCGCTATGGCAGCGGCGCTTTAATTCCGATCGGCAAGTGGTGGGCAAACAACTCATCCTGAGCGACCGGCCGTTCACCATCGTCGGCGTCATGCCTCAGGGTTTTACCGACCTCCTCTCCGCGAACTTCTACGAAGCCGCCGAGGTCTGGGCGCCGGTCGGCTATGACGTGACGCAAAATTTCGCCTGCCGCGATTGCCAGCACCTCAAAGCGATTGCCCGTCTAAAGCCGGATGTCACGCTGGCGGAAGCCCGCGCCGAGATGAGCGCGATCATGAACGTGATGGCGCGCGAACATCCGAAGACTTACGCGACGCCCGCGATCGGCGTCGCGCGCTTGCAGGATCAGTTCACCGGCGCGATCCGCCCGGCGTTGTATCTTCTGCTGGTCGCGGTCGGTTTGGTGTTGTTGATCGCGTGCGCGAACGTCGCGAACCTGTTGCTGGCTCGGGCGAGCGGGCGCGCAAGAGAGATGGCGATTCGCGCCGCGCTGGGCGCCGGGCAGTGGCGCATCGTTCGGCAGTTGTTGGTCGAAAGCGCGCTGCTATCGTTAATTGGCGCGGCCGCCGGGCTGCTGCTGGCGTTGTGGGGGACGGACCTGCTGACCAGTCTCAGCCCGGCAAAGATGTTGCAGTTGCAACCGGTCAGGACCGATGCGCGCGCTCTCGGCTTTGCGCTGCTCGCGTCGCTGCTGACCGGATTGCTTTCCGGCCTCGCCCCGGCGTTGCAGGCGGCGCGGCAGGACGCGCAACTAGCGCTGAAGGAGGGGGCCAAAAGTTCGCCTGGCAAAAGGCAGCGCCGTTTGCGCGAGTCGTTCGTAGTCGCCGAGATCATGTTTGCGCTGGCGCTGCTCGTCGGCGCGGGCTTGCTCATCCGCAGTTTCATGCGCGTGCTGGACACGAGGCCGGGCTTCGAGTCGCGCAATCTGCTGACGATTATGATTTCGGCGTCCAGCGCGAAGAAATATGCCGATCCCGCGCATGTGCGCGCCTTTTACAGCGAAGCCATCAAGCGCATCGAGTCCTTACCCGGCGTCGAGGCCGCCGGCGTCGTCAGTAACCTGCCCTTTGGCGGCAATATGGATATGAGCGGCTTTCATGTCGAAGAGAAGCCATTAGCTAATCCGGCGGAAGCGCCCAACGCGGAACGCTACGGCGTCAGTCCCGGTTACCTGCGCGCAATGGGCATTCCATTGTTGCGCGGGCGCGGCTTCAACGAGCAGGACAACGCCAATGCGCCGCTCGTGGCGCTCATCAATCGCACGGCGGCCCAGCGCATCTGGCCCAATGAAGACCCGCTTGGCAAGCGTATTCGATTGGGAGGCATTGACGATCCGCTCCGCAGCGTCGTCGGCGTCGTCGGCGATGTGAATCACTACGATCTGGAAACGGCGCCCGACATGCAAGCCTATGTTCCGCACGCGCAGTGGACGGACTCGTATATGCAATTGGTTGTGCGCGGCGCCGTCGATCCCGGCGCGCTGACCGGCCCCGTGCGCCAGGCTGTCCACGCGCTCGATCCTGACGTTCCCCTTCAAAAGGTCGCCAGCATGCGGCAATTGGTCTCGGCTTCGGTCGCGCAACGCCGCTTCACGCTGTTGCTGATCGCGGTCTTCGCCACGGCCGCGCTGCTGATGGCCGCCATCGGCCTCTACGGCGTGATGGCTTATAGCGTCGCCCAGCGGACGCGGGAGATCGGCATTCGCGTCGCCCTGGGCGCGCAAGGCGCGGACGTGTTGCGGCTCGTCGTCGGGCGGGGGCTGCGGCTCGTCGCGCTCGGCGTGGCGCTGGGATTGATGGCGACGCTGGCGCTGACGCGGTTGATGAAGAATTTGTTGTACGAGGTGAGCGCGACCGATCCGCTGACGTTCACCGGCGTCGCGGCGCTGCTGGCTTTGGTCGCGCTCGCCGCGTGCTATGTCCCGGCTCGACGGGCGGCGAAAGTGGACCCGATGGTCGCGCTCAGATGCGAATAGATGTCAGATGTCAGATGTCAGATGTCAGATGTCAGATGTCAGATGTCAGATGTCAGATGTCAGATGTCAGATGTCAGATGTCAGA
>Ga0190270_10000435_pt1 | contig 18128 bp, 10 predicted proteins | sample Popmic320T_FD_133748 | JGI IMG/M metagenome (GOLD analysis project Ga0190270, IMG submission 133748) | Populus adjacent soil microbial communities from riparian zone of Weber River, Utah, USA - 320 T | ecosystem: Environmental > Terrestrial > Soil > Riparian zone | place: USA: Utah | collected...
CGGCGCCAATTGGTTATCGCTTGGCCCAACCGGGCCACGCCGTTTGCGGCTGGCAGTTGAACATCTGACGCAATATCGCGGCGGTATTTGTTTCATGGTCGATCTCGATCCGCGCTGGGTGATCAAGCTCATCAAGATGGGCGAGATGAAGATGGCCGAGGCATATAAACAGCATGTAATCGAACAGGGCCTGACGCAACTGCGCGCGCACGACATCCAATGCCTCTTCACAACTCCAAAGCTCCTGGAAGCGCTTTGCGAACGGGTTTCACTCAAGAAGATGGGCATCAAAGGCGTTTTCTGTGGCGGCACAGAGATGACACCGCAGTTTTATCGCTTCGCCGTGGAAGAGTTGCTTGAGGGCGCATACTTCGCACCAACTTACGGCAATACTCTGATGGGGCTGGCCGTGCACAAGCCGCGCAGGCCGGAAGACAATTACGCCGTGATTTATTACCCGCCGCATCCCAGGGCCATGATCGAAGTCGTCGATCCGGAAAAGCCGGACCAGGTGGTCGGCTACGGTGAAACTGGTCGCGTCCGTTTGACCACGCTGACGAAAGAGTTCTTCATGCCACGTTTCCTGGAACGCGACGAAGCGGAAAGGGAACCGCCGTGCGATCTCTATCCATGGGACGGCGTGCGAAACGTCCGGCCGTTCTCGAAACTGAATACATCTGTTGTCGAAGGCGTTTACTGATAGATGAGTGCGACAAATCGAAGAGCGCCAACAATCGAAAAGCTCGTTTAGTTTGGGCACTTGTGCCCTCCCGCGAGCGGACAAGTCCGCATTCTAAACGCAACGTGAAAACAAACGTAGAGGCTGAAGCAAATCCGCAATGATTCACATTCCATTACTTCGCAAGGGCCAGCCTTACAAGAGCCTCGATGTTGCTCGCGTGCCGCATCATCGCACGCGCGAATTGTTTGTCGAGATCAGCCAGGCAAACGTCGGATTGATTCGCCGTGATCTGCTTGATCAGTCTGCTGGCCGCGAAAAGCTGATGCAGTTTTCGACTGCTGAACTGGTGGACATCTGCGCACGCGCTGCTGACTACTTCGCCAATGATTCGCTTCCTTTAGGGGATGATGTCCAAAGCAAAGAAGATTATTTGCGACAGGTCTCGGCGACGACGGGACTTCCTCATGTTCTCGCTGGTCGTAACATGGAAAAGATTCGCAGCATGCTGGCGGAGATGGGAAACGTTCTCAACGGTTTGACGCGAAGCATCGATTGGGCAGTATTGGACCAGGGTTTTGGTGATCTAGCCGGTCACTCCATGAGCTTCTTTCCGCGTGGCGAATCGCTGGGCGTGGTACTGCCAAACAACTCGCCAGGTGTGCATTCGTTATGGATTCCGGCTATACCGCTCAAAATGCCTTTGGTGTTGAAGCCCGGAAGCGCGGAACCGTGGACCCCCTACAGAATCATTCAGGCGTTAATAAAAGCAGGCGCACCTGGCGAGGCTTTCAGTTACTACCCGACGGACCACGCCGGCGCTGCTGAAATTCTTCGGGGCAGTGGGCGCGGCATGGTCTTTGGAGACGCATCCACCACGGGCCGTTGGGAAAGTGATTCTCGTATCGAGATCCATGGGCCAGGCTACAGCAAGATTGTTATCGGCGAAGACTGCATCGACGAGTGGGAGAAGTATTTGGATGTGATGGCCGACTCGATCGTCGACAACGGAGGCCGCTCGTGCGTGAACGCATCGGGCATCTGGGTGCCGTCGCATGCAAAGGAGATTGCAGAGGCGCTGGCAAAACGATTCGCCGAAATTGCGCCGCGCGCGGCTGATGACGACAACGCTAAGCTCGCTCCCTTTACGGATGCGAATGTTGCCTTCCGTATTTCCCAGTTAATTGATCAGGGGTTGAACGAACCAGGCGTCACTGACGTTACGGCCGCATACCGTGCAAACCGTCTGACCGAGTGGGATGGATGCTCGTATCTGCTTCCGACGGTGGTGCTGGCTGAGAGCAGGGAACACCCAATGGCGAACCGAGAATATCTTTTTCCATTTGTCAGCGTCGTGACCGTCAAACAAGAGGAACTTCCTCAGGCCCTGGGCCCAAGCCTGGTCGTAACAGCGATTACTTCCGATCGCAAGTTGATCCAAAAGCTGGTGGCTGCCTCCAACGTGGATCGTCTCAACATTGGACCAGTCAAAACCAATCAGGTGAGCTGGGACCAACCGCACGAAGGAAATCTCTTCGAACACCTGTACGCACGTCGCGCATTTCAACGCGCAGTTGCTGTCTGAACTCTTTCGCCAGCGAAGGTACCGGCTTCAAGGAGTGCTAAATACCCCGTATTACAGTCTGCATTGCCATTCTGCGATTAATGGCATTTTCATAACATTAAAAAGTAACGTTCTGATAGACTTCCCGAAATAATGCAAGGAGATTGGAGAACCTCTACATGGCCATCTATGCGTTCTGGAATAACAAGGGGGGTGTAGGAAAAAGCTACCTTACCTTCCAAACCGCGAGCGAATACGCGAGGACGCATCCCGATAGAAAGGTGCTTGTTATTGATTTATGTCCTCAGGCAAATGCCTCAGGAATGCTACTAGGCGGGATGAAAGAGGGTGAAGCAGCGCTGGATACTTTAACCTCTCGTACGCCGAGACAAACCATTTCTGGGTATATCGAAGATCGCATCAGCAGCCCCTACGTTAATCCTAAAACAGGTGCGCAATTCGCCGTTCGGGTATCTGATCATAATGCGCTTTCTCCCTCAAATTTGTTCCTTGTGTGTGGCGACGAACAATTGGAAATACAAGCTTCGCGCGTTCGTGGGGCTACTGAGCCCGGTCCTACCGATGCATGGAGGATAGTCCATACCTGGATTACTGATCTTATTAAAGACATTCAGCATTCTTGGAATGAAGACAACGCCACTGTCTTCGTTGATTGCAATCCGAGCTTCTCCATCTATACAGAACTTGCAATGTCGGCCTCCGATCGGCTGATCATCCCGTTCTCGCCAGATGGATCGTCCAAAAGGGCGGTCCGCGCAGAACTAGCCCTTCTCTACGGAATAACGCGCATCCCGGGAAGTTTACAATCCGAGTACTTCCTCAACTCGATGCGGTACCGGCTTCCAATACCAAAGATCTATTGCTATGTAGGAAACCGTTTGACGCAGTACATCAAGTCAGCAAAGGCGTTTAGAACCGTTGTGAATGAAATCGGCAATGAAATTTGGTCGGTCTGGAAAAGCGACCCCAATCTCTTCCATATTCATCCTAACGGCGCACCAAGTCCTTCAGGGAGATCTGGTTTCATAGACATGTTCCAATTCGAAATCGTCGATGCTAACACAGCCTCGGTTGTGTCTAGTTCGTTAGGGATTCCGATAAACCGATTGCAGGCTGGACTATACCCCGTGGCCGGAAGAAGCGTAATGGTGAATCAAAGCCAACTTGATAATCAACAGCCCAACATTCGGGAGTTCGCTCAGGCAATTGAGTAGAATCATTTGGAAAGTGTGTCTTATTCAGACCGAACCCCGCCAAAGAGTAACGATCGTTCCCGTGATATAGGACCGTCCACTTGAAAATTCTTTATCTCACCGGCGGAGCGGGGCAGATGTACTGCGGCAGTTGTTTGCGCGATAACGCCCTGGCTACGGAGCTGATTTCAAGAGGCCACGACGTCACACTGCTCCCCATATACACACCCACGCGAACCGACGAAGAGAACGTCAGCAATGAGAAGGTGTTTTTTGGCGGGATAAGTGTGTATCTCGAGCAGTATGTGCCGATGTTTCGCGAGTCGCCGCGCTGGCTCGATCGCCTTTGGGATTCAAAACTGATGTTGAAGCTGGCTTCGCGCAACTCGATCTCTACCAGCCCAAAGATGCTGGGCGAAATGACAGTCTCGATGCTGAAGGGCGAAGATGGTTTTCAGCATAAAGAGATTGAGAAGTTGACTGAGTGGGCGCGGCATGAGCCACCGCCGGATGTCGTTAGTTTGCCCTATTCGCTTCTGATTGGCTTGGCCCAGCCCATTAAGGAAGCATTGAAGCGTCCGATCGTTTGCACACTCCAGGGCGAAGATCTGTTTCTTGATGGCTTGCATGAACCTTATCGCTCGCAATCTCTGGAGTTGATTCGAGGTGGCATTAAACACGTCGATGGTTTTATTTCAGTGAGTGAATATTACGCCGGGTTTGTGCCGGAGTATCTGGGAATTCCGCCGGAAAAGATTAGCGTGGTGCCGCTCGGTATTAAGCTGCAGGGTTATGAAAGAAGAGAGCGGGAAGCCGGGCAGCCTTTCACAATCGGATACTTTGCGCGCATAGCGCCTGAGAAAGGCCTGGAGGTGCTGGCGCGTGCTTACCGGCAATTGCGCGCCAGCGGAAGGATTCCGGAAGCGCGATTGGAAGCGGCGGGTTATCTGGCTCCGGAACATAGGAATTATCTCAGTGATATCGAGCGTCAGATGAACGACGCAGGACTTGCTGCCGAGTTTAACTATCGGGGCGTTGTGGATCGCGAAGAGAAGATTCGATTCCTGCGAAAGCTTGACGTGCTTTCCGTGCCGGCAACCTATAACGAGCCGAAAGGTATTTTTCTGTTGGAGGCGATGGCCTGTGGGGTGCCGGTGGTCCAACCACGACGGGGTGGGTTCACGGAAATTGTAGAGAAGACGGGTGGAGGTTTACTGGTCGAACCGGATGATCATGAAAGCCTGGCGGACGGAATCCTGCGGCTCTATAACGATTCGGAGTTGGCCAAGAAACTTGGCGAGAGCGGTTATGAAAAGGTTCGCGAACATTATTCGGTCGCCCGCATGGCCGACCGCGCAATTGAAGTTTACAAAAGTGTTTTGACGTAGGACAGACATTCCTGTCTGTCTTGGGTTTATTAACAGGCTCGACCGTAGAAACGCGCATTTTCCATTTGTCATTTCATTTCAAATTTTTCATTGGGGGCATGCGAGTACCTCGCCGGCAGCAAGAGATGAACGCAGCGAATGACAAATGGAAAATGTGAAATGCAATATGGAAAATGTTCTTCATAGAGCTAACAGCGAGCATGCGATTGTTAGACAGACAGGAATGTCTGTCCTACTGGAGGTCATAGTTGCTTAAGGTTGAGAACGTCTCGAAGGAGTATCCGACTCCGCGCGGGCCACTCAAGATAGTTTCTGACGTTACGCTCTCGTTGTCCCGTGGCGACGCATTGTCGATTATGGGCCCTTCCGGCAGCGGCAAAAGCACACTCCTCTACATCCTCGGCGCTTTGGAGCCACCCACCAGCGGGACCGTGAGTCTCGACGGCCAGGATCCCTTTCAACTAAGTCAGAAGGAGCTCGCCGCATTTCGAAATCGTGAAGTCGGTTTCATTTTTCAGGACCACTGTTTATTACCGCAGTGTTCCGTGGTCGAAAATGTTTTGACCCCGGTGCTTGTTTCGTCAAAAGGCGGAGACGATATGGCGCGCGCGCGTGCGCTGCTGGAACAAGTCGGTTTGATCGACCGTATCGATCATCGGCCGGCAGAGCTTTCCGGCGGAGAAAAGCAGCGGGTGGCGCTTGCGCGCGCGCTCATGATGAAGCCTCAGCTTTTATTGTGTGACGAACCTACGGGTAATCTCGATCACAAAGCCGCTGATGTGGTTGCGTCGATGCTTTTGGATTTGCACAAGCAACAGGAAACGATCCTGATGGTAGTCACTCATAACCCCGAGCTAGCGGCGCGTTTCCCCGTTCAATATCACCTGACAGACACGCGGCTGCAGCTTTTGTAAAGCAAAACTGTTAGTTTGCGATTTCGTTGAGCACGAACGATTTGATATGCATCGGCCCGCAAACTAACAGTTTGCGTTACGTTACCCAATGCGCACTAGCCAACTGCTAAAACGCAATCTTACTTACTTCTGGCGCACGAACCTGGCAGTGATCCTGGGCGTGGCGGCTGCGGTCGCCGTGTTGGCCGGTGCGCTGCTCGTGGGTGATTCCGTGCGCGGCAGTTTGCGAGATCTGTTTCTCGAGCGACTTGGCAAAACCGATCAAGTTGTGGTGGCGAACGGTTTCTTCCGAGATCAGTTGGCAGGCGACATTCAGAAACATAATCAGTTTGCCGCCGGCGGGTTTGTCGCGACTGTGCCCTTGATTGCGATTAATGGAGCGATTACGAATGAGTCGAGCCGTCAACTGTCGTCGGATATTCAAGTGTACGGAATTGATGAACGGTTCTGGGCGTTTCACGGCCGCAATTTGAAGACGCCTTTAAATCGCGAGATTCTGATCAGCGATAGTCTAGCCGGCGAACTGGGAAACAAGAGCGGCGACTCCGTCCTGTTGCAGATAGAGAAGCCTTCCGAGATTCCCATCGAATCGCTTCACAGTAAGAAAGAAGATCTTGGCCGCACGCTACGTTTGAATGTGCGGGGTTTACTTTCTTCAGCCGAATTGGGCGAATTCTCCTTTCAGCCGCAGCAGAGTGCAGTGCGCGCCGTATTTGTCCCGTTGACATTGCTGCAAAAGGAACTGGAACAGGAAGGCAAGGCCAACCTGATTCTGATCAATGAAGACACGACCGGTGAAGTCAATACCACGACCCAGAACGTGAGATCAGAGTTGTTGGGCCGGATACTAAAAGACACCACGGCGCCGGAAGACTATGGCGTCAAGCTGCGAGTGTTGGACCACCAGCAAACACTATCAATCGAGAGTGATGCGGGCATGGTTTCAGACGCTCTGGCCAAGCGGATCGAGACGGCGGCGCAATCAGCGGGAACCGGCGCGGGGCCATATCTTTCTTATCTGATCAACAGCATTAGAAAAGACGATGGGCGCGAAGTTCCATACTCGATTGTAACTGGCGTCGACAGCAAATTGATCGAGCTGATGCAGCACGAGGAAGTCGGGCATCGTGCCGGATGCGATGCTTCGGGCAGCAAAGGAAGTGTGGCGGCGACGGCCCACCTGCCGCCGATCATACTCAATGAATGGACCGCCTCCGACCTTCAAACTGGCCTTGGCGAGCGCGTTACGCTGGACTATTACGTCTGGCTGGATGAAGGGAAGTTGGCGACGCGCTCGGCCGAGTTTCGGGTGGCCTGCATTGTTCCCATGACTGGTCTTGCGTCTGACCGCGATCTCGTCCCGGAATATCCGGGCATCAGCGGATCGGAAACGCTTGGCGAATGGGACCCGCCTTTCCCGATTGACTTAAAGCGCATTCGCCCGGAGGACGAGGAATATTGGAAAGATTACCGCACGACGCCGAAGGGCTTCATTCCGCTCGAAGTGGGACAATCACTTTGGCAATCGCGGTTTGGCAAACTTACCTCGCTGCGCGTCGGACCCACGCGCGGAAGTACCCTTGCGGAGACCCATCAAGCCTTTGAGCGAAAGCTGAGAGAGACGCTTGACCCCCTGCAAACCGGCTTCGCAATTTTGCCGGTACGTGCGCAGGGCCTGGAAGCTTCTCGCGGCGCCACCGACTTCGGCGAGTATTTCCTCTACTTCAGTTTCTTTCTGGTTGTCTCCGCACTCATGTTAACTGCGCTCTTTTTCAAACTGGGCGTGGAGCAGCGGTTACGCGAGATTGGATTGCTGCAGGCAATCGGCTTCCCGGCGTCTCGACTGCGCCGACTCTTCGTGCTTGAAGGTTTGGTGTTAGCCGTCATCGGTAGTGTGATCGGTTTGGCTGCCGCTCTCGGTTATGGACAATTGATGATGACTGGCCTGAACACCTGGTGGAAAGATGCGGTTGGAACCAACATGCTGAAGTTACACGTTGGTCCAATCTCTTTAATGCTGGGTGCAACCGGCGGTATTGTGGCGGCGGTTGTTTGCATCGCGTGGACATTGAGAAGGCTGAGAGGAGAGTCGGTGCGCAGCCTTCTAACAGGAACATTGACTGAGGAGACTGCCAGACGGCGTGACGGCAAGAGGAAAGTCTTTACAGCGTTGAGAGTGGCGAATGTTTTGGTTGTCCTCGGCCTGCTTTTGCTGGCGGCGGCTGCACTGCGTTTGATTGGTCAGACGGGTGGTTTTTTCGGCGGCGGAGTAATCCTTCTCACAGCGTTTATTTGTTATCAGTCGGCATGGCTGCGGCGTAATCGCAGAAATGCGATTCACGGCGCCGGATGGTTGGCCGTTTCGCAGTTGGGATTTAGGAATGCTACCTCTCGTCCGGGTCGCAGCGTGCTCTGCATTGCTCTAATCGCTTCAGCGGCCTTTATCATTGTTTCTGTCGACGCTTTCAGGCGGGGAAGTGAAGCTGCGACCCTGGACCGCAGATCAGGCACGGGTGGCTATGCGTTGTTGGCAGAGTCGTTGGTGCCATTGGTCCATGATCCTAATTCGGCAGAAGGCCGCGTGGCATTGAATCTTCCGGCTGAGGCTTCGGGTCCACTGCCAGGTGTGACATTCGCGCGTTTTCGAGTGCGGCCCGGTGACGATGCCAGCTGTCTCAATCTGTATCAACCGCGCAACCCACGAATCATTGCTCCGGGAGATGATTTTGTGCGCAGCGCTCGCTTCGCGTTTCAAAATTCAATTGACGGGAGCGCGGAAGAAAAGGCAAATCCCTGGCTTCTGCTCAACCGCGAGTTTTCAGACGGCGCTATACCCGTGATAGCCGACGCGAACTCGTTGAATTATGTTCTGCATCTGGGGCTTGGCGACGATTTCGTTTTGAATCAACCAACCGGGCCGCTTAAGTTGCGCGTAGTTGCTTCACTTGCGGACAGCATTTTTCAAAGCGAGTTGCTGGTGGCCGACAGGAATTTCGTTCGGCTGTTCCCGGAGCAGGAAGGTTATCGATTCTTTCTAATTGACACTCCAGCGCCTGAGCAAGGCAGTGCGGTTGCCGGTTCTCTCGAGCAGGGCCTTTCGGATTTTGGTTTTGATGTGACGTCGACAAGCGAACGTTTGGCCAACTTTCATCGGGTCGAGAACACATACCTTTCAACGTTTCAGATGCTGGGTGGCCTGGGATTGCTGCTGGGCACCGTTGGGTTAGGAGCGGTTCTGCTGCGCAACGTGTTCGAACGGAGACGGGAGCTGGCATTGCTCCGCGCGGTGGGTTACAACTCTTCGCATTTCACACTCATGGTAGTAGCTGAGAATGCACTCTTGCTGTTTTCCGGTTTGATCACCGGGACCGTCTGCGCTCTTTTGGCGATCGCGCCGGTATTTTTTGAGCGCGGCGGCCGATTGCCAAACATTTCGCTGGGCGTCTTGCTGCTGGCAGTATTAATATCTGGCCTTATCGCATCGTTGATTGCAACCTGGGCTGCATTGAAGTCGCCGCTGCTCCCGGCGCTCAAGGCTGAGTGAGGTGTTCGCATCGGGCGCCTCTTTGGAGTGCAGCGGCCCGGCGCCGCCACCTTTGCTATCAAATGATATAAGTACGCTGAAAGCGTTGGCTAATTTCAGCCCAGGGTTTGCCTTGAAACCCTGGGTCAAAAGTGCCGCAGGAGATTCTTCCCAACTCTGAAGGAGTTGCGACTACTCTACGGCTCGCTCACGTCGCCGCAACTCCTTCAGAGTTGAGTCTTCAAACAATGGGCCACGTGTACCCAGGGTTGCCAGAGCGCAACCCTGGGCTAGAACTAGCGAACGCTTTCAGCGTTGGGTCTTAGAGCGGTCAGGTTGGATCGCAATTCTTAGAATTTGGACGTTACAAAACCGGATATTCTGCATCGCGTTGATGCAGAAAGAGCGGCACCAAGCTGCCGCGGACCAAAACGGCGCCGGGCCGCCGCACTCCAAGGAGGTGGAGATCACAATGCACAAGTTAACACTTAGGGCACTCGTAGTCATGCTTCTGACAGTCTCAGTCGCTCGCGCTGAGAACTGGCCGCAGTGGCGCGGTCCAAGTCTCAACGGTGTAAGCAACGAGAAGAACTTGCCGTCGCGTTGGACACCCGAGGAAAACATTACCTGGAAACTTCCATTGCCCGGCTGGAGTGGCTCAACGCCTGTCATCTGGCGCGACCGAATTTTCCTTAACGTTGCGGATGGTGACGATCTGTACCTCTGGTGTGTCGACAGGACCAAAGGGACGCTGGCCTGGAAGAAGCTACTCGGGGGCGGCAACGTGAAGATGCGAAAGCAAAATATGTCTTCACCTTCGCCGGTAACCGACGGCAAGAGTGTTTACGTTATGACGGGTACGGGCGTCTTGAAGGCGTTCGATTTCAGCGGCAACCCGCTTTGGACGCGCGATATTCAAAAAGACTACGGCGAGTTTGGGCTCAACTGGGGGTACGCTTCTTCGCCTTTGCTTTTTGAAGACTCGCTTTACGTTCAAGTGCTGCACGGCATGAAGACGGATGAACCGTCCTACGTGATGCGCATTGAACGAAAGACGGGCAAGACACTCTGGAAAGTTGACCGTCCGACAACTGCGATACGCGAGTCGCCTGATTCGTACACCACGCCCGGTCTCCTGCGCGTCGGCAAAACGGTCGAGATTATTATTAGCGGCGGCGATTGTGTAACTGGTCACGATCCTGCCAACGGTAAAGAACTATGGCGCGCTAATGGGATGAATCCCGAGAACCAGCCTTTCTACCGTGTGGTCGCTTCGCCCGTTATTTTTGGCGACATAATCTATGCGCCATCACGCGTGAAGCCGCTGGTAGCATTGCGCGCGGGTGGTCGCGGCGACATCACAACTTCGCATCTGCTTTGGTCAACGACTAACGGTCCGGACGTGCCTACGCCCGTCACTGACGGTAAATACTTTTACGTAGTCAACGACAAGGGTGTTATGTGGTGTCTCGACGCTAAAACCGGCAAAGAGATCTACGGCCCCGAACGAATCAAGCCGGGGACCTACAGCTCTTCGCCGGTGCTGGCTGACGGAAAGATCTACGTGACGAATGAGGAAGGATTGACGTCGGTGGTGAAGGCTGGCCCTACCTTCGAAGTCGTGGCTGAGAATCCGTTAGGTGACTACTGTCTCAGCTCACCAGCGATCTCGGATGGACAGATATTCATACGAACCTCAACGAATCTCTACTGCATCGGGAAGAACGCGAAGTCTTGATCATACCGCAGCCCCCAAATCGCGAGCGGTAGCGAGCTGGTATCAAAACCGAGCGGTAGACCGGGTCTGCGTTGGCAACCACAGGCCGTAAGGCACGAACGACGCTAATCGGAATGCGATGTCGCGGTTGAAGCTCAGATAGTGATTACCAGCGCAGACCCGGTCGCTATCGCTTCCGGTTCTGATACCGCTCGCTGCGCTCGCGATGTTCAGCTTGCGTTCGACACGAGTACGATTCGTCGGTATTGACGCTGAAACTTAGACTGCAGTCTACGAAGCGGCTCATGGCAGTGGTTCGCCTTGATCGTATTCCACATACGCGATTGCTTCATTCAAGTCCTCTTGAGTCCAAAGATATTTTATGCTGCCCCGTTCGGCCCATGGAGTTCGCGAACTAAGCCAACATCCGGCCTCTCGAAGTTTACGCGTCGCGTTTGCCTTCAAGGCGCTGCGAACGTGTTCCGGCTTACATGACGCTGACACGACGCTATGAACGTGATTGCTTCGGACGTTGGTCGTCCAGAAATCCCATTTACGGATTTTACAAGTTTCTCGAATGGACTGTTCGACCACGGCCCGACGATCCTTGCCCAATTTCACCGGAGGAAGTTTTAATTCCGACTGGTTATATTTTCGCCATCGTTCGTTGTGTGGTATTCGTGGCGTCCCATAACTGTTGTGAAAGCGATCGACCGATCCGCGTTTATCCCCATGAAGCCAGGTGCCATGGCTGCGGAACGTTATATGATAGCCGACCGGAATGTCGTTGAATTCGAAAGTGCGGGGCATGTTGCCAATCTTAGCTTCAGTCGGATTCCGAAAGTAGGGTGCAGGACAACCTGCCCGTTTCCAGTTAATGCAAGCGTTTTGGCTAACTAATGACTTGAATAAAACAACGCATAGGCGGCATGCGATCACGATGAAGTCGCCGCGAGCGTAGCGAGCCGGTATCAGAACCGGAAGCGATAGCGACCGGGTCCGCCGTCGGTAACCACAGAGCTAGGATGTGACGAACGACTTCGGGTTGCAGTTCAGATCGTGATTACCCAGCGCAGACCCGGTCGCTATCGCTTCCGGTTCTGATACCGACTCGCTGCCGCTCGCGAGCACTTGAGCTTTTGGGTTGCTGAGGTAGACCCGGTCGCTATCGCTTCCGGTTCTGATACCGGCTCGCTGTCGCTCGCGCGTCTGTGAGGCTTTTGTTTACCCGCGCCGAAACAAATCTCCCGGAACCTTCGTAAAGATACGGATTCTAATCAATCGGTAATCTTCCACTTTCAAATACTTATCAGGAGACTAAGCAATGAACAGAATTCTCACTTGGCAGCGCAGGGCCTTGGTCGTTTGCGCGTTGATGCTGGCAGTTCAGGCCGGCGTGCCGGCGCAGGACAAAGCTGCGCAAACTAAAGCCGCAAAAATTGATGAGGTGATGACAACAGCGAACAAGTACCGGCTATTTAACGGTTCTGTATTGGTCGCGGAAAACGGCAAAGTCATTTACAAAAAAGGTCTCGGCCTTGCCAACATGGAATGGAATATTCCCAACACACCCGACACCAAATTCCGCCTCGGCTCAATTACGAAACAGTTTACCGCGGCGCTGATCCTGCAACTCGTAGAGCAGGGGAAAGTGAAACTTGACGGTAAGATTTCCGACTACCTGCCAAACTACCGCAAAGACGTCGGCCAGAAAGTGACTATTCACCAGCTTCTTAATCACACTTCGGGAATTCCCAGTTACACGAGCCTGGCCGGCTTCATGAACGACGCGAGCCGCAATCCTTACACCGTTGACGACTTTGTGACGAAGTATGCGAGTAACGATCTGTCGTTCGAACCGGGCAGTAAGTTTTCCTATAACAATTCCGGCTACTTTCTTCTCGGCGCGATTATCGAGAAGGTTTCGGGCCAGTCTTATGAAAAGATTATCAAGGAGAAGATCTTCGATCCACTGGGCATGAACAACTCCGGTTACGACCGCCACGGCACACTCATTACAAAGCGGGCGACCGGTTATCAAAAAACGCCAAACGGGTACGTCAATGCAAACTACCTGGATATGTCGATCCCATACGCCGCGGGTTCCTTGTATTCAACGGTCGAAGATCTTTATCTCTGGGACCAGGCGCTTTACACCGACCGCGTGGTCTCACCACCGTCAAAGGAACTAATGTACAAGCCGGAGAAGAGCGACTATGCCTACGGCTGGGTGATCACGAAAACTCGTTTCAGCGAAGGCGTCGAGAATGTTCCGATCATTACGCATGGTGGCGGAATCAATGGTTTCAATACAGTAATCGTGCGACTGCCGGCGCAAAAGAACCTCATCGTGTTGCTGGATAACACTTCCCAGGGCGCCAGCCTCGGAGGAATTCAACGAGAGATAATCAACATTCTTTACGGCCAGCCTCACACTTTACCAAAGATGCCTCTGGCCGAAGTCTTGTTGAAGAGCATTGAAGAAAACGGTATCGAAGGGGCGCTGGCGCAGTATCGCGATTTGAAAGTTAAGGAAGCGAAAGCCTACGACTTCAGCGAGCCGGAGCTGAACCGGCTGGGTTACGTGCTGCTCCAGCAAAAAAAGCTCAAAGAAGCCATTGAGATTTTCAAACTCAACGTTGCTGAATATCCCAAAGGCTTCAATACCTACGACAGCCTCGGCGAAGCGTACATGGTTGCCGAGAATACGGAACTCGCCATCCAGAATTACAAAAAGTCGCTGGAGCTCAACCCGCAGAACACGTCGGCTGTAGCAATGTTGGCACGGTTAGAGGGCAAGCCAGGCGCGGTGGATTCAAAAGCCTATGATGCTTATGTGGGCGAGTATGAAGTAACGCCCAGCTTCAAGGCTACTGTTTTCAAGGAAGGCGAAAAGCTGATGACCCAGGCAACCGGGCAGCCGCCGTTTGAACTTTATCCGGAAAGCGGAGACAAGTTTTTCCTGAAGGTAGTAGAAGCAAAAGTCACCTTTACCAGAGATGACAAGGGCGTGGTTACGGGATTGGTCATTCACCAGGGTGGAAGAGACATGCCCGCGAAGAAGACGAAGTAGCAACCGGCAACAAAAACAGGCGGGGAGATTTTCCATATATCATTTTCCATTTTTCATTTGTCATCGCATGAAGACCGGTCAGTGGTTCTTCAATGTCAAAATGAAAAATGGAAAATGATATATGGAAAATCTCCCCGCTTTGTCTGCTTGCCACTTAGCCCGATAGCCTACTGCTTCGCCTTTACATCGTAGGCATAGATCGTGTCCTGGTCGCGGATGAAAAGGCGTCCACCAGCGACGACAGGATGGGCCCACGTTGGTAGCGAGTCTTGTTGAATACGGAAGCGGCCTTTTTCGACATAGCCAGTGGGCGATGCTTCGACCAGACCCACGACGCCATTATCGCTAAGCGCGTAGAGATGTCCGTCGGCGAAGACTATGGATCCCTTACCGACACTGCGGTCCTTCCAGGCAACCTCACCCGTGTCGAACTTCATCGCGGTCAATATTCCACCAGAAAATCCGTACAGGTGATCGCCGATCAGAATCGAACTACTGTGGTGATTGCGCATGTCCTTGGTAAAGTAAATTTCCTTGGCTCCGCTGGCGCTGACCTCAACCAATCCTGCGCCCGTGCCGTAGTCAGAGGAAATAAACACGCGATTCCCGCGCACGATCGGAGTAGCGGCATTCGCTACATTGTTCGCCGCGCGGCCATACTCCCAGAGAAGTTTGCCATCTTTCGGATCGAGCCCAACTGCGCGTGTGTGGGTAAAGAACACAACCTGGGTCTGGTTTCCAACCTGGACTGGCACGGCTGAAGAATAGCCGGCGCGGTCGCTTTGGCTCTTCCAAACAAGGGTGCCGTCCTTCTTTTTGAGTGCCACAATCGATGCACCAGGCCCGCCGGCATTTACCAGCACTTTCTCGCCAATCACGAGAGGCGATTCGCTGATACCCCATGTGATATTGGAACCGCCAAACTTCTCGAGCACGTTGATGGTCCAAATCACCTTCCCGGAGCGGGTCTCGAGCGCGGAAAGATCGCCATTGCCGCCCAGGGCGTACAGCCGATCACCATCAATGGTCGGGGTTCCGCGTGGTCCATCGCCCCGGTCGTTGCGAAACGCTCCGCCGTGGGGCGTCGCCCAAACTTCCTTTCCAGTGGTCACGTCGAAGGCAACGACGAATTCCCGGTTCCCACGCAGACCCATCGTGTAAAGACGGTTGTTGGCAACTGAGAACGACGAATAACCACCACCTGCACCGGTGGCTTTCCAAAGCAGGGCTGGACCGTCCGCAGGCCACTGCTTCAAGAGCCCTGTTTCTTTTGAGATGCCGTCGCGATTGGCGCCACGCCATTGGGGCCAATCACCTGTAGACTGCGCGGCGACCTGGCCGAACAAGAGTGCGATGCCGGCAGTAACGATTAATGCTTTAATGCTTATGCTCTTCATGTTGAATCTCCTTGAGTCACCATGGTTCATGATCGGGGAGAGCTGTAGTTTGATAACAGGTGTTTAGAGTACAGCCTTCAGCCTGCTGCTTCGCTACGTCAGGATAATCCTTCAGGTCGCTTGCGGCGCACGACGCAAGCTGAAGCTTGTACTCTATACGCCTCTATGGCTTCTTCAAGCAGTCGACATCACGACTGCGGTTTGAAGTAAAGGACCATACCTGCGCCCACCGCGGCTAGCACGAATCCCAGGTAGAGCAGAGGATTCGGTGACGTCTTGGGCGGATGCAGCCACATCGAAAAAAGCACGTTGACCAATGGCGCGCCGGCAAACACCAGGGGCATCACATAGGTCGGCAGGCCGCCTGATTTAAATGCAAAGATAATGCAGACAGCGCCGATAGCACCGAGCGCGCCGCCGGCGATTGCCGCGACCGTTCCTTTTGTGGTGAACCCGTTAAGTTGGCCCTGGTAAGACAGGTTCGCAACCGGCACCAGCACCCCGATCAAGAAGTAAGCGAAACCTACACAGAGTAACGCGCGCATGGGATTGCCAAGCGCCACCTGCCCTTTATGCAGTGCTGGTCCGTATAGTCCCCATGCCAGCGCCGCGCCGAGAGCGAAGATTATCCAAAGCATTTAGGGAGACCTCCGACGGGTAAATGAGAGAACCGGTAAATGGTAAATGGTGAATGGTGAATGGTCAGAAGGTCGGAAGGATGAATGTGTGACCGCCGGAGACTTGGTCGTCCATTTACCATTCACCATTTACCATTTACCAGTTCACTAGAACGCCAGCCGCAATCCCAGCTGAATCTGCCTCGATGAAGTCACCGTCGATCGAATACGTCCAAAGCTCGAAAGAGGGGCTTCGTTGTCGGCCGTACCAGCAAACACCGTCAGCGCTGGCGGCGCGAAATTCGCGCGGTTGAAAACGTTGAACGCCTCCACGCGGATTTGCAGGTTTCCTGATTCGCCCAGGAAACGCGTAATCCTGGTTTTCTTGACCGCTGCGAGATCAAGCGTGCGCAGATTTGGTCCAATGAACGCGCCACGTCCGGTGTTGCCGAGTGTCCCGGCCGGCTGTAACACGAAGGCCGCCGGATTGAAATACTGATCAGGTCGTCCCAGCACTGCGGTCTCATATGTAAACCCCGGCGCGATCGACGCGCGATCGCGACCAATTCCCGGACCGAGCGACGGTTGCCAGAGCGAGCGCGATCGGTTTGCCTGCACAAACACGGTCAACGGATTACCGCTGCGCATATTATTAATTCCGGCCAGGCTCCAACCATCGAGGATGGTCTTTGCGACCCCATCCAGCTTGCGGGCTAACGGGATATCCCAATTAAAGTTGACGACCCAATTGTGCTTGGCGTGATAATCCGCAAGTCCTTTGTTGTAGTTCAAACCCGCAAACTCCGGAAATGCGGTCGTCGTTCCGTTCGTCGCATCGGAGAAGAAGGTTGACGCCTGCGTCGTATCGATGTTGCGCGAGAAGGTGTAAGACGACTGAATCGAGAAGTCTCGGCTCCAACGTTTCCGCACCTCGAAGATCATCGCGTTGTACCACGAATTCCCATCGCTGCTTTTCAGTTCGATTGTGGAGAACGCGGTGTTTTGCCGCGGCGCACCTGCAGGAAAGAACAGCGAGCCATCGGCGCGAACCAGTGGGACAGCCGTGTTCACGTCGTTGCTGCGCAATAAATGAACCCCGCGCGAACCTGCATAACCAACCATAACCACTGTGTCCCACGGTAGCTCGCGTTGGATGTTCAGGTTGTAAACATTCAAGTAGGGGTTATCGAGGTTGAACTGCACCGGACGGATCGAATTCGCGAACGGACAATTCAACGGCGCATTGGGGAAGTTGGCAGTGCAGTTCGCATTGAAAGCGACGGCTATACGCGGCGTTGCCGGCGGATTGGTCACCGTGACGATCAGGTTCTGCTGATTGTTGGTATTGAAGTAAATGCCGTAGCCACCGCGCACACTCGTCTTGCCGTTGCCAAACAGGTCCCAGGCGAAACCAACCCGCGGCGAAATATTCTTGCGAGTCGGATTCTCGTAAAGCGGTCCGATTGTCGGCGCGCGATCCGTAAGATTGGGGAGTGCTGAATCGCGGCCATAGATATCAACCGGCATCGTGCTGGTCTCATAGCGCAAGCCGGCGTTGACTGTCAGCCGCTCGTGAACGCGAAAAGTGTCCTGTAGATATCCCGCGAAGAGCGTGAAGCGCCAGTATCGATCGAGAGCGCCGTTAGGTGTGAGGCCGAGAAAGCTTTGAGGAGTGCCCAGCAAAAAAGCACGCACGTTCGGGAAAGTAAAAATGCCGAGCGAGAAGGTCGGGTTCACCATGTTGTCCTGGTAGCGTTCGACCAAACCCCCGAATTTCAAAATGTGCCGGCCGCGCGTATGGACCACGCCGTGTTCCAGCCCAAAAACATTCTGGGTGAGTTTCACGCTGACTGAGGTTTGCGGACCAAAGCGAGGAACGCCCCCGATGTCGATGTTGCCGAGAAACGGACGTCCGGGAATGAACGGCGCCAGCGTCTGGGTTGTATTGGCTTCGACCTCCTGGCCGACCCGCGTGCGGCTAAAGCCAAACCGCGTCGAGTGAATTGTGTTCGCACTTTGAATTAGACGATGCTCCGCCGTGA
>Ga0190270_10000436_pt1 | contig 18127 bp, 16 predicted proteins | sample Popmic320T_FD_133748 | JGI IMG/M metagenome (GOLD analysis project Ga0190270, IMG submission 133748) | Populus adjacent soil microbial communities from riparian zone of Weber River, Utah, USA - 320 T | ecosystem: Environmental > Terrestrial > Soil > Riparian zone | place: USA: Utah | collected...
GATGAATCTGATATCGATTTTATTCGCAGTGACGATGCTGTTCCTGTGCGCCGGCGCATTCGGCGTAAACGCGCAGGAAATCGATTACTCCGAGTACGACCGCCTGACGCGCAAGTACATCGACGAGCGCGGGCTGGTTGATTACAACGGGTTGAAGAGTGAACTGGGCGCGTTAAAGACCTTTATTGACCTAATTTCCGCCGTCAGCCCGCACAGCCATCCGCAGCAATTCAAGGACAGCGGCGAGCAGTTACGCTACTGGATGACGGCTTACAACGCCTGGGTCATGTACATCGCCGCGTCCGAATATCCGAGCAAGAGTTCGCTCTGGAATTTCCTGGGGCTATTCCGCAACCGCGAAATCAAACTCGGCGGAAAGCCGATGAAATTGGGAGACCTGGAGCACAAGATAATCCGCGCTGGATACAAAGACCCGCGAATCCATTTCTACATCAACTGCGGGGCCTCCAGTTGTCCAGCTCTGGGGCGGGGAGTGATTTCGCAATTCAAGACTTCGGATGCGCTCGATCAGTCGGCGCGACGCTTCATCAATGACCCAAAAAACGTCAAGTACGACGCGGAGGCCAAAAGGCTCCATCTCTCGAAAATCTTCGACTGGTTCGAGGATGACTTCTTGAATTATCTGAAAGAGAAGAACGGCAATCAGCCGCCGCACATCGCGCAATACATCTTGCTGTACCTCGACGGTCCGTCGCGCGAGGCGCTCCAGAACGCTCCGCTCAACGAGATCCGCGTCAGTTATTTCAGCTACGACAAGAGCCTGAATGAACAGGAGTGAATGCGGAATGCGGAATGCGGAATGCGGAATGCGGAGTGCGGAATGAAAGGGTGAATGAGTGATTCAATCTTCCGATCACCCACTCACTCCTACATTCCGCATTCCGCATTGCCTCACGCCAGCCAAAAATTACAACTGAACCTCCCGCCCGAATCAAACCACACGCGCGAAGGCGTGAAGCCGGTCGCTCTGGCAAGGGCCGCAAGCGCTTCGATATCGTACTTGTAGGAATTTTCGGTGTGTATCGTCTCGCCCGGTTTAAAATCGACCTGCAACGCAGGTTGTGATTCGGCGGGGCGAATATTGACTTTCTGCTCGACGCCGCTGACCAGGTGGATTTCTATGCGGCTTTGCTCTTCATTGAAAAAGGCGCGGTGTTTGAATTGTTTGAGGTCGAAATCGGCGTTCAACTCGCGATTGATTCGGAGCAAAAGGTTCCGGCTGAAAGCCGCCGTCAAGTTGAGCGCGTCGTTGTATGCGGCTTCAAGCGTTTCGCGCGATTTTTTCAGATCCGCGCCGAGCAGCAGGCCGTCTCCGGGGCGCAGCGCGCCGTGAATCTGTCTCAGCACTTCGCGCGCTTCGTCCGGGTTATAGTTGCCTATATTCGATCCCAGGAGCAGAGCTAGAACCTTTTCGCCGTCTCCCCGCGCGATAGAAGCGATGGCGCGAGTGTAATCGGCGGCGTGAGCCGTGATCTGTAGTCTGGGATAATCTTCGAGCAATTGCTTTGCGCTCTGTTCGAGAATCGTCTTGGAAATGTCTATCGGTTGGTAACAGAGCTTGGGCTGGCGCGCCAGAATTGCTTCGATCAACAGCCGCGTTTTAATCGAGCTTCCGCTGCCCAATTCGACTACTGTGGTCGGCGCGGGCAGTTGCGCGACAATCTCGGCGGCGCGCCGCTCGAAAATCTCGGTCTCGGCGCGCGTCAGGTAGTATTCGGGCAGAAGGCAGATCGCCTCGAAGAGCACCGACCCCAACGCGTCGTAAAGATATTTCGGCTTGAGGGTTTTCGGCGTCGCGGTCAACCCGGCGCGCACGTCTTCGGCGAAGCCGGATTGATCGTTCGACGAAATTGATTGATGAATTACAAGGCGGGGAGTTGAAACTGACTTGCCAGTGTCGGGCATTAATAGATTCCTCCTCTGGCCTTACGCCTTCCTTGCCTTTCGCCTTTTTACTTCCTTTCTCACTACGCCGGCGAGGCCTGTTTGACATTTACATTTGCGCCCGCTCGCAGCTCAACAACTCCACGAACGGTGATCTGATTTCCGGGCTCAAGATCGCTGAATATTGGCGCCAGGTCAACCCCTTGATGATTCTTCGAAGCGCCGCGTTTGACGTCAACCCATTCGACCGCGCCGTCACGGATGCGAACGACGAACGCGCGTTCTGTCGCCACGGCTATCGCCGTCGGCAGGACGAAGAGCGACGGCCGCAGTCGCCGCGTGGGCCAGGTCACTCGAAGATCGCTACAGTCAGTAAATCGCGAAATCGTTCTTTTGCTCCGGGACGAAAACGCATCCATGATTTGCGTAGATAGCAATGGGCTGGCGGCGCCGGCTAATTTCCGGAGCGCCTCCGGCGCGAAGAACAGCCATTTCGTGATTTACTGATAGTACCGCGCGCGTAAGCAATCGGCTGCCCCTGCGCCGGAACCGCTTGCTTACGCGCGCGGTACTGCGCCGGTGTCCCAACATTGGCGCGTCATTACGCGCGATGTTATGATTCCAGCGTTATGGGTCCTGAAGTCACGCGCAATCTGACCGATCTTGAGGCCATCGCGGCGGCGAATCTATTCCTGAGCGACCAGATGCCTGATCATTACTGCGTCGGAGACCCTACTTACGATGACGCCGCCAAATTGTGGCGAGTGGCCGTGCTGCTGACCCACCCGCGCGCAGGTTTGGTCGGCGTAGTCGGGGAGATCTCCATCGGCGGATCTTCCGAAGAAATACTCACTCATACGCCTTTCGATGATATGAAGGCCAGTGGGCGCTCACTTTATGAACAGCATCGTGAAGCAATCGAGTCATCTTTTTGGCCCACCGTGACAGGCGGCTATTGTAAGATCACCGCCTTTGAGGCGGAGGCGATCGCCGGCGGTTTTCTATTGGACCATTTGCCTGATCGCTTCAGCACTGGCGCCCCGCGTTTTGACAAAGCGGCGGGCGTGTGGAGAGTCCCTGTCATCCTGGCTTACCCGCGCATCGGCTCCGTCGGGGAAGTCGGAGAATTGACCGTTGACGATTCGACCAAAGAGGTTGCGTCTCACACGCCGTTCGAGGAGATGACAACCCGCGCCCTCGCTATTTACGAGCAACGTTGTGAAGAGATCGAAGCCGCCTTTCTACAAACAAGAGACCGCTGATTCCTGCGCCCCAGCTTGCTTGCGAATGGTCCTCTCCCATTTCAACCTCTCGGTATCCGAATCCGAGTTGCGAGCGCGTTGTGATTGCACGATCTTCGGCGCGGACGCCCCTTACGTCGTCGACATGGCGCGCCAATTGGGCTTCAACAAAACCGACATACAGAACCTCTCTCCCGATGAGTTGCAAATCCTTCTCGACGAAGGGCGCCATCCGATTGTCTATGTCAATCTGCTCCCGATCGACGGAATAGAGGGCGCGCATGCCCTTGTAGCGCTTGAGATCGGGGATGACACCGTGACCGTATATGACCCGGATCAAGGAGAACGCCTCCTGCCGATCGGCGCTTTCTTCAAAGCATGGGAGTTGAAGCTCAATCTCGCCATCATTGTGGATGGCTGATTTAGGCGAGTTGAGCATTAGAGCGGATTGCGATTGCATGTACGGGAAAAGTGGCGCGATCTCCGGTACTGTCAGTAAATCACGAAATCAGGCAAAGAAGAGCGTTTGTCATTGTTCATCGCTCATTGTTCATTTGTCATTGGTCCGGACATCGCCCGATGAACACTGGGCATTGATTCAAGATCTCCTCCGGCGACGACCAATATCAAATGACAAATGAACGATGACAAATGGAACTCTTCGTCTATTTCGCGATTTACCGACCATACGGGGAGCGTCAGCGACCTGAGCATTGATCAAACAGAATATTGATCAATGTTCAGGTCGCTGACGCTCCCCGTACGGCGCCGGCGATCAATCAAGCTGAATCGCAAAGGCCGCGCGCTCATGCCCTCTGATTTTGGCGAAGAAATTGAGTATGCGTTTGGCCCATCCGTACTTGCGATTCAATAACTCATTGGCCCGTCGCGATTCCGCGACGCCGAGCCGCCGGGCCGTGGCGGCCGCCCATTCGCCTTTGACATTGCCGCGCGCGTCGCACGGGGCGACGCGCACGCGCGGATTGTTACGAATCCTTTTGACCTTGTATGAATGGGCCACGGTGTAGAAATACAGCGCGCCGCCGTCTTCGACGAACCAGAGTGGCGTGCGCACTCCTTGCCCGTTTCTGCGATAGCTCTCCAGGTTCAGATACTTTCGGCCGGCGAATTGGGCGAGCTTGTCATTGCTCATATTTCACGAAATGCTTCTTTCTCTAAACACGAAGAGATACAACCCGGCGCCTACGAAGGGGACCAACAGAATCATCGCTATTAACACGACTTTGGTGGCCCAATCGCGACTCGATCTCATCACGTCGGAAATGGCGAAGATGTCCAGGATCGTCGCGGCCACCCCTAATAATGTTCCCATAGCTTGTCCTCTCTGAAGCCGGATGCGCGATCCGGCGAAATGGATTCGAGCGATAATCATTGTGTGGCGCGTCAACCGCCGAGCTTCGATTTCACGATTTGGTTGACCGCCTTGCCGTCGACGGTCTGGCCCGCGAGTTTGGCCATGACCGCCTTCATCACCGCGCCCATCTCCTTCATCGAACTCGCGCCGGTCTCGACGATGGTCTCTTCGACGACGCGCGCGATGGCCGCATCGTCCAGGGCGGCGGGCAGGTATTCTTCGATGACCTTGATCTCGGACGCTTCCTTCTCGGCCAATTCTATACGCCCGGCCTGTTGATATTGTTCAATGCTATCGCGGCGCTGTTTGACCAGGGATTGCAGAACCTTGATCGCCTCTTCGTCAGTGAGCGCTTCCATCTTATCGATCTCGCGGTTTTTGAGCGCGGTCTTTACCATCCGCAATGTCGAGAGCCGATCGGAGTCTTTGCTCTTCATCGCCGCTTTCAAATCTTCGTTGATACGATCCAAAAAAGTCATCATATCCTCCTGCTGAATGGGGCTGAATGGGGCTGAATGGGGCTTATAGGACTTATGGGATTTATAGGACGTCCTATAAGCCCCACAACATAAGTCTTATAAGTCCCATTCATTAACTTTGCGCCAGTGTTATAGGTCTCGCGCACGCGGCTGTCAAATGCGCGGCCGTTGCGGGGCTTGGTGAAATTTGTTAGTCTCTGCAACTCGAAGATCAGGGGTGAAAACAATATGAAGTGCGCGATAGAGAGGCCCTGTGGCGGAATTGGTAGACGTCTTCGGCTTAGAACCGAAGGTCCTTTACGGGCGTGAGGGTTCGAGTCCCTCCGGGGCCATTCCTACCAAATCTCGACTCACCCACTGCCTGTGATTCCCATTTCGACTCGATTGGTTCGAGTGTCTGTGAAGAAAGGTAAAGAACATTGAAGCTTCAAGTCGCTGTCGCTGATATCTCCCAATGTCGGAAAGGCCTCACTGTAGAAGTCCCCGTTGAGGAGGTCAACGCGGCCTTCGAAAAGACCTACGGCGCCTACGCGCGCCACCTGAAGATTCCGGGATTCCGCCCCGGCCGCGTCCCGCGCGAACTCATCAAGCAACGTTTCGCCAAAGAAGCGGAGGAAGAAGTCGTTCAGAGCCTGGTTCCAGAGGCGCTGCAGGCCGCCGTCGCCGAACACATGCTTCGCGTCGTCGGCGAGCCACAGATTGACGCCCTGTCTATCGGCCAGGGCGAGCCGCTGAAGTTCAGTGCGACGTTTGAAGTCATGCCTGAATTCGAGCTTAAAGAGTACAAGGGTTTGAAACTGACAAAACGAGTCGCCACCGTGGCCGATGAGGATGTCGAGCATGCGCTCGATCACCTGCGCCAATCCGCGGCGGAATTCGTTCCGGTGGAAGACCGCCCGTCACGCGACGGCGACTTCGTTTCGGTCAACCTGGTCGGCAAGTACGTCGAACCGCCGGAAGAAGAGGATTTGAAGTCCGACGACGTGCAGGTCGAGGTCGGCGCCAACAACGTCCAGCCCGAATTCAACGATAATCTGCGCGACGTGAAGGCTGGCGACGTCCGCGAGTTCCGCGTCAAATACCCGGAAGATTTCTCGTCCGAAGGGCTGGCCGGCAAGACGCTCGATTTCACGGCGACCGTGGTCGCGGTCCGCGAAAAAGAGGCGCCCGAACTCGACGACGAATTCGCGAGGGATTTCGGCGACTATGAAAATCTCCAGCAGCTGCGCGACAGGATTCGAGAAAATTTGACGGCGTCCGCCGAGGCGCGGGCCGATTCCGGTCTTCGCGAAGAAGTCGTGAAGCGGGTTCTTGAGGATTACGATTTCGAGGTTCCGTCCGCGCTGGTCGAGCCGCAGGCCGCCGACCGCGCCCGCGAATTCGCGTACCTCCTGATGCGCAACGGCGTCCCTCCGCAGACGATTAAAGAGATCGATTGGGAAGGGCGAATGAATGAGTTCCGCCCGTTGGCGGCGCGTGATGTTCGCTCAGCGCTGGTCTTCGACAAGATCGGAGAGGCCGAGAATGTCGAGGTCAGCCGGTGGGAGGTCGAGGCCGAAATCGAGAGGATGGCGAGTATGAGCGGCGAGCCGGCGGACCAGCTGAAGGCGCGCTTGACAAAGGATGACTCGCTTTCTAGTATCGAACACAGGCTGCGCCATCAAAGGGCGTTGGAGGCGGTTATAAAGCACGCCGAGGTCACGGTTGAAGAGTTCAACGAAGATCGGAATGAACATCATACTCAGTCTCCGGAGCAAACGGAATCTGAGGGCGAGGTTCAGAGCGAAAGCAAATCACAAGCGTTATGATCAATCCACAATCTCATTTAGTGCCCATGGTTATCGAGCAGACGCCCCGCGGCGAGCGCGCTTTCGACATCTATTCGCGCCTGCTCAAGGACAACATCATTTTCATCGGGACTCCGATCGACGACGTGGTCGCCAACCTCGTCGTCGCGCAGATGCTGTTCCTCGAATCGGAGGACCCGGACCGGGAAATCTCGCTTTACATCAATTCGCCCGGCGGCTCGGTGACGGCGGGCATGGCGATCTATGACACCATGCAATTCGTCCGCTGCCCGGTCACGACCTTCTGCATCGGGCAGTGCGCCTCGATGGCGGCCGTGTTGTTGACCGCGGGAACCAAGGGGAGGCGTTTCGCCCTGCCGAATTCGCGGATTCTGATCCATCAACCGCACGCCGGGGGAATATCGGGCCAGGCGAGTGACATCAAGATCGCGGCGGAAGAGATCTTGCGCTTGCGCGAGCGCATCAACGAAATTCTCGCTTACCACACGGGCCGCACCGTAGAGCAGATCGAAAAGGACGTCGACCGCGACCGGATCATGAGCGCCATGCAGTCAAAGGAGTACGGGCTGATAGATCAAGTAATTAAACATCGGGAGTAAAACCTAACGCGCAACACCCGACACCCAGGATTTTATGAACGATCGTATTCCCTCAGCAGGCGCCACTCACTTCGACTTTGGCGGCGCTCTGATCTCGCAGACACACAGGCCCGTCCTGAGGTGTTCTTTCTGCGCCATGGGCGAGGGAGAGGTCGCGCGACTCTTTGAAGGCCATTCCGGATATATTTGCGACGAGTGCGTCGAGGTCTGCGTGCAATTGCTGATCGATTACCGCGAAATGGGGATCAGGCCGCCCAAGCTCGATCAGCCATGGTATAAGAGAATATTGGGTGATGACGGGTCTCAGGTCGGGCAGTGCAGCTTTAACGTACACGACCGCAGCAATCCGCAGGGCGCCAGGTTGTTCGCCGGGATCAGCGCTCAGATCTGTGACAAATGCGTCCGCGCCTGCGAGATTCTCAAAGCCGGCCTGGCGTTTGACGACTAATGCCGGCAAGATTCCCGCCGCCCCCCCTCCGGCGCTTGCGCCCGTGCGGTCCACTTGTTTATGATTTTGCGGCGCGAATGTAATGCCCTTTGAGAGATTCAACGCCGCCATTCGGCGGATCGCGATTTTCGTTTCGTTCGCAATTCCGTTTAAGGTTGATACCAACAACAATGCCCACATTCCATCTTGATGCGGAGACCATGCGGTGATGAGAAGAGGCGACGACACTTTACGCTGTAGCTTCTGCGGTAAGAGCCAAAATGAAGTCAAAAAGCTGATCGCAGGCCCCACCGTTTACATCTGCAACGAGTGCATCGACATCTGCATCGAGATCATAAGCGATGACGCTCAGCAGGAAGCCGCCGCCGCGCGCCCGCCGCTTCCGAAACCGTCGGAGATCAGAAACTTCCTCGACGAGTACGTGATCGGGCAGGAAGAGACGAAGAAAAAGCTGGCCGTCGCCGTCTACCAGCACTACAAGCGGATAGAGATGATGAAGCGGCGCAGCGACGTCGAGATTCAGAAATCGAACATCCTGCTGATCGGCCCTACCGGAACTGGCAAGACGCTGCTCGCGCAAACCCTCGCGCGGATGCTCAAAGTCCCGTTCACCATTGTCGACGCCACGACGCTCACCGAGGCCGGCTACGTCGGGGAGGACGTGGAAAACGTCATCCTGAAGTTGTTGCAATCGGCCAACGGCGACGTCGAGCGCGCGCAGCAAGGCATCATCTACATCGACGAGATAGACAAGATCTGCCGCAAGGACGAGAACCCCTCGATAACCCGCGACGTTTCCGGCGAAGGCGTGCAGCAGGCCCTGCTCAAGATCCTCGAGGGCACGGTGGCCAACGTGCCGCCGCAGGGCGGGCGTAAACACCCGCACCAGGAATTTTACCTCGTAGACACGACGAACATCCTTTTCATATGCGGCGGCGCTTTCGTCGGCTTGGACAGGGTGATTCAGCGTCGCGTCGGCCAAAAAGGCGTGGGGTTTCACGCCAACATCCGCCCGATGCATCAATCGCGATCCAATACGGAGCTGTTTCAGCAGATTCAACCCGAGGATTTGATCAGGTACGGCCTGATCCCTGAGTTCGTCGGGCGATTGCCGGTCGTGGGGACTCTGCATGAGCTTGACGAAGCCGCCATGATCGAAATTCTGACTCAGCCGAAGAACGCGCTGGCCAAGCAATATCAGAAGCAGTTCGAGTGGGACGGCATCAAATTGCGCTTCACCGATGAGGCTTTGCGCGCCGTGGCGCGGCAGGCCTGTGAGCGCAAAGTCGGCGCTCGCGGCCTGCGGATGATCCTGGAAGAGTTGATGCTCGACGCGATGTACACACTCCCGAGCCAGAAGAAGATGAAAGAATTGCTCGTGACCGCCGAGATGGTCGTCAACCGCCGCGTCGTCTTTCCGCTAGAAAAAGCAGGCTAAGAATGCGGAATGCGGAATGCGGAATGAATGAATGAAGGGGTGAATGGGTGATTCAATTTTCCGATCACCCACTCACCCCTTCACTTTTTCACCACTTCATTCATTCATTCCGCATTCCGCATTCCGCATTCCGCATTCCGCATTCCTCTACGTCTTCACTCTCTCAATCTCCGCGCCGACCGCGCGCAATTTCTCTTCAATCTTCTCGTACCCGCGATCGATGTGATAGACGCGGTCGATCAATGTCTCGCCTTCGGCCGCCAGTCCGGCCAGGACCAGCGAGGCCGAGGCCCGAAGGTCAGAGGCGATCAATTGCGCGCCGGTCAAACGGGACGGGCCGTGAACGTCCACGCTGTGGCTGTTGATTCGCATCTGCGCGCCCAGGCGCATCAATTCGGCGGCGTGCATGAAGCGGTTCTCGAAGATAGTCTCGGTGATCACCGAATCGCCTTGGGCCTGCGTCATGAGCGCCATGTACTGGGCTTGCATGTCGGTCGGGAATCCGGGGTAGACGGCCGTGGTCACGTCCGCCGCCTTGTAGGAGGCGTGTGATTCGCCGTTGCCGGCCACGCGCAATTTATCCCTGCCGGCGCATTCAATCTTCACCCCCACCTCGCGCAGCTTTTCAATCACCGCATGCAAATGGTTCGGCTCGCAATTGGTGATCTCCAACTCGCCGCCAGTGATCGCGGCGGCGACTATGAAAGTACCGGCTTCGATCCTGTCGGGAATGATCGTATGGTCGGCCCCGCCAAGCCGATCAACGCCGGTGACGGTGATCGTCGGCGTGCAGGCCCCCTCGATCTTCGCGCCCATCTTGGTGAGCAGGTCGGCGAGGTCTACGATCTCCGGCTCGCAGGCCGCGTTCGAGATTCGCGTCACGCCGTCGGCCAGGGCGGCGGCCATCATCACGTTTTCCGTGCCGGTGACGGTGATGGTTTCAAACTCAATGTCGGCGCCGCGCAGTCGTGAGGCGCTGGCTTCAACCACGCCGCCGCGCAACTCGATCTTCGCGCCCAACTTTTCCAGCGCCATCAGGTGCAGGTCTATGGGGCGCTGGCCGATGGCGCAGCCGCCGGGCAAGCTGACGCGCGCCTGCCCGAACCTTCCCAAGAGCGGACCCAGCGCGAGCACCGACGCCCTCATGGTTTTGACCAGTTCATAAGGCGCCTCGTAATCTTCGACCGTGCCGGCGTTGATCTGGTGAGTGCGCAGTTCAGGGACGAGCACGGTGCAACCCAGGTCTTCGAGCAATCGCCGCATCGTGATCAGGTCGCGCACATAAGGCACGTTGCGCAGCGTCACCGTTTCGGAAGTGAGCAACGCCGCTGCCAGACACGGCAGGGCTGAATTCTTCGCGCCGCTGATCGCGACGCCCCCTTTTAACTTTTTTCCGCCGATTATTCGAAATTTATCCATGTGTTCTACATGCGTTTTAAATGTCATTTGGAAGCCGTTCGGGAGGTAATGAGCGTAGCCAATTCGCCAATGTACAGCAAGCGCCCAATAATTGACAGCCCTTGAGAACTCGGCGATACTTAGCTCACCGCTCAATGACGCTGGGAAAACTCTTTTGATAGAAGGCGTCGTTCGTCCGGCTCCTCCCTGCCTCCCCCCGATTTTCATACCCCTGTCACTAATTTATCTTTATGTGCGGAATCTTCGGGATTGTCACGACAAAACCGCGGTCCGAGTTGGCTGAGCCTGTTGCCCGAGCGCTAGACGCCTTGGCGCATCGCGGGCCGGACGACCGCGGCGTCGAATTCATCAGCGACGAGCGCGACGGGTTGACCGTGGCCTTCGCGCATCAGCGCCTGTCTGTCATCGATCCTTCGCCGGCCGGACATCAGCCGATGTGTGACGAGGCGACCGGCGATTGGATCACCTACAACGGCGAAGTCTTCAATTTTCGCGACCTTCGCCGGGATCTCGTCGCGCGCGGTTTGAGATTTCGATCCGAGAGCGACACCGAGGTCTTGTTGAAGGGCTTCGGCGCGCGCGGCCGCGACGCGATTGCGGATTGGCGAGGAACGTTCGCGTTCGGGTTTTGGAACGCGCGGCTGCGCTCGCTCACGCTGGCGCGCGACCGGCTCGGGATCAAACCGCTTTACTATTACCACGACGGGGACACGTTCATCTTCGCGTCTGAGGTCCGCGCGCTGCTCGCCACCGGGCTGACGCCATGCAAGATCTCGCCCCTTGCGCTGGACAGTTATCTCGCGTGGGGGGTGGTCGAGCAGCCGCTGACGATCATCGAGAACATCCATGCCGTCCTGCCAGGACACATTCTGGAGTTTAAGCAAGGGCGCGCCCAGGCCGAAGCCTATTGGGAATTGCGCGCCGATAGACGAAACAAAGTTCGAGACGAACGCGGATTGATCGAAGAGATGGGCGCGTTGCTCACGGACTCCGTCAAGTCGCATCTCGTCTCGGACGTTCCGGTGGGCGTATTTCTGAGCGGCGGGATCGATTCAGGATCTGTAATGGCGTTGGCAAGCCGGGGCGTCAAAAGTCCGATCAGGTCGTTCTCGGTATGCTTTGAGGGGCAGAATCCATGGGAGAGGGATAGCGCCGAAAAGATCGCGCGCAGGTACGGCGCCGACCATTATTCGGTCTCGGTCACGGAAGGTGAAATCCTTTCCATCTTGCCAGACGCTTTGCGCGCGATGGATCAGCCTTCGATATACGGCCTCAACACTTTCGTCGTCTCTCAGGCGGCGGCGCGCGCGGGGATGAAAGTCGCGTTATCGGGGCTGGGCGGTGACGAAGTGTTCGCAGGCCATGAGTTTTTCCGCTCCATTGCTCGCGAAGAACAGATGCGAAGCCGTTTGAAGGCTGCAGCGCCGAAGTTGCGCAAGGCCGCCGCGTCGGCCATCGTGGCCTTCTCCTCGAGCGATCGCGCGGCCAAGTTGAGCGCGCTGCTCCGCAGCGACCAGCCCGATGAACATTCCGTGAAATCGCGGCGCCATCTCTTCACCCCCGGGCAGCGACTGGCTTTGATGCTCGCGAACGGCGGCGCCTCGCCGGCGGTCGATGATTGGAATGAACGCCAAATATCCAACTGCGCGAACGCCGACCCGATCAATCAGGCCTCGGCGCTGGAATTGGGCGGCTATCTGGGTAACGCCTTGTTGCGCGACACCGACTCGATGAGCATGGCGCACGGCCTTGATGTCCGCGCCCCCCTGATCGATCACAAGGTCATAGAAAAGGCGCTCACCGTCCCCGGCAAGCTGAAATTGCGTCGAAAGGAACCGAAATGGATATTGGTGGACGCCGTGGGCGATCTGCCGCGAGAGGTCGCCGTCGGCCCGAAGCGGGGCTTCGAACTACCTTTTAAGAACTGGCTGGCCGGCGCGCTGCGCGACCGGATCGAAAGCGCGCTGTGGTCTCCGCAACTGACGAAGCTCCTGAGCATCACCGCGATGCAGGAAGTGTGGAGCGACTTCTTGAGAGGCCGCGCGAGTTGGCCGCGCGTATGGAGCTTTTATGTTCTGGCGGAATGGGCGGGACTGAATTTGTAACGAATGTTTTTAGCCGCGAATGAACACGAATCTTTACCTATAGGAGCAAGAGAATGGAGGCCAAAAGGCTTATCAAGATCAGAAAGAGGATTCGTGTTCAACCGTGTTCATTCGCGGCTGAAATTCTTTCTCTTGAGTTCTATAGCTCTCATCGCTCGAGCGGGATGAAGCTTTCGTCGTCCTGGTGCTGGCGCTCCCAGCTCAGGAAGTCGTAATAGCCGCATCGGTTCTCTTCGGGGAATTCGCGACACGTCTCGGGGCGGTGCTCGTAGACGGTGCAGTTCCGCCTGGTCGGGTGTAGAAACTGGCATCTGCTTTTGAAGATGTCATCTTTGTGGTGTCGCAGCACGCGGTAGCCTTCGCTCTTGATGAACTTGGTGAATTTGTTCTCGGCCTCTTCGTAACTCAGATTGAAGCGCTTCGCCAATCGGGCTATGTCACGCTTCGTCACCAGTATCCAATCATAGGTGCAACAGTAAGCCGGACATTTTGTACAGTCGTAGCTGAGACTTGTTTTTACGGCCTTGCCGTTGGCCCGGGGCGAGTTGATAACGGGTAAATCCTTTTTAGCCATATTTATTGCGGCGGCTTTTGCGGCGCCGGCGTAATGTCGTCGCCGAGTTTGACGTCGGTCTCGAATTTGCGATAGAACTTGAAGTGCATCACGTTGCGAGATTGCCTTTTCTTGCGGCGGTCACCGATAATGAATTCGGCGCGCGTCGGTAGGAGGAAATCCACATCCAGCCCGCGCAACCTGACGATGTCATAATCGACCGAGCTTTCGGCATGCGTAATCGGGTAACTCTTGGGCAAGTCATCAATAGCCTGCTCAATCCGTAGAACCTTCTTTGTCTCGGCATCGATCCAGACCGTGCCGCTGTAGCCCTGGGTCAACGGATCGGCGCCTTCGGCTTTCACGACAAACTTTGAAGACTCCTTAGGCACAGTGAAGTCATAGAGCAGTGTCTGGCGATTGCTCAATCGGTCTTTGCCAGCGGGTTTGAAGACCGTCTTCGTCTCGGGGGCGAAGAGCAAGGCCAATCCCACTGCGAAATCGCCTGTCGAGGTGGCTCCTCCAGCCAATTCTAGCGAGCGGGTGGTGGGGCGGCCGACGCTATTGATAGGCTTGTAAGACTCGCCTTTGCGGTTGTAGGTCAACTCATAAACCAGAGCGTCGGCCCTCTCCCACGCCCCGCTGCCGTCATGATCGAAGTAGCGTTGAATGTCCTGTTGGCATATGAAGTCGGGCAGTTCGTCCAGGTAATCGCGCACTACTTTGCGAGTCTCTTCTATGAACGGATCAGAGGGCGGGGGGCCGGTCATGACGACTTTGCCCGCCGAAGCCGAGAGTTTATCAGCCTCGCGTTTGACGGCGTTGATCAGGTTCTGATGCGCGCCATTTGCCCTGAGCCGGCTGACGGCGTCAGGCGTCGGGTCGAAGGCGATTCCGAATCGCTCGATGCGCACGGCCAGATCTGCTTCGGTCATATTCCGCCCGACTTCGCGGCGGAGCATGGTGTTTAGCGCCTGCAGAGTCAGGGGGGCGTCCGCGGCCTGGCTTCCACCCTGGCCTTTAGCCGGGACCAGAAGCGCCGAACAGATGAGCAATGCGACAATCACGGCGAAGCTTTTTCTCATCGTTTCCTCCGAAGATCTGTGGGATCGCGTGAATAGGACTTATAGGACCTATGGGATTTATAGGACTTGTAAGTTTTATTAAGTCCTATAATTCCCATAGGTCCTGTAAGTCCTATTCATGACGCGGCGTTCATTGTCGGCCATCGCGAGATGATTTTCCAGCCGGCGAGCGCGTGTTGTAGAATCCCTGCCGATCATTTTGCCGCGATGTTCCCCGGCGCGCAGGCAGGTTGATCAGCGTCCGAGCAGACGTCGAGCAACAACCGCCCCGCTGAAATTACGGCAAAGGAGCTATTGATGACTAAACAGATTAGATATCTCTCCCTCGCGCTTATTCTCATCAGTTCCGTCCTTCTCACGGTATCAATCGCGCAGCCTGCGCGAGACAACGACTATGATCGCGCGGTCCAGATGACCGGCCCGTTCGGCGGCGACGTGACCGCGATGGCCATAGACCCGCGCAGCGCCGATCGAATCTGGATCGGCGCGAGCGACGGCCAGATCTTCCGCTCTACCGATGGGGGGAAGGGGTGGACACGGATGCGCCCCGGCGTCAAAGTCACTGGCTCCGCAGTCACGGTCCTTCTCCTCGACGGCGAAAAGCCCGGAGTCATTTACGTCGGCATGAAACCGCTGCTCGATTTGAACGAAGAGGCGAGCGGCGGCGGGGTTTTCGTCAGCGAGGACGACGGCCAGAGCTGGAGCCTGCTCGAAGGCATGCGCGGGCGTTCGGTGCGCGCCATGAACCAGTCGACGAAGGACCCGAACGCGATGGCCGTCGCCGCGCGCGACGGCGTTTATTACACCACTGACCGCGGTAAGACCTGGAAGCGCATCACCCCTACAAACGACCCGGAATTGAAAGGCTTTCATTCCGTGGCGATCGATCCGCGCGACGCGAACGTCATCTACGTGGGCACGCATCACCTGCCATGGAAGACGACCGACGCGGGAAAGACCTGGAAGCGGGCCGCGTCGAAAGAGAGGGGAATGATCGACGACTCGGACATCTTCGCCATCCACATCGATCAATCGAATCCCGACACCGTGCTGATGAGCGCTTGCAGCGGCATCTACCGCTCGCGCGACGCCTCCGAAACCTGGACGAAGCTCCAGGGCATCCCCTACACCAGCCGCCGCACGCACGTCATCTATCAACACCCGACAAGGCCGCAGGTGATTTTCGCGGGGACGACCGAGGGCCTGTGGGTATCCACCGACGGCGGCAAGCAGGACAGTTGGCGGCGAATGACTTCCCAGCGCACGGTCATCAACGCCGTAGCCGTTCACCCAGACCGCCCCGAGCGCGTCCTCCTCGGCGTCGATGACGTCGGAATTATGGTCAGCGTCGATAGCGGCGAAAGCTATGAAGCCAGCAACGCCGGCTTCATCAATCGCCAGGTTCGCGCCGTGGTGGCCGATAAGGCGGAGCGTGGACGGGTCTACGCCGGAGTGATCTTCGACCGGGCGAACGGCGGGTTGTTTGTCAGCGAAGACGGCGGCGGCGCCTGGCGCCAATCGACGAACGGGATGGGCGCGCGTGATGTCTATTCGATTTATCAATCGGACTCCAATCCGGCGACGATCTACGCCGGAACCAACAACGGATTGTTCCGCTCCGACGACCGCGGGCGCAACTGGGCGCAGGTGAAAAAAGCGCAGGTCAAAGCTGCGGCGAAATCTCGAAAGGCGTCCAAACTTGAAAAGGACACGCTCGTCGACCTGCAAAATCAGGTCTTCGCGATAATGCCCTTCACGCCGATCGTCTCCGCGCCCAATAGTGGCAAAGGAGATTCGCAGCCGGCGCCGGCCCAGCCGACCACATCGGGCTGGATGGTCGCTTCGACGTGGAACGGACTGTTCATCACGGAGGACGAAAAGAAGGGCTGGAGAGAGAGCAAATTCGCCAAAGCGCTAAACAGAACCGGCGGCAATGCGGCGGCGCAAATCAAGGTCAACGCGGTTGTGACGAACCAGAAACTGCCGGGCGCGCTTTTCGTCGGCACTGACGAAGGCTTGTTTGTTTCGCGGGACAACGGCGTGAGCTTCCAACATCTGGCGCTGCCCGACGCGGCGCGCCGCATCCGCGTGGTCGTCTGCGACCCGCGCGATCCCGAAACGATTTACGTGGGCGCCGCGGCCGGATTTTTCCGCTCGACGGACGGCGGGCGCTCATGGGAGAGCCGGGGCGGGGGGATGCCGCAGGGCGGCAATATCGGCGCAATCGCCGTCGGCGCCTCCAACCCTGATGAACTTTACTTGAGCGACGAGTCTCGCGGCGTGTTGTACCATTCCAAAGACCGCGGGACGAATTGGGAGAAAGTCGACATCAGCCACGCGCCGAGTCTGAAGCTGTGGGCGCTCGCGTCCGACCCCTTCGACGGGAAGAGAATCTACGCAGGGTCGTTTTCAGGCGGGGTGTACGTGATGAGCCGCAAGTGAGGAAGTCGTATCCCCATTGTCACCCACTCCACCTAAACGCTAACGCGTTGTAGGTGGAGCTTGTCGCTGTACTACGCGGCTGCTGTCAGCCGTTTTTCCGCGACTTCCCGCCAGGCGACTTTGGCGGCAGTGGCAATATTGGTTGCGCCGACTATATCGGCATGATCGAAATGACCACACGATCGGCACAAAAACAGTCCACGAGCAAAGCGATTGCCTTTCTCTATATGCCCGCACTTCGGGCACGTCCTGCTCGTGTTGCGCGGATCAACGGGGATCACCGGAATTCCCGCCAGTTTCGCCTTGTACTCGATGAATCCGCGCAGTTCCGCGAACGACCATTTCGACATCTTGTCTCGCTGAGTCTTCCTGAACCGAGTCCGTTCGCGGATGTCGGTCAGATCTTCAAGTCCGATCCCGCGATTGGTGTCTGTGGCTTTCTCAACGATACATTTAGAGATGCGATGATTTTCGTTCGCTTTAAACCGCCGTTCCTTGCCGGAGAGCGCTTTCAGTTTTCGCTTGATGTTCTTCGGGCGCGATCCCTCGCGTTTTACTTTCCCGGCCTTCCGACCCAAAGAACGTCTGACCTTATTTTGCTTTTGGCGTACCTTTTCAGTCTCAGTGTTGGTGTAGACATCGCCATCATTGTCGGTGGCGAGATTCACCACACCGAAATCCACGCCGATGAACTCTGCAGGAGCAATCTGGCTTCCTTCGGGCAGGTCCACGGTAACGAGCAGAAACCATTTGCCGTCCTTGCGGCGGACAAGATCAGATTCTCCTTTTGCCAGACTGAACCGTTCGCGCTGATATTGGCCCATCACGAACGGAACTATGATGCGCCCTTCCAGTGTCAGAATCGAAGCCCGATCAACCCCCTTAAACGACAGGATGCGGCTATCGTATGGCATCGCAGCGTTGGAGCGAAAAGTTGGCAAAACGCTTTTATCCCGGCTGTAAGTCCCTCCGACGTGACGAATGCAAATAGAGGCCATCTGTGCGGACAAGCCGAACTGTTGGCGCAGTTCGTAATAAAAGCGTTGCTGAAGAGAAATCTTGTTGGCTGTCTTGATTTCAAAGGCTTGTTCGGCGAGCCAGGAGCAGGCCTGGTTAAACCGCTCCATTGTGGCTTTGAGTTGATCGGCCTGTTTTTTATCCGGCAGAAGCTGAATTTGCAAAGTCAGTTTCATGAGGGCGCAGCATATAGACAAATAGGCTTTACAGCAA
>Ga0190270_10000437_pt1 | contig 18125 bp, 15 predicted proteins | sample Popmic320T_FD_133748 | JGI IMG/M metagenome (GOLD analysis project Ga0190270, IMG submission 133748) | Populus adjacent soil microbial communities from riparian zone of Weber River, Utah, USA - 320 T | ecosystem: Environmental > Terrestrial > Soil > Riparian zone | place: USA: Utah | collected...
AATCCGCGGGTTCGGGGTTCGAGTCCCCGGCGGCCCACCCGTGTGCAGGTCAGAGACAGTGCAGGGATCGTGCGAGCCGATGACACCCATGCTTTACCCATCCTTTTCGTTTTGCGGCTGATCCGATCCGGGCAGGCTGAGGAACAGCTCGATGTCCCTCGCCGCCTTCGGGTTGGCGACTCTGCGGGCCAGGTAGACGTTCTGCGTCATCGACACCTGGGCGAGCCGTTGGCCGGCGTGATGCTGGACGGTCAGCGTGACCATGCCCATCGTGTGGCCCCGGTCGACGGCCCACTCGGCGACCGCAGCGAGATCGTTGGCGCGTTCGGCGGCGATCTTCGCCGCGCAGACCGAGCAGGCCCACACGCTGCCGCACGACGTGACCCCGGAGAACCCGGCCCGACCATCACCCGAGACCCGGAGCCCGACCTGCCCGCCCGGCGTACGCGCTGTCCGGCCGCAGCAGGCCACCCGGTCAGCGCGGTCAGCCCCCAAAGCTCCCGACGCAGCTCATACCGCCGACGACGCGCAGCCGACCGCTTCGCCGCGACCTCGGCAGCGTGATCCCTTGAAAAGCTATTCGCAGTGTTACCTAGACGATCGGCTGAGCAGCGCCGGGGCCGCGCTGACGCGCGGCCCGCCGCCCCTTGCACTCCGGAAGACCTACGTGCCGGGGCGGCGACGGACGGAGAGGCGGCCCCGCTGTGCTCGCCGGTCTCATAGGCGCACCGCGCATCGCTTCGAGCGTCACGACCAGGCGCAGGCGCACGACGGCGGCGCTCGAGCCGGTCTGGCCTCACCGTCGCGCTGTCGGGGCCGATCACGCCGCCACCCCGCCCCAGCGGACCGAGACACGGCGACCGTGAGCAGCTCGCCAGGCGACGTGTAGCGCCACCGGTCGTGGGTACACCGTGGGCGGAGTAGGTGACCTCGACAGTGCCCGGGCCGCACATCTGGCTTCACCTACCGCCGGTGACCCCGACGGTACTGGGTGGCGGACCCGAGCATCCGCGACTACACGCCCAAGTGCATCGTCGGGGTCGCCGGAAACGGGAAACGTGGGGCTGGGCAAACCCGCCTGACGGGAGCCTGCCACGACCGCGCGGCACGTCGGGTGCGACCGCCTTGCTGGCAGTCTCGGCATAACGCGCTGGCCCGTGGGTCGTTGAAGGTGTCGACCGACGACCGGCCGACAAAGCTCCGACGCTCCTGGCGACCGACGCAATCCCAAAGCGAAGGCGACTCGTACATGGAGTGCCGGTCGGCGCTCGACGTGCCGGGCACCACCAGACACAACCGGTTCCGCGACTGGCGGTGGTGTCCGGTTCGTGAAATCGGCGGCTGGGGAGCCCCATTCCTCCGCGCCGGGCCATTATTCGGCCGCCACGGCCCGGCTCAAGGGCGCCTGCGGCGTCGCTACGCGATGAGCTGACGCTCCCCTTGACCCGCGTCGCTCCGGCCATACTGCGGCACCTAAGAGGAGGATGGGCGAGATGCAGTCACGCGGCGGACCCTGCGCCACCACGCGACCAGCAGCCGCATCACAGGGAGGACCTGACCATGCCCACGACGACCGGCGCGACCATCCTGGAGGAAGCCCGCAGCCTCGCGGCCGGCGCAACCAGGGCCTATTACGACGGCAACCAGTACGTGTTCGAAGAAGCCGCCAAACTCGCGACCACACTCGCGCTAGTCGATATCGCCGGTTCGCTACGGGTGCTGTGCGGCGAGCAACCCCAGCACGACCCCAACCGACCCTGACAGCCGGCACCCGTAGCGAACCGGAGCGGACGACCGATGTCCCGTGATAGACGGTGCAGTCGATCGGCCCTGGCGTAACCCTCCGCCTTGTCGGTCGTTGATCTCGGTGCACGCGGTGTTGACCGACGACCAACCGGCGAAGCTCCGACGCTATCGGGACGCCGAAGCCGACTTCGACCACTCGGGGCAAGCCAACCCGGCGTCGCAGGGCAACGACCCCCGGCGGGAGGGGGGCCCGGGGTCGATGCCTGCAGCAGCAGAACCCCGTCCTCCGCGCCGGTCGACCACTCCTTTGTGTAGCGCGGCCGGCGATGGGTACCCCGCAATGAAGTCGGTGAAGCAGGCATGGCACGGACCCTTCACAGGGTTGCGGCTTCACCCGACATGTTCCGGGCACCATCACCACTAGGCTGTCCCGCCACTGGAGGTGGTGTCCGGCTCTCAAGTGGTCCAGCGGGCAGGCCCCGTCCTCCGCGCCGGGCCATTGTGCGGGCCACCCGGCACGGCTTAAGGGCGCCTACGGCGTCGCTACGCGATCGAGCCAGCTCGACCCTTGACCCGCACCGCGCAGCCCTTACTGCGACACCTATGCGGAGGACGGGGCAGGTGTGTTCACGCCGCCAAACCGCCACGCGCTTCGCCCGCTCAGCTGCGACGCGCGGGTAAACCGACCATGATGACTCGACCGCACGAAGTCCAGAGAGTCTTGGCGGCAGCTGAGACACCGCAGAGAGGAGCCGTGGATGGCTGTCTTCATCGGATCGGTCGTATTGAACGTGTCGGATAGCGCCAGGGCCGCAGGTTTCTGGAACAGGGCTCTCGGCTACGTTCCCCATCCACACATTCCGGAGTTCCTCGTTCCGCCCGAGTGGCAGCAATGACGCAACCGAAGCGGTCACCAACACCAGCCGGCGGGTACATCCTGGTGGGCTCAGTGCTCGTCGCCCTCGCCGTCCTCATCCCTATGTCGGGCAATGCGGGCGCGCCAGAACTGGTCATCAGTCTCCTGATGCTCGTCATCGGTGGCTTGCTGCTCCTGATCGGCGTCATCGCGGCCGGAGTGCGAATTGGCATGCGCAACCACGACGCCAATCTCAGGCCACCTCCGGACGAGTCGCCGTAGCCGCGGCCGCCACCGACCCATGCTTTGCCCATGCTTTGCCCATGCTTTGCCCATCCTTGTGGACCGATGCCGTTGCGGAACGACCGTCACCAGCTGAACGCCGACCTTCCACGCCCGCGCAGGTCATGGCAGGACTGGTACGCCAGGGCATCGCCGTCGTTGCCGTACAAACGGACTCCGCACGAGGTTCCCGCCATGCCAGGCCGAGCCCGTACATCCCGCCCTCGACACCCGGCGCCTTCATCTCGTCGAGCAGATGGCCCGGCAATAGACGTCCGCCGAGCAATGCGGCGAAGAACCGGTTGAGATCCCCTGTCGTGGAGATCATCTCGCTGCTCGCGCCCATCACCGACGGATTCATTGCTGTGTAGTCGAGGAGTTACGGCTCGCCGTCCTGTTCTGCCGGCACGTAGCCGTGCGGATGCGGCCGACCGATCCGCGGCGACGTCCCCGGCACCGTGGTGTCGTGCAACCGCAGCGGTCGGATGATCCGATGCTCGATCTCCTTGCCGTACGAGCGACCGGTCACCTTCTCGATGATCAGACCGAGCAGGATGTAGTTGGTGTTCGAGTAGTCGAACGCCGATCCCGACGGTTCGAACGTCGGCGGGTTCACCACCGCGCGTCGAACCAGCTCGGCCGCGGTCCAGGTCCGCCACCGGTTGTCCAGGAACTCCTAGGCAGTACGTCGGGAGCAAGCCTCATCGAGCAGTGCAGCCGGACACATCCGGTAATGCCCTTGGTTGTCCCCGAGAGCGTCAAAAACGTCGTCGCACGGGAGCGTCGCCAAGGGGCGTGCCAGCGGCGACACTTGAGCGATGGGCGAAGCCGAGGTTCTGATCGCCGGACTCTTGGTGGCCGTGGCAGGTCTTTGCACGGTCGCCAATCGACTGTCGGTGCCGTATCCGATCGTGCTCGTCGTCGGTGGCGCGGCACTGGGGTTCGTTCCGGGACTTCCCGACGTACATCTCGACCCCGAGATCGTGCTGGTCGTGTTCTTGCCGCCGCTGCTGTACGGCGCGTCGATCTTCTCCAACTTCAACGACCTCCGGAGCAACCTTCGCGGACTCACCCTCAGTACGGTCGGGCTCGTCCTGGCGACGATGTGCGCGGTCGCCTGGGCGGCACACGCGATCATTCCGGGGCTGCCGTGGGAAGCCGCGTTCGTCCTCGGAGCGATCGTCTCGCCGACCGACCCGCTCGCGGCCGCGACGATCATGCGACGCCTCGACGCTCCGCGACGCATGGTCAGCGGCATCGAGGGTGAAGGGTTGTTCAACGACGCGACCGCGCTCGTGGCGTACCGCGTCGCGGTGGCCACCGTCGTCGCCGGCGGCTTCTCGCTCGCCGAAGCGAGCATGCGGTTTCTCCTCAGCGCGGTCGGCGGCGTTGCCATCGGCCTGGCCGTTGGGTTTATCGTCAGCGAGATCCGAAAGCGGACCTCCGACACCCAGATCAGCGTCACGATCTCGCTGCTGACCGGCTATGCGGCGTTCGTTCCGGCGGACGCCATCGGTGCATCCGGCGTCCTGGCCACGGTCACGGCGGGCATCTTCATCGGGGTCCGGATTGCTCGGATTCTGCCGGCCAGAATCCGGCTCCAGGGCTATTTCGTCTGGGACATCGTCGACTTCATCGTCAACGCGATCCTGTTCGTCCTTGTCGGATTGCAGCTTCGGACCGTGATCGATGGGCTGTCGGGCTACTCCGCGAGCAGCCTCGCCGGCTACGCCCTTGTGGTTTCGGGCGCTGTCGTAGGCACCCGACTCATCTGGTTCTTCACCGTCCCGTACCTGATTCGAGCGATCGATCGTCGACCGGCCCAGCGGGCGCGGCGGGTAGACGCACGCTGGCGGCTGGTGATGGCTTGGAGCGGCATGCGGGGCGCTGTCTCACTCGCGGTGGCCCTCGCGATCCCACTCACGACCGACGCCGGCGACCCGTTCCCGCAACGCGACCTCATCGTGTTCCTGACGTTCGCGGTCATCTTCTCCACGCTCGTGGTGCAAGGACTCTCGCTCCCGGTCCTGATCCAACGACTCGGGATCAGCGACGGAGGTGCCGACGCCGACGAGGAGCTTCGGGCCCGACTGATCGCCACGAAGGCCGCGATCGCGCAGCTCGACACATTGGAGGGTGAGGAGTGGACGCGCAGCGACACCGTTGAACGGATGCGTGGCCTGTACGAATACCGCAAACGCCGATTCGCCGCCCGCGCCGGCAAGATCGACGATGACGGGTACGAGGACCGCACGCTCGCCTACCAACAGATGGTGCAGCTCGTACTGCAGGCACAGCGCGAGGCGCTCGTGCGTATGCGCGACAACGGCGAGCTCTCCAACGAGGCCATGAACCGCATCATCCGGGAGCTCGACCTCGAGGAGTCACGGCTCGAGATCTGATCCTCATCCGTCGTCCCTCGGCCCGCCGACCCGGCTCAGGCTTCGATCGGCCACTGTCACGGCGAGGTACATCAGGGCCAGCACGAGCATGAACCAGGTGAGGTCGTGCATGCCGGCGGTGTCGGCGTGTTCGGAGAGCAACGTGCCGGTCGCCGCGGACGCGACGATCGCGCCGAGATAGATGGAGGTGCGAAGGAGTCCCGACGACGAACCGATGCGCGCCGGATCGGACTGGTGATACACCGAGTTTTGCAGCGCCAGGCCGTTGAGCCCCTGCGAGACGCCGAGGACGATGGCGATGCCGACGAGAAGCCAGACCGGGCTGTCGGAGTGCAGCAACAACAGCAAGGCACAGCCGACGATCTGCGCGGTTGCACCCACGACGAGCTTGGCCCGGACGGCCGGACGGCGCCCGGTGTACACGGATACGGCGATCCCAGTCGCGAACAGCGGAAAGAGTGCGAAGCCCGCGGCGGTGGCCGAGAAGCCACGGCCCTCCTGCATCCATTGCGCGTAGCCGTAGAGGAACGAGTACGCCACGCAGTACGCGAACAGCGCCCGAGCGTACGTCGTCACGAGCGGCGGATTGCCTCGCAGCACCCGCAGGTCGATGAACGGCATCCGCGCCCGCAACTCACGGAGTACGAAACCGACGCCGGCCACGCTGGCAAGCACCGGCAGGTACCAGGCCTCGGCCGACGCGTCCATCAAGAACAGCAGCAGCGACACCAGCGCCGCGGCGAACAACGCCATGCCCAACGGGTCCAGCGCCACCATGGGACGAACGCGCTCGTCGCGATCCGGCGTTGGCGTCTTGGGCAGGCGCCGGAAGCCGAGGATCAACGCCGCCACCGCCAACGGGATGTTGACCGCGAGGGTCGTGCGCCAACCGCCGAGGCCGATCAGCAGGCCGCCGAGGCTGGGACCGATGACGGCGGTCGTCTGCCCGGCTACCGCCAGCGCCGTGAGGGCACCAGCCGGGCTGTCGCGGCCCGTGCGACTGGCCTCGCTGCGGATCAAGTACATCGCGGCCGGATAGCCGGCACACGTGCCGAAGCCCAGCAGCACTCGCGCCGCGATCAACACGCCGAGACTGGGCGAGACCGTACCGACGACGCCCGCGACACCGGTCAGCATCGCGCCCGCGAGATAGAGCCGACGCGGCCCGTAGTGATCGATCAGTCGGCCCATCACGGGCTGGCCGATCGCGGTCGCGAGATAGAGGGCCGACACCAGCCATGCCGTCTCGGACGGGGGTGCGCCAAACGCGACGCCGATGGGCACCAATGACACCGCGAGGATCGACGAGTTGATCGGGTTGAGGACCGAGCCCAGGATCATCGGGGCGAGCAGACGCGGATCGAGCGGGGCCTCGGAGCCGTCCGAACCCGGACGCAGCCGTCCCCTCAGTCCAGCCAGCCTCGACGTCACGACTCGACGAGCCGATTCAGCAACGCCAAGGCCTCGAGCATCGCCTGCCGCTCGCGCTCGGTGTAGCGCTGCTGCAACGATCGAGCCAGCCACTCCACGCTGGCCCGCCGCTTGTCCTCGCGGAACGCCTGCCCTGTGCTGGAGGTCTGTGACGGCGTGAGCCCCTCGGTGTCGTAGGTCTCCTTCAACCGTCTGCGTAGGCGACCGATGACCGTACGAACCTCGTGAGCAGCTCGGACCGCGGACGCCGAGACAGCTGTGTCAGGACTCGTCACATGGTGACCGTAAATTGCACAGGCCAAGCTGTGCAGTCCAGGCTGCGCAATGTGATCGATCGCTCACACGCCAGGCCGGTTCCTCCCTTCAAGACAGGCCACAGGCCCGGTCGCACACCCCTTAGGGAGTTGGTGTACGACCGGGCCGTGTGGTTGCGAAGCTCTCGCCGGTTATGGGCCGGGAGTTATCGCTGTCGAGTTAGTTACTTATGGTTGACCTACGCGTCGATCACGGGTCGATCACGATCGTGCAGACCACGGTGCGCGGCGACGGGTCGATCCGGATGCCCTCGTGTGTGATCGAGTCATCCCAACCGGGTGCCGTCGTCGTGTCCGCCGTCGTCCCAGTGTTGGTGCAGGACATCGACGTCACGCTGGTCTCGCCGGAGCCACCGTCACGGAAGTTCACCTGGATGTCCGCGAGCGGCGGATCGGTGAACGTCACCACAGCCGCACCTGTTGGTGGGTTGTCGGTGCAGTTGGTCCCTGCGACCACGGTGACCGTCTCCGGTCCGGGGTCGGTGGGGAGCCCATAGCCAGGCGGTGCCGACGTCTCGGTGACGTCGTAGTCACCGGTGGCCAGCCCGGAGACACACACCTCACCGACGGTCGGGTCCTGGTCGCCAGCGCCGTTGTCCGTGACGCTCTGGCCGTCATAGGAGAAGACGGCACCCGCCTCAGACACTAGTCCACCCTTGGTGCTGTTCTTCACGATCGCCAAGGCACCCAGGTTCAGCTGGTTGGTGTAGGTGCAGTCGAGCACGTCGGTGTCGGCGTCGAGGGCGAACGTCACTGTCGTTCCATTGGTGCTGAACGACGTGCCAGCAGAACTCGCGCTGCAGTCGAGGCTGACGAACTGCCAGTTGGCCGGGATCACGTCCTCGGTGACGGTGTAGTTGCTACCGAACAGGACCGTGTTGCCGTAGTTCTGCACGCCGTCATCGGTGAGGTTGAACGTGTTCGGTGTCGTCGGGTCGGTGTTGAAGTTCTTCGTGTAGCCGAACTGCGTCGTGTTGGGGTCCTCATCCGGCAGGGTCTGCTTGCGGATGATCACGTTGGCGCAGTTCTGCAGGTCGATGCCGACCGGTGCGATGAAGTCCTTCAACTGGGAGGTGAAGGCGTCCGAGGACCGGCTCTTCAGCATCGCCGAACCGAACGACGAACACGAACCCTCGTCGAAGATCAGCCGCAGGTCGATCTGTGCCTCACCGAACGTGCGCGGTGCCAACGAGCCGGTGCTGATGATCCCATCCGAATTGGCGGCAGAAATCGCCGTGCTGTTGATCGTGCCACTCGCGCACGGGTCGCCACCACAAAGCGGCGACGGCGCGTCGAGGTCAACGGACGGCCCCCACGCCGAACCTGTCCAGAAGCGGCCGCTGATGTCGGCACGGGCACCGCCCTGGTCGATCGCGTACTCGATCAACAGGTCGTCGACCGTGCGCAGCTTGTTCGGCCCAACCGCACAGTCGGTCTCGGACTGGTTGAACTCAAAGTCCATCAACGTCGTGCCGGACGGGTCGGTGACCCGGCTCCAGGCCAGGTTCAAGAACCCCGGGTGCCCGCCGGTGCCGGCCTCCTCATAGACGTGGAAGGTACGCAGGTCGCTCTTGTTGTTCGGGATCGACCCGGTCGTCTCGTCCGGACAGGCCGTGTCTTCCTTGACACCGCCCTTGTAGGAGTCGTCATTCTGACCCGTGGGCTGGTCGACGGCGCGGACCTCGTTCACGGTCGCCCAATCGACCATACCCGCCTGGTTGAGTACGAGGTTGGCGTCGTTGTCGATCTCGAAGTTGCTGCCCTCCAGAGTGGCCTGGTAGTGGGTGGCACTTGCTGAGCCTGTTACCAGGAGACCGAGCATGGCCAAACACAGCGCCGACAATGCGGCAATGATGCGCTTGGACCGACGTGTCCGTCGGTGCGTTGGATAGTGACTTGTCGGTGGATTGGCGTGTGGCTGCATGAGCGCTCCCTCATACGGATGAAGTGACCGCCCGGGGTCTACGGACGGCGGAGTCGACGGGCTGCCGCGCACAGCCTGTCGACGCATCAGGGAGGTGGTTGTGGAATCTCGGCTGTCGGCGAACGCCTGCTAATGGCAGCGCCGAAGTCCATTGAGATACGCGAAGCACGAGACTCTCCCTGGTTCTTCCGTCGCGGCGCATCGAACGCCGCGACGTCCGGTGGGATCGTCTCCGCACTGACCTCAGCGGAGCCAATTCCACCGACTCCGCGCTGCGCCTCCGAACGACCGAATCGGCTCGGCCCCACATACGCGCTACTAGGGACGCTAGTCAGCGATGGTCCTTCGTCCCTGGGCCGCACGTCCCGACTCCGTGTGACTGAGGGCCCGAGCCGCGCCAATGCGTCATGGCCGTACACACCCCCAGCTAGTCGGCATCGAGGAGCTCCGCGTAGAAGAAGGACATCACGCGCCGTTCGTACTCTCTTCACGTATCTGTATCTAGCCCGCTCCTGACGCCTCCTCACGGGTGCGGCCCAGCTATATCCGCAGCCCAGAACGGAAGCGTGCGCATGACCGCGATGACGAATCTCGAAGAGCTCAAGACGAAGCAACAAAAGATGTGGAGCAGCGGCGACTACGGCAAGGTCGCCTGGTTGACCGTTCCGCTCGCCGAGCAACTGTGCGAATCGATCCAGCTCCGACCCGGATCGACGGTCCTCGACGTCGCGACCGGCACGGGCCACGTCGCCCTGGCGGCCGCTCGCCGCTTTTGCCACACGACCGGCATCGACTACGTACCCGCCCTCGTGGAGGTCGCCGAGGCCCGAGCTGCCGCGGAAGGGCTCGACATCGACTACCGCGTAGCCGACGCGGAAAATCTCCCATTTTCGGATGCGTCGTTCGACTTCGTGATGTCGGCCATCGGCGTGATGTTCACCGCCGACCACGAGAGAGCGGCCCGAGAGCTCACCCGGGTATGTCGGCCCGAGGGCCGCATCGGTCTGGCGAGCTGGACGCCGACCGGATTCGTCGGCCAGCTCCTCAAGACGGTCGGCAAGCACGTTCCGCCACCGCCCGGTGCCAAGCCGCCGACCCGATGGGGCAGCGAGGACGGCATCCGGGAGCTCTTGGGCGACCAGTCGAGCGAGCTGCATTTGTCGACGACGACGGCGACGCAACGTTTCCTGTCGCCGGAGCACTTCGCCGACTTCTTCGTGACCCAGTACGGGCCGACGCTCAAGGCATCAGAGCAGCTCTCGGACGACGGGAAGCAGGCGTTCCGCGCCGACCTGATCGCGCTTGCCAACGACGCCAACCGTGCCAATGACGGCACATTGGTCTGCGACTGGGACTACCTCGTGGCGGTCGCTACCAGACGGTGACGCGAGATTTGCACCTGTGGTTGCCCTAGCAGCGACCACAAATGCAAATCCTTCGTTCTATCCGAGGAGCTCCGCGTCGAAGAAGGCGACGACACGCTGCTCGTACTCCTGCGGGTAGGTGGCGTAGCCACCGATGTGGCCGCCGTCCGGGACCTCCCAGATCTCCTTCGGCTCGCTGGCCGCTGCGTAGTAGTCGTCAGTCAGCTCGACCTCACCGAGCTGCCCGTCGGCGGCGTAGACGAGGAAGACCGCCTGCGGAGAGATCTCGACCGCGAGGTCCTCCAGGTTCGGCGGCGGCTCTTCGTTCCCGAACACCGCGACACCGCCGGTGAGGATCGCCGTAGAGGGGACGCCCATCCACTTCGACCAGCCGGAGAGGTTCAAGGTCTCGCGGAGCGATCGCATACTCCCGCCCTCGGACACGATCGCGGCGAGCTGGTCGGACTCGGCCGCGGCCTGGATGAGGATCTCGCCGCCCACCGAGAAGCCGATGCCGCCGATCCGGTTGGGATCGACCTCGGGACGATCGCTGAGGAAGTCGACGGCGGCGTGGACGTCCTTGGGAGCGGCCCAGCCGAACATGTTCGGATCGCCTTCGCTCTCACCCTCTCCGCGTCGAATGAGTACGAGTACGCCGTAGCCATGATCGACGAGCATCCTGGCTTCGTCGTCCTGCGAGTTCGAAAGTCCCGGAACCACGATGACCGCGGCCCCGTTGCGGGAGGGCACGTACCAGCCTTGAACGGTCAGTCCGTCGCTTGTCGTCATCTCGACGTCCTCGTACGGCGCGCCGAGGTCCGGCTCCGCAAGGTCGGTTACGCCGACGTGGGTGAAGACGTACGACATGCCGAGGGGCATGACCGCCACGTAGGCGACCACGGCGGCGGCAACGCCCACGAGCGACCGCCGGGTATATCGCCACCATCGCCGGTCGTCAACGCGCCGGCTGCGCCACAGCACCGTCAGGGCGCAACCGATGAGCGTCAACCCGGCCGCGATCGCTAGCACACCGGTGTAGTCGTCGCCGGAGCCTTCACCTTGGCTGAGGTAATAGACCGCCTCGGCGCCGACCGTGATCCCCATGATTCCGAGGAGTCCGGCAACGGCGGCGCGGACGCCCGGGCGCCAGCGTGCGTAACCGACTCCGAGCCCGACGATCAGTGCCAAGGGCACCAGACCACCAACCAAATGGTCGCCCGGCGACGTGCCGGGCTGCGGCTGGAGAAAGCTGTCGTCAATGATGTGGAGGGCGATGACCCCGAGCGCGATCCAGACCAGCCAGAGCTCACGTCTACCCGCGCTCATCCTGCTCTGCGACTCCGGCGACGTGGTCGGGTCGGTCGTGACAACACTCATGGCAGCTCCTTGAAGCCGTCTGGATCGGCTCGTCCGATCGCGGAGACCCACGCCTCGGCCAGCCGATCGGAACCAAAGGCGGCCTTGGCGATGTAGCCCGCGGCCCCGCAGCTGAAGTAGTCCACGTCCCCCTCGTCGTAGGTGGACAGGAGCAGGACGATCGGCCGCAGGTCGGCCGATCGCAGCATTCGCGTCGCCTCCGTCCCGTCGATGCCGGGCAGGTTGACGTCCATCAGCACGAGGTCCGGCCGAGCGGAACCGGCCACCGTCAGAGACTCTTCGCCAGTGGTGGCCGAGCCGACGACGACGAATCCCGCGGTCGCCGTCACGACGCGCGCCATCGCCTCGCGGAAGATCTCTTCGTCGTCGACGACGAGCACCCGCACCATGTCCACTTCAGTACCTCCACCTCGACCATCGGCGAATCGCCGGCCGAGCCGTGATGGTGCTAGCCGCACGACCGAAGGGGTTGACCGTTCACTGGAGCGAAGACTGTTTCTGTAGGCACGCTCATCGCGAGAGCCGCGCGACCATTGCCGCTGCTCCACCACGCGGACCCGCCAAGGGACTCGAGGCGATCACGTAGGCCGCTCGACGCCTCGACGTCCATCCCCGAACCCTCGATCGTCAGCGCGAGCCGGCCGTCCGAGACACCCAGCCGCACCACGATCGGTGGCTCCAGTTGGCGCACAGCCTCGACGAGGCCGAAGTAGGCAGTCGACTCGACCGTTCGCCCGAGGCGCACCCCGGCCAGGGACTCGTCGACCACGAGCGATCCGGCATGGCCGACTTGTCCCAGATGAGCCGACACCGCCGAGACCAGGCCGGATCGGGCCAGCTGGCGCGGCATGATGCCTCGGCTGATCTCGCGCAGGCTCTCCAAGGCCTGGACGGAGTCGGTCAAGACTGCGGACAGGTCGCGCTCGACATCGGGGTCGCCGAGGTCAGAGGCGATCCGTCGCAGGCGCGCCGGTGTCGGTTCGATGCGGGGAGACACGCCGATCCGGATGGCCTGTTCCAGTCGATCCCGCTCGTCGTCTCGCGCCATGATGATCCTGGCCCGAGACTCCGCCAGCTCGGAGGTCTGCTGATCGAGCATGGTGACCCGCCCGGCGAGTTGCGCCGCCAGCCGGTTGTTTCGGAACGCCAGTGCTGCCTGATCGGCCAGGTCCGCCAAGAGCGCCCGATCACCGGAGCGCAACGACCGGCCCGGTGCCATGACGACGCTGATGTCTCCCAGCCGCTCGCCGCGATCGACGACATCGATCTCGGTGGCCTCCGGATCGGCCGTCAGCGCGGCTCCCCCGGCGGGCCAATAGGCCCAACGGTCCACGCCGCCGGGCACCGCCAGGCGCACGGCGACCCGACGAGCGAGCACCGCTGACGCCGTCGCCTCGGCGACGATCGGCAACAACGACTCGGGCGCCAGGTTCCCTCCCAGACGTCGACTGAAGTCGGCGAGAGCCTCGTACGGTGCCGCGCGGGTGCCGTACGCAATCCGATCGGCCAGCCGTACGACGCGCCTTCGCAACGGCTGAAACGCCAGTGCCACCAGGATCATCGCCGCGACGGATGACCAGATCGCGCCACCAGCCGATCCGACCGCCGCGCCGACACCGACGACCAGAGTCACATAGCCGACGGCCGCGAACCCCGTACCGACGGCTACGACGACGGCCCGGTTGATGATGACGTCGATGTCATACAGCCGGAACCGGAGCACGGCGACCGCGATCGAGACCGGAAGTACGTCGTACGCGACGAACAACGGCATCGCCGCCAGCCAGTTCTGCTGCCCGCCGTTCAGTACTTCTACCGCGATGAGCCACACGAGTCCCACCGCGATCGCACACGCGGCCAGGGCGATCAGGCGCACCTGCTGACGCTCGTCGCCATGTGCGCGACGCATTCGGATGATCATCGACAGCACGCCGACGACCATCGACGCCGCGATCATGAGGATGCCGAGGTTATGCAAGAGAGCGGACACCGGATGGCCGTCGAACCGGATGTCATCGATCACGAACTCGACCGGCGACAACGCGAGAAGGGCCACCGTGCAAGACGAGATGCCGACCACGGCAACAGCGGCGGCATATCTCCAGCGCCGCGACAACAGATGCCCGTCGGGCGCGCTCAGAAACACGACCGCGAACAGGCCGAGTGCGACCTGCCCTCCGAACACCACCGAGAGCCACCCGGCAACGTGAGCGATGGAGGCCGGGCCGGCTCCGTCGTAGTCGAGCACCCAGATGCTGTAGGTCTCGCCGAGCAGCGACGCCGCGCTGAAGACACCGATGACACAGAGCAGCCATCCGATCGGGTGACGGGCATATCGCGACACGATCAGGGCACCCATGGCTGCGGCGCCGATGGTCGCGGCCGGCGCGAACGGCCAACCATGCACTGCCATGGCTTCCTCGGAGAGCAGCGATCGGTACTCCGCGGTGACGATCGTGTCGGCCGTGGCGCAGATCAGGCTCAGCACCGCCAACGACCATGCGATCCGGGCGGCCATCTCAGTCGACCACCGAGACCGGCCGACGAAGCGGTACGTGGATGTCCAACCGCGCGCCGTTCCCCGGACGAGAGTGCAGGTCCAAGCGACCGCCGACGGCATCGATCCGGTCCCGCATGTTCGCCAGACCCGCACCCATCCGGATCCGGTCAGCGTCGAAACCGCGACCGTCGTCCTCGACAACGAGCCGGACCTCGCCATCGATTGCGGCCTCGATCCCGACGCTCGCCCTCGTCGCATCGGCGTGCTTGGCCGCGTTCTGCAGCGCCTCGAGGCAACAGAAGTACAGCGCCGTCTCGACATCGGCGGAAAGGCGTCTCGTCGAGCGGTCAAGGATCGTCACCGGGAGCGACCCCGATGCCGTCGCGGCCCGAAGCGCGGCCGCCAGACCCTCGTCGATCAGACGCCGCGGATAGAGGCCGCGGGACAGTTCCTCGAGCGTCTCCAGCGCGGTCTCGGCGGCGACCTCCTGCTGCTCGAGGAGCTCACCCGCTCGCAACGGCGACCCGGGCACCAGGGTGAGGGCCAGTCGAAGGTTGACCGCCAGCGCTACCAAATGCTGCTGTGCCCCATCGTGGATGTCACGCTCGAGCTTGGTCCGTTCGTTCCCCAGGGCGGTGACCAGCCGCAGACGGGACTGCCGAAGCTCTTCGGCGCGATCGGTGAGCTCGGCAAGACGCTGAGACAGCTCGGCACGCAGCCGAACCCCGCGCAGCACCAACCCGGCCTGCGCCGCCAGGCCGATAAACAGCCGCTTCTCCACCGACGACATCGGCCGGTGACCGCGTTCTTCCAGCCTGAGTACGGCGAGCAGCTCACCGTCGTGGCGCACCGGAAGGGCACGGCGGCGAGGCCCGGACGCGTCGCGGGCGTCGTCCCCTGGCTCCGGCGGCTCGAGGGCCGGATCTATCGAGCCGGGCCAGGTCGCGGCCAAGGTCAGTCGACCAGAGACGACCAGCCACACCTGCGACCAGTTGGCGTCGGTGCCGTCGGCCAACAGCTTGGCCATCCGACCCGGGATCTCGGCGCCGTCGTACCTGCCCACGATCGTCTCGGAGAAGTGGCTGAGGACCTCGTACGGCGAGGTCGGACTTCCGTGCAGCATCTCGTTGACCCGCCGCTCCAAGCGGACCCGCACAGGCTCGAAGGCCAAGGCGACGATCGCGGTAGCGACGACTGTCAGCCCGAGGCTCGGAGCGCCCCGATCACCGATCAACGCGCCCACGCCGAGCACGACTGTGCCGTAGACGAGACCGACGAAGATCACCAATCCGGACAAGACGAACGCGCTGAGGCGTCGGTTTCCTCGCCCCCGTCGGCGTCGCCCAGCCCCGTAGGCCATGGTCGCAGTCTGAGCAGCGCGGTCGACCGCTGTCGAGAGGCTTCCGACCCCCCGTACGTGTGGCTACCGGTCATCGGTCGGGCGGCTAGCACCCCCATCCGAGCGACCAGCCCCATGGGAGCGAGCCCGCCCGAAGCCGTTGGCTTGATGCGCGCCGCCCAACGACATGACGAAACAACGGCAAGGAGCCAACATGAGTGCGATCGTCACGCCGCCTCCGCCGATCACGACGGCGGCGGCGCATGCCGAAAACGTCAGCAAGTGCTACGGCGAAGGCGATGCCGCCGTCATGGCGCTGGACGACGTGACCATCGGCGTCAACACCGGCGAATTCACCGCGATCATGGGCCCGTCCGGATCCGGCAAATCGACCCTGCTCCATGTCCTGGCCGGTCTCGATCGGCCGACGTCCGGCTCGATCCACGTCGGCGACACCGAGATCACGAGCCTCAAGGACAAGCAGTTGACAATCCTGCGACGGGATCGGATCGGCTTCATCTTCCAGGCATTCAACCTGCTGCCGACGCTGACCGCCGAGGAAAACATCCGGCTGCCGACGAAGGTAGCCGGCCGCAAGGCCGACGACTTCTGGTTTCAGACCGTGATCGACAAGGTCCGACTGTCCGATCGGCTCACGCACCGACCCTCCGAATTGTCTGGTGGGCAGCAGCAACGCGTGGCGGCCGCGCGCGCCCTCGTCGGCCGTCCGCAGATCGTCTTCGCTGACGAGCCGACGGGCGCCCTCGATTCACACTCCAGCACCGAGTTGCTCGACTTCCTCCGGCATGCCGTCGACGACCTCGATCAAACCGTCGTCATGGTGACCCATGATCCCAAGGCAGCCTGCTATGCCGACCGAGTGCTGTTCCTTTCCGACGGCAAGATCGTCGACGAGATGCGCGATCCGTCCGCCGACGCGGTGTTCGACTACATGAAGCATCTGGGGGATTGACATGTGGACAGCAACCGTACGCAGCATGTTCGCGCACAAGCTTCGGCTCGCCCTCACCACGCTGTCGATCGCTCTCGGCATCGCGTTCCTCTCGGGCACGTTCATCCTCGGGGACACGACGAGCAAGGCGTTCGACGAGGTCTTCACCAAGGTCTCGTCCGGCACCGATGCGGTCGTGCGCGAAGAGGCGGCATACACCCAGTCCGAAGGCGCCGGCACCAGCCGGGCGCCGATCGACGCGTCCGTGCTGAACCAGGTACGCACAGTTGACGGCGTACGCGTGGCCGAAGGCATGTCGAGCGGATACGCCCTGCTGGTCGACGCCGACGGCGACGCCGTCGAGCCCTCCGGCGGAGCCCCTGCGATGGGCTACAGCATGGCTCTCGACGAGAGCCTGCGCGGCGAAGTGCGGATCCTCGACGGCGCGGCGCCGGCCGGACCGGGCGAAGTAGCGATCGACGCGACATCGGCCGAGGACAGCGACATCGCCGTCGGCTCGACGATCAAGGTGCTCTTCAACGGGCCGACGGAGGAGTTCACCGTCGTTGGCACGGTGGGCTATGGCGACGAGAAGAACCTCGGCGGCAGTACGTCGGCGTACTTCGACCCGGCAACAGCGCAGCGAGTCGTCGGCACGCCAGGTGCGTTCGACCAGATCGACGTCAAAGCCGACGACGGCGTGAGTGACACCGCGCTCGCCAGCCGCCTCGACGCGGCGGCACCGCAGGGAGCCGAAGCGGTGACCGGGCAGACCGTGGCCGACGAGGCATCGGACTCCGTCGCGGAGGACCTCAAGTTCCTGAACATTTTGCTGGGGATCTTTGCCGGCATCGCGCTCTTCGTGGGCTCGTTCATCATCTGGAACACCTTCACGATGACCGTGACCCAGCGATCCCGTGAGATCGCGCTGACCCGAGCGGTCGGTGCGACCAGATGGCAGGTGCTCCGCAGCCTCCTGACCGAGGCGCTGTTGCTCGGCGCTGTGGCGTCCGCGATCGGGATCGCGCTCGGTGTTGCGGTCGCCAAGGGCCTCACGGCGCTGATGGGCGCGCTGAACTTCAGCATGCCCAGCACGTCCCTGCAGGTCCTGCCCCGCACCATCTGGATCTGCCTGCTGATCGGCATCGTGGTCACGACGGTCGCCGCACTCGTGCCGGCTCGCCGGGCGACCAAGGTCCTGCCTGTCGAGGCGTTGCGGGAAGCGGTTCCCGGCACGTACCGACCGTCCGTGCGACGGACAATCACCGGGCTGGCGTTCATCGGGCTCGGTGTTGCCGGACTCCTGTTGGGCCTCTACGGCGATGCGCCGTTCATTGTGTTCGGTGTCGGCATCCTCGCCCTCATCGTCGGCGTCATCGTCTCGACCCCGTTGGTCGCTCGACCCTTGGCCTCGGCCATCGGCGCTCCGCTGCGCTGGCGAGGCGTCTCGGGCGAGCTCGCCCAGCAGAACGCGATGCGCAATCCGCGCCGCACCGCAGCGACGGCGTCGGCGCTGATGATCGGGCTCGCTCTCGTCATCAGCATGGGCGTCTTCGCCTCGTCGTTGAAGGCATCGTTCGGCGATCTGCTCGACGACTCGACCGACGCCGATCTCTACATCACCACGACCAACGCACA
>Ga0190270_10000438_pt1 | contig 18122 bp, 12 predicted proteins | sample Popmic320T_FD_133748 | JGI IMG/M metagenome (GOLD analysis project Ga0190270, IMG submission 133748) | Populus adjacent soil microbial communities from riparian zone of Weber River, Utah, USA - 320 T | ecosystem: Environmental > Terrestrial > Soil > Riparian zone | place: USA: Utah | collected...
ACATGAAAATCGCGATCTTCAGTGAATCGCCTGAGAACGAAGAGGCCATCCGCATAATCATTGGGTGTCTTCTTGGAAAGATGACGAAAACGGCCAGATTGCCGAATCTGCAAGCTCGCGGCTGGCCAGGCGTCAAAGGGAGCATCACGGCGGTTTTGAGGCATCTGCATTACTCGACGGACGCAGAAGCTCTTATCGTAGTCGTTGACTCGGATGATTCTCCGGTTCATCACAATAGCCATGATCAACCCGACGGAGCCGATCTCAAATGTAGATTGTGTTATTTGCGCAACGAGATTGGGCGTATCCAAAACCAACTCAAACCGAAAGCCGGTCGCGCCCAGATAAAGGTTACGATCGGGTTAGCGGTACCTGCAATAGAAGCGTGGTACCGCGCGGGTATCGATCCTCAGGTGACTGAAACGGCCTGGATTCAAGGATTGCAATCTAGGCGCCCGCCTTACTCAAGAAATGACCTGAAACAGGCGGTATATGGCACTCCACGTCCATCGAGGCAATTGGAACAACAGCGCGGAATCAAAGAGGCTCAACGACTGGCGCAAGACCTGAACTTGCTTGAAAAACTCTTTCCCATAGGTTTCGGCTCGCTCGCGCATTCTGTGCGGAGTTGGTAAATAAGTTGGAAGAGGCGGATGAAGGCGTCGAAAAAAGGGCGATCTTGTCGAAATCGCCCGACATCAAGGTATAAATGAAAACGGCAGGCGCCCGACCTGCCGTGGAGTGTTGATTCGATCATGCGCCAGGCGCGACCGCGCAACCAACCCAGACGCAATAATCAGGCTTCATATTTTCAGGCCGCCTACAGCGGAAGCTTGTCATTTGGGGGAGTCGAATCCAGCCCCGCCTCCGCTTCAGCAGTTGTGAACAGGTCTTTGGCCGCCGCGCGCAAATCACGTATAGTCGGAGCGCTCGACTTTTCAAACAACGCTTCTTCTTCCGGCGCAGTCTCGTGAATCGGCGCCGTATTCTCTACGTTAACTGTCATTCTCTTCTTCTTCACCTCCTCGCGCGGCCTCGCCGAAAATGCGGGCTAACTTTGGCCGGCGCGACGCCCGCGCTTCACAAGCGCGGGGCCGTCCTGAGCGCGAGCTTCAAGGGCGATTCGCGGCGACCGGGCGCAATGATCAATTTTCATTCTTGATCGGCACACGCAGTGTGAGCGCTCCCACCCACTGCCCGGGGTTATTCGTCTGCTGGAAGAACTGTGGGGTGAAGTTCGTATGGCAGAGCACGCAAGCTTGATGGAAGGTGTTGCTGAGGGCGACCGAGCGCCGATAGTACCAGCGATTGCCCACGCGCTCGACGGAGGTGTTCGCCTTGCCCTTGAGCGCGAGGACCAGCGACTTCTGCTCGAATAAGTCGGTGGGAAGGTCGTTGAGGCCGCCCTGGAGCGGGGGGAAGACGCCGATCAGCCGCATGTCCCTGTTCGAGTCGTTGAAGATCAGCGAGATGGCCTGCTTGCCCTCCTCAACGTTGTTCGGGGTGGTTTCGTTGAACTCCTGGAACAGCGCGGCGAGCAACTCATTGAGCATGAGGTCGCTCGTCCGCTGTGCGAAAGCGATTGACTCGCTCGAGGGAGAATCGTTGGGGCCTCCGATGCCGGTCAGGCCGGCGGCGGCGAGCAGAGTCGCGAGCGCGATGGCGCGCTTTATTTTCCTGATGCGCATAGACTAACTCCTTGTATGTGAATTTGTGATGTTGGGTGGTTGTCCGAGGCAAGCGGGCATGAGTCAATGGATTTTGGGACGAGCGGGTCGCCGACGAACCCGCTCGCATAGAGAAACTTCGCGAATAAGACCAGGTAACAAATCGACCCATATACGAAAGCTGTAATTCGCGCGGGCATGGCAATCCCCTCGTTTTTCAAGCTTGCATTTCCGGCAGAGCGGAGTAAACTCCGGCCCAGGTGGCCGCCTGAGCCGGGAATTTACCGCACCGGGAAGCATTCAAATTATGAACGCCAAAAAGGGAAGTCGCTGAACTTCCCGTCATATTACCGCCGGCTCGAATTTTTTTGCGAGCGTGACTTAACCCCTGTCAAATGGAAGGAAATGTGTTCTATGTCGTTCGCATTTCGCGCATCACTATGTTTCCTGGCTTTGAGCTTCAACTTCGTCGGCCTCGCCTTGGCGCAGTCACGGCCGGCGCCTTCAACTCCTGCGGCGAAACATTCGGACGACGAAGCTTCGCTTCGGGCGCTGGCTGAAGCCTTCTTTGGCGGCTGGGCGGCGAGAGACCTGGACGGTTTTCTGCGTTTGTGGAGCGCGCAATCACCCGAGCTTGAGGCGCGCCGGAAAGAGACGCAGAAGTTATTCGCCGGGAGCGAGCGGATTGAACTCCGCGGCCTGGCGATTCGCGCAGTCAAGATGGATGGCGACCAGGCCCGCGTGCGCTTGGAAGCCGACGCGCTCGTGATCGAAGCCGGGACAGGCAAGGAGAAAGCCGGCTACGGGAAGATGATGCGCACGCTGCACTGTGTGAAGGAAGCCGGGGCGTGGAAAGTTTGGCGTGAAGCTTCGGCCTACGATGAATTGGCCGCCGCCCTGGCCGCGGCCAAGAGCGACCAGGAGCGCGAGGCTTTGCTGGCGGAGGAGAAAGACTTGGCGAGCGCCGAATTAGCTCAGGCGCTGCACGCTAAGGCCCGCCGCCAGGGAAGCTACCCGCAGGCGCTGGCTATATTCCGGTTGTCGCAACGCGTCGGAGAACAGGTTGGCGACCAAATTGCGGTCAGTAACGCGCTGATGGGAATCGGGTATGTCTACTCGTCGCAGGGCGACTACGCGAAGGCGTTGGAACACCTTCAGAAGTGCATGCCGATGCTGGAGTCCCAGGGTAACAAAGCCGGGGTCAGCCGCGCGCTAAACAACATCGGGAACGTCCATCGTTACCAGGGCGACTACGCGAAGGCGTTGGAGTACTACGATCAGAGCCTGACGATGAGTGAGTCGTTGGGTAATAAATCCGCGACCGCCGACGCGCTTGGCAACATCGGGGTAGTCTACAGTATACAGGGCAACCTCGCGCGGGCGTTGTATTATTACAAGAAGAGTCTGGCGGTTGATGAGGCGGCGGGCGACAATCTGGGAATCGCCATTAACCTGGGCAATATCGGTGTGATCCACCGTAAGCAAGGCGCCTACGAGCAGGCGCTGGATCATTACCGGAAGAGCCAGGCGGTGAGCGAAGCGATCGGCGATAAAGTTGGGATAGCCCAGATGCTGAACAATATCGGGATTGTCCACCGCTTTAAAGACGACTACGCGCAAGCCTTAGAGTGTTACCGGAAGAGCTTGGCGATCAGGGAGGAGTTGGGCGACAACCGCGGGATCGCCGGCGCGCTACAAGCCATCGGAACCGCCCATGCATTGCAAGGCGACTACGCGCGGGCGCTGGAATACTATCAAAAGGGCCTGTCAATGGACGAGGCGATGGGAGATAAAGACGGGATCGCCGGCGAGCTGTGCTTAATCGGAGTCGTTCATAGGAAACAAGGTCGCTACTCAGAGGCGCTGGACTTTGCCGAACGCGCTACTACCATCGCCCGACAAATAGGCGCCTTTGATGTCCTATGGGAGACCCGCCTCAACGCCGGCTCGGCCTATCGCGCCATGAATCAATCAGACCGGGCGCGCCTGTCCTTTGATGAAGCGATTGCCGTTATCGAGGCAATGCGCATCCAGGTCGCGGGCGGCGAGCGGGAACAACAGCGATTCTTTGAAGATAAACTCTCCCCCTACCACGCAATGGTTGATTTGCTTGTAGCCCGGAATAGCCCGACCGAAGCCCTGACCTACGCCGAACGCGCCAAGGCTCGCGCGCTTCTGGATCTGCTCCACAGCGGCCGTGGGAACATTGTCAAAGCCATGACCGGCCAGGAGCAAGAACGGGAACGGACGCTGCGCGCCGAACTCATTTCCCTCAACGTGCAAATGGCTCGCGCCGACCAGCAAGACATGCCGGATCAGGCCGGCCTTGGCGAACTGAAATCGCTGCGCGAGAAAGCCCGCCTGAATTACGAAGCCTTCCAAACCTCGCTTTACGCCGCGCACCCCGAACTGAAAGTTCAGCGCGGCGAGGCTCAGGTGATCAAGGCCGAAGAGATCACGGAACTGGCGCTCGACGCCGGAAGCGCGCTGCTCGAATACGTCGTGATGGATGACGTGACTTACCTCTTTACCGTTACCAAAGACGTCGGGAGGGCGAATGCCGAAGTCCGGGCCTACACTCTGCCGGTAAAACGAGACGACCTCGCCAAACAGACCGAAACCTTCTGGCGACAACTCGCCGCGCGCGATCTCGGATTTCGCGCCTCGGCGGCCAAGCTCTACGCATTGTTGCTCAAACCGGCCGAGGCGCAGCTTCGGGGCAAAACCAATCTCGTGATCGCGCCGGATGGCAAATTATGGGACCTTCCGTTTCAGGCGCTGCTCTCAGGTCCCAAGCGATTCTTGATCGAGGACGCCGCGATCTCTTACACGCCGTCGCTGACGGCGCTGCGGGAGATGATGAAGCGGCGGAAGAATCAGGACGCGAATCCCGCTTCCGCGACATTGCTGGCGCTGGGCAACCCGAAGTTGGGTCGGGAAACCCTGGACAGCGCGGCGCTGGCGCTGCGTGGTGAAAAGCTCGACCCGCTGCCGGAGGCCGAACAGGAAGTCAAGGCGCTGAGGCGGCTCTACGGCGCGTCGCAGAGCAAGGTCTACGTCGGCGCCGAGGCCCGTGAAGACCGCGTCAAAAACGAAGCCGGCCAGGCCGCAATCCTCCACTTCGCCACGCACGGGATACTCAATGACGCCTCGCCGATGTATTCCCATCTGGCGCTCGCGCAGGGCGACACTAACGAAGACGGCTTGCTCGAAGCCTGGGAACTGATGCGACTTGATCTGAAGGCCGACCTGGTTGTGCTCTCGGCCTGTGAAACAGCTCGCGGGCGCTTCGGCGCGGGCGAAGGCATTATCGGGCTGACCTGGGCGTTGTTCGTGGCCGGCGCGCCGTCAGCCGTGGTCAGCCAGTGGAAAGTCGAATCGGCGAGCGCGCGCGACCTGATGCTCGGCTTTCATCACCAATTGCGAGCGCCTGCGTCCGCGAAGGCGAAGATGACCAAGGCCGAAGCCTTGCGGCGCGCGGCGTTGAAGGTGATGAAGAATCCGGAGACGCGTCACCCGTTTTATTGGGCTGGATTTGTGCTGGTGGGCGCATCGTGAAGGTGTTGGCGGGGATCGCTAACGCCCGTCACTCTCCCGCCAGAGGCTCGGTCGGAAAACAGCCATCAGGCGGGCATAGAGTGAACGGCGCTGAGGTCGGCTTCCAGTCCTACGTTCTGGTAAGCTTTCCCGGCTGAGTGACGCAAAATCTTAGGACGTCCGAATCGCCATATTGAACTCCGTATAGGTAAGTGGTTGAACCCCTCGCCGTATTACTAAGCCGCCGAATTTTTTTGCGGGGCCGCCGGTGTTTCGACGGTGTCGTGGCCAACTCCTTTTCATTAAATTTCGTTCCATTTACTTGCAGCCGCGCTTCTGCGAGAATTTTCGCGATGACTTTCCCACATGATGGGCGGCTAGACGCCTTTCAAACTTATAAACCGATCCAGACGAGCGCATGAAGTCTGGCCTTTAGGCTGCTAAAGTCAGCCGCCGAAAGGCGGGATTCAAAGCGATTTTCGGAGGAGGAGATATGCCACTTAAATTTTTTCGTTGCCTCATCGCCGTATCGTGTCTTTCACTGGCCGTCAACCCGGCCCTCTATGCAAGAGACCCGGAAGACGCGGCGAAACAGTCCGCAAAAGCCTCAAAAGTCTTTCAGGAGATTATGTCCGCTCCTGATAAGGCGATTCCTGCAAGCGTGTTGGACAAGGCCCAATGCATAGCAGTCTTTCCGCAAGTGCTCAAAGCCGGTTTCATCATCGGCGGGCGCGGCGGACGCGGCGTTGCCAGTTGTCGCGTCGAAAACGGATGGAGCGATCCGGCCTACTTCGATCTGAAAGGCGGCAGCTTTGGGTTGCAGATCGGCGCGCAGGCCACCGATTTCGTCCTGCTCTTTATGAACCACGACGGAATGAAGAGCCTTCTCAAGAACAAATTCGAGATGGGCGGAGACGCGTCGGTCGCGGCGGGCCCGGTCGGGCGCCAGGCAGGGGCTTCGACAGATCTGGTACTGGATGCGCAAATCCTCTCTTATTCGCGCAGCAAGGGACTGTTCGCCGGACTCGAACTCAAAGGCGCCGTCGTATCGCTCGACGACAGCGATATGGAATCGGCTTATGGCGCGGAGGTGAAAGCCGAGGACGTGCTGACCGGCAAGAAGACCGGGCTGGCGGCGGTAAAGGTCTATCCGAACACACTGACGCGTTATTCGAAGCGCAAAAGTTAGAGGGAAGTAGAAAAAGAAGGACGGGGCGACTCACGCGCCGGGGCGAAGATGAAATGTCGCCCCGGCGTCCAGTCGCCCCGTCTTTCTTTTCGTCACTCCGTCTCAATTTATCCAAAACCCCGACCCTCTGGCCGTCGAAAGCCGCCGGATCGCGCGTTGGCGCATCTTCGGATTGGCGTCGTTTTTAGCGATCGATTGCAATTTGTCGATGGCCTTGCGGCTCTCGTTGCGAGCGATTCCGCCGATTATCTCTTCCTTGAGCGTGTCGCTCGCGGCGGCGTCATATAGTTCGATCAACGCGTTGAGGCCATCCTGGGTCTTGACGCGCGAAAGGTTCGAGACCGCGGATCGCTGAATCTCGACGTCAGTATCTTTCGCGGCGACTTCTTTGAGAAAAGAGATCGAGCGGGGGCTGTCGTGAACCGAAATTGCCTTCAGCGCCCCGCGCGCCAGTTCGCGACTCTGCGCGTCAGCCCGCATGGCGCTTTCGAGCGCCGCGATGCTCTGGTTCGCGTCGATATTGCCGAGCCAATAGACGGGGCGGTTTTCGAAGACGAACGGCTCGCTCAGGTTTAGCGTTTTGATCCTGGTGAATATCGGCCGGGAGCCGCTCGCGTCGGTGAGCAGAAATACCGCGATCTGAGTCGTGTCTTCACCGCGTTCGAGTCTGATCCCGTCGCTGTCACGGTAGACCGTCCCGGAGAACATCCCCACGCGCGCGTCTTCACGCGCCGGTAAATGATAAGCGAGCCAGACCGTGTCGCCCTGCTTCGAGGCTTTGAACTGTTTGACCGCCCGATCGATCTTGTCGTTGAGGTTAGATCCTTCGACGTTGATGAAGTCGGCCCTGGTGTAGTTGCGTTGATCCTGGGCGAAGGTTACGGCGAAGGCCAGCGACAGAGCAACAATCATTGAGACTTTTCGCATGATTCCCTCCTTCAACACCGCCACAGAGGCGCCGCAGGCACAGAGAAAGGCCAGGGGGAGGACAAAGACTGAATACCTCCCTGACGCCTTACTCCGTGTCTGCGGTGTCTCGGTGGCTGAACCGATTTAGAAAGAAGAGGCGCGGGCCGGGGTCGTCGCATTGACCATCGGCGCCACGCTCGAAGTTGCGCTCGGGGTCACGCTCCTGCCGCGAATGACGCCGGGGCGTGGCGTAGCGCCGCGCATCGAACGGACGCTGTTGAGCTGCCTCTCCAAGGCATTCCTGAGGTTGCGCACCTCCGACGTCTTCGGGTCAGCGTCGGAGTGCCGCGCGCGAATTGCGTCGAGTTGGGCTTCGACGGCCGAAAGTTGCGAACGCAACTGGCTTTCGACCGGGGCGATGCGGTCGAATCCGTAGCCAATTCTGATTTTATCCTCCAGGTCTTTAAGCTGTATTTCGATCCTGGGGATTTCGATGCGCAGCTTGTTCTGAAGGTCTTCGATCTTCAACTTTTCAAAGCCGTCAATGTGTATCTTTTCGATCATCTCGCGCATTCTCTGGTGTTGCTCCTCCCAATTCTTTTGCCAATCCCTTTGCCACTCCTCCCATTTCTTCGCGTCGAACTCGAAAAGCTTGCCGTTGAATTCGAAGCTGCGGGGCGTGGGGAAAGCCATGATGTTAGGAATGTTAGGCATGGGAGTGAAGAGTTGTCCGTCCAACCTGCCTATGCGCGTCCGATCCTTGTCAATGAGTTCGAGATAGCGCTGGTTGTCCACGTTGTAAAGGTTGCGGATGGCGTATTGGCGCACGACCGGGTCTGAATCGTTCTTGGCGATGGCGATCAGTTTATCGAGGGCTTTGCGGCTCCTGTTTTGGGCCAGCGAGCGGATGACGTACTGCTTCATCTTCTGGTCCTGCAGGCCGTCGTAAATCTGGATCAGGGCGTTCGCGCCTTCGTCGCCTCTGACGGCGCCGAGGTAACGAACCGCTTTGTTGCGCAATTCGTCGTTCTGTTCCGACTTGGCGATGGAGATCAATTTGGCGATGGCCTTGATGTTGTCCACGTTGCTTTCACGGCCTTCGCGGCGCAACAGGTAAGGGATGATTTCGCCTTTGACCTTCACGTCGCTGGAAGCGTCGTAAAGCTGAACCAACGCATTAATCGAGGCGTCCGAACGCAGACGAGTGATGCCTTGCAGCGCCTCTGCGCGCACGTTCGGATCGGAATCGCGTTTGACGACGTCAACCAGCAGGTTGAGCAGTTCGGTTTCAGGAATCGTAGGCTGCCTGTTCTTATCATCACGCGCCAATGCTCCCCCGACGGTCTGCGTCAGTGATCCCCATTCGGTGGGGGGAAACGGCGGTTCAGGCGCCAACGGCGCTATGGGCGTGGCGCGCGCGCCCTGGCCGAGCGGGGCGGGGGGAGCAGGCTGGATGATCACATCGCCTGGAATCCCACCGATCACACCGCCGGGAATCCCACCGATCGCGCCGCCCGGCAATGGAGCCAGATCCGCGTCAGGCGTGAGAGCCGCGACAGGCGGAAGAGGAGCGCTGGGAGGTTCGGGAACGTCCGGAATGTCCAGAATGTCCGGCGGCTGGATCAAGTCCATCACGTCCGGCGGCAACGCGGGAACCGGCGGCAGTGGAGGAAATTCAAGAGATTTCGCCGGCGCTTCGGCCTTGCTTTCTTTCTTGCCCTGCTTCGCGGGGTTTTGTCCGAGCGGCACGGCGATGACCGGCGAAATCAAACTACACACGGCGACGAACATGACCACGAGGCCGACGGCGTAAAGTAGCGCCGGCTTCGACACGGCGGTCGTGGCGTTGCGATCACGATTGAGAATCATTTCTACCCTCCTTGAAATCACATGTTTTCCGAAGACGATCCCGCCAATGCCCGTGGCCGCGACCCGCACAGCCATGTGGGGTTTCGATTCGTTCAAGGCTTCGACGAGTTTTGTGAGACAGCTTGCGTAGCGGCGAGGTTCGCAGGTTTTAACGGCCCAATCGTCACAGGCCAACTCGCGCTCTATCGTCAATTGTTTGCAGATGAACCAGACCGCCGGATGAAAGAAGAGATAGGCCTGCACGGCGCGTTGCAGCATGTTGGTCAGATAGTCCCAGCGTTTGACGTGGGCCAGCTCATGCGCGACGACGCTTTCAAACTCGGATTGCGACAGGCTGTCCGCCAGGTCGGTCGGCAGGATGACCAGGGGCTTTAAAGAGCCTATCGTCATCGGCATCACGACCTGTTCGGACGTGAAAGCCTGCACCGGCCTCCTGATCCCGAACAGGGAGGCCAGCCGCTCGACGTGCCCGCTCTGTTCGGACGGCGCCGGATCCAGGCGCCCGCGCAGACGAAAGACCGCCCTATAACTGCGCGCCACCCGCCACGACATCAGCGCGCAAATGGCAATCCACAGGCCGACCAGCGCCAGCGGCGCCTGCCCGCTGAAAGCGTTCGCGACGAAGGCTTTCACTCGCCGCCAGAGAGTTCGGCTTTCAACTTCGGGAGAAGCCGTCACCGCTGGGACAGGCGACGTTGACGGTTCTTCAACAGTGGAGGCCTTGGCGCCGTCGGACCGCAACTGCGCCGAATTCGGCCCTTGAACTTGCGGCGGCGAATTGAAATCGCGGCTGATTTGCCGGGCCGCCGCCGGTTCCTGCGTCGTACCGCGGTTCCCCTGATTCGTCTGGGCGTCGAGTCGCGCGACCACGCTGCCTAGCGAAAACGGATCGGTCGGTCGCTGGGCTTCGGGGGCGCGCGTCGGCGTCGAAGGCCGGACGGCGGGCGTCGCCGCCTCCCGCTTTACGGGCATGGCAGGCCCTGGGTCCGGGTAATTGCGCTTCGCGACTAAGGCAAGTATCGGTAGCGCTCCTATGGTCAGCAGCGTGACCAGCCAGACGGCGTGACGTGTCGTCGCGCTCACCCGCTTGACGAGCCGCAATAGCAGCCAGACCAGAACGGCGATGAGCGTTCCCTGCCATAGAGTGTTGAGCAGCGCTTCGAGCAGCAGACGCGCCAGTGAGTCGAAATTCTCGATCATTGAACTCATTTCGTCCTCCTGCGGCCTCGGTTTTTGTCGAGGGAGGTTCGGTTATTTTGTGTCTTCGATCATTTTCTTGAGACGTCTGACTTCAGCCGGAGTGACGTCCTCGTGTTCGAGAAGATTAACCACGAGCAATTCGGGAGAATTGTTGAAAAAACGCTTGAGCAGATAGCCGATTACGCTCTTTTGCGCCTGCTGGCGGTTGACCAGCGGGCGGTAGACGAATGCGCGCCCCTCCTTCTCGTGCTCGACGTATCCCTTCTGCTCCAATATCCGCATCATTGTCAGAACCGAGCTGTACGCCAGTCGCGAGTCGGGCAGCGATTCGACGATTTCTGAAACCGTCGCCTGCCCTTTGTCCCAGAGCACGTCCATCAGCTCAAGCTCGACTTCGGTCAGCGTGGGCGATTTCCTGCGTGCCATCTTGTTTTCTCCTTTCGGCCCGAAGCGCCGCGATCGCTTCCTTCGTCGAAGCGATCGCGGCGATGAGCCGCAGTTGTGAGCTATTAAAGAATTCGTGGTGAGAATACTCAAACAGGCGTGACGAGTCAATTAAATAATTAGTAGTTGAATAAAAAATTCATCTGCGTCTTGCGACGCGGTGGGGATATGGAGCGACAGTGACCTGTACGCCACCGCATTGCTAAAGGCTCAAACGCGCCCACCTTGACACAATAAGAATTGATCAGATACTTTTGCGCTTTGCCATGTATGGCGCGTATTGTGCTGGTTGTGACATACGATTATGGCTGTAAGCGATAATCAAGACTTTTTCAGATAAAAGGAGAAACGAGAGTGAAAGAAGGAATTCATCCTAAATATGTCGAATGCCGGGTCGTTTGCGCCTGCGGTCATTCGTGGACGACTCGTTCGACGCAGAAAGACATTCACGTGGAAATCTGCTCGAGCTGCCATCCGTTCTTCACCGGCAAACAGAAGCTGATTGACACGGCGGGCCGCGTCGAGCGTTTCCAGAGGAAATACGGCAAAAGGAACGAGAAGGCATCCGCCTGACAGCGGATGCGGATACAAAGATACGAACCGCAAAGAAACGAAGATCGAGGATCGAGGATCGAGGATTGAAGGTCGAGGATCGTGGATCGCGCCATTGCGCGCGAGGCCATCCTCGACCTTCGGTCCTCTATCCTCGATTTTTCTGGAGGGAGAGGGATGAGCCAGGAAAAAGAGATCATCGTCGGCGGGCAGGCCGTAATCGAAGGCGTGATGATGCGCGCGCCGAACTCCTACGCCGTCGCCGTGCGGCGGCAGGACGGGAGCATAGTTTCAAAATCGGAGCGACTGCCAAGGCTCGCTGATAAATACCCAGTCCTTAAAACGCCCGTGCTGCGCGGTAGCGCCGTTCTGATCCATTCAATGATGCTGGGCGTCAAGGCGCTCAACTTCTCTGCGGCGGTCGCGTTTGAAGACCAGGAGGGCGAAGATGCGAAGCCCCAGGCGGCCCTTCAAGCGGCGGCGGCGGCGGGCGCGCTGATGACTACCGCTCACGCCGTCGAATCTCCGAGTCGCGTCGAGAGACCGGAGGTCGTCGAGAAGCCGTCGAAGTACGAGTCATCGAGCGCGACGGCGACCGCGGCCGGTTCGATAGCGTTCGCGCTGGTCTTCAACATTCTGCTCTTTATTGCGCTGCCGTTGTTGTTGACGAATTTTCTTTTCATCCACTTTGGCTGGGGCGACGCGCCGCTGCTCAACATAGACCGGGCCGCCATGTCGGGCGCGCCCTGGTATTATGATATGTGGATGTGGGTACAGGCTTATATGAAGCCCGTGCGCCCGTCGGTCGCGTTCAACCTGGTCGACGGCGTGATCAGGATGATCTTTTTCATCGCGATGATCTTCAGCTTCTCGCGGCTGAACGACATCAAGCGTGTCTTCGAATACCACGGCGCCGAGCACAAGACAGTTTTCGCCTGGGAGGCGGGCGATGAGTTGACCGTGGCCAACGCGCGCCGCCACCCGCGCCAGCACCCACGCTGCGGCACCAGCTTTCTGATGGTCGTGATGCTGGTCTCGATCGGGCTGTTCTCGGCGGTCAAGTTCGATTCGCTGACTTTGAACTTGTTGACGCGAATCGCGATGATCCCGCTGATCGCGGGCGTTTCGTACGAGATCATCCGCGCCGCGGGCAAAAAGGAATCCGGCGCAATTTTCAAATTGATGACGCTGCCCGGCATCTGGCTGCAGAACCTGACGACGCGCGAGCCGTCGGACGATCAATTAGAGGTGGCGATCTACGCGCTGAAAGAGTCGCTGAAATTGGAACCGGTGGGTGGCGCCTAGTGGTTGGTGGTCGGCCTTTCGCATAAATTAACCACCAACCATTAATCAACAACCACTAACCACCGACTTTATGTTTGAGAAACTCGAAACCATCGAAAGAACCTATGAAGAGCTGACGCAGCAGATGACCGACCCTGCCGTGATCGGCGACCAGGCGCGCTACACCAAGGTCGCCAAGCAGAGCCGCGAGATCGAGCCGGTTGTCGAGAAGTTCCGCGAGCTGAGGAAGCTCGACCGTGACATCGCGGGCGCGAAGGAATTGATGCGCGACGCCGAAGACGAAGAGATGCGCGAGATAGCCGCCGCCGAATTGCCCGAACTCGAAGATCGGCGCGCCGGCGTCGAGAACGAATTGAAGGTCCTGCTGCTGCCCAAAGACCCGAACGATGAAAAGAACGTGATCTTCGAGGTCCGCGCCGGGACGGGCGGCGAAGAGGCGTGTTTGTTCGCGGCGGAGATATTGCGCATGTACGCGCGCTACGCCGAGAGACATGGGTGGAAGTTTCAGGTCACCGACTCTTCCGAGACCGGGCTGGGCGGCATTCAAAAGGCCGAAGCGATCATCGAGGGCGACAAGGTTTATTCGCGTCTGAAACACGAATCGGGCGTGCACCGCGTGCAGCGCGTGCCGCAGACCGAGGCCAGCGGGCGCATCCACACCTCGGCGGTCACGGTTGCCATCCTTCCCGAAGCCGAGGAGGTCGACGTGAAGATCGATCCGAAAGACATCCGCGTCGACACGTTCTGTTCTTCGGGGCCCGGAGGCCAATCGGTCAACACGACCTACTCCGCGGTGCGCATCACCCACCTGCCCACGAACACCGTGGTCTCGATGCAGGACGAAAAATCGCAGATCAAGAACCGCGAAAAGGCCATGCGCATCCTGCGATCGCGGCTGCTAGAAATCGAACGCCAGAAGCAGCAGAACGCCATTTCGGCCGAGCGCCGCTCGCAGGTCGGCAGCGGCGATCGCTCGGAGAAGATTCGCACCTATAATTTCAAAGAGAACCGCGTCACCGATCACCGCATCGGCCTGACGATCCATCAACTCGATCAGATTATGGAAGGCGGGATCGAAGGGCTTATTGACGCGGTGGTGACTCACTTCCAGGCCGAAAAGCTGACAGACTAAAATCTGTCCCACTCCAGGTCGTCCCGATTTGACCGATGCGATCCTTCGAAGAAAAGGGCGGGAAAAATGGCGCGACTATCGCCGAGGCGCTCAAAGAGGCCAGCGAGCGTTTGCGCGCCGCGTTCGTACCCAACGACCTGCTCGACGCGCAGACGCTGCTCGCCGAAGCTCTCGGCAAAGACCGGACCTATCTGATCGTCAATTTCAATAAGCGGCTGTCCGAGGGGATTCTGTCGGCGTTCAAGGCGATGGTTGAGCGGCGCGCCGCAGGCGAGCCGCTGCAATACATCACCGGCCGCCAGGAATTTTTCGGCCTCGACTTCGAGGTCACGCCCGACGTCCTGATCCCGCGACCTGAGACCGAACTGATCGTCGAAGAGACCATTCGCATCGTTCAGCAGGAGAGAGTCGCCCGCCCGGTGATCGTCGACGTGGGGGCAGGTTCCGGCTGCATTGCTGTAGCGCTGGCGAGAGAGTTGGGCGACGCGCGCCTGATCGCGAGCGACGTCTCAGAAGCCGCGCTGCGCGTGGCCCGACGGAACGCCGCGCGCCACAGGCTCGGAGACCGTATCGATTTCATCGCGTCTGATTTACTTGACGCGTTTGCCGATGAAGACTTCGCGGATTTCATTCTCTCCAATCCACCTTACGTATCCGAAGAAGAGATGCCTTCGCTGCAGCGCGAAGTGCGCGATTGGGAGCCGCGCCTGGCGCTGACCGATTCGAATGACGGGTTGAGCTTTTACAGCAGATTACTAAAGGACGCGCCCTCGCGTTTGAAGCCCGGCGGCCGTCTGATCTGCGAAATGGGTTACACGCAATCGGAAAAGATCTCGACCATGATCGATCGCCAGGTTTGGGGCGACGCCAGGCTGCTCGACGACCTGCAAGGGATTCCGCGAACAATCGTTCTACGAAAGCTTTGAAGAGAGAATACGGAACAGAGAGGGGAAAGGATGGGGCGACGGGGCGACGGGGCGACAAGGCGACATTTTATCGTCGCCCCGTCGCCCCGTCGCCCCGTCCCGTCTTTCTATTCCTCCGTCCCTCCGTCCCTCCGTCCCTCCGCCTGCTTCGTATTCTTTTGCCGCTCGCGATCGTTGTGACAAACGCATGTCTGCTCAAGGCGAGCAGGCCGAATCTGCCGGCGATCTTTCCGGCGCCCATCGTCGCCAAACGGACGGGCAAAGCTCCGATCATCATCATCCCCGGCGTCACGGGTTCCGAACTGGTCAATCGAACGACGGGAGAAAAGTTGTGGCCCGACCTTTTTCCGGAAGACAAAGAGGCCATGGCGCTGCCGATCTCGTCTACGACGCTTTCCGAAAACCGCGACGACGTTGTCGCGTCGAGGGTCATTGAATCGGCAAGGCTCATCAAAATCATGCCGGAAATCGGCGTATACGGGGCGTTGCTCAAGGCTCTGGAAAACCAGGGCGGGTACCGGCGCGGCGACATCGACGCGCCCCAGCCCGACGGAGACCGCGACACCTATTACCTATTCGCTTACGACTGGCGGCGCGACAACGTCGAATCGGCGCGCAAGCTGGCCGAGAAGATCGCTGAGATAAAACAGCGAACGAACAGGCCCGATCTGCGCTTCGACATCATCGCTCACTCGATGGGCGGCCTCATCGCGCGCTATTTTGCGATGTACGGCGACGCGGACGTCCTGGGCGACCGGCAGCCGCGCCCCGATTGGCGCGGGGCGCAAAGCCTCAGAAGTCTGGTTCTCTTCGCGACGCCCAACGCAGGTTCGATGGACGCGCTGCGCTCTTTGATTTACGGATACTCGATCACCGAAGCGAACAAACCGCGCATCAACCCCTTCAAAGGTCTCGGGCGCGTGACGATATTCACGGCGCCGTCGGTCTACCAAATTCTGCCGCGCAGGGAGTCAGCCCGGTTTTACGACGCCAAGCTCGACCCGATCAAAATCGATCTCTACGATGTCGAGACCTGGGAGCGCTATCACTGGTCTGCGGCTTTCGACTCCGAGATTGCGAACCGAGAATTGAAATCCTCGATCAAGAAGTTCGGGGAGAGCGAGGGCCGCTCCGCAGCGGCAAAGATCCTCGCCCTCCGCGCGGCCTATCTGCGGGCGGTCCTGAAGCGCGCCGCCGGTTTCCAGGAAGCCCTGGACGCGGCCGGCGCGCCGCCAGAAACCTTACGGCTGCATCTGGTGGGCGGTGATTGCGAGCCTACAATCGCCGGGGCGCTGATCGCCGACGTCAAAGGAAAGACGCAAACGCTATTCTATCCGCGCCACATCCCGCGAGAGTTGCGCAAAGAAGCCTTCGATAAACTGTTCATACCCGGCGACGGCAGGGTCACACGCCAGAGCCTGTTCGGACTCAGCTTCGATCTCGAGCAACCTGACGCCGGAATCACGCAGATGATGAAGCAGGCGCCCGCCTACACGTTCTTCGGCTGCGACACTCACGGCGACCTGCCGATCAATCCGACGATGTTGGATAACCTGCTGACATGGTTGCTGGGGAACAAACACTGAATTATTTAATCACAAAAACCACTCACTCAGACAGTCTATAGGGCAAAACGAACATCACAGCCGCCGCGTGTGGGCGTTATGTTTCTTTGCGGCTCGCTCATTATCAAAATCACAATGAGATGAACCGCATTTCCAGAGACATTCCGTCCGGCGTCAATCTCATCGTCGGCCGAAGGCCGGACGAGCATTGACCCTCCATCATCAATCAGGCGGCTACGTCGCCTGGCCGCGTAATAACACGACCGAAGACACGATCGAATCCGATTTCAGTGGGCGTCAGACTCACTTCGGTGGCTTCTCGTGCAATCGCGCGCTCCGGGTCAACTGCGCAAATCAATCTTACGATCAAAAGGGATGAAACGAGTCAAAGGGATGAAAAAATACTCTCACTTGTTCTTATTCGTAGTTCTACTTAACGCCACAGTAAACGCTCAAAGCACACAACCCGGCAGTCAAAGAGCCGCAGAGTCTCAAGGACTGAGTAGAACGGGAATCGCGGCGCTGCAAAGCCTGGGCAGGGCCGCCACCACCCTGGCGCTGATGACGGCGGAGATTGCCGTGCCCGTGGCCCCGCTCTATTTTCCGGCTCCTCCGGCGATTGAAGCAGCGCCCATAAGTGTGGCCTATCGAGCAGGCGTCGGCGCGAACCCTGCCGCAGCCGCGGCGGCGCCGATCTCGGGGCGCGGCCTCAGGAATTCGGTGACCCAAAGGCTCAATGGCCAAACCACCGGCAACGCGAGGATCGACGAAATCATAGTCGCGGCGGCGACGCGCCACGGGGTAGAGCCGTTGCTGCTTTACTCGGTAATGCATCAGGAATCGGCCTTTAACAGCCAGGCGGTCTCGCCGAAAGGCGCGCGGGGGTTGATGCAATTGATGCCAGCGACCGCGGCCAGATTCGGCGTGAAAAACATATTCGACCCGGAGCAGAACATCCATGGCGCGGCGCAATACCTGCGTTTTCTGCTCGATATCTTCGACGGCGACGTCAGCCTTGCGCTGGCCGGTTACAACGCGGGTGAAGGCGCGGTCAAAAAATACGGTTATGCGGTTCCCCCCTACCGCGAGACGATCAATTACGTGCGAAAGATCAAACGGCGGTACACAAACTTGTCCTCTCTGTCCGAGTAAATGGGCCAAGACTTGCGATCTGAAAATTAAACGCGACCACGCAATCCGAAGTAGGGGCGGGGTTTTCCCGCCCTGGGCGCGTGATTGAGGCGATTGTGCGCTTATTCCGCGCCATTGCGTTGTCTCGCGTAATTTTCAAAGGCTATTTGTCTGTCCGTCGCAACAAATGGGGGCGGAAAAACTAAAGTCTGTCCCACTACTCATTGTTCCGATTTAGGCGCATGGCGCCTCGGTTGACAGCCCATAGGCCAGATGGCACAATGCCCACTCTTTAAATGCGCCCGTAGCTCAGTTGGATAGAGCGTTTGGCTACGAACCAAAAGGTCGCAAGTTCGAGTCTTGCCGGGCGTATCAAGTTTTTCAATAATTTAGCGCAATTGACAGTCATCAAATCCTCCTCAACAGACGCACTGACTGACGCACTCAATTGTATATCACAGTTATCTCTAGATAAGCGAAATGATTTTAGGAGCTATCCTGAAATCACTTCCCTTCTATCGTGTACCCGATTGCCTTGTAACCCCTCACCCGCTTCTCATACATTCGCATCAACATCGGCACGCGCCAATCAACGTAGTCGTAAACGCGCACTTCTAGCTTGTTGTCGTGTATCCGATGCAATCTACCCACATATTGCTGGAGCGTTCCGCGCCAGGAAATCGGCATCGTCAGGAA
>Ga0190270_10000439_pt1 | contig 18110 bp, 19 predicted proteins | sample Popmic320T_FD_133748 | JGI IMG/M metagenome (GOLD analysis project Ga0190270, IMG submission 133748) | Populus adjacent soil microbial communities from riparian zone of Weber River, Utah, USA - 320 T | ecosystem: Environmental > Terrestrial > Soil > Riparian zone | place: USA: Utah | collected...
GAACTTCTTGATCGCCTCGGCCTGTGAGACCTGGGCGTTCGCGTCGTCGATCGCGTCCTGCACCGCCGACTCGAGGGCAGGGTCGTCGAGGGACCCGGTCCAGGCCTCGGTGTCGATCGTGACGAGGGCGGCGACGAACGGCTTGCCGTCGCCCACCACCAGGCACTGGCTCACGTACGGATGCGCTCGAATGCGGTCCTCGAGCACCGCCGGCGCGACGTTCTTGCCGCCGGCAGTCACCAGGATCTCCTTCTTGCGCCCTGTGATGCGGATGAAGCCGTCGTCGTCGACGTCGCCGAGGTCGCCGGTGGAGAACCAGCCGTCGGCGTCGAGCGTCTCGGCGGTGGCTTCCGGGTTGTTCCAGTAGCCGGTGAACACCTGGGGCCCACGGAAGCGCAGTTCGCCGTCGGAGGCGAGATCGACCTCGGTGTCGGGGAAGAGCCGACCGACCGTGCCGACACGCTGGCTGTCCGGTGTGTTGACGCACAGCGCCGCCGTCGTCTCGGTGAGGCCGTAGCCCTCCAGCACCGGCACCCCGATGCCGCGGTAGAAGTGCGCGAGCCGCTCACCGAGCGGCGCGCCGCCAGAGATCGCCCACTCGGTGTGACCGCCGAGGGCCTCGCGCAGCTTGTCGTAGACGAGGCGGTCGAAGACGGCATGACGTGCGCGCAGGGCCACGCCCGGCCTACCCGAGTCCTGGGCGCGGCTGTAGGAGATCGCGGTCTGGACGGCGCGGTCGAAGACCTTGCCCCGGCCATCGGCATACGCCTTGCTGCTGGCGGTGTTGAAGACCTTCTCGAACACCCGCGGGACGGCGAGCACGAACGTGGGCTCGAACTCCCCGAGGTGCCTCACCAGATCCTTGATGTCGGCGGTGTGGCCGAGCTTCGCACCAGCCCGGATGGCCCCGACCTGGATGACCCGGGCGAAGACGTGGGCCAGCGGCAGGAAGAGCAGGGTCGATGCCTCGTCGCGCTCGAACAGCTCGGGGAGGCGGTCCAGAGCCCCGGCCAGCTCGCCGCGGAAGTTGCCGTGGGTGAGCTGGCAGCCCTTGGGCCGGCCGGTCGTGCCGGACGTGTAGATGAGCGTCGCGAGCGAGTCGGGGCCGAGAGACTTGCGGCGGCCGTCGAGCGCGTTGTCGGCGATCTCCGCGCCGGCCTCGACGACGCGGTCGATGCCGTCACTGGTACTGGATGCGTCGATGGTCCAGACGTGCTTCAGGTCGGGAGCGTCCGCGCGCGCCTCCTCGACACGAGCCGCGTGGACACCAGACTCGACCACCGCGGCGACCGCGCCGGAGTCGGCCAGGATCCAGGCGATCTGGGCTGCCGACGACGTCTCGTAGACGGGCACGGTGACCGCGCCGGCCCACCAGATCGCGTAGTCGGCCAGGGTCCACTCGTACCGCGTCTTCGACAGCAGGACGACCCGGTCACCCGGCTCCACGCCGGCGGCCATCAGGCCCTTGGCCAGCCCGGTCACCTCGTGGTGGAACTCACCGATCGTGACGTCGTGCCACTCCCCGTCCACGCGTCGAGCGAGGGCCACGGCATCGGCGTCCAGGGCGAGGCGGTCGAGGACGTCGTCGGTGAGGTTGCCGTCTGCGGTCGGGTACGTCTGAGCCACGTACGGCAGGCTACCCGCACAGCTCCGGACCACAGGGCGCCACTACGATGGACCAGACCGAGGAGGAGGATCGCTGATGGCCCGCACGTCCAGCGACATCGTCATCGCCGCACCCCCGAGCCGCATCATGGACGTGATCGCCGACTTCGACGGCTATCCCTCGTGGGCCACGGGCGTCCGGGTGGCAGACGTGGTGGCCACCACCGAAGGTGATCGTCCCGAGCAGGTGCACTTCGTGCTCGAGGCCGCGCCGATCCGCGATCAGTACGACCTCGGCTACGTCTGGGACGACGACCGATCGGTTTCGTGGCACCTCGTCGAGCGTGGCTCCATGCTCACCTCGATGGACGGAAGCTACGATCTCGAGCCGGTCGGCGACGACAGCACCCGGGTCACCTACCAGCTGTCGGTCGACGTCTCCATCCCCATGCTCGGCATGCTCAAGCGCAAGGCCGAGAAGGTCATCATCGACACCGCCCTCAAGGGGTTGAAGAAGCACGTCGAGGGAACTCGTGGCTGAGGCGGAGGCGGCCGGACAGGACAGCGTCGGCTCGCTCGCCCAGGAGACGGCCCGCTTGTTGCACGCCCTGGCCGACGAAGCCCGCCGGAACCCGACGGACGGCGAATCGGCGGACGGCGCAGGTCATGTGTGCACCACCGGCTGGTGCCCGATCTGCCAGGTCGTCGGCTACGTCCACGAGAATCCCGAGGTGGTCGAGCAGCTCACCGATGCAGCCGTGGAGTTCGGCCGCACGATGCGCGACGTGCTGGAACGCACCTTGTCTCCCACCCCGCCGCCCACGGACGAGGCATGACTTCAGGACCCACCAGTAGCGCGCACGGCATCGGTGTCGACATCGGTGGTACCAAGATCGCAGCAGGTCTCGTGGCGTCCGACGGCCGCATCGTGCTCGCGGACAGCGAACCCACTCCGGGCGACGCCACCGGCATCGCGGCCGTCGTGGCCACGCTCGTCGAGCGGATTCTGGAGCAGGGTCCGGACAACCTCGACGTGGGTGGCATCGGAATCGGCGCAGCAGGCTTCGTCGACGTCGACCGCGCCACGGTGCGCTTCGCCCCCAACATCGACTGGATCGACGAACCGCTGGCGGAGGCCGTGGGCAAGCTCGTCGACCTCCCGGTCGTCGTCGAGAACGACGCGAACGCCGCGGCCTGGGGCGAGTACCGCTTCGGCGCCGGCGAGGACACCGACGACCTGCTGTTCGTCACCGTCGGCACCGGCGTGGGGGGCGGCATCGTCCATCGAGGCATGCTGTTCCGCGGTGGCTTCGGCGCCGCGGCCGAGATCGGCCACCTCCGGGTGGTGCCAGACGGCCGCCTGTGCGGGTGCGGTCAGCGCGGTTGCTTCGAGCAGTATGCGAGCGGCCGCGCGCTCGTGCGCGACGCCAGGGCCCGCGTCGAGTCCGACGACCCGCAGGCCCAGCCGCTGCTCATGGTCGCCGGCGACGGTGAGGCCATCACCGGCCAGATGGTCACCGGCCTTGCTCGGCAGGGCGACCCGATGTGCGTCGATCTTCTCCGCGACGTGGGTCAGTGGGTCGGCGAGGGCATCGCGACCCTCGCCGCCGTGCTCGACCCGCGCGTCATCGCGATCGGCGGCGGCGTCGCCGATGCGGGCGACCTCCTGCTCGACCCGGTGCGGCGGGCCTTCGAGGAGCATCTGCCGGCTGGTGAGCACCGCCGGATCGCCGAGCTTCGGCTCGCCGCGCTGGGCAACGAGGCGGGCATTATCGGCGCGGCGGACCTCGCCCGTACCGGCGGCTGATCGTGGCCGCCACGCTCGCCATCGGCATCGACATCGGCGGCACCAAGATCGCCGCCGGCGTCGTCGACGAGGACGGGCAGGTGCTCGATCGACGGGTCGCCGACACACCGAGCACGGATCCCGCGGCGGTCCTGGCGGCGATCGGCGACATCGTCGAGGACCTCCGCCGTGAGCACCGCGTCCGGGCCATCGGGATCGGAGCCGCCGGTTTCGTCGATGCCACCGGGTCCACCGTGCTGTTCGCCCCGCACCTGGCTTGGCGCAACGAACCGCTCCGCGACGCGACCGCGCGGCGAACCGGCCTCCCGGTGCTGGTGGAGAACGACGCGAACGCGAGCGGCTGGGCAGAGTGGCGCTTCGGCGCTGCGCAGAACGAGTCCGACGTCGTCCTCGTGACGCTCGGGACCGGCATCGGCGGTGCCCTGGTGATCGACGGCCGGCCCTACCGCGGCCGCTACGGCATGGCGGGGGAGTTCGGCCACATGCAGGTCGTGCCCGATGGCCTGCCGTGTGAGTGCGGCAACCGCGGGTGCTGGGAGCAGTACGCCAGCGGCCGCGTGCTCACCCGCCTCGGCCGGGCGTCGGCCGAGGCCGGGACGGAGCTGGGCCGGCGCCTGCTCGACGCCGCAGGTGGCGTGGCCGATCGCATCCAGGGATTACACGTCACCGCTGCAGCGCGGGACGGTGACCAGGAGGCCGTTGCCTGGCTGGCTGAGGTGGGCGACTGGCTCGGTGTCGGAGTGGCCAACCTCGCGGCCGCCCTCGACCCAGGTGTCGTCGTCGTGGGTGGCGGGGTCAGCGACGCCGGCGAGCTGCTGCTCGGGCCCGCGCGGACGGCGTTCTCACGAAGCCTGACCGGGCACGGCTTCCGCACGGAGGCGCGGATCGTGGCGGCTCATCTCGGGGTTGACGCGGGCCTCATCGGGGCGGCCGACATGGCCAGGGTCATAGCGCGGCGCCGTCGTCCGGCCAGTCCGGACGGCCGGGTCCGTGTTCGGGGAGCTGCGAGATCAGGTAGATCGAGCCGGCGACGAAAGTGAGCGCGATGCCGAGCAGCACCGGCTTGGGCAGCCAGACGTGGGCCAGGGTGAACAGGACGATCGCCAATGGCGACCCCAGCACGGCGGTCCAGGCGAGGGTGCGTCCGCGGTGCTTCGGCCGCATCGGCGCGGGCTCGACCTGCCGGTAGAACGGCTCGTCCGGCAGGTCGTCGAACGACTGCGGCTCTTCGGCCTCGGCTTCGGCTTCGGCTTCGGGATGCATGTCGGCGCGCCGGTGATGCCGCACGCTCGGGTGCTGAGGCTCACGCGGATCCTCGGGGAACGAGAGGTCCAGATCGAGGTTCTGGACGATCTCGTCGAAGTCGTCCTGCTCAGCCATCGGCAACCCTCACGTGCTCGGCGATGAACGCGGCCGAACGCTCGAAGATGACCGGAGCATCGTGGTCGAGCGTGGCCACGTGGTAGCTGTTCTCCAGTGTCACGTACTCGGTGACGGTGGACGACACCCCGTCCCGGATGAGGCCGAGGCTCGTTGCGTCGACCACGTGGTCGTCGGTGGCGCGGAACACCAGCATGGGTGCGGTGATCTTGTGGAGGTCGGCGCGGATCTCGCGCCAGCCGCCCAGCTGTGAGGCGAGCGCCTTGAGTGGCGTCCGGTCGTAGCCGACCTCGTCGCCGCCGGGCTTCTTGATGTCGTTGCCGATGCCGGGCATCGACGGGACGAGCCACTTCAGGACGGGAACGAGCTTGAGCTGCCAGTTCTTGACGCCGACGACGGGGTTGACGAGCACCAGTGCTTCGACGTCGTCCGGGCGAAGCTCGGCGAGTCGCATGGCCAGCGCCGCGCCCATCGACAGCCCGCACACAGCCACCCGATCGCAGCGCTCGGTGAGCTCGGTGAGCGCGGCGTCCACAGTGGCGTACCAGTCGTCCCAGCGCGTGCGGTTCATCTCCTGCCACGTGGTGCCATGGCCGGGCAACCTCGGCGCCCGTACGGTGTGGCCCCGGTCGGCGAGGTATCGCGCCCATGGCGTCATCGACGCTGGTGAGCCGGTGAAACCGTGACTCAGCAGCACGCCGACCGGGCCGCTGTCATGGGCGAACGGCTCGGCTCCGGGGACGACGGTGACGGTCTCGGTCATGCATCCATCTTCGCGCATGGGGAGGTCTGCGTGCAGTGGTGTTCAGAGTAGAGTCTCCGCAGGCCGAGGTCCGTCCAGTGCTGAGGGAGGCGACGTGTTCTATTGGTTCCTCAAGTTCTTGGCGATCGGCCCGCTGATCAAGCTGATCTTCCGGCCTTGGGCCGAAGGAACCGAGAACGTGCCCAAGGAGGGCGCGGCCATCCTGGCCAGCAACCACCTCTCCTACAGCGACTGGTTGTTTATGCCCGTCGTCATCCCGCGGCGGGTCACGTTCGTGGCGAAGGCGGAGTACTTCGAGACGCCCGGCGTCAAGGGATGGTTCCAGAAGACGTTCTTCTCCGGCGCCGGCCAGGTGCCCATCGACCGCAGCAGCGGCAGCGCGGCTGCTGGGGCCATCGCCGCGCAGCTGAAGCTGCTGGAGGAGGGTGAGCTCTGCGGCATCTACCCCGAGGGCACGCGCTCGCACGACGGCAAGCTTTACCGCGGGCGCACCGGCGTCGCCCGCATCGCGCTGGAGGCCGGGGTGCCGGTGATCCCGGTCGCCGTCATCAACTCCGACGTCATCGCTCCGCCCGGCAAGGTGTTCGGCACCATGGCGCGCCCGGGCGTCCGGTTCGGCAAGCCGCTCGACTTCGGCCGCTACGAGGGGTTGCAGGACGACCGCTACATCCTTCGCGCCATCACCGACGAGATCATGTACGAGATCATGCGGCTCTCTGGCCAGGAGTACGTCGACCTCTATGCCCAGGACGCCAAGAAGCGTGACCGTGACGCCGAGCGTGAGCAGGCCAAGGTCGCGGCCCGGGCCGAGGCCGACGAGGTCTGGGACGAGATCAAGCCCGACTGAGGCGCCGACCTCCCACGCCCGTAGCGTTCTGTCCAAGACCCCAGGGAGACGGAGATCAAGATGCGAGTCGGCATGCTGACAGGCGGCGGTGACTGCCCCGGACTGAACGCCGTGATCCGCGGCGCTGTGCGGAAGGGCGTCAAGGCCCACGGCCACGAGTTCGTGGGCTTCCGCGACGGATGGCGCGGTCCGCTCGAGAACGACACCATGCCGCTGGGAGTCGCCGAGGTGCGCGGCATCCTGCCGCGCGGAGGCACGATCCTCGGCTCGTCCCGTACCAACCCATTCGCTATCGAGGGTGGCGTCGAGCGCATCAAGGACAACCTCGCCGCGCACGGCTGCGACGCCCTGATCGCCATCGGCGGCGAGGACACGCTCGGCGTCGCCACGAAGCTCTCCGATCTCGGTGTCAACGTCGTCGGTGTGCCCAAGACGATCGACAACGATCTCTCCGGCACCGACTTCACCTTCGGGTTCGACACCGCCGTCAACGTCGCCATGGAGGCCATCGACCGGCTGCACACCACGGCCGAGTCGCACCATCGGGCCCTCGTCGTCGAGGTGATGGGTCGCCACGCGGGATGGATCGCCCTGCACAGCGGCATGGCCGGCGGCGCGAACATCATCCTCATCCCGGAGCGGCCGTTCGACATCGAGAAGGTCTGCGACCAGGTCGAGAGCCGGTTCGCCACGCACTACTCACCGATCATCGTCGTCGCCGAAGGCGCCACGCCGGCCGAGGGCACGATGGAGCTCGTCAGCGGCGAGAAGGACGAGTTCGGGCACGTGCGCCTCGGCGGCATCGGCGACCGCCTGGCCCACGAGATCGAGGAGCGCACCGGCCGGGAGGCCCGCGCGGTCGTCCTCGGCCACATCCAGCGCGGCGGCACGCCAACGGCCTTCGACCGCTGGCTCGCCACCCGATTCGGCTTGCACGCGATCCAGGCGGTCACCGACCACGACTTCGGCACGATGGTCGCCCTGCGCGGCACCGAGATCGTCCGCGTGCCGCTGGCAGAGGGCACCAGCGAGCTCAAGGTCGTCCGGCCCGAGCTCTACGACGAGGTCGAGGTGCTCTTCGGCTGAGGCCCAGGTGGGCCAGGCGACGATGGCGGGCCGGTATCCTCAGGGGGTGACGATCCCGAGCCTCGACGACCTCCATGCGATGGGTGCTGCCCAGCAGCCCTCGTATGCGGACGATGCTGCCCGCGACCTGGCCGTCGAGAAGCTGCGCCGGATGCCTCCGCTCGTCTTCGCCGGCGAGTGCGACGACCTCCGGGAACGACTCGCAGCCGTAGGTCGGGGCGAGGCCTTCCTGCTGCAGGGCGGCGACTGCGCCGAGACGTTCGAGGGCGTCACCGCAGAGAACGTCCGCAACAAGCTGCGGGTGCTGCTCTCGATGGCGGTCGTCCTCACCTACGCGGCCAGCGTGCCGGTGGTCAAGGTCGGGCGTCTCGCCGGTCAATACGCCAAGCCGCGCACCAGCGACACCGAGACCCGCGACGGCGTCACGTTGCCGGCCTACCGGGGCGACGCGGTCAACGGATTCGACTTCACGCCCGAGTCGCGCGTGCACGACCCGCAGCGGCTCGTCGACGTTTACCACGCGTCGTCGGCCACGCTGAACCTCGCGCGCGCGTTCACCACCGGCGGCTACGCCGACCTGCGCCAGATGCACGCGTGGAACACCGACTTCGTCAAGCGCAGCCCGGTCGGGGTGAGCTACGAGCGCATCGGCGCCGAGATCGACCGCGCCCTGGCGTTCATGGACGCGATCGGCGTCGACCCCGACGAGTTCCACTCCGTCGACTTCTACTCCTCGCACGAGGCGCTCATCCTGGAGTACGAGCACGCACTCACCCGCATCGACTCGCGCACCGACCGCCCGTACGACGTGTCCGGACACTTCGTCTGGGTCGGTGAGCGCACGCGTCAGCTCGACGGCGCGCACGTGGAGCTGCTGAGCCACATCGCCAACCCGATCGGGGTCAAGCTCGGCCCCACCACCACGCCCGACGACGCCATCGCCCTGTACGAGAAGCTCAATCCCGAGCGCACGCCCGGACGCGTCACGTTCATCACGCGCTTCGGGTCGAGCAAGATCCGCGACCTGCTGCCGAACCTCGTCGAGAAGGTCACGGCGGCCGGGCTCGAGGTCGCGTGGGTATGTGATCCGATGCACGGCAACACGTTCGAGGCCAGCAACGGCTACAAGACCCGAGAGTTCGACGACGTCATCGACGAGGTGCGCGGCTTCTTCGAGGTGCACCGCTCGCTCGGCACCTGGCCCGGCGGCCTCCACGTAGAGCTCACCGGCGACGACGTCACCGAGTGCGTCGGCGGGGGAGCGAAGCTCTCGGCGGCCGACCTCTCGCACCGCTACGAGACCCTGTGCGACCCGCGCCTCAACCGTGAGCAGTCGCTCGAGCTCGCGTTCCTGGTCGCCGAGATGCTCAGCGGCCGCTGAGGCCTGAGCTGCTCAGTCGCGCTTCGACACCCACGCGGGTCGGTCGTACGCGTCGGTGGTGAACGGACCACCGACGTGGGCCGATTCGATGTCGTCCTCAGCTCGGGCGCGCACCTGGTCTGCGAACTCTTCGGCGTCGTCGAGCGGCTGATAGCCCAACGTTCGACCCGGCTCGAGGTCCCACCACGCTCGGCTGTTGGCGGATGTCCCGTACAAGACGGAGAAGCCGGCCGTGGACGCGGTGAGGCAGGCGTCGAACATGCGGATGCAGTCACCGGGAGACAGCCACGTCGAGAGATCGCGGGTCGTGCTCGGTTTGGGCCGGAACGAGCCGATCCGGCAAGCGATCGCGGCGAGACCGTGGCGGTCGGCATAGAGACTGAGCAGCGCCTCGCCGGTGACCTTTCCGACGCCGTAGAACGTATCCGGGCGGTGTCGCGTCTCGACCGGCAAATGGTCCATCCGCGGCGCGAAGCCGACTGCGTGATTGGACGACGCGTAGACGAGGCGAGGCACGTCGTGGGTGACCGCAGCCTCGAGCAGGGCCGCCGTGGTGAGGGCATGGGAGGTCAGGGAGTCCGGCAGGGAGGCCTCACCGGGACGCCCCGCGAGATGCACCACGCCATCCGGTCGCTCACTGTCGAACACGTCATGCATCGCGTTGGGATCGGCACAGTCCGCGACGTGCCACGGGTGCTGGTTGCCGTGCGGCCGCTGGACCAGGTCGACACCGACTACCTGGTGCCCGCGTTCGGCGAGGCCGACCGTGAGCACTCGACCGATGCGCCCGGCTGCACCGGCGACGAGGACCCTCACGGCCGTTCCTCGATGACGGCCGTGATGCGCTGCAACGCGGCGGTGATCCGTGATCCGTCGAGGACCAGCTCGCGGCTCAGGAGGGACTGCACCAGGAGGCCGGTGAACAGGGCATGCAGGACGGCACCGGCGTCGGTTCCGGTGTCATCGGAGCCGAGCCCGAGCAGCTCGGCCACGCGTGGGCGCGTGTGCATGAACCCCTCGGTCAACCGGTCGGCGACGACCGGGTCGTGGTGACCCCGGCTGAGGGCCACCACGAACGCCCGGGCGACGGCTTCGTGGTCCTCCCTGGTCGCTTCCGCCGCGTCGACGGCCCCCTGGAGTCTGCCCGCCGCATCCGCGACATCGGGCATCGTGGCGAGCCGCTCTCCGATGTGGTCCAGCCAACGATCCAGGCCCTCCACCACAGCTGCCGCGACGAGAGCATCCTTCGAGCCGAAGTGGTACCCGATGGACGCGAGATTCGCTCCGGACTCCTCGGCGACGACACGAGCCGAGATCTTGTCGACCGGCATCCGGCCGAGACATCGGAGCGCGCCTTCAAGCAGAGCGCCTCGATTGCTCGGCTGGGGGCTCACGAGATCTACGGTAGCAGGAATCTATACAGACGTTTATATTCAGTACGATGACCATTGCGCTATTCGTCGTGACCGCGCTGACGGCCGGGTTGCTGGTGTACGCCGCGGCCCGAAAGCTCTCCGGACGTCCGGAGGTGATCGAGTCCTACGCCCGCGTTGGTGTTCCCGCAGGGCGCCTTCCCGTGCTCGCCGTCGTCCTGCTCTGTGGTGCAGCGGGAATCGTGGCGGGCTTGGTGTGGAGGCCCCTCGGGATCGCGGCCGGCCTCGGACTCACGGTCTACTTCGTGCTGGCCCTGGTGGCCCACACCCGGCATCGCGACCTCGCTCACGCCACGCCGCCGGCTGTCCTGCTGGCCCTGTCCGCGGGCACCAGCGTGCTCTTCGCCCTCGCTCCGTGAGTCCGTTCCGCCGACCTCACCCGGCCGGCGTCACTCCGGCTGCACGCGGATGGTCATCAACGTGGTGGCGAGCGCGTCGTACTGACCGCAGAGCATGAGCAGCTCGATCGTCTCGGCCTCATCCAGATGGCCCCGGAGCGCGGCCCAGGTCTCGTCGTCGATGTCACGGTCACGCACGAGCTGGGTGGCGGCGGTCAGCAGGGCACGCTCCCGGGCGCTCCAGCCCTCCCAGGTCTCGTCGCCGGCGTGCTCGATCTGCTCGGGACTGAGGCCGACCCGGCGACCGATCCGGAGGTGATGACGTCGCTCGTACTCGCAGTCGCGCAGTGCCGCAATGTGCAGGATGACCATCTCGGTCTCACGACGGGGAAGGCGCCCGCCGGGCATCATCTTCGCGCTGTACCAGAGCCAGGCCCGGAAGAGCCCGCGCTGGCGTCCGAGGGTGGTGAACACGTTGGGCTTCTGCCCGCCGAGGACGCGTCCGGCCAGCGTGCTGATGAGGTGGTTGACGACGCCGAGCTCGCGCAGGCCGCCGGGGGTGATCCGCGGGGTGGACATGGCGTCAGGCTAGTCAGAACCCGGCGAGAGTGACGGTGCTGCCGACCTTCGCCAGCTTGTTCGGGCCCGGCGTCTGGGCCTGCACGACGAAGTTGCCCGGGCCGAAGGCGCGCACCTTGAACCCGGCGTCGTTGAGGATCTTGGTGGCTTCGTTCCGGGGCTTCCCGATGACGTTGGGGACCTTGATCGCTTCGGGACCGCGAGACACGACGACTGTGATCGTGTCGTTCTTGAACCCGGTGCCGGAGTTCGGCGACTGGCTGACGACGTAGCCCCTTTTGACATCGTCTGAGTATCTGCGGTCGACCTCGACCTTGAACCCGGCCTTGTCCAGGCCCTCTTCGGCCTCGGACCCCCGCCGGCCGGTGTAGTCGGTGATGTCGATGGGCTTGCGGCCCTTGCTCACCACGAGGTCGACGGCCGTGCCGCGCTTGACCTCCGAGCCGACCCTGAAGTCCTCGGCCTTGATCACCTTGCCCTTGTCGACCTTCTCGTCGAACGCTGTGCTGATCGCGCCGACCTCGAGGCGGAGCTTGCCGAGGGTCACCTCCGCGTCGTCGAGCGTCCTGCCCTTGAGGTCCGGGATCTGGTAGCGCTCCCTGCCCTGGGAGATCACGCCCTCGATCGTGTCGCCCGGGAGGATGCGGGCGCCGGGCTCAGGGTCGGTGCTGATGACGGTGCCGAGCGGCGCGGTCTCGGAGTACGCACGCTTCGCGACGGTGAACTTGAATCCCGCCTTCTCGGCCGCTTCGATCGCCTGGGCCTCGGCCTTCCCCAGGAAGCTAGGGGTGTCCTCATAGCGCCCGATCCCGACGTACCAGCCGAGCGCGACGGCGAGCGCGGTGGCGATGACGACGCCGATGAGCATCAACCGTCCGCGCCGGCCCTGTGTCTCGCCCATTCGGCTCGCGCGGTACTGCTCGACCGTCATCGGCGGATGCAGGCCGCGTGGAACGGGGTCGGGTTCTCCGTCGGCGCCCCACTTCACCGTGTGCTCCGGAGGGCCGCTGCCGCCGGTGCGGACCTGCTCGGTCAGAGCCTCGCTCAATCCGGTGGACGCGCTCGCAACCCCGGCCATGGACGAACCTGCGGCGATCGCGCCGGCCGGCACCTTGACCTGCTCGGTGTCCTCCTCGACGCCGGCCGGATGGTGCGCGGGTGACGGCATCAGGTCGGTGGTGAGATCGGGATCGTCCTCCAGGCCCTCATCGATCGCCCGTTGCACGAGGCGCACCTGCTGGAGCAGAACACGGGCGTCGGCGGAGCGCTGGTCGCGGTCGCGGCACGTGGCGCGGGCGACGAGCGCGTCGACGTAGGGCGGCAGCCCGGGCTGGACCTTCGACGGAGGTCCGACGTCCTCGTGCACGTGCTTATAGGCGACCTGGATGGGGGACTCGCCGGTGTGCGGCTTCTCGCCGGTGAGCATCTCGTAGAGCATGGCGCCGCAGGCGTAGACATCGGAGCGGGCGTCGGCGCCCTCATTGACGACGATCTCGGGTGCGAGGTAGGAGACCGTGCCGATCAGGGTGCCGCCGGTCGCGGTCGTGGCCGCGCTGACCGCACGGGCCAGGCCGAAGTCGGCGACCTTGACCTCGCCGTCCGGCGTGATCAGCACGTTCTCCGGCTTGACGTCACGGTGGATGAGGTGGGCCGCGTGGGCCGCCGAGAGGGCCACCAGCACCTGGGCGAGGAGCTCGAGGGCCCGGGCCGGCTTCATCGGCGACTCGTCGCGCATGAGGTCACGGAGCGTGCGGCCGGGCACGTACTCCATGACGAGATAGGTGATCTCGCCGTCAGTGCCCTGGTCGAAGACCGACACGACGTGCCGGTGGTTCAGCTGGGCTGCGGCGTGCGCCTCGCGCTCGAAGCGCTGGGTGAAGGTGGCTTCGTCGCCAAGGCCGTGGTGCATGACCTTGACGGCCACCTCGCGACCGAGTCGCTGGTCGGTGGCCTTGAAGACGCTGGCCATGCCGCCGCGAGCGATGCGCTCGCCGACGAGGTACCGGCCGTCGAGGACGCGACCCACCAGAGCCTCGTCGCCCATGACTGCCACGTGTCCTCCTCGGCCGCATCGGGGGGGTGGGCCTTGTGCCGATTGTAGGTAACCGGACGCATCCTGACCGACACAGAGGGCCTGACTGCGATGCGTGTCACGGATGGTCAGCGGCGTCCGGCACCGCAATCGGTCAGCGCGACCGACGAGTTGCCGTGAGAAGCAGCGGCTCCATCACGGCGCGTCCGCCGGCCGGCAGGGCGTCGAGCGCAGCGTCGGCCTGACGCTCCAACCGCTCGATGTCGGCCTCGACGGTGGCGAGGGCGCCGGTCCGCTCGACGAGGTCGCGCAGCTCGTCGACGCCGTCGGTGGTGCCGAGGGCCCGAGCCAGCAGCTCGCGGTCGGTGTCGGTGCCCAGCTCTGCCGCGCGAGCCACGAGCACGGTCCGCTTGCCGTCACGCAGGTCGTCGCCGGCGGGCTTGCCGGTGACTCCGGGGTCGCCGAAGACGCCCAAGACGTCGTCACGCAGCTGGAATGCCTCGCCGAGCGGGAGGGCGACGTCGGTGAGCGCGGTGATCAGCGATTCGTCGGCGCCCGCCAGCGCGGCGCCGAGGTGGAGCGGGCGCTCGACGGTGTACTTCGCGGACTTGTAGCGCACCACCCGCATCGCCTCCTCGACGTCGACCGACGGCCGGGTCTGGGCGAGCACGTCGAGGTACTGGCCGGCCACCACCTCGGTCTTGCACAGGTCGAGGAAGCGCAACGCCTCATCGGTGCGCGGGAGGCCGCTGGTGCGGAACTGCTCGTCGGCCCACGAGAGCATCAGGTCGCCCAGGAGGACGGCGACGGACGTGCCGTGTCGCGCGGGATCACCGACCAGGCCCGCATCGCGGTGCTTGCGCTCGAAGTCGCGATGGATGCTCGGGCGTCCGCGCCGCGTGTCCGAGTCGTCCATGATGTCGTCGTGCACCAGGGCGCTGCCCTGCAGCCACTCCAGGGCGGCAGCGGCGTGGTCAAGGCGTGGCTCGTCCGGGTCGCCCCCGGCGACGAGCCAGCCGGCCCGGCAGAACAGCGGCCTCAGCCGCTTACCGCCACGGACGAAATCGGTGGCGGCGTCGATGAATTCGTCGAGGTCAGGCCCCAGATCGGCGAGCAAAACGCGCTGCCGTGCGACGAACTCGGTGAGGGCCGCGTCCACACGTGTCCGGAATGCGTCATCGTCTGCGACCGTCACGATCCGGACGATACCGTTGACCCATGCCGGACCTCGATCACTCCCTCGCTGAGCACCTGCGTGCCCGGCGACCGAGCTTCTCGTTCGAGTTCTTCCCGCCGAAGGACGACGAGGGCGAGGAGATCCTGTGGCGCACGATCTCCGAGCTCGAGCCGCTCGACCCGACGTTCGTGTCGGTCACGTACGGCGCGGGTGGCACCAGCCAGGAGCGCACGGTGCGGGTCACCGCGCGCATCGCGCAGCAGACCGGCATGCGGGCCATCGGCCACCTCACCCTGGTGGCGCAGAGCAAGGGTGAGATCGAGTCGGTGCTCAAGCAGTACGCGGCCGCCGGGATCGACCACATGTTGGCGCTGCGCGGCGACCCCAAGGGCGGGCCCCGGGCCGCGTGGGAGACGCACCCCGACGGCATGAACTACGCCATCGACCTGGTCGAGCTCGCGGGCGACCTCGGTGGCTTCTGCGTGGGCGTGGCCGCGTTCCCCGAAGGGCACCCGGACGCCGAGAGCATCGAGGCCGACGCCGAGGTGCTGGTCGCCAAAGCACGCGCCGGCGCCGAGTACGCCATCACCCAGCTGTTCTTCCGGTCGTCGGACTACTTCGCCCTCGTCGACCGGGTCCGCGCGCTCGACTGCGACATCCCGATCATCCCGGGCATCATGCCGATCCTGAACTTCAAGCAGGTGGCGCGCATGGCCGAGCTGTCCGGCGCCGAGATCCCGCGAGAAGTGCTCGACCAGATCGAGCCGATCGCCGACGACAAGGACGCTGTACGGGCCAAGGGCATCGAGCTGGCGACCCAACTGTGCCGCGACCTCCTCGCCGGAGGTGCTCCCGGGCTGCACTTCATCACCCTGAATCGGTCGAAGGCGACCCGCGAGATCTTCGAGACCCTCCGCGCTGAAGGCCTCGTCTAACGCGGTGCCGGACCGATCGCCTCGGCGATCGCCGCGGTGGCCGAGCCGATCTCCTCGATCGTGCCGCCGGGATGGGCGTGCGCGCCGGCCATGAACAGGGTGCCGTCGAACCGCTGGTCCCGGCCGACGCCGGGACGGTCGAACACGGTCGTCCAGCCCTGCCACGTCCAGCCCCAGTGCCCGAGCCGGACGAGGTCGGACGGCGACAGGTCGTGCCGGTCAACCACGTGGTCCCGGACGTCGACGCCGACACGAGCGAGTGCGATCACCGGGTCCTCGGCGTTGTGGTGGGCCAGCGTCCACTGCGGCGAGCCATCGCTCCAGGCGAGAACCGGCGGATCGGCGTGCGCGAACAGGTCGAGGGGAAGGTCCGGTGCGGCCTCGTCGAGGGTGATCAGCGTGCGGCTCGCCGGGATGGCCGGAATGCCCGGGGGATCGGGGATCGGCGCGGGCCAGGTCGGCGCACACCAGACCACGACGTCCGCGTCGAGCTTCTCGTCCTGGGTGACGACGCCGGTGACCCGGCCGGAGGTCATCTCGACCTCGTGCGCGCGGTGCTGGGTACGGACGTCGACCTTGCGCTCCTCCAGGCGAGTCGTGAGGGCATCGGCCAAGGCCGGCAGGCCGCCCTCGACCCGCCATCGTCCGAAGCTCCGCTCGACGTAGTGCCGGACCGCGACAAAAGCCGGCGTCCCCGCGGGACGGTGGCCGTCGAGCCGCACGTCGTCGAGCACGATCGCTCGCAGGCGATCGTCGGAGAAGTCCTTGCGCGCGAGCCGTGCCAGCGATCGCCGCACCGCCAGGGTCTTCCGCGCGGGCCGGTCTAGGACGTCGGGATCGTCGACGACGCGATCGATCATGGTGCGTCGAAGCACGTCCCACGCGTCGGAGAGGCCGTCGACCCACGTTGACCAGTCGTCCGTCCCGAGCGCTTCGACCACGGCGTCGTGCTGTTCCGCGCGGCTGCCCATCGGGAGGTCGAGCACCGACTTGTCCGCAAAGACATGCCGACGACCCGCGGTGTGCACGAGGTCGACGACCCGCTCGATCGGTCGCCCGGACTTGCGGAACAGGTCGCGCAGCACCCCCGGCAGCGTCACGGTGTCCGGGCTCAGCTGCCACGTGCGTCCGTCGATCGTGTGGCCGCGCAATCGTCCGCCCAGCTCGTGACCGGCCTCGAGCAGCGTCACGTCATGACGAAGCTTGGCCAGTCGCGCGGCCGCCGACATCCCGGCGAAGCCGCCACCAACCACCACGACCCGCGCCATGCGCGCACACTACTGTGGCGTGCATGGGTCCGGTGCGCACCGAGGTCATGTGGCAGTCGGTGCTCGACGCCGTCGACGCCGCCTCCACCGGCAGCGCCGTTCTGGACGTGCTCGACCTCGGGGGTGGCACTGGCCACGACGCCGTCCGGCTCGCCGGCCTCGGCCATCGCGTCACCGTCGTCGACCCGAGCCCGGACGCGTTGGCTTCGCTCGACCGGCGCGCCGCCGAGTCCGATCTCGACGCCGCCGGCAGCGTCACCGGTGTCCTGGGCGACACCACCGACCTGGCCGAGCACGTCGAGCCAGCATCGTTCGACCTCGTCGTCTGCCACGGCGTGCTCGAGCACGTCGACGACCCCGGCCAGGCGCTCGCAGCTACCGCCGCGGCTCTGCGGCCGGGTGGCTGCGTGAGTGTCGTCGTGGCCGGCAGGTTCGCCGCCGTCCTGGCCCGGGCCCTTGCCGGCGACTTCGCCGAGGCCACGTCGCTGTTCGAGTCCGACGCACGGTCGTGGGACCTGCGCGCCTCCGGGCCACGACGATTCGTGGTCGGAGAGGTCGACGCGCTGCTCAGGGAGCACGGGTTCACACCCGTGCAGACGAACGCCCTGCGCGTCTTCACTGATCTGGTGCCTAGCGCCATGGTGGACGTCGAGCCGGGAGCTCGCGACCGCCTGTTCGCGCTCGAACGCCTCGTGAGAACTGTTCCGGACCTGACTGCGCTTTCCGCTGGTCTACAGTGCATAGCCCGCCTAGACTTGCGCGTAGAACAGTCCGACCAAGGAGGCCGTCGTGCCACTGTCTGATGAAGAGGCACGCCTGCTCCATCAGCTTGAGCAGTCGTTGGCCGCTGAGGACCCCGACTTCGCATCGACGCTGCGCGGATCGAAGTTCCTGGCGCACAACCGACGCGTGGCGATTCTCGCCGTCCTCGGGTTCCTGGGCGGTATCGCAGTGCTGTTCGGTGGCGCCGTATCGGCCATGACGTGGCTGGGCGTGCTCGGCTTCATCGTCATGCTCGGGGGTGCCTACCTCTTCGTCACGGCTTGGCGCCGAGGCATCGGCCAGGCCGAGGACGACAACGACGAGGCCCCCCAGAAGCCGTCGGGCTCGTTCGTCGATCGGCTCGAGGAGCGCTGGCAGCGCCGTCAAGACGGCGACGACCTCTAGGCCCCTCCACTTCGCACCACCGTCATGATGACCGCTCCTTAGGAGCGGTCATTTTGCTGTGCTTGCAGGGCCGATCCGCCCATTTCCTCGTTCGGCTCCGTGGCGACACCCGGACCAGATTCATGCGAAAACGGTGCCGAGGTGGAGGATCGTGGAGTACGGTGGGGCGAAGTGGAGGAACGGGCCCGTGCCGTGGGGCCACCACGCGAGCAAGGAGGAGCGGGGTGAACCTGGATGTCAACAACTTCTTCGGCACCTACACGCCGCGCCTGGACGACAAGTTCCGGTTGTTCCTCCCTGCCCCGTTCCGAC
>Ga0190270_10000440_pt1 | contig 18108 bp, 11 predicted proteins | sample Popmic320T_FD_133748 | JGI IMG/M metagenome (GOLD analysis project Ga0190270, IMG submission 133748) | Populus adjacent soil microbial communities from riparian zone of Weber River, Utah, USA - 320 T | ecosystem: Environmental > Terrestrial > Soil > Riparian zone | place: USA: Utah | collected...
AACCACGCACGATTGGTACAGTACCGCGCGCGTAAGCAAGCGGCTGACTGATCAGTCAGCCGCTTGCTTACGCGCGCGGTACTGAAACAGCGTCCCAATGTTGCGTGGCCTGATTTAGCGTGTCCCGGCGCCAACAATCGCCCGCAACTCAGCGGCGTAGGTCTCTTGTCCTTGCCAAAGCACGCCGGGCAAAAGATCGCCGAAAGCGTTAACCTCGATCACCGCCCGTCGCCGAAAGTCGGGAGTGAATAACAAATCAACGCCCGCGTAGAGGCTTTCGGGAAAACATTCCATCGCGCGTTCGCAGTCGAGCATTGCCGCGTCCCACGCCGCCCGCCCGGCCCTTTCTCTCACGGCGTTCACATCGCCGCGCTTGTTGAGCAAATGCAGATTGGTAATCGGACTGCGGCTCAATCGCGCGACCGTGTGACACGCGCGACCCGCGATCACCACCACTCGCAGATCGAAAGTACGATTGTCGAAACCGGCTTTCGGCAACCACTGTTCGACGTGAACCCGATGGCGGCACAGCGCGTCGATCAATTGGGCGATCTCGCGCCAGTCTCGGCAAACGCGAATGCGGCGCGAATTGTATAAGCGAAGCTCTCCGTCGCGTCTCGCCGTCTCGACCGTCGTTGCCGCTTGATGTCGCCGTCCGTCAGTCTGATAAGCCACGACGCCTGACGCGCTCGACCCGTGAGCCAGTTTGACGAAGACGCGGCGCCAGTTTTGCTCTTTCATCCGCTCGCCCAACTCATCGAAGGAATCGATGGCGCCGAGGCCTGGAGCAACAGGCGCTCCGCGTAAGCTAAGCGCTCGATGGCAGGCGATTTTGTCGAACATCAAGGCGATCTCGGCGGGAGAATTCATCCATAGAGGAAGTGGGCGATATGGCGAGCATTCGGCCAGTTGTAGTTCGATCAACCGCAGCGTAGCCAAATAGCCGAGATACCATTGGCGGGGATAAAGGATGCGGCCCCTTTCAAAGCTCAAGTTCTGCGCCGCCTGACGCGAGACGCGGTCGAAACCTTCGTCGCCGTCGGCGGCGTCGGCGCCTGCGGCGATCAGCGTCCGCTCGACCTCGAAATCCTTGCCCGGCGATTCGACGCGCACGACTGTTCCCTCACGAATCAATCGCGGCAGCGTCTCTTTGCCGGAAAGTAGATCGAGGTAAGAGACGACCATCGCAGCCGGCAATCGCAATTCATTGAGAGCGGTCTGAAACAACTCGACGCGGCGGTCGCCCGGATTGCCGAGGACGACGAAACGATCTGGCCCGCGCCGTCCATCGCTACTCGCCGACAGCCACATACCGCCAGACCTCGTCGCCGTATACGTCAGGCTTCTCGCGCTCGCTCGCGTCAACCTCGACGCCAAGCGATTGCAATTTCGCGGTCATCTCTTCGGAACAGAAATGGTGGTGGACGTCCAGCTTTTCGAGCCTGGCGATTGCGGAACTAACCAGCAACGCCGCCGCGCCTTCATCGGACAAAGCGCCCAGAGAGAGGTCGAGGACGCGAATCCGTTCGACCACCGGCGCCGTGGCGACCGCTCGCGCGATCTCGTCCGCGATCTGGCTGTCGCGGAGCCCGAGGTATTTCAGCTTCGGAAACAATCCGCCGTCGAGAATGGGGGCGAGGTCCGCGACAGTCGCGTCGCCGCCATAATTCTCTTCTCCCAGCCACAGCTCCAGATGTTCAAGCTCCGGCAGGTCGGCGGCGGCCACTTCGCGCACTACGTTTACGCCCAGGCCGCCGCTTTGAATGATGAGCGATTTCAGGCTGTCGTGTTTGAGCGCCCCCAGGCTGAGTCCGTCAGCGCCGCGCACGCAGAAGTGTTCTAGCCGCGGATAGGCCGTAAACAAAGGCGAAATGTCGCTCTGCCGAATCCAGGAGATCTCGCACTCCTCGCCGATGATATCGCCGAAGAAGATGGCGCGCAGGTTCGGCAAACTCTCTCGGGCGGCGACCAGAGCTTCGATCACGGGGGCAGATGTTTCATCCGTAGCGGAACTCAGCAGCCCCCAATCGCCGATGACGATCCCGGAAACTCGGTTCGAGGACGGATCGTCGAGAAAGCCCGCGAATTTATCCGTCCACCGCCGCCCCTCATCCGCCTCTTCATAAGACAACCGCAAAGCGTAACAGGCGCCTTCAGGGTCTTGTATTCCCGATTGCGCTTCCCAATCTTTTACGGGTTTACCGGCAAAATTCGTGATGTGTTCGTAGATCATTGTTTCTGTTTCGACTCCGGGTCTTGATGCGAACGCCGTGGCCGCGTCGCGGTTGGGGACACAATTCTTGATTTCAAGTGATGGGCGTGTGGCCGATGTTTTCGCACAAGCTCTTGGTGAATGCAATTGATTAGATAAAATTCCGCTTCGCCTCGCGGCTCCGATTGGACCCGGCGAGAGCAGTGATCCCGCGCGGGCCGGGCATTCTTCGCGCGGTCGGAAAAGTTCGGAATTGGCTCGGAAAAATTCGGAAAAGATTACGGCGACCGAAGGAAGGCTACAGGCGCGAGTTCGGGCGAGGTTCGAGAGTGAGTCCGCCCGGCAAATCTCCCGGATATACAAAACTCACGGGTACGAATGGTGGGAACGAATGTCGCGTATGCCTTAGGAATGAGGGTGAAAGCTGTTATCGCCTCTGACCTGTGATGAAATGAGTCGCGTTGCGGAAATGGCGCGGACCGTCGCCGTTCGGCCACATTGCGGCCATCACCGCCGCCTGGGCCGCCTCCCGCCGTTCAGCCGCAAGTTTCGCAACAGTCACGCCGGCCAACGCCTCCCAGACTGAAGCGAAATCATCGAAAGAAAAGCCGAGAGTCGCAGTCTCTACCCGGGCGTCAATGCCGGCGGCAGCTAACTGGGCCAGGAAGGGGGCCGGGTCCGCCAAGGCCCACGGGCCGACGCCGGGCACGGGCGGCGTCGGCGCGAAACTGCCGACGATTTGCTGAAACCTCACGATGTCACACTGCTCCGGCCCGGCCCACACGGCGGCGACAAGGCGGCCGCCAGGCCTGATTACCCGCGCGATCTCTCGCGCCGCAGCGTCACGATCAATGACGTACATCAGGCTCAACGAGGCCAGCGCCACATCGAAGGCGGCGTCGGCGGCCGGGATGGCCTCGGCTCGCTCTTCACGGAAACTGATGTCGTCCAGGCCGAGTTCCTCCGCGCGGCGCCGGGCGAACGCGAGCATCTCTGAGCTGATATCGATCCCCGTGACGCGCCCGCCCGGCGCTACAAGTGTGGCGGCCATGAGGGCTACAGCGCCGGTTCCGGCGCCGATGTCGAGCGCCCGCTCGCCCGGACTCAAGCCGGCGCGGGCGATGATCTGTTCGATCACCGGAACGAAGCGCCGATCGATTTCGCGCATATAGATATCCGACATCTGATTCCAAATCTCGGTTTGCCAGGCGAGTCCTGCCTGGTCGCTGTCATATTCCATACTTATCTGCGTTTCCTCCAGGTTTGAGTAAACTCGAGCGAGGCCGGATAACTTATTCCGGCCCCACTCTCAAATGATGATCCTCGCGCCGTCGAATTTAGAGCGGTTCTCATTTGATTATACGGGAAGTCGTAGCCAGCGTTCGTAATAAACACTAGTTCAATGGAACGCGTATAACGCGGATGGAGCGGATTCACGCGGATCCCTTTTAGTTCTTATCCGCGATGATCCGTTGTATCAGCGTCATCCGTGTTCTATTAACCCGTATGCCGATATGAAAAACGCCCTGGACAAAGAGACCGTCAAAGTTTTCGGAACAGTCTCGCCTTCCCTTCACTGCGAGCCGTCGTTCTCAGCCCGATCGATAATCAACCCCGCCACCTGCTTGCTCATCGCGACCCCCGCATCAATATCGCTTCGGTAATGGATGCCGGCCCAGATCCTCGAATTGGCGGATTCCATCGCAAAGTTCCTGATGAATTCCGCGTCGCGTGGGAACAGGTAGGCCAGTACCTCCGCTTGCCCGATGGCAAGCGAGGTGTGCGCAGACGGGTAGCTCGGATGATTGGGGTTCGGAAACAGCGTCGTGATCGTGGGATCGAGTTGATTCGGCCGGATCGCCCAATAGGTGTACTTGGCATCCCAGCAGGCGATCAATGAGTCGTAGAAGGCGATGCTGACCAGCGCGTAAACGCGGGCTGCTCGCGGCGGATTGGAATCCAGCCGATACTCCGAGATTTTCTGCGTCGTCAGATCATTGAACGGCTTGATGGCGCCGACCGCCCCTTGCCAGAAGAAGGCTAACCGCGTGGTGTTGAAAGAAGCGCCCGCGGCCGGAATCGAACGAGGGAAGTTCTTCACCTCGGCAAGCTCCGTCGCCATCTGCGCGGAGTCGCAGGCCGGTGGCGGGCCAGGTCTGAACTGGCTTCCGGACATGAGCGCCCAAGTCTTCCAGGTTCCCGCCAACGGCAGAATCGGGTTCGCGCCTTTCCAGTTGCAAGCGCCTTGGGGGATTGTCCCGGTGAAGACCGCGTCGGAACCGTCGGCCTGCGCGCGAGCGATCACAAGCTGAGCCACCGCGCGTCCCAGCTCCAGCCCTGCCTGCACGTCGCTCGGATATTGCACACCGGCCAGCAGTCGCGACTGACCAGCCTCATCAGCCTTGGCATTGAAGAACGCCGCTTGCTGCGGGAAGAAGTAGGCGAGCACGGCGGAAGCCGCTCCCGCCGCCACGGCGTGCTCCGAAGGGTAAGACGGGCTGCGCGGATTCGGAATGACCGTGGTCAGCGATCGGTTGAAATCGCTAGGTCGGGGCCGTCGGTACAGATATTTCGAGTCCCAGGCCGCGACCATCGCGTCGTAGATCGCCACGTGGAGTGATGACATTACGCGCGCCGCCGGAGGGCCGACCAGGTTGTTACTGATCACCTGATTCACCGCGAACTCGTTCCAGCGAAGCGAAGGGGAGCCTGCGTCCCAGTAGTTGATCAGGTCGAGCGCCGCGGCGTCACGATGCAAAGAGAGGCGCTTCAAAACGCCGATCTCTTGTTCCGAGATCGGCCTCGCCGGCGGCCCGGGCGGTCGTACCTGACGGACGTCGTCAAGCAACCAGGTCTTCCATTTGCCCGCGTTCGGCTCGACCTGCCGCTCATGACGTGGACAGGGGAAGAAGCCGCAGAGTCTGGCGTCTTCGTGTAGCGGCGCAGTGAGGTCTTGTGACCAGGCCGATTGCTGCGACAACGCGCAGAGCGCCAGGCTCAGCGACAGAACATAACGAAGTCTTGAAGTTGAGCGTGTGCCCCCAAATACTTTTTTCATAATCTCGTCTCCCAAATGGCTAAAGGTTGTTAGAAATCAAAAGGTTGAGCGCGCCGCGGCGGAAACCGCCGCGGCCGGGCGTAGGCGGTTCGGCGCCCCCTTCATTGCCGACTTCGCTACGGCGCTGTAGAATTCCCCCTCGCCGCGCATCATCAGTTGAATTCGGATCGCTCATTCGGGAAGGCGAAAACTCTTGGCGAATCGGCTCAACCGGCCTGATTTTTTTTGAGCGTGATTGTGAAATCCGACTCGGCCTGCGGCGGACCAGAGCAGATTTCAATTAGATGTACGGGAAGGAACGCTCCGGTACGGTACCGGGAGCGGTAGCGACCGGGCGCCATTGACCCGGTCGCTACCGCTCCCGGTACCGTACCGCGCCGCAACTCGGGAGATTAATCGAATCGCCAGACACCGTATACTCATTTGCAATCCGCTCTAGAACCCTGGTTTTCAATAGAGGATTTGATGGCTTCCTCGGCTACCATAACTCAACTGCTCGTCAAGTGGCGCGACGGCGACAAAGCGGCGCTCGATGAATTGGCGCGGCAGATCTACGGCGAGCTACGAGGACTGGCCAGGTATTACCTGCGCCAGGAACACCCCGGCCACACACTTCAGCCCTCCGACCTGGTTAACGAAGCTTTCCTGCGGCTGGTGAATGAAAAAGACATAGATTGGCAGAACCGGGCGCACTTTTTCGGCATCGCCGCCTTGCGTATGCGCCACATACTGGTCGAGCACGCGAGAGGCCGGCGGGCGGCCAAACGGGGCGGGGGCGAGTATCGACTGTCGCTGAGCAAATTGGATCGCCTGGCCGAAGAACGCGACGTCAACCTGCTCGCGCTCGACGACGCGCTCAGCAGGTTGGAAGCGTTGGACCCGCAGAAGTCGCGGGTCGTGGAGATGCGCTATTTCGCCGGGTTGACGATTGAGGAAACGGCTGAAGCGCTCCGGATTTCGCCGGCCACTGTCAAGCGCGATTGGAGCATGGCCCGGGCCTGGCTGCGCAGCGAGATCAGCAATGAATAACGATGACGCCTGAACGATGGAAAAAACTGGACGCCATGTTCCACGAGGCCGCGGAGCTTCAGGGAGAGGCGCGGGCAACCTTCCTGGCGAAAGCCTGCAGCGACGACGAGCAGTTGCGCGGGGAGGTCGAGCGATTGCTTGCCGCTCACGAGCTGGAGGGCAGCTTCATTGACTCGCCAATCTTTGAGGAGGCGGAGGGGCTGACGAATGATAACCGCATTGAGTCTCCGGTCGGGCGGCGCATCGGGCCTTACCAGATCATCAGCCTGCTCGGCCGGGGCGGAATGGGAGAAGTCTTCCTGGCCGAGGACACCAGGCTCGAACGCAAGGTGGCGCTCAAAGCCCTGCCCTCCGCCTTCATCCAGAATCCGGATCGCCTGCGGCGTTTTGAGCGTGAGGCGAAAGCGGCCTCTGCGCTCAACCATCCGAACATCCTGACCATTCACGAAATTGGCGAAGCGGATGGCGCTCATTACATCATCAGCGAGTTTGTCGACGGCGAGACGCTGCGGGAGCAGATGCGGCGCGGGACGCTGAGCCTGACCGCGGCGCTCGACGTGGCGCGGCAGGTGGCCGGCGCGCTCGCGGCTGCGCATGCGGCGGGGATCGTGCACCGCGACATCAAGCCGGAGAATGTGATGGCGCGGCCCGACGGTCTGGTCAAAGTCCTCGATTTCGGCCTGGCAAGGTTCACAGAGCGGCCTGCGGCGGCGTCAGAGTCTGATTTACAGGCGGAGACGCTGTCCCAGTTGAGCACGGAGCCGGGGGTGGTGATGGGGACGGTCAATTATATGTCGCCGGAGCAGGCGCGTGGGCAAAAGGTAGATCACCGCACGGACATCTTCAGTCTGGGCGTGATGCTGTATGAGATGGTCGTCGGGCGCCGCCCCTTCGATGGAGAGACGGCGATTGACGCGATCGTAGCGATACTGCGGAGTGATCCGCCGCCGGTCAACCAATTGAGGCCAGGTTTGCCGACGGAGATGGAGCGGATAATCGGCCAGATGCTGGTGAAGGATCGTGAGTCGCGTTATGGAAGCGCGGCCGAGTTGCGCGTGGAGCTTCAGCGGTTGCAACGGAAAATGGAAGCGGCGGCGCCTGAAACAACCAGCGCGGGCGAGGCGCCTGCCGCAGAAAGCGCCGCTCCGGCGTTGACAACCTTCGTCGGTCGCGAAGCGGAAATGGAGAGGCTCGATCGATTGTTGCGACAGGCCGTCGCCGGAGCCGGCCGCGTCGTCTTCATCACCGGCGAGCCTGGAATTGGCAAAACCTCGCTCGCCGATAGATTCCTGCGCGACGCGCGGCGCAGCCATCCGTCACTCATCTGCGGCCGCGGGCAGTGCGTCGAGCAGTACGGCGCGGGCGAGGCTTACCTGCCGTTTCTCGACGCCCTGGGCGGTTTGCTGGCCGGCCCACAGCGAGAGCGGATCATGGGCGTATTGAGGACTTACGCGCCGACCTGGTGTTTACAATTCCCGGCGGTCTTTTCCGGCGACGAGCTGGAGCAGTTGCGGCGAGAAACCATCGGCGCCACCAAAGAACGCATGTTGCGCGAGATGGGCGAGGCGCTCGGCGCCCTGGCGCCGGCCTCGCCGGTGGCGCTTTTGCTGGAAGACCTCCACTGGGCCGATACTTCCAGCGCCGATCTATTGCGCCACCTTTCCCAGCGCGTCGAGGGACAGCGGTTGCTCGTCATCGGAACGTTTCGGCCCGGAGACCTGGAAGTCAGTCGTCATCCGCTCAAGTCATACAAACTGGAGATGCAGTCGCGCCATCAGTGCGAGGAGATTGCGCTCGGGACGCTCAGACAGGAAAACCTGGCAAGTTACCTCGACGCGCGTTTTGCTCCGAATGATTTCGCTCATGATCTCGCGCCGTTGATCGAGCGCAAGACAGAAGGGCACCCGCTTTTCGCCACCGGGCTGGTTCAACTGCTTGCCGATCGCGGCGACATTGCCCTGGCCGGCGGGCGGTGGACTCTCACGCGCCCGCTCGCCGAGTTGGATTTGGAGGCGCCAGAGAGCGTGCGCGGCCTGATCCGCAAGAAGATTGAATCCCTCAACGATGAGGACCGGCGGTTGCTCCAATATGCGAGCGTCGAAGGCGAGGAGTTTCTCTCGACGGCGCTAGCCGGCTTGCTCGGCGTCGACGAGCTTGCCCTGGAAGAACGATGTGACGACCTCCACAGAGTTCATCGCTTGATCGAGCCGCGCGGCGAAGAAGAATTGCCCGACGGCGCGATGGCGATGCGTTATCGCTTCGTACACGCGCTCTATCAGAACGAGCTTTATGCGGGGCTGGTCAACAAACGCAGGGCGCAGTTGCACCGTATGGCGGGAGAGCAGTTGCTCAAGCATTACGGCGATCAGTCCTCGCGCATCGCGGCGCAACTGGCCATGCATTTCGAACGCAGCCGGGATTTCGAGCGCGCCATCGCCTACCTGATCGAAGCGGGAAGCAACGCGGCCCGAGTCTATGCCAACGCGGAAGCGGAGGAGCATTACAGCCGCGCTCTCGGCCTTGTCGAAAAGCTTCCCCGCGAGGAGCAGTTCGAGAGACGATTGACGATCTGCCAGAAGCGCGGCGCGGTCAACCTTGCCTTAAGCCGCCTCGATCAAGCGATCGATGATTTCACCGGCATGCTCGATGAAGCTCGCCGAGTGGGCGCGCCGGCGCGCGAAGGCGCCGCGCTCCTCTCGCTTTGCCACACGCTCTTCTTCGCGCACCGCCTGGATGAGATGGCCGCGCGCGCCGGCGAGGCTTTGCGCGTGGCCGAAAGCTCGGGCGACGAGCGGCTACGCATAGAGACGCTTGCGTTCATTGGGCGCCGACACGTCAGTCTGGGGAACCTGTCCGAGGCTAAGCAAATTATAGATGAGAGCGTCCGCATCGCCAGAAAACTAGACCACACTCCGGCGCTGATCGCCGGAGTGACCTGGCGCGGGATGCTCCACTTCTTTCAATCTGAATACGAACGCGCCGAAGAAATGCTGACCGAGGGGCTGCGTCGCAGTTCTGAACAGCGTGACGGATTTATGGTGCTCTTCTGTCTCTATTTTCTCGGCTTGACCAGGGGAGACCTGGGACGAATGTCGGATGCGCTCGACACTCTCGATGAAACGATGGAGCTGGCGCGGCGCAACGGCGACCGCAATCAGTCACTGAAGATCCCCAACACGGTCGGATGGATTTACCGCGAGCTCGGAGACTTCGACCAGGCTCTCAGAGCCGACAGAGAAGGCGTCGAGGTCGCGCGCAAACATCACTTGCTCGAAGCTGAAATCAACTCCGTGATCAATCTCGGCCATGACTACACCGCGCGGGGCGAGGGCGAAAAGGCGCCTCCGGCCTTCCGAGAAGTCGATGCGATGCTGGAGCGTGACGACTGGTTTCGCTGGCGGTTCAACCTGCGCCTGCAGTCCGCCAGATGCGAATACCTGCTGTCACAAGGCGACCTGGACGAGGCTGAAGTGTGCGGCCGGCGGCTGCTCGAACTGGCTACTCATTACGAGGCGCGAAAATACGTCGCCGTCGCGCGCAGGCTGCTGGCCGAAGCGGCGGCGGCGCGCGGCGATCTGCCACGAGCGGAAACCGAGCTTAAGACCGCGATCGATCTACTGCGAAAATATCCCTCGCCGCCGACCGCCTGGAAAATCCACGCCGCGCTTGGGCGCCTGTGCGCGCGGATGGGACAAACCCAGGCGGCGCGCGAGGCCTTTGCGCAAGCCGCGGCGATCATCGAGATGATGGCCGAAATCATCAGAGACGAGCGTTTGCGAATGACATTCTTGAACTCCGCGGCCGTGCGCGAGGTGAATGAAAACCTCATCCACAAAGCCACACGAAGAGACACTAAGGATTGATTTCATCTTCATGATCCTTCGTGTGGCTTTGTGGATGATTGTCTGAGGAGAAGAGGAAACCTGTGGCGGCGCCGGTTCCCTCTTCCTCCAATCAACTTCTGCGCCGAGCACTTCCCTTCAACGACAAACGCAATCGCTGTTGTTGACGTCCCGGTCTTTGATAAGAAAGGTTGGGCCGTGCGGCGAGACGCGGACGACCGCGTGGCCACGGTCGGGCGACGCGATCGGGCATTGATTGATCACCGCTACTACCTTGTCGTCAACCAGCGCCGACACACAACCGGCTCGCAGAAATTCGCCACGCCCGTCCAACGTAAACTCATTTCCGTCACACCGCAGGAATCGATAATTTCCGCTCGCAGTGTCGATCCGCAAAATGTCGCCGCTCACATCATCTTGTAAACAAATATCGAAGGCCGGTCGCAGCGCGTGCTCGAAGACATAGCGGCCGACCCGTGTCCCTTGAATCAATCCGTCCCGGCAGGCCGTGCGGAAGTGGATGCCGGCGTAGACGCGGGAATCGGCGTTCTCGCGCGCCGCTTGCGAGAAGCTAGTGTAGGAGCGGGTGATGCCCGGAAAAGGGGCGCCGCTCGTCGTGGTGAAGCTGATTGTGTCCGCATCGAAGAAGCGGGCTAGCGTTTCGGCGGCGGCGGCGCCCAGAACGCTGTGCGTGGACGGATAATCCGGGGCGGCGGGAGTGACAAGAAACGTCGCCCACGCCGGGTCGGCGACGGTGGCTGGGTTGTTGTCCGTCGCCCCGGCGCGAATGGCTGTGATCGGACGCCAGAAATTGTAGAAGTACTTGGCGTCGAATCCGGCGATGAATCCGTCCGCCATCGCGAAGTTGAGCAGGCCGAAGAGCCGCGCGTTCCGCCACAGGTCTAATCCTCGCTGCGCCGCCACGACTCTGGCGATGCGATTCCACCCGTTGGGCGAGCCTTCGTACCAGAACCTTGCGATCTCGCTCTGTTCGGCGGTGCGCGTGGCGCTGTTCAATTCGCCGACGGCTTTGACTTCATTGTAATCGGCGGCGTACTCGGCCCCGCTCAAGTCGAAGAATTTCGGCGGGGCGGGCCTGAACTGCAAGCCGCTCTTCAGCGCGAAGGGCGTGACGGCGCCCCAACCCGGCAAGACAGCGGGAGCGAAATTCGGGGGCGTCAGTTGATAAGCTCCTGGAGCGGTCCCCGGCGTATATGGCATCGGAGCGGTCGAACCGTCCGCGCTGCGCAAAGCGAGGATCGCGGCCGCGGCCGCCTGCCCAATGGCGACGCCGTTAGTTTTAGCCGGTCCGTCAGCAATGCCCGCGAGCGAGGCGGCGTAAGCCGTGTCGAGCGTCGCCTGCTGAGTGGGAAGCTGCGCGACCAGCACGTCGTGCGCGGCGGCGGCCACTGCGGCTTCCGGCGACGCGTTCGGCTCGGCTCGCCGGTCCAGGGCGTAGGTTTTATAGCGGCGGTCAATGGCGTTGAGCGCGTCGTGGATCGCCGCGTGAGTCATGGCGTAGATGCGCGATTGTTCGAGAGCGTTCTTGCCGGCGGCGAAGGCGGCGTCGGTTGCGATAACGTTCCAATCAATCACGACGTCGGCCCGGCTGATGATTGTCAGGCCGATGATGAAGATCGGAATCAGTAAACCACGGACTTTTTTATTGGCGAGCGTCATACTTGATCTCCTTTGGTGTTTTCGCGTGGACTCATGGCTTAGGCGCCGGGGCCTGCCATATAATGAGGACCGCCCGGGCTGAGCGATGAGATCAAGCCAGCGGCGGTCAGCTTCCGTTGCGCCCCCAACCTACACTTCGGCCCGTGGGCTAGTAACGAAACCAGACCGAAATCATGACTAAATCCGGACTAAAGATGGCCGAAAGATGGCCGGAAGCATTTCCGGCGCGGCGATCGCAATTCTTGGCGGCGGAGGATTTATGAGCGAACCGGAGCTTCATGCGCAGAAGGTCGCCTGCCGCGGTTATGTATTCGACAACTTCACTCTCGACCTTGACCGGGGCTGTCTGTGGCGCGCGGGGCAAGAGGTCAAGTTGCGGTATAAATCCTTCGAGGCGCTCAAATACCTTGTCGAGCGCAGCGGGCGGGTAGTCGGCAAAGAAGAGATGATGCGGGCGTTGTGGCCCGACGCGTTCGTCACCGACGATTCACTCGTCCAATGTCTGATCGATGCGCGACGGGCGCTGGGCGACGACGCGCAGCGCTACGTGAAAACCGTTCCGCGCCGGGGCTACCTCTTCAACGCCCCGGTTAGGGAATCGGGCCTGTCCGCCCCCGGCGCGCCCAGCCACAGTGACGCCGCGCAGGTCGAGGCCGCGAGCGCCGCGTTTGAAAAGCAAGAACACAATGAAGAAAACACGCGGCCGGAAGACGTCGAGAGGAATAACACACAGTCCGCTACTTCTGGCCAGTCGCTGAGTCGCCGGCGGTCAAATTCCGCAATCTTGCCGGCAGTCATTATTGCCGCGCTCCTGCTGGCCGGACTGGCCGGCGCGCTGATCTGGAGATCGAGCCGGCCACGACCGGTGAAGACTGTGGCCGAAGTGCGCTCCATCGCCGTTCTGCCCTTTAGATCAATTGACGCCGGGAGCGGCGATGAGTACCTGGGTTTGGGGATGGCCGACGACCTGATCACTCGTCTCAGCAATCTGCGGCATGTAACCGTGCGGCCCACGAGCGCGGTGCGGAAGTACGTCGGCGAGGCAAATCCGCCAAACCTTGTGGCGGCCGGGCAGGATCTCAATGTGGAGTCGGTGCTGGAAGGCAGCATTCGGAGATCGGGCGAGCGAATCCGTGTGACGGTGCAACTGGTTAACGTCCGCGACGGGGCGCCGCTCTGGGCTGAGAAATTCGACGAGAAATTCACCGACATTTTATCGGTGCAGGACGCAGTCGCCGAACACGTCTCGCAGGCTCTCTTGCTCCAGTTGACCAGCGCCGAACGAATGCTCCTGACAAAACGCTACACCAATAACCTCGAAGCTTACCAGCACTACATCAAGGGCCGTTACCATCTGACCAGGCGGACGGAATCGGATTATCAGAAATGCATTGATCACTTCCAACAGGCGATCAAACTGGACCGGAGATACGCCCCAGCTTACGCCGGGCTGGCCGACGTCTACAACATCATGGGGCTATACGTTTTCGCCTTGTCGTCCCCGCGCGAGGCCTTTCCGAAAGCGAAGGAGGCCGCAGGCGAGGCGCTGAAAATTGATAGTGAGCTCGGCGAGGCGCACTCCGCGCTGGCATTCGCCAAATTGAATTACGATTGGGACTGGCCGGAGGTGGAGCGCGAATTCAAGCGCGCCATCGATCTGAAACCTGACGACGGCAATTTGCAACATTATTACTCGCATTACTGGATGGCCATGGACCAGGGGGGAAAATCGCTCGCCGCCAGCCGCCGCGCGCTCGAACTTGGACAGTTTGACCTGGTACCGGTCAACGCGCACCTCGGATGGCACTACCTCTATTCGCACGACTATGAGCGGGCGATCGAACAACTCCTCAAGACCATCGAGCTGGACCCGAATTTTGTCACCTCGTACCTCTATCTCGGCTTCGCCTACGAGCAAAAAGGGATGATTGACGCCGCCATCGCGGAATTTAGCAAGGCGGTTGCGATTTCAAGCGACGGCCGGCGGCCGGTGATGGAAGCCGCGCTTGGACATGCCTACGCCGTGGCGGGAAAGAGGGCCGAGGCGCAACGTGTGCTCGACGAGTTGAAAGAAGCCTCGCAACGCCGATTCATCTCGCCATACGGCATCGCGCTCATTTACGCGGGCTTGGGCGAAAAAGACCAGGCCTTCGCCTGGCTGAACCGGGCTTGCGACGAGCGCGATAACTGGCTCAATTACCTCAAGGTGGAGCCGAGGCTCGACCCGCTACGCTCGGACGCGAGATTCACTGTCCTCTTACGGCGCGTCGGCCTCTCACCTTAATCAATTGGAACCATATTGATCTGGCGCGAAAATAAATGTCCGTGAACTTCGAACCTGAAATGATTGTGATCCCTGCGGGCGAGTTCCTGATGGGTTGTGAGAAGGGCGCGGCGAACGAGCGCCCGGCGCACTGCGTCTGGGTGGATAGCTTCGCCATCGGGCGCTCGGCCGTGACCAACCGGCTTTATCGCATCTTCCTGAAAGAGACGGGACGGCGGGCCCCGCCGGGCTTCAGCGAAACGCGCATCAATCCTCTCGACCCCAGGGGCGATCAACCAGTCACGAGCGTGAGTTGGTTCGACGCGACGGCTTATTGCGCATGGCTCGGCGAGCGCGCCGGCAAACCCTATCGCCTGCCGACCGAAGCCGAATGGGAGCGCGTGGCGCGCGGCGGGTTGGAGGCGAAGCTTTACACCTGGGGCGACGAGCCGCCGCAAACGCAGCCGCGCTACGCCGAATTGTGGCGCACGGGGCCGGAGCGCGTCGGACGCCGTCCCCCGAACGGCTTTGGGCTATACGACATCTCCGAAAACGTCCATGAATGGCTCGCCGACTGGTACGACGCGAATTACTACAGCGTCTCGCCGCCGCGCAATCCGCAAGGGCCGGCGGCAGGCGTGCGGCGCGCCTCACGCGGTGGATCGTGGCGTCATCAGATCAAGATCGCCCGCGTGGCCGCGCGCAGCAGCCTACCACCAGAGTATCAATACAGTGATTACGGGTTCCGCTGCGCGCTGAGTTTATGACCAGTAATGTTTATTGCGAGCCGTCGCCTTTAGCCCGTCAGACAAAGGCACAAACAGGGCGATTAAACAAATCGCCCCACACCGCTTCCGCATTGGCATGATCGTTTCTGGGTCGCGAACGTTTTGGACTGGGAGGCGCCGCGCAGATTCGACTTTGTCCACATACAACATCTTGAGTATGTTCCACTGACTCGCAGGCGCGAGTTGGTGGCGCATCTGCTCACGCGGATCTGTGAGCCTGGAGGCCGCCTAATCATCGGGCCCTTCAACGAGATTAAGTCTGAACACACGACCGAAGGAATCGTTACGGAATGGGGCTACAGGATCGCCGGCCACGCAGAACGACAGCACAGGCATCCGGATATCGACTACCGCGCGTTTTGGATCGACGCTGCTTAGTCAAATGAACCGAAACACATTTGGGAGAAAAGTATGGGAGAGAATGTACCGATCCGGGCTCTGTCAGGCGGCCTGGTAGCAATGATCTTGATTTTTGCCATTGCCGCTTCCACACAGACCCCGAAGAGGAATGTTATGAAACAAATGGATCGGGCAACCATCGAGGGCATCGAACTGGAGTACGAGATACGAGGAACCGGGGAGCCGGTCGCGCTTGTTCATGCGGGCGTCTTCGCCGGTTGGTTTAAGCCCCTTTTGGAGGAACCGGCTCTCACTAGCCGTTACCGCGTGTTGAGCTACCATCGCATCGGCTATGCGGGCAGCAGTCGTGTGGCTGGTCCGGTCAGCATTGCGCAGCAGGCTGCGCATTTGCGCTCGCTGATGCGGCGCCTTGGGATCGAGCGGGCGCACATCGTCGGCCACTCTTCAGGCGGGAACATCGCTCTTCAACTCGCCCTGGACGCCCCGGAGGTTGTAGGCTCGCTCGCCTTACTGGAACCGGCGCTCGTGGCGTCGCCGAGCGGGCCACAGAAGGACGGCGCCGCGATTGGTTCTACTTTTCAGATTGGTCCGGTCCTCCAGCTTTACAGCGCGGGCGACAAGGCTGGGGCCGTTGACGCCTGGATGCGCGGAGTTGGCGGGCAAAGCTACCGCGCCGCGCTGGATCGGGCGCTCCCGGGGGCTTTCGACCAGGCCGTGGCCGACGCTGACACCTTTTTCGGCCAGGAACTTCCCGCGGTGCGACAGTGGTCGTTTACGCGGGAGGATGCGATCCGCATCAAACAACCAGTCCTCGCCGTCCTGGGCGCTAAGAGTACGGAAATCTCACCGGTCTTCGGCAAGCGGCAAGAACTTCTGCTCGCCTGGCTGCCGAAAGTCGAGGCTTTCATTCTCCCGGACGCGACGCACCTGTTGCACGTGCAGAATCCACGCGCGATGGCGGCGGGCCTGGCGGCTTTCTTCGCTCGTCATCCGCTCTCTACTTCCCGCTGAACAAGCGCTTGCCCGCGCAAATCGAGGTATCTTATTCATATCTACTCACTGACGATTTTGCAAAAGCTCCGCCACGCCGGTGATTGTCCGGTTCGGCGCTTTGCCTTAGAATCGAACTCCGTCTCGTAGCGACAAGCAAGGAGAACGTCAGTGAAAGAAGGTTGGGAGGCCGTCATCGGCCTTGAAGTCCACGCGCAACTCAAAACCGATTCAAAGATTTTCTGCGGCTGTTCGACGGAATTCGGGCGGGAGCCGAACAGCAATACCTGTCCGGTCTGCCTGGGACTGCCCGGCGCGCTGCCCACGCTCAACCGCGAGGCCGTGAAGTTGGCCGGCAAGGCGGCCCTCGCGCTCAATCTCAAGATTAACAGCGAATCGATCTTCTCGCGGAAAAATTATTTTTATCCCGATCTGCCGAAGGGCTATCAAATCTCGCAATACGACCGCCCCTTTTCGGAGCGCGGCGCGGTCGAAATTCTGACCGGCGAACGCGACGAGGGCGGGCGGGCCAATGAATGGCGTCTAAGGCGATTCGAGATCACTCGCGCGCACATCGAAGAAGACGCCGGCAAGTCGGTTCACGATGTCGGCGATCCCAGCAAGTCTTATGTCAACCTGAACCGCGCGGGCACGCCGCTGCTCGAAATCGTCAGCGAGCCGGATTTCCGTTCGAGCTGGGAGGCTTACGATTACGTCAACTTCCTGCGCCGCACGCTGCAATACATCGACGTGTGCGACGGCAACATGGAAGAAGGCAATTTGCGCTGCGACGCGAACGTATCGGTCCGCCACGCGGGCGAGACGAAGCTGGGCGTCAAGGCAGAGATCAAAAACGTCAACTCTCTGAGGTTCCTGCAAAAGGCCATCGAATACGAGATCGACCGCCAGATTACGATCCTGGAGACCGGCGGGAAGATCGTCCAGGAGACCCGATTGTGGAACGAGAAGGAAGGCAAGACCTACTCGATGCGTTCGAAGGAAGACGCGCCCGATTACCGCTACTTCCCCGAACCCGACCTGCCGCCGCTCGAAGTCAGCCAAGAGTGGGTCGAACGGTTGCGCGACGAACTGCCAGAACTGCCCGAAGCGCGCCGCCAGCGCTTCATGCGCGATTACGACCTGAACCCCGACGAATCGTTCACGATGACGAGCGACCGCAAACTGGCCGATTACTTCGAGACCGCGGCCAGGGCCTCGAATAACACGCGCGCAGCCGCGAACTGGATACTCTCCGAGTTGCTGCGCGAGTTGAAGAACGCCGACGTGGACATTACCGGCTGCAAGATCAAGCCCGAAGACCTGGGCGCGATGATCCGTCTGATCGACGACAAGACGATCTCGGGCAAGATCGGGAAAGACGTCTTCGCCGAGATGTTCGCGACCGGCAGGGCGCCGTCGGAGATCGTTAAAGAAAAGGGCCTCACGCAGATCACCGACACTTCAGCGATTGAAAAGATCGTCGACGAAGTGATCGCGGCCAACCCTAAGCAGGTCGAAAATTATCGCGGCGGCAAGACCGCGTTGATGGGCTTCTTCGTCGGCCAGGTTCTCAAGGCCTCCGGCGGTAAAGCCAACCCCCAAGCAGTCAATGAAATATTGAAGAGGAAGTTAGAAGAACAAGCTTAATCCGCCTAAGATGTACTATGCATACTCGCGCGGCCAAAGTAATTGTTATTGTCCTGACACTCCTGATTGGCGCTGCGCTTGTTAGCGAGCTATTCTTTTTTTTCAGACCGTCAAGGGAACCGGGAGTTTTTTTTGTTAAACCCGTCGGGCGTATCAATCGTAATTACTCACGGGCTTGAAGCTTCGAGGAAAGGAAGAACTGGTGGCCCCATCAAGTTCACTAACGTTTGAAAGGTCTG
>Ga0190270_10000441_pt1 | contig 18086 bp, 17 predicted proteins | sample Popmic320T_FD_133748 | JGI IMG/M metagenome (GOLD analysis project Ga0190270, IMG submission 133748) | Populus adjacent soil microbial communities from riparian zone of Weber River, Utah, USA - 320 T | ecosystem: Environmental > Terrestrial > Soil > Riparian zone | place: USA: Utah | collected...
AGCAGGCCGAGCAGCAGGATCCCGCGCCGCAGGACAACGACCCAGCCCCAGGCGGCGATCCGGCGCCGTCGGGCGGTGTCGAGGCCGCGGTCGACTTCGCCAAGGCGCAGTTGGGCGAGCCGTACGTCTATGGTGCGGCCGGGCCGGACTCCTGGGACTGCTCCGGGCTGACGATGGAAGCCTGGGCGGCGGGCGGCGAGTCCTTGTCGCACTGGAGCGTGGCGCAATACAACGAGACCACGCCGATCTCGTTCTCGGATCTGCGCCGCGGCGATCTGCTGTTCTGGGGCGACAGCGACGACCCGGACTCGATCTACCACGTGGCGATGTACCTCGGGAACGGCCAGATGATCCATGCGCCGCAGCCCGGCGAAAACGTCGAGATCGTCTCGCTCTACTACTGGATCCTTCCGAACCTCTACGGCCGGGTCTGACGCCTAGCGCCGTCCTCACCGACGCTTCGGCAGCTAAATCACGCCGTTGTGATTCGCAAGTCGACACGCCGTGTTACTGAAGTTTTTTCTGTGAAAGGTGTTCCTTCTGGGGCAGTTGAGCATTACGGTCACCCATGCAGGCGGTATCCGCTCCATCTCGGGACCGGACCGGAAAACGCGTACGAGCCTTCGAGGAAGGGGCTTGTACCCCGACGGATGGGATGGCCGTGGGCGAACAGCGATCGACGGGGCCAAGCCGTCGCTGGCGCTTGGGCCTGGCGTCCGGGTGCGCCGCCGCGATGTGTCTGGCGACGCTGCCGGGCGCCAGCGCCGACGGCGATGACGAGACGTTCCCGAGTCGGGAGCGGGTCCGCCAGGCACAGGAGCGGGTCGAGTCGACGACCGACCGGGTCGCGGCGATCAAGGCCCAGCTCGCGGCGGCCGACCAGCGACTCGAAGCGCTGAGCATCGCCGCCGGGAAGGCGGCCGAGGCCTACAACGGTGCGCTCTACAAGCTCGAGCAGGCCCGGACCGCTGCGCGTCGGGCCCAGCGGCACGCGGATGCGGCGAACGCGCGCGTCGATCGGATCGAGGACCAGCTGTCGTCGGCCATCGTCACGACGTACGAGAACGGCGGGGCGCTCACCAGCTTCGGCGTCCTGATCCAAGACCCCGACCCGGACGCGTTGATGGAGCGGCTCGACGCGTACCAAGGCGTGACCGGAGCGATGCAGTCGTCGCTCGACGGCTACGAGTCGGCCAAGGTCGTCGCCAAGGTGCTGCAGGATCGGGCCGACTCCGCGCTCGACGCCCAGGCGGACGCCACCGCCGAGGCAGAGGAGGCCAAGCAGGCTGCCGAGGCAGCCGTGGCCGAGGCCCAGGCGGCGCTGTCGTCGATCGCCGCGGAGAAAGAGTCCCTGATCCAGGAGCTGGCCCAGGCGCAGCACATCTCGGTGGAGCTCGCCACGCAGCGGCAGCGAGCGCTGGCCGAGCAGGCTGCGGAGGAGGCGGCCGAGCAAGCGGCCGAGGAGGCCGCGCAGCAGGCCCAGGAAGAGCAGGAAGACCAGGAGCAAGCGGATCAGGACGACCAGGATCCGGCCGACAACGGCGACAACGGGGGCGATGGCGGGAACGGCGACAACGGGGGCGATGGCGGGAACGGCGACAACGGCGGGAACGGCGGGAACGGCGACAACGGCGGGAACGGCGGGAACGTCGACAACGGGGGCAATGGCGGGAACGGCGACAACGGCGACAACGGGGGCAATGGCGACAACGGCGGGAACGACGACCCGCCGCCGCCCGACAACGATCCGCCGCCCGCCGATCCGAACCCGGACCCACCGCATGGCGCCCGCACCGCGATCGCGTACGCCAAGGCGCAGTTGGGCGAGCCATACGTCTACGGCGCGGCCGGACCGGACTCCTGGGACTGCTCAGGACTCACCATGCAGTCGTGGAGCGCGGCCGGCGAATACTTGTCGCATTGGAGCGTCGCGCAGTACTACGAGACGACGCCGATCTCGTTCGGTGATCTACGGCGCGGCGACCTGCTGTTCTGGGGCGAGAGCGACGACCCGGACTCGATCTATCACGTCGCGATGTATCTCGGCCACGGCATGATGATCCAGGCTCCGCGGCCCGGCCGCAGCGTCGAGATTGTCTCGCTCTACTACTGGATCCTGCCGAACTTCTACACCCGCGTCTGACGTCGTGACTGGGGAAGGCTGCGCCAATGGTGTTTTGGCGCAGGGGTCCCCAGTGCCAATAGGTTTGGTGCAGGGGACCCCCGCGCCAGGTCCCGGACGGTCAGTCGTGCTTGGCGAAGCGACGCCGACTGGCCTCGATCTCGGCCTCGGCGTCGGCCCGCCCGACCCAGGTGGCGCCCTCGACCGACTTGCCGGGCTCGAGGTCCTTGTAGACCTCGAAGAAGTGCTGGATCTCGAGCCGGTCGAACTCCGGCATGTGATGGATGTCGCGAAGGTGCTCTTGCCGCGGATCGGTCGCCGGCACGCACAGCACCTTGTCGTCGCCGCCGGCCTCGTCCTTCATCCGAAACATGCCGATCGCGCGGCAGGTGATGAGACAGCCCGGAAACGTCGGCTCCGCAAGCAGGACCAGTGCGTCGAGCGGGTCGCCGTCTTGGCCCAGCGTGTTTTCGACGAAGCCGTAGTCGGCCGGATATTGCGTCGCCGTGAAGAGAGTACGGTCCAGCCGGATTCGCCCGGTCTCGTGATCGAGCTCGTACTTGTTGCGGTTGCCCTTCGGTATCTCCACGGTCACTTCGAACTGCACGCTGGTCGCCTCCGTCACGGCCTCGTCGATCCTCCAGCCCGGTGTCGCGCGACACTAGTGTCTCCCATCGGAAGACGACGGAAGGCAGCGCGACGACCATGAGCCGACGGAAGGTCAGCCTCGTGGTCGCGGGTGCCCTCGTGGCCGTCGTCGCGGCGTCCGGGATCGCCTGGTGGGGCGGGTTGTTCGACGAGCTGCTCGGCGACGATGACCCGCAGACGGCGCTCGATGTTCCGCCGCCGGAGGGGCTCGAGCTGCCGGACGCCCTCGATCCGCGTCCGGTGCTGCCGGCGGCGAAGGGGCCGGCCGTCTCGACCGCTCTGCTGCGCGATCGGGTCGAGCCGCTGCTCGGCGACACCGATCTCGGACGGCACGTCGGCTTCGCCGCATACGACCTGACCCACGACCGGACGCTGTGGACGTACGGCGGCCACAACTCGTTCATCCCGGCCTCGACGCTCAAGTTGTTCACGACGACGGCTGCACTCGAGGTGATGGGCGGCGACCACGTCTTCACGACGTCGAGCGTCCTCGCGGCCGAGCACCAGGGTGGCGGGGCGCCCGAAGTCGTTCTGGTCGGCGGCGGCGACCCATTGCTCGCGAGCCGGCTGCCGCGCGGCGATGTGCCCGATCCAGCGCCCGCGACGCTGGCCGACCTGGCCGCCGAGACGGCACGGCTGCTGGCGTTTCGGGGCATCTCGCGGGTTTCTGTCGGATACGACGTGAGCCGGTACGACGGACCCGCCGACAGCCCCGATTGGGAGTCGTCGTACGTGCCGGACGAGGTGCCGCCGATCAGCCCCCTGTGGGCCGACGAGGGCGCCGATCCGGATGACCCGTACGACTTTTCCCTCGACCCGGCCGGCCTGGCCGCCGAGACCTTCGCGACCGAGCTGGAGAAGCGAGGCGTCAAGGTCGTCGGCGCCATGTCCGAGGCGTCGGGCGACGGCGGCCAGTCACTCGCGGCCGTCGACAGTGCCCCGCTGAGCGACATCGTCGGTCACATCCTTGACCTCAGCGACAACGCCGGCGCCGAGATCTTGCTGCGTGAGGTTGCCATCGCCACCGGTCATCCGGCGTCGTTCGCCGGCGGTGCCGAGGCGGTACGACAGGTCCTCGCCGGCCTCGGCGTGCCGATGCAGGGCGTCAAGACGTACGACGGAAGCGGGCTGTCTCGCTCCAACCGGGTGACCCTCGACGCGATGCTGACGGTGCTGCGACTGGCGAGCGACGACGAGCATCCCGAGCTGCGCGACGCGGTCTCGCAGCTGTCGGTGGCAGGGTTCACCGGCACGCTCGCCTTCCGGTTCGTCGACGGCGACGCCGCGGCTGGGCTCGGCTGGGTGCGGGCCAAGACCGGAACGCTGTCCAACGTGCACGGCCTGGCCGGGACGACCGTCGATCGGGACGGCGTCGCGATCGCGTTCGTCGCGCTGGTCGACCAGGTGCCGCTGCAAGACACCCTCGACGCGCGATCGATCCTCGACGACATCGCTGCCGCGGTGTCCCGCTGCGGCTGCGCCGCCTGACCAACCCCCAAGGTGGGTTGCGTACGGTGGTCGTCATGAGCGAGCCGGCGATGATCGATTGGGATTTCGCCGTGCAGACCGCGCGTCGACTGATCCGCCCCGGGCCGTACCTGTCGGGCGACGAGATGCATGCGGTCGTCGACAGCCTCCGCACCAGCTCGGCGACCGCCGAGGAGCACGTACGCGAACTCACGCTGCTCGATGCGTCGACGGGCAGCTCGCCGGTCCTGGTCGTCGACCGAGCCGGCTGGGTCGCCGCCAACGCCGACGGCTTCTCCCGCGTCGTCCAGCCTCTCGTCGAGAAGGTCGAGGCGCAGCGCAACTCGATCGCCGGCATGGTGGGCGCGTTCGGATCGCGGGTCACCGGCGCCGAGGCGGGGGCGCTGCTCGCGTTCTTGTCGCACAAGGTGCTCGGCCAGTTCGACCCCTTCGGTGGCGACGCCGCCCGTCGTGGCGACAGCCCCGGCCGCCTGCTCCTCGTCGCCCCCAACATCGTCGCCGCCGAGCAGGAGATGGAGGTCGACGCCGACGACTTCCGACTGTGGGTGTGCCTCCACGAGGAGGCGCATCGGGTCCAGTTCACCGCCGTGCCGTGGCTGCGCGACCATCTGCTGGCGGAGATCGGAGCATTCGTCGCGGCGACCGACGTCGATCCGGAGCGGCTGCGCGGCATGATGACCGAGAGCGTCCAGCGGCTCACCGAGCTGGTCCGAGGCGACTCCGGCACTTCGGTGCTCGACCTGTTCACCAGCGCCGAGCAGCGCACCATCATCGATCGGGTCACAGCGGTGATGTCGTTGTTGGAAGGACATGCCGACGTCGTGATGGACGGCGTCGGTACGTCGGTCGTGCCCTCGGTCGGGAAGATCCGCTCCCGGTTCGACCGGCGCCGCAAGGGCCGTGGGCCGTCGGACCGACTGCTGCGGCGGCTGCTCGGCCTGGAGGCGAAGATGCGCCAGTACGCCGACGGCGCCGCGTTCGTCAACGGCGTCGTCGACCGCGTCGGCATGACCGGCTTCAACGCCGTGTGGACCGGCCCGGAGCAGCTGCCGACGGCCGCAGAGATCGGCGACCCGGCGGCCTGGGTCACGCGCGTCCACGGGTGATGTCATGCGTACGGAGGACGCCCGCCGGCCCCGCCTGACTCCGGTCGTGGCCGATGCCCGCCGAGCCGTACGCGAGGCCCTCGCCGACCTCTCACCGGATTCGCTGGCCCTTGTCGCGCTGTCCGGCGGCGCCGACTCGCTCGCACTCCTCGCGGCCGCAGTCTTCGAGGCGCCCCGGGCGTCGCTGCGATGCGGCGCGATCGTCGTCGACCATGGCCTGCAGGCCGACTCGGAGTCGGTCGCGGCGACGGCGGCTCGACAGGCCCGCGGTCTCGGCGCCGATCCAGTCGAGGTCCGGCGGGTCGATGTCGACGGCCCGGGCGGGCCCGAGGCGGCGGCGCGGGAGGCCCGACGTACATCGCTGCGCACGGCGGCCGACTCCCACGGGGCGGCCGCCGTACTCCTGGGGCACACCCGTGACGACCAGGCCGAGACGGTGCTGCTCGGACTCGCGAGGGGGTCGGGATCCCGATCGCTGTCGGGCATGGCGGCCCGAGACGGCTTGTGGCGGCGGCCGCTGCTCGGCATGCGCCGCGAGCAGACCGAGGCGGTGTGCCGCGACGTCGGACTCGAGTGGTGGTCCGACCCGCACAATGCCGATGCGGCGCTGACCCGGGTGCGGGTGCGGACGCGGGTGCTCCCGACGCTCGAGACCGAACTCGGGCCGGGGATCGTCGATGCCTTGGCCCGAACCGCCGATCTCGCTCGGGCCGACGCCGATCTGCTCGATGCTCAGGCGGCCGATCTCCACGCGGCGGTGGCCGATGCCGACGGCGGGCTCGACGCCGGTGTACTCGCGTCGGCGCCGGATGCCCTGCGAAGCCGCGTACTCCGCAAGGCGGCGATCGGCGCCGGATCCCCTGGCACGGACCTGACTGCCGGGCACGTCGACGCCCTCGATCGCTTGGTCACCGACTGGCATGGGCAGCGCGGCGTCGACCTGCCCGGCGGTGTCGTGGCCCGAAGGATCGAGGGACGGGTCCGACTGGCACGGTCGGGTGTGGCAGGCTGATCCGGTGGACGCTTCGTACCTCGCCGAGGATCTTCAGAAGGTGCTGCTGACCGAGGACCAGCTCGATGCGCGGATCGGCGAGATCGCCGACGACATCGCCCGCGACTACGAGGGCACCGACCTCCTCTTGGTCGGCATCCTCCGAGGCGCCGTCATGGTGATGGCCGACCTGGCTCGAGCCCTCAACCGGCACGTCGAGATGGACTGGATGGCGATCTCGTCCTATGGGTCGGGCACCACGTCGTCGGGCGTGGTCCGCATCCTCAAGGACCTCGACACCGACTTGCTCGACCGCCATGTGCTGATCGTCGAGGACATCGTCGACACCGGGCTCACCTTGTCGTGGCTGCTGGCCAACCTCGAGTCGCGAGGCGCGGCCTCGGTCGAGGCGTGCGCGCTGTTGCGGAAGCCGGATACGCTCAAACGCAGCGTCCGGGTGAAATATGTCGGATTCGATATCCCGAACGAGTTCGTGGTCGGCTACGGACTCGACTACGCTGAGAAATACCGCAATCTCCGCGATATCGCGACTCTGGCGCCACACGTCTACGCTTGAAGGGCGGGAGCCAGTCCGATCGGGCTCGCGGGGAGGGCGGTCTCACCGAGGTGCGCGACCATGGGGAACACAGCCAGGCGTGTCATTCGTTGAGTACGTGTAGCGTCTGACGACGCAAGAGGCAGGGGCCAGTCGCTGACGGGCACGCCCCCGGAATGGGCAGGAGGAACGGGGTCCCACCCCGAGCATGGACGTGAGAAGAATCTTAAGAGGGCCCTGGCTCTGGATCGTGCTGGGTGTCTTTGCCGTGCTCGGGATCCTCCAATACGTCTCCTCGAGCTCCGGCTACGAGGAGATCGACACCTCCGAGATGGTGCAACATCTCGACGACGGGTCGATCGACGAGGTGACGTTCGTCGAAGGCGATCAAGAGATCCGGGCCACGCTCGACGACGGATCGCAGGTCCGCTCCAAGTGGCTCGGCGACTATGGCGTTCAACTCATCGGCACCGCCGAAACCCAGGAGAAGGCCGGTGAGATCAAGTCCTTCAACGTCGAGGTGCCCAAGCCCAGCGTCCTCGGCAGCCTGCTGATCAACCTGCTGCCTTTCGTGCTGATCTTCTTGCTCATCCTCTTCTTGATCAACCACGTCCAAGGCGGCGGCGGGCGCGTGATGCAGTTCGCCAAGTCGAAGGCGAAGCTGATCTCCAAGGACATGCCGAAGACGACGTTCAACGACGTCGCCGGCGTCGACGAGGCAGTCGAGGAACTCCAAGAGATCAAGGAGTTTCTCGCCGAGCCGGCGAAGTTTCACGCGGTCGGCGCCAAGATCCCCAAGGGCGTCCTGCTCTACGGTCAGCCCGGCACCGGCAAGACACTGCTGGCACGCGCGGTCGCCGGTGAGGCCGCGGTGCCGTTCTACTCGATCTCGGGCTCTGACTTCGTCGAGATGTTCGTCGGCGTCGGCGCCAGCCGAGTGCGTGACCTGTTCGAGCAGGCTAAGGAAAACGCGCCCGCGATCGTCTTCATCGACGAGATCGACGCGGTCGGTCGACACCGTGGCGCCGGCATGGGTGGCGGCCACGACGAGCGCGAGCAGACCCTCAACCAGCTGCTCGTCGAGATGGACGGCTTCGACGTCCGCGGCGGCGTCATCCTGATCGCGGCGACCAACCGGCCCGACGTGCTCGACCCGGCCCTGCTTCGCCCCGGCCGCTTCGACCGGCAGATCACGGTTGACACCCCCGACCTGATGGGCCGCACCAAGATCCTGCAGGTGCACTCGCGGGGCAAGCCGATGACCGGCGACATCGACCTCAATGCCGTTGCCCGCCGGACTCCCGGGTTCACCGGCGCCGACCTCGCCAACGTGCTCAACGAGGCGGCGCTGCTGACTGCCCGCGCGTCCAGCAAGATGATCGACAACAGGGCGCTCGACGAGGCGATCGACCGCGTCATCGCTGGGCCGCAGAAGCGCACCCGACTGATGAGCGAGCAGGAGAAGAAGATCACCGCCTATCACGAGGGCGGCCATGCTCTCGTCGCCGCCGCGCAGCCGGGCAGCGACCCGGTGCACAAGATCACGATCCTGCCGCGTGGTCGAGCGCTGGGTTACACCATGGTGCTGCCCGACGAGGACAAGTACTCCACGACTCGCAGCGAGATGCTCGACAAGCTGGCGTACATGATGGGCGGCCGCGCGGCCGAGGAGCTCGTGTTCCACGACCCAACGACGGGTGCCGCCGACGACATCGAGAAGGCCACCAAGCTGGCCCGATCGATGGTGACGCAGTTCGGCATGACCGAGCGGCTCGGTGCCATCAAGTTCGGCGAGGACAACTCCGAGCCGTTCCTGGGCCGCGACTTCGGGCACACCCGCAACTACTCCGAGGACATCGCGGCCGCCGTCGACGAAGAGGTCAAGACGCTGATCAGCACGGCGCATCAGGAGGCATTCGACATCCTCGAGGAAAACCGTGATGTCCTCGACGCCTTGGTGCTCGGCCTGCTCGAGAAGGAGACCCTCGACAAGGCGCAGGTCGCCGAGATCTTCGAGCCGCTTCGGCGTCGGCCGGCGCGGCCGGCGTGGACCGGATCGCCGACTCGGGCACCGAGCGACCTGCCTCCGGTGACGTCGCCCAAGGAGCGGGCGCGGCAAAACGGCGAGCCGCAAGAGGAGGGCGAGCCGATCGTGCTCGCGCCGGGCACCAACGGTGACGTCCACGGCGGGTCCGTTCCGCCCGCGCCGGGCAAGCCGCCTGGGCCACCGCCGCAGGGGCTGTGACATGGCCAGCGCCGAGGTCGAGCACGACGACTGGGCGTTGCTGGACCCCAACCGCGAATATCCGCCGTTTGACGTCGAACGGGCCGAGGCCGCCGTACGCGAGTTGCTGATCGCAGTCGGCGAAGACATCGAACGTGAGGGCCTCAAGGACACGCCGCATCGGGTGGCCCGGGCCTATCAAGAGCTGTTGGCGGGCATGCGCACCCGGCCGCACGACGTGCTCACGCGCGTCTTCAATCTCGAGCACGACGAGATGGTGTTGGTCAAGGACATCGAGCTGTGGTCGATGTGCGAGCACCATCTCGTGCCGTTCACCGGTGTCGTGCACGTCGCCTACATCCCCAATACACAAGGACAGATCACCGGTCTGTCCAAGATCGCTCGGCTGGTCGACGTGTTCGCCCGGCGACTGCAGGTACAGGAGCGGCTCACCACCGAGATCGCCGAGGCGCTGGTCGAGCAGCTCGACCCGCGTGGCGTCATCGTCGTGGTCGAGGCCGAACACCTGTGCATGACGATGCGCGGCGTACGCAAGCCGGGCTCGAAGACGGTGACCAGCGCCGTACGCGGCTCGCTGCACAAGTCGGCCACCCGCGCCGAGGCGATGAGCCTCATCCTCCACTAACGCCGATCCGTGAGTTTCGACCCAACGATCCGTGAGTTTCGACCCAACGATCCGTGAGAAACGGCAGCCAGAACTCACGGATCGTCCGGTCGAAACTCACGGATCGTCGGGCCCGAACTCACGGATCGTCGGGGCGGCCCTAGGGTACGGGCATGGTGGATACGGCCGACCTGATGAAGCCCGGCCGGTGCCTCGTGATGGGCGTCCTCAACGTGACGCCCGACTCGTTCTCCGACGGTGGCGAGTGGCTGGCGGCCGGCGCGGCGATCGAGCATGGTCGCCAGATGGCAGCCGACGGCGCCGACCTGGTCGACGTCGGTGGCGAGTCGACGCGTCCGGGTGCGCAACGGGCGTCCGTCGACGAGGAGCTGAGCCGGATCATCCCGGTGGTGCGGCAGCTCACGGCCGACGGGATCGTCGTCTCGATCGACACGATGCGCGCCGAGGTCGCCGAGCAGGCCGTCGACGCAGGCGCCCGCGTGATCAACGACGTGTCCGGCGGCCGTGCTGACCCGGGGATGTTCGCCGTCGTGGCCAACGCGAACGTGCCGTACGTCCTGATGCATTGGCGCCGCCATTCGGACGCGATGGACGACGAAGCGCACTACGACGACGTCGTCGCCGAGGTGATCGCCGAGCTCCGGCCACAGGTCGAAGCGGCGCTTGCCGCGGGCATCTCGCCGGAGCAGTTGGTGATCGATCCGGGTCTCGGTTTCTCCAAGCAGCCCGAGCACAACTGGGCCTTGCTACGCCGACTCGACGAGTTGCTCGCCCTGGGTCATCCGGTGCTGATCGGCGCCAGCCGCAAGCGCTTCATCGGGTCGCTGCTCGCCGTCGATCCCGACCAGCCACGCCCGGCCGCCGAACGAGACGACGCGACCACCGCGATCACCGCCCTGGTCGCCGCCGCCGGCGCCTGGTGTGTGCGGGTGCACGAAGTACGGCCCAATGCCGATGCGGTACGCGTCGTGCAACGCTGGTCCGATGGCTAGCCGCGACGCGTCCGGTCTAGACGCCCTCGATCGGATCACGATCACCGGGATCGAGGCGTACGGATACCACGGCGCACTCCCCGAGGAGCGACGAGACGGCCAGCGCTTCGTCCTCGACATCGACCTTTGTCTCGACACGAGGGCCGCGGCCCGATCGGATGATTTATCGCGTACTGTCGACTATGGGAGCCTGACCCAGAAGGTGCACGATGCCGTGGCGTCGGATCCTGTGGACCTGATCGAGACCCTAGCGGAGCGGGTCGCCGGTGTGGTCCTCGACGTGGATCCGGTGCGGTGGGTCCGCGTCACGGTCCACAAGCCGGAAGCGCCGATCCCGGTGGCGTTCGCTGACGTCGCCGTCACGATAGAGCGGAGTCGTACGTGACTGAGACGCCCAACCCGTACATTCCCGACACCGACACGATGACCGGCGAGATGCACCCGATCCGGCAGGCGGTCCTGTCGTTGGGCTCCAACCTGGGTGAGCGGTTCACCACGATCGAGGGCGGCGTCAACGCGTTGGCAGACACGCCGGACGTCACAGTCGTGTCGGTGTCGCCGGTCTACGAGACGTTGCCCGACGATGCGCCGGAGGGGTCGCCGAAATTCCTCAACGTGATGTTGCTGGTCGACACGACGCTGTCGGTGCACACGCTGCTCGACCGGTGTCTCGCGGTGGAGTCGGCGTTCGGTCGGGAGCGGACCGGCGTCCGGCACGAGCCGCGGACCCTCGACGTCGACCTGATCGTGGTGGGCGACCGAGTGGTCGACGACGACGACCTCACCCTTCCCCACCCGGCGGCGCATCGGCGCGCCTACATCTTGCGGCCGTGGCTTGACGTCGATCCCGAGGCGTACATTCCCGGGCATGGCCTTGTCGTCGAACTGCTCGACAAACTGGATGAGTCCGGCATCCAGCGCCGCGACGACTCGCCGATCTACCTGTAGACCTTTCGTTGGGCGTCGAGAAACCACAGGCTTGAATGAGCTCTGACAACGAGGGGCGGCTGCGTACGACATCGGCCGCGACGCTGGCGGTCGCGGCTCTGGTCGGCCTCGCGATCGGCGGCGTGATCCGGCCTCTGATCGAACGCGGTGGTGGCATCGCGCCGACCGTGCCCTGGGCTGCGCCGCTGACTCTCGGCTTCCTCGCGGCGGTGTTGCTCGGGCTCGCCTGGACGACGTACCGGACGATCCATCAACAGCACCGACGGATCGAACCGCAGCGGGCGGTCAATCTCCTCGTGTTCGGCAAGGCGAGCGCGCTGGTGGGAGCGGCCGTTGCCGGCGGCTATCTCGGGTACGGCCTGAGCTTCGTGCAGTCGGCCGACGACGCGGCGTTGCCGAGGGAGCGGCTGGTGCATTCGATCGTCGCCGCGGTGGTTTCGGCCGTGGTGATGGTCGGCGGCCTGTTGCTCGAACGGGCCTGCCGGGTTCCGGGCGAAGGCGACGACGGACAATCGGGTGAGTCGGGTCGCGAAGGCGGCGTGGCACCGGACAATAATCACGGCTGAGCCCCTACTCTTATGCACCATGCCATCGAACCGACGCCGCCAGCGCAGTGTCCGCATTACGGCTGCTGTGCTGTTGCTTGTGGTCGCCGGTCTCGTCGTTATCGCCGCCCTCCTGATCGCGGAGGTGGTCGTGCTGGCGGGCGCGGCCGTCGCGGCATTCGTTGCCGGCGTCTGCGCGGTACGCCTGGTGCTTGGCGAATTGGTGCGAAGCCGTCGAACGGCGGCCGAGGACCGGGCCGGTCAGGCCCGCGCCTACCAGCAAATGGACGCTCGCAGGGTCGACGAGCACACGGCCTTCGCCACCTTGATGACCACCAGTCTCGACGACGCCAAGTCCGAGGCCGGCGAGCTGCGCGGCACTCTGCGCCTCGCTGAGCGTCGAGCCGAACTGGCCGAGCAACGTGCCCGTCATGAAGCGCGCCGACGCGGCGAGCTCCAGACGCAGCTCGACGACCTGGCGACCGAGCCTGAGACCGCGTCGGACAATGACGCCGAGTCCGCCTCGTCGGGGGACGCCGACGACGGTGCGCCGGCCGTACCGTATTGGGACCCCGAGGTGCCGACCGTCGTCGACCTCCTGTCGTGGGAGGACCGCGACCTCGAGATCCCCGACGAGTCCGACGGTCGGGCCGAGGCCGACCTGGCATAGGCCCCGCCGACTCAAACTGCCGCGGCCGCCAGCGTCAGACCCGGACCGGACCGGGCTGGTCGAGCTCGATCTCGCCGCTGTCGACACCTTCGTCGTCGGCCCGGACCGATCGGCGCAGTGCGGCGTGCAGAGAGTCGGGTGTGAGGACGCCGCGCAGCCGCTCGCCATCGAGCACGGCGACCCAACCGGCGTCGTGTCGCAACATCGTCGCGAGCGCGTCCTTCAGCGCGTCGTCGTGGGCGACGAAGGCCTCCATCCGCCGGGCCCGGTCGCCGACCATGCCGGTGCCCTGCGCCAGTTCGAGCGAGACCCAGCCGCGCAGTCGGTCGTCGGCGTCGAGCACGACCGCCCAGCGGGCGCCGTCGGCGTCCAGCGTCTTCCGCGCTTCGGCCAGCGTGTCGTCGCTGCGGACCATCGGCGCGCGGACGAGGTCGGCGTCCTCGATCGGAGTCACGGCGAGTCGCCGGAGACCCCGATCGGCACCGACGAACTCCGCGACGAAGTCGTCGGCCGGTGCGCCGAGCACAGCCGCCGGTGTGTCGTACTGGGCGAGCCGTCCGCCCTGCTCGAACACCGCGACCTTGTCGCCCATGCGGACGGCTTCCTCGATGTCGTGGGTCACGAACATGACCGTCTTGCCGAGCTTTTCCTGGAGGTCGCGGAACTCGTCTTGCAGCCGCCCGCGAACAACCGGGTCGACGGCGCCGAACGGCTCGTCCATCAGGAGAACCGGCGGGTCGGCCGCGAGCGCACGGGCGACGCCGACGCGCTGCCGCTGGCCGCCGGACAGCTGGCTCGGGTAGCGGCGGCCGAAGACGTCGGGGTCGAGGCCGACGAGGTTGAGCAGCTCGTCGGCGCGCTCACGAGTCTTTTTGCGGTCCCAGCCGAGCAGGTCCGGCACTGTGCCGACGTTGGTCCGGATCGTCTGGTGCGGGAACAGTCCGACCTGCTGGATGACGTACCCGATCCGGCGACGCAACTTCACCGGGTCGACCTTTGTGACGTCATCACCGTCGAGCATGATGCGTCCGGTCGTGGGCTCGATGAGGCGGTTGACCATCTTGAGGGTGGTCGATTTGCCACACCCGGACGGACCGACCAGCACGGCCAGCGCCCCACCGGGCACGTCGAGGTCGAGCTCGTGGACGGCGACCGTGCCGTTGGGGTAGGTCTTGCCCACGCCGTCCAGCCGAATCATCGAATCTTCGGTACGGTCCATAGCGTGACTTTACTGGCCGAGGCCGATATTGCCACCGATGCGGCTGCCTACGAGCCGACCTGCTACGCCCGGACCACCAACGAGTGGTTCTGCGGCGCTTACTGGGATGATCGTCAGGCCGAGCTCATCGACGCCACGACCCAGCACATCCAGATCACGGTGTCGGCGGTTCTTCTGGGACTCGTCATCGCCTTGCCGATGGCCGTCGCGGCACGGCGATTTCCGCGGCTCAAGGTGAGCATCCTCGGCCTGAGCACGGCGCTCTATACGATCCCGTCGATCGCGCTGTTTCCGATTCTCGTCTTGTTCACCGGCATCACTATGACCACGGTGATCATCGGCCTGGCGCTCTATTCGCTGACGATCCTCGTACGCAACGCCCTGACCGGTCTCGAAGGCGTGCCCGACGACGTGCGTGAGTCTGCGACGGGTTTGGGCTACGGCGCGACCCGGATGTTGTTCAAGATCGAGCTGCCGCTGGCGCTGCCGGTCATCATGGCGGGCCTGCGGGTGGCGACCGTATCGACGGTGGCACTGGTGACGGTGGGCGCGCTCGTCTCGTACGGCGGGCTCGGCGAGCTGCTGAAGGACGGCGTGGAGACCAGCTTCAAGGCCGAGATCATGGCGGCGAGCCTGCTGTGCGTGTTGCTGGCGTTGGTGTTCGACGTGATTCTGCTGGGCATCCAATGGCTGCTGACGCCCTGGTCGCGGTCGAGGGCGGTGTGAACCGTGTTGGGTGACGCCTTCAACTACTTGACGACCGCGTCCAACTGGACCGGTGAGGGCGGCATGTTGCAGCTGCTTGTCGAGCAACTGCTCCTCACCGTGACGGCGTTGGTGATCGCGGTCGCCATCGGCCTTCCGATCGCGCTGTGGCTGGGTCACATCGGCAAGGGCGGTTTCCTGGCGATCAACATCTCCAACGTCGGTCGGGCGGTTCCGACTTACGCGGTGCTGGTCTTGTTGTCGGTCGGGCCGATCGGCACCGACGATCTCGGGCCGTACGGTCGAGCCGGACTCGCCACGTTGATCGCGCTCGTCCTGTTCGCCCTGCCACCGATCATCACCAACGCCTACGTGGGAGTTCGCGAGGTCGACCGCGACATGGTCGAGGCGTCCAACGGCATGGGCATGCGCGGTGGGCAGTTGTTCCGTCGCGTTGAGCTACCGCTGGCGATGCCGGTCATCATGACGGGAGTACGGCTGGCGCTGGTCCAGGTGTGGGCCACCGCGACGATCGCAGCGCTGGTCGCCGGTCCTGGACTCGGCAATGTCATCGTTGCGGGCTTTTTCAACGCCAATTACGGCAAGGGGCTGGCTGGTGCGTTTGTCGTCGCGGTCGTGGCGTTCGTCCTGGAGATCGCGGCGACCGGCGCCGAATGGCTGGTGAAACCGGCACATCTGCGGGCGCGGGAGATGCGTCGTGCGGCGAGCCTTGGAGAAGACGGCGACGATCCGTCAGGCTCCGACGATGCGTCGGACCTAGGCAGTACGGTGTCGGTATAGCAGTGGGGTGCTGCCGGTGCCCCACCGGACACGCGGAGGACAAACCTCCGGGACACAGAAGGTGGAGGGCATCGAAATGAAGATGCGTCGCACGCTTGCCGCGGGATTCGCGGTGTTGGGCCTCCTGACGGCGGCCGCGTGTGGAAACGACAGCGGATCCGACGACGAAGGCGGATCAGACGATGGCGGGAGCAGCTCCGGGGGCGGCAGCCTGACCATCTCGGGCCAGGACTTCACCGAGGTCCAGATCATGGCCGCGATGTACGAGCAACTACTGAGCGACGCCGGTTATGATGTGACCGTCAAGCTGGTCGGCACTCGCGACGTCTACATGCCAGAGCTAGAAAACGGCGGAGTCGATGTGGTCCCGGAGTACATCTCCGGCATCGCCGATTTCCTCAACGTCACGCAAAACGGCGCGAACGCCGATCCGATCACGACCAACGACCCGGATGCGTCGCTCGACGCGCTGCAGCCGTTGGCCGAAGAAGCCGGCATCACGATGCTCGAGCCGGCGGAGGCGACCGACCAAAACGCGTTCGCCGTCACGCAGGACTATGCGGAGGAGAACGACCTGACGACCCTGTCGGACCTTGGTGCGCTGGGCGAGCCGATCACGCTGTCCGCGCATCCCGACTGCGAGGGTCGCTCCGACTGCGAGGCCGGGCTGCAAGACGTCTACGGCATCGATATCGAGAAGATCCTGCCGCTCGGCTTCGGGTCACCACAGACCATCGATTCGGTCAACAGCGGCGAGTCGCAGCTTGGATTGGTCGCGACCACTCAGGCCGACCTGGACGAGTCCGGCCTGGTGATCCTCGAAGACGACAAGGGCATCCAGCCAGCGCAAAACCTCATCCCGGCGGTCAACAGCGACTTCCTCGAAGCGCACCCGGACGTCGCCGACGTTCTCAACCCACTCGCGGAGGTCCTGACGACGGAGGACCTGACCGAGCTCAACGGTCGGGTCGCCCTCAACCGCGAGCTGCCGGAGGACGTGGCGGCCGACTACCTGTCGCAGCAGGGCCTGGCCTAGGTCCCACGACGGTCCTGAGTTTCGACCCGACGATCCGCGAGAAGTCGGTCGGCGGGGGAGGTCGAAACTCACGGATCGTGGGGTCGAAACTCAAGGATCGTCGGGCTACTTGTCGATGTCGCCGACGACGAAAAACATCGACCCGAGGATCGCGATCAGGTCGGCGACGACGGCGCCGGGCAGCACGCGCGGCAGCACCGCGATGTTGTTGAACGACGCCGTCCGCAGCTTCATCCGCCACGGCGTCTTCTCCCCGCGCGACACGAGGTAGTAGCCGTTGATGCCGAGCGGGTTCTCGGTCCAGGCGTACGTCGCGCCCTCCGGCGCCTTGAGAATCTTGGGTAGCCGTACATTGACGGGCCCGGCCGGTAGGCCGCCGAGCCGATCGATGCAGGCGTCGGCGAGGTCGAGTGACACCTTGACCTGCTCGAGCAGGACCGAGAACCGGGCGTAGCAGTCGCCCTCGTCGCGGGTCACGACGCGCAGCACGCCGTCGGAGGCGAGCTCGTCGTAGGCGAGGTACGGCTCGTCGCGACGCAGGTCGAAGTCGACGCCGGACGCGCGTGCGATCGGCCCGGACGCGCCGTACTCGCGCACGAGGGCCGGCGACACCGTGCCGACTCCGACCGTCCGAGCCCGGAAGATCTCGTTGCCGAAGATCAGGTTTTCGATCTGCGGCAGCCGCTTGCGTACCGCGGCGACGGCGGCCGATGCCCGACCGAGCCAACCGGCCGGCAGGTCCTCCTTGAGGCCGCCGACTCGGTTGAACATGTAGTGCATCCGGCCCCCGGAGACCTCCTCCATGACCTCCTGGATCGTCTCGCGCTCCCGGAACGCATAGAAGATCGGCGTGATCGCGCCGACCTCGAGCGGGTACGAGCCGAGGAACATCAGATGGTTGAGCACCCGGTTGAGCTCGGCCAGCAGGGTCCGGATCCAGGTGGCGCGGACCGGCACCTCCATGCCAAGCATCCGCTCGACCGCGAGGACCACGCCGAGCTCGCTGCCGAAGGCCGACAGCCAGTCGTGGCGGTTGGCGAGCACGATGATCTGACGGTAGTCGCGGACCTCGAAGAGCTTCTCGACGCCGCGATGCATGTAGCCGATGACCGGATCGCAGTCGACGATGCGTTCGCCGTCGAGGGTGAGCCGCAGGCGGAGTACGCCGTGGGTCGCCGGATGCTGCGGCCCGATATTGAGCACCATGTCTTGAGTCGCGAGCTCGACGCCGCCGCCGCGCTCGTACCCGCCGTGCTCGCTTCCGAAGGCGGCCGCGCCGTCGCCCACGCCGACAGTGACCTGGCGCGGTGCGTTCGCAGACTCAGCCACGGCCCCATCGTGCCACCAGTGACGGATCGGCGGGCCACGAGTGACGGATCGGCGGGCCAC
>Ga0190270_10000442_pt1 | contig 18077 bp, 15 predicted proteins | sample Popmic320T_FD_133748 | JGI IMG/M metagenome (GOLD analysis project Ga0190270, IMG submission 133748) | Populus adjacent soil microbial communities from riparian zone of Weber River, Utah, USA - 320 T | ecosystem: Environmental > Terrestrial > Soil > Riparian zone | place: USA: Utah | collected...
CCATGCTCTTGCAGCAGCCTCAGCGTCACGGCCAGCAGCTCGGCCTCCCGCTCGGTCCAGCAACACTCCGATGCGAAGGCTGCGTCGCCGTTCGAATCCGAAAACACGCGTCCTCCTCGAGGCCACTCATGATCGCGACACCGGTAGCCAGGTAGCCGACGTCAACACCTGCTTGACAGCGGCGGCTCCGCAAACGCGTACCGCTTGCAGAGACCAGTACCGTACCGTACCGTTCTGAAACGCCGCACCTAGGCGCGCTGAGAACTGCGGGTGGGCAGGCGCGCCCCGAACGCGAAAGGTGACCCGGTGAGCAGGTGGTCGGTCGGCAGTTTCGTCAGACGACGCTGGACGGTGATCGTCACGGTGATCGTGGTCGCGATTGTCGCCTTCACCGTCTACCGGCTGCACGGGATCTTCGGATCGGACAACGCGGTGACGCGTCCGAGCGCGGACGCCCTGGAGAACACCGGCTACAACCCGAAGCAGGTGTTGTTCGAGGTGTTCGGCAGCCCGGGGTCGGTGGCCACCATCAACTACCTCGACGAGCACGCCCAACCCCAGCGCGTCGACGATGTCGCGCTGCCGTGGGCGCAGACGTTGACGACCGACGATCCGACGTTGTTCGCAGATCTTCGTGCACAGGGTGACGGCGACACCATCGGCTGCCGCATCACCGTCAACGGCGTCGTCAAAGACGAGAGGTCGACCGACAACGTGAACGGATACATCTCCTGCCTGGACAAGTCGGCATGAGCGAGCACCGCGTCGCAGATCCGATCGACCACCCCGCTGAAGGCTCTCGGACCGCGCGCAACATCCGTCGACTCGCCGTGCCCATCCTGTTGCTGTGGGTGGCTGTCGCCGCGTTGACCAACATCGTCGCTCCGCAACTGGAGGTCGTCGGGGCGGCGCGTTCGGTGTCGCTGAACGCGGCCGACTCGCCGTCGATTCAGGCGATGCGGCACATCGGCGAAAAGTTCGACGAGTTCGATTCCGACAGCGCGGCCATGATCGTGCTCGAAGGTGACCAGCCGCTGGGCGCCGACGCGCACCACTTCTACGACACGCTGGTGCAGCGACTGGCCCAAGACACCACACACGTCCAGCACATTCAGGACTTCTGGGGTGATCCGCTGACCGCGGGCGGTTCGCAGAGCAAGGACGGTAAGGCCGCCCTGGTGCAGGTGTACCTGGCCGGTAACCAGGGCGAGGCGTTGTCCAATCAGTCCGTCGACGCCGTCCGCAACATCGTGGCGAGTATGCCACCGCCACCCGGGGTCAAGGCCTACGTCACCGGCGCCGCGCCGTTGATCACCGACAACTTCGAAGTCGGCAGCGCGGGCACCGAAAAGGTCACCGCCATCACCTTTCTGGTCATCGCCGTGATGCTGCTCATCGTCTACCGCTCGATCGTCACCACGCTCATCATGCTTGTCACGGTCCTCGTCGAGCTTGCCGCCGCGCGGGGTGTCGTTGCCGCGCTCGCCAACTACGGGGTGATCGGCCTGTCGACGTACTCGACGAATCTGCTGACACTGCTCGCGATCGCGGCCGGCACCGATTACGCCATCTTCATGGTCGGCCGCTATCACGAAGCACGACACGCCGGCGAAGATCGAGAAGCCGCTTACCACACCATGTTCCGCGGGACCGTGCACGTCATCGTCGGCTCGGGGTTGACCATCGCCGGCGCGGTGGCATGCCTGTACTTCACGCGGCTGCCCTACTTCCAGAGCCTCGGCGTTCCCGCCGCCATCGGTGTCCTGGTGACGCTGGCGGCGGCGCTGACACTGGGGCCTGCCGTACTGGTGATAGCCGGCCGTTTCGGCCTGCTGGAACCAAAACGCAAGATGCGCACCCGGGGATGGCGGCGCATCGGCACCGTGATTGTCCGGTGGCCCGGACCCATTCTCGTGGTGTCGTGCGCGATAGCGCTGATCGGTCTGTTGGCTCTGCCTGGCTACAAGACCAGTTACGACGCCCGCCAGTACCTGCCGGCATATGCGCCGGCCGTCATCGGATACGCGGCCGCCGAACGGCACTTCTCCCAGGCCCGGCTCAATCCCGAACTACTGATGATCGAAACCGATCACGACATGCGAAATCCGACAGACATGCTGATCCTCGAGCGCGTCGCGAAGGCCGTTCTTCACACCTCCGGTGTCGCCCTCGTGCAGTCCATCACCCGGCCCCTCGGCACGCCGATCAACCACAGCTCCATACCGTTTCAAATCAGTGCCCAGAGTGCCAGCCAGATCATGAACCTCAGCTACCAGCAGTCCAGAGGTGCCGATATTCTGAAGCAGGCCAACGAGATCTCCAACACCATCGACATCCTCAAACAGCAGCTGACGCTGCAGCAGGCCAGCGCCGCGGCGACGCACGAGCAGACCCAAGCCTTCCACGACACCGTCACGATCGTCACCGACCTGCGCGACAAGATCGCCAACTTCGACGATCAGTTCCGGCCTCTGCGCAACTACTTCTACTGGGAACCGCATTGCTTCGACATCCCGATGTGCGCAGCGTTGCGATCGGTCTTCGACTCCATCGACGGAATCTCCCAACTCGCCGACCAATTCGCAGTTATCACCGCGAGTCTCGACAAGCTGGATGCCCTCCAACCGCAGCTTCTGGCATTGCTGCCGCCCCAGATCGCCATCCAGGAGCGCAACCGCGACCTCACGCTGTCCAACTACGCGACCACGTCCGGAACCAACGCGCAGAGCGAGGAGGCGCTCCGCAACGCCACGGCGATGGGGCAGGCGTTCGACGCCGCCAAGAACGACGACTCCTTCTACCTGCCACCGGAAGCGTTCGACAACCCCGATTTCAAGCGTGGCCTGAAGCTCTTTCTCTCGCCGGATGGCAAGGCCGCCCGAATGATCATCACCCACGAGGGCACTCCCGCGACGCCCGAAGGCATCTCGCACATCGACTCGATCAAGAACTCGGCTTTCGACGCCATCAAGGCCACGCCGCTCTCGGACGCAAAGATCTACGTCGCCGGGACCGCATCCACGTACAAGGACATCCAGGACGGCGCCAAATACGACCTGCTGATCGCCGCGCTTTCGGCGCTGGCGCTGATCTTGCTCATCATGATGTTCATCACCCGAAGCCTGGTCGCCGCGATGGTCATCGTGGGCACCGTCGTGCTGTCGTTGGGTGCGTCCTTCGGGCTGTCGGTTCTGGTGTGGCAGTACATCTTCGGGATTCAGTTGTATTGGATCGTGCTGGCACTGGCCGTCATCCTGCTCCTGGCGGTCGGCGCCGACTACAACCTGCTACTGATATCCAGATTCAGGGAGGAAATAGGCGCCGGACTCAAAACCGGCAGCATCCGTGCGATGGCCGGCACCGGCGGGGTCGTCACCGCTGCCGGCTTGGTGTTCGCCGCCACCATGTCCTCGTTCATCGTCAGTGATCTGGTGGTGCTCGGCCAGATCGGCACCACCATCGGCCTCGGTCTGCTGTTCGACACCTTGATCGTCCGATCGTTCATGACACCGTCGATCGCAGTGCTGCTGGGCCGGTGGTTCTGGTGGCCGCAGATTGTGCGCACCCGCCCGGCCAGCCAGATGCTGCGTCCGTACGGACCGCGGCGCGCCGTGCGCGAACTGCTTCAGCCCGAGCCCAACGAGGCCGGGTGAGCTGCGGCCCCTACGGCCATTCACGCGGGTTCGGTGGGCGCGAGGACTTCGATGAATCCGTTGCGTTCACGCACCTCGATCTTCGGCAGCGGCGGCGTTTCGTCGTCCATCTGCTCGGCTAGCCGCCGGTGCAGATCCGTGAGAAATTGCCCGCCCGGTGCAACGCGCCGTTCATGTCGACGATCATCGGTAGCGTGGCCAACCTGTCAGCACGCCAACCAGAATGATTACACCGCAGCCGATCTCGAACACGCCGTCGAGGTAGGCGAGCAGCGTCGACGCGGGTATCCCGGACTTCTCGAAACGGCCGGGCCCCGAGCGTCTCTGGCCGGAGGAACTTCAGGACGCCCTCACCGGCGAAGACCAGACCCGCATAGAGACGGATCAGAACCACAGCACCCGATGCTCGGGTGGCGGTCAACTGGGTGATCGAGACGGCGCGTGGCGACAACACGGACATGGGATGGGCCTTCCTGATAGGTGGTCTCCCCAATAGGTAGGAGGCGGGGTTACAGGCAGCGCCGACGCTGCCGATCGGTCGGCTGATCACACACCCGGATCCGAGGCTCCCTCTCGGCCACATATCACGGCGGGGCCTGACGAAAGACGTTCGGAGGCGAAGGATTCGCCGGGTTTGCGTGCTATTAGGGTGGCAACCATGGGCAATGACGGGCATGACGGATCATCGACGACACCGGTGTCGAACGTTTCGGACACCGCCCGCTGGGTGGCCGTCTATCGCGCCACCGAATCCGCCCGGTCGGATGCCCTCTTCCGCGACCCGTATGCCGACCGCCTCGCCGGCAAGCGCGGACGCGAGATCGTGGCGACAGTTCCCCGGATGATGCGTTCGGGATGGTGGTTGGTGGCCCGCACCAAGGTGATCGACGACATCATTCTGGAGGCGATCGAGGCCGGCTGTGACCGGGTTCTCAACTTGGCAGCCGGACTCGACACCCGGCCCTACCGATTGGACCTGCCGGCAGATTTCACCTGGGTAGAGGGCGATTTGCCGGCATTGATCGCCGAAAAGGAACAACTGCTCGCCGGTGAGACTCCACGATGCCGCTTGACCAGGTACCCCGTGGATCTTTCCGACGCCGAGGCCCGGAAGCGTTTCCTGGACGAGACGCTGGCGGGTGCGACGAAGGCGCTGGTACTCACCGAGGGCCTGTTGATGTATCTCGAACCGTCCGACGTCGTCGACCTGTCGCACGCGCTGGAACGTCCCGAGGTCGCCTGGTGGATGCTCGACATCGCCGGGCCGGGGCTCAAGAAGTTCATGAATGACAAGACCGGCGGCTTGCTGCGCAACGCACCGTTCAAGTTCGCCCCGGACAACGGCGTGGGCTTCTTCGAGGATCTCGGCTGGCGAGTGGGCGAGGTGGAGTCGGTGTTGGTCGCCGCGCACCGTTTCCGTCGGTTGCCCTGGTTTCTGCGCGTCGTGGCGCGTCTTCCTCAGCCCGACCCCCATCGACCACCGCACCGCAGGCCGTGGAGCGCGGTGACGCGTCTCGCGCGGTGATCGGGACAGCTACCGAGGCGCGGGTGGCGCCGAGCATCAGGAAGGATCCTGCGAGGCATCCGCCACCGGTAGTGGCGCAGGTTGCGAGAGCGTTGGCGCGATCTGCGAGCGCCACGACGGCATAGTTGTCGTAGGTTTACTGGGAAGCGACCCGCACCAGGCGGTCAACTACCCGAGGAACATTTATGAGCTGGTCCACGAAAAACATCCCCGATCTGCACGACAAGATCGCCGTGGTCACTGGAGCCAACGGCGGGCTCGGACTCGCCTCCGCCAAGGCCCTCGCCGCTAGCGGCGCGCACGTGGTGATGGCGGCACGCAACCAGGCCAAGGCATCCGACGCGCAGGCCGAGATCCGCGCCGCCCACCCGGACGCATCACTGGAGATCGTGGAACTCGACCTCGGCTCGCTCGCCTCGGTCGACACCGCCGCCAAGAAGATCGCCGCCAAGCACGACCGCATCGACATCCTGATGTGCAATGCCGGCGTGATGGCCCTGCCGCAGGGGACGACCGAGGACGGCTTCGACACCCAGATGGGCACCAACGTGCTCGGCCACTGGGCGCTGATTTCGCACCTGCTGCCCATCGTTGTCGCGACGCCCGGCGCGCGGGTGGTGACGCTGTCGAGCACCGCCCAGCACGCTGGCCGCGCCATCGACCCCGCTGACCCGCACATGCGCAAGAACTTCGACGAGTGGCGCATGTACGGTCAGACCAAGTTGGCGATGCGGCACCTCGCCGTCGGCCTCCAAACGCAGTTCGATCGGGCCGGCGTCGACGCCAAGGCGCTGTCCGCCCAACCGGGACTGACGAATTCGGATCTGCAGACCACGACCCAGTCCCACGGCAGCGCCGGCCTGCTCGGCGCCGTCTCCGAGAAGTGGGTCAAGGTGATGGGGATGTCGACCGATCGTGGTGCGCTGAGCCAGCTTCGGGCGGCCACCGATCCGAAGGCCCCCGGCGGCGGGTTCTACGGACCGCTGTTCGTGACCAACGGGCCGCCGGTCCGCAAGCCGCTGATCCGGCCGGGCAGCGCCGGCGCCATCGAGGTGCTGTGGCAGGTCGCCGAAAAGGAGACCGGCCTGCAGGTCGACGTCAGCGCCGCCGTCAGGACATGAGCACTCTGGTTGCGCCGTTCCGGATTTCGCTCCCGTTCGTGCGGGTGCTACTCGCCGACCTCGGTGTCCGGCCGGCCGACCTTCTCGACGCGGCAGGTCTGCCCAGGGATCTGCTCAACCGCGACGACGCGGTACTGTCTCCGCCGCAGTACTACGCCCTGTTCGACGCGCTGGACCACCTTGTCGGCGATCGTGACCTGGCGATCACGATCGCTGACAAGTTGAGCCCTGAGGTGTTCGACCCGCCGATCTTCGCGGCGATGTGTAGTCCCAACCTGCAGATGGCGGCGGAGCGGATCGCCGTCCACAAACGACTGCTCGGACCGTTGCGCCTGCATGTCGAACCCGATGCCGACGGCGTGAACCTCGAGATCGCTTGGCCGGCAGGGGATCCCCCACCCGCGGTGCTGCCCGGCGTCGAGGTCGCCTTCTGGGTCGCGCTCGCCCGGCTCGGAACCCGCACCCGCGTCGTACCCCAGCGGGTCGTCGTGCCGCAGCCACCGAAGGACGTTGCCGCGGTGGAGGACTGGCTGCGTGCCCGGATCGAGCGTGGCGATACGACGCTCGTCCGGTTCTCCCGGCTCGATGCCACCCGGCCATTCCTGACTGCCAATGCCGGGATGTGGGACTTCTTCGAACCCGAATTGCGGCGGCGCCTCGACGATCTCGGTGGCGACGCCACGCTCGGCGCCAAGGTCCGCGCCACGCTGGTCGAACTCCTGCCCGCCGGCGCTGGAACGGCCCATGGCGTCGCACGTCACCTCGGCATCAGCACCCGAACGCTGCAGCGCCGCCTCGGCGACGAAGGCGTCACGTTCCAGGAACTCCTGGCCGACGTCCGCGAAGGACTGGCTCGCCACTACCTCACCCAGTCCACGCTGTCGCTGACCGAGATCGCCTTTCTCCTGGGCTATGACGACCCCAACTCCTTCCACCGCGCGTTCAATCGATGGACGGGTCGCACCCCACTCGGGGTCAGGGACACGGCGACCGGATGAAGGTGATGCCAGTCTGCGAGGCGTTGCGCTAATGACGCTCGGAAGCCTAGCGCGATTAGCGGGCGCGGACCGCGACGATCCGACGGGCTGCCTCGACGACGGCGGCACGGCGCCGGGCGATGATGATCGGATCGTCGGTCACGGCGTCGGGGTGAGGCAGGTGCATCCAGGACAGGCCGATCCCGATGAGCAGAACGAGCAGGTCGACGGGTTGCCAGAAGCCGTCTACGTGGCCGCTGGCCTGGGCGGCTTCGATGGCGGCGAGGTGTCGGTCGGGGATGGGCAGGCCGTCGGCCGTGGGTTCGTCGAGCGTGACGCCTTCCAGATGTGCCCAGGTGATCATGCGGTAGTGCTCGGGGTGATCGCGGGCCAGATCGTAGATGTCTCCCGCGAATTCGGCGACTGCGTGGGGGCGCAGGGTGACCGCCCGGAAGAATTCGGCGCTGTCGGCGGCCACCACGTCACGAAAGAGGGCCTCTTTGTCCCCGAAGTGAGCGTAGAGGCGTTCCTTGCTGGCCTGCGCGGTCCGGGCGATGCGGTCGATTCGGCCTCCAGCCAGACCGTATTGGGCGAACTCGGATCGTGCGGCCGCCAGGATTTCGCCGCGTAGTTGGGTGCTGGTTCTCACCCCGGGATCATATACAGACGAACTAGTTCGTTCGGTATAGTCGGACGCATTCGGCGGCACGAAGGTGTGAGGAGCTGACGGTGAGCGAGGCGATGGCAGTGGATCCGGTGATCGCAGCGATGCCGCGGGGCGGCCCGGACGCCTCGTGGCTCGATCGGCGACTGCAAACCGACGTGTTGGAGTACACCGACCGTTACGACATTCCCGATGAGGTCAAGCAGAGCGTTATCTCGGCTCTTGACCGGATGGGTGCCCGAGGCAGCCAGCACGAACGAAACGCCCGTCTCGCACTGGAACTGGTCGCCGACACCGTCAATCCGCGCATCCTCGAGCTGGGCGCCGGGCACGGCCAGCTGTCGGCGAAGATTCTCGAGTTGCATCCCACCGCGACCGTGACGATCAGTGACCTGGACCCGACCTCGGTGGCCAACATCGCCGCCGGAGAGTTGGGAGCCAACCCCCGGGCCCGTACCCAGGTGGTCGATGCCACCGCGATCAACGCCGCCGACGACAGCTACGACCTGGTGGTGTTCGCCATGGCGTTTCATCATCTGCCGCCGGCCAGCGCTGCCCGCACGATCGCCGAAGCGACCCGGGTGGGTCACCGATTCCTCGTGATCTACCTCAAACGTCCACGCCCCCTCGGGGCGATGTTGTTGCCACTGATGGCGGTACCGGCTGCGGTGGCGGTGGCGATACGGCCGGCAGCCAGACACGTGATTCACGACGGGTTCATCAGCATGCTGCGCGCCTACAGTCACTCGGCACTGGTGGCCCTGGGCAAAGCGGCCGACCCACAGATGGGTATCGAGGTGCTGCCGTCGCCACGTCGGTTGGGCTTGGGCCCCAGACCCGTCATCATGCTGTTCTGCCGGCCCGACACCACGCCCGCCGCTGTCAGAAGAGTGGAGCCCATGGACACCGCACCGTCATGACCACCCCGGTGAACATCGATGCGATCATGAATCAACCCCGCCAGGTACGGGTGCTGCGCCGTGCGGTGGAGACCATCGCCGACCGGGTTGCACCTGTCGTTGACCTCTGTCGGCCATATGTCGACGGGCTGGCGAACCTGCCGGCCGATGGGCGATTCCTGTTGGTGGGCAACCACACCCAAGCTGGCGCCGAGGCAATATTGATCCCCTACTTCGTGCGGCGGGTGATCGGCGCCCGGGTACGGCCGCTGGCCGACCGGAACTTCGGCAACATGCGCGGGCCGGCCGGTGAACTCTTTGCCGCCGCGGGCGCTGTGGTGGGGGCACCGGAGACCGCGCGCGAGTTGATGCGCCACGACGAACCGATTCTGGTGTTCCCCGGCGGTGGCCGCGAGATCGCCAAGTACAAAGGCGAGGAGTACACCCTGCTCTGGCAGGGCCGCGCCGGATTCGCCCGCCTGGCAGCGGAGCACAACTATCCGATCGTGCCTGCCGGGCTGATCGGCGGCGACGATGTGTACCGGAGCCTCATCGCGCGCGACAGTCCGTGGGGACGGCTGAGTCAGGGCCTCGCCGAGAAACTCTCCGGCCGCTCGGACGTGGCCCTACCTTTGATGCGCGGGATCGGCCCCACCCTGATTCCCCGGCCGCAGCGGATGTACCTGCGGTTCGCCGCCCCCATCGACACGGCCAAACCGGCGCGGGTCTCCGACCAGACATGGGTGGCCACCGTCAAAAAGAAGACCCAGCAATCACTCGAGCAGACTCTGGGCGAGCTCCTGGAGATCCGCAGCAGCGACCCCTACCGAGAGCTGAATCCGCTGGCATGGCGCTCCGCGATCCAGCCGCAGGCGCAGCGCTGAGTTCCTGAGCGACAATGCGTGGCGACCGTGAAGTGCGTATCTTCTCGACGCTGACGGGGCGCACCCGCGGATCGATAGGGGGTGACCTTTCAGGCGTCGCCGGCCGAGCGCGAATGCCCCTGTGTACCATCGCGATAATTGTTACCGTGCAGTCAATGGCACCTGGCTTTCGTTGGGCCGCAACCAGGTACCGACCGAACTGGATGCAAGGAGAGCACGGTGGCGAAGCTGGTGTCGGTCAATGTCGGTCTTCCCAAGGACATCCCGTGGAACAACCGCACCGTGTACACCGGCGCCTGGAAGCAGCCGGTCACCGGTCGGCGGATGGTCCGGCGGCTCAACGTCGATGGGGACGGGCAAGGCGATCTCGGGGGGCACGGCGGGGAGAACCGCGCCGTCCTGGTGTACCAACTCGCTTCCTACCGACACTGGGCCGAGGAGTTCGGCCGCAACGACCTGGTGCCCGGGACGCTGGGTGAGAACCTCACCGTCGAAGGATTGCCCGACGATGAGGTATGCATCGGGGACCGTTACCGGATCGGGCAGGCCGTTTTCGAGGTCACTCAGCCGCGGGTCACCTGCTATCGCGCGGGCATCCGGATCGGCGAAGCCCGGATGGCTGCGCTGCTGGTCTCCCACCAACGCCCGGGGTTCTACTGCCGGGTCATCACCGAAGGCGAAGTCGAAGCCGGCCAAGACATCGTCAAGATCTCCGACGGCCCCGAACAGGTGACGGTCGCCGAGATCGACGCACTGCTCTACCTTCCGGGTCACCCACGCGACGCTCTGCAGCGCGCCCTGCGCATCCCCGCACTGAGCGCCGGCTGGAAGGCGTCCTTGCAAAGCCTGGCCGAACAGGCCGACAGCACGTCGACAACTTCAGGCAACACCGGACTCACGGCGGCTGCCAGCAGCCCACCGCCGGCGTGGGCCGGGTTTCGCCCGCTGGAAGTCATCGCCATCCACGAGGAAAGCCAGCACGTGCGCTCGGTATCACTGGCTGATCCCGACGGCGCGAGGCTGCCGCAATGGCTTCCGGGTCAATCGATCACGCTGCGGCTGGCCCCCGACGGCGAGCGCACCCTGATCCGCAATTACTCACTGTCCAACCGCTCGGGCGCCGATTACTACCGCATCAGCGTGAAACGTGAATCGCGTGGCGCGGCCAGCAGTTACATCCACGCCCGGGTGAGGCCCGGTGATCGAATCGACGTTGCCGCGCCGCGGGGGACATTCTTTCTCGCCGATCGCGACACGCCGGTCATCCTGCTGTCCGTCGGAGTCGGCGCCACTCCGGTGCTCGCCATGCTGCACACGCTCGCCACCACCGAACCCAAGCGGCAGGTGTGGTGGCTGCACGGCGCCCGTAACAGCTCCGAGCATCCCTTCAGCGCGGAGGCCCGCGCGCTGTTGAACACGTTGCCCGACAGCCAATCCCACATTTTCTACACTCGCCCGACGGTGGCCGACCGGCAGGGGATCGACTTCACCGACCACGGCCGCCTCTCGGTCGCAGCGATCCGTGAACTCGGCCTGCCCTGCGGCGGGGACGCCTATCTCTGCGGACCGTCGGCGTTCATGGCTGAGGTCGGCGCCGGCCTGGTCGCCTACGGTCTGGATCCCGCCCGGGTTCACACCGAGATCTTCGGCGCCGCACCGGCACTCACACCGGGGATCGCCGCGACGTCGACCCCTGCGCACTTGCCGGCCGGGCCGCCCGGACCCGGGCCCGACGTCGAGTTCGCCCGCAGCGGCGTGTCCGCGCCCTGGGGTCCGCCGAGCACCAGCTTGCTCGAATTCGCCGAAACCTGCGACGTCCCGACCCGGTGGTCCTGCCGCACCGGGGTGTGTCACAACTGCGAGACCGCACTGCTGTCCGGGACCGTCCGCTACGACCCGGAACCTCTGGAACCACCAGCAGAAGGAAACATCCTGATCTGCTGCTCGCAACCCACCGACGCCGTGGTGATCGACCTCTGAGCGAAAAGCCACGCAGGCTTAGTTCGGCGAACTGTCCTCGCCCGCGTCAGCCTCGGTGGATGGCAGCGCCGCTGCTCCCGGGGTGGCCGGGGTGGTCAATATTTCTTCGGTTTCATCTGTCGGCTCCGGAGATGTCATCGCTTGCCTTCCTGGATTCTGGTGATGTCGCTGCGCCGTGACATCGAGAGATGAATTCGTAACGGCGTCACCCATCTGGTACCCGCGCGACGGCCGCCGAAACCAGCGTGGCGATGGCATGATCGCCACGACGAAAGGAGTCGATCCGCCGTGAACCATCCGTCGCAGGACGCATTCGCCGCCGAGGTCACCCACTGGTCGGACATACCGGGCTGGTTCCATTGGCGCGAGGGCCAAGAGGCAGCGGTCACCACTTTTTCCGAGGGAAGCACCTTTGTGGAGGTCGGGTCCTATCTGGGCCGCAGCCTGTGTTCGTTGGCCGACGTCGTGCGCGGCTCGGGACGTGAGTACACCGTGATCGGCATCGACACCTGCCGTGGCAGCGGGCAGGAGGGACCGGCCAGTGTGAATGCGCATGGTCCAGCCGTCGAGTACGGCGGCGGAACGTTTGCGGGCCTGCTGCACCGCAACGTCATTGCATGTGGGTTCGCCGACGCGGTGCATCTCTTCATCAGCTCATCGCCAAGGGCGGCCGACTTTTTCGCCGACGGGTCGCTGGCGTGGGTGCACCTCGATGCGCAGCACGACTACGACAGCGTCGCTGCCGACATCGAGGCGTGGGCACCCAAAGTGAAGGCGGGCGGTTGGCTGTCCGGGGACGACTACGACGATCGTCTGTGGCCCGGCGTCGTGGCTGCGGTTCGCGACCGGCTTCCCGATTCGCACGGCTGGTTGACGGCACAGTGGCGGTGGCTCAACCCCTGACGAGCGCGGATCTCATACGCCGGCATCGACGGCGCGAGAGATGCCGACGTCCATAATCTGCAGCAACGGAGCTTCTCGCGCGCCGCATCAACAAGTGCGGTAGACGGTTGCGAGACAGCACGTTATAGCGAAAGGCGGTTCTGCTGGGCGCCGTATGCAGTTGTCGCTGACGGGGTGTGCGGGATGCGGGGGGTGCAACACTCAGGTATGGAGAATTTTGTTGAGATGGGCAAGAAGTTTCGATGGTGGCTGTCGAGAACAGCGTGACGGCTCCGTCCCAGGGGTAAGCGACCAATACGGGTCGCCGGTCCGAACGGACCAGGAAGGAGACAGTCATGGCCAAATACCTGTTCCTCAAGCACTACCGAGGCGCGCCGGCGGCCGTCAACGATGTGCCGATGGACCAGTGGGCACCCGGCGAGATCGAGGCGCACATTCAGTACATGGAGGACTTCGCGGCCGGCCTGAAAGACACCGGCGAATACGTCGACAGCCAGGCCCTCGCAAAGGAGGGTGCCTGGGTCCGCTCCGACGGCGAGGGCAAGCCCCCGGTGACCGACGGCCCATTCGCGGAGACCAAGGACCTGATCGCGGGCTTCATGATCATCGACGTCGACTCCTACGAGCGCGCCGTTGAGTTGGCTGGTGAGCTGTCCGCGGCGCCCGGCGCGGGCGGCAGGCCGATCCACGAGTGGCTCGAGGTGCGACCGTTCATGGGCTCTCCGACGACCGTCACCGATTAAGTGGCCGAGAGCCGCGATATGACGGAGCAGAGACGGTGGACGAGGCTGAGCTGCGGGACCTGATCCCCGGCGTCTTGGCGGCCCTCGTCCACCGCGGGGCGGACTTCGCGACCGCCGAAGATGCCGTCCAAGAAGCACTGATCCGCGCCGTAGAGGCGTGGCCGACCCAGCGCCCCGACGACCTCAAGGGCTGGCTGATCACGACCGCGTGGCGCCGATTCCTCGATCTTGCCCGAGCCGACGTCGCGCGTCGCCGGCGTGAAATTCGGGTGTATACCGAGCCGCCTCCTGGACCGTCCACCCAGACGGATGACACGCTGCAGCTCTATTTTCTCTGCGCGCACCCGAGCCTCGCGCCGGCGTCGGCGGTCGCCCTGACGCTGCGGGCTGTCGGCGGCCTCACCACCCGCCAGATCGCCCAGGCGTACCTCGTGCCCGACGCGACGATGGCCCAGCGAATCAGCCGGGCAAAACGCACCGTCAGCGACGCCAGGCTGGATCGTCCCGGAGATCTGCGCACCGTGCTGCGGGTGCTGTACCTGGTGTTCAACGAGGGGTACGGCGGCGATGTCGACCTCGCCGCCGAGGCGATCCGGCTGGCCCGGCAGCTGACGGCGACAACGGACGACGTCGAGGTCGCGGGCCTGCTCGCGCTCTTTCTGCTCCACCACGCGCGTCGCCCCGCCCGGACGCGTGCCGACGGCCGCCTGGTGCCGCTGGCCGATCAGGACCGCGGCCTGTGGCAGCGCGACCTGATCGCCGAGGGTGTGGCGGTGCTCCAAGCCGCGCTGGCCCGCGATCGGCTCGGGGAGTACCAGGCACAGGCTGCGATCGCGGCCCTGCACGCCGACGCGCAGACCGCCGACGAGACCGACTGGGTCCAGATCGTCGAGTGGTACGACGAACTCGTCGCACTCACCAACAGTCCGGTGGTGCAGCTCAATCGCGCCGTCGCCGTCGGTCAGGCGGACGGACCGCAGGCAGGGCTCGCGGCACTCGCCGACCTCGACCCGACACTGCCGCGATACCTCGCGTCATCGGCCTATCTCCATGAGCGGGCCGGCGATATCGCCACGGCGGCAACGCTTTATGTGGACGCCGCGGCTCAGGCGCAGAACGTGGCCGAGCGTAACCACCTCACGCTGCAAGCCGCCACTCTGCGGCAACGCCTGTCGGGCGGAGAGTTCTAGCTAGACCGGCGCCAGGCGATCCGCCCAGGGCATCGCCTGCTCGAGTTGGGCGGCCAGACGAATGAGCAGCGACTCGCCTGCGAGTGGCGCCACGAACTGGACGCCCAGCGGCAGACCGTCCTCGGTCCAGTGCACGGGTAACGAAATAGCGGGTCTGCCAGTGAGATTCGCCAGTTGCGTATAGGGCACCCAACCGAGGTTCTGGTCCACCATGTCGTCGACGATCTTGGTGTAGCGCAGGAAGCGGGCGGTGCGGGTCTTGATCAGCACATCAGAAGCATGTTGCAGCGCGACCGGCGGGTCGAACTCACCGATCTTGGGCGGCGGGGTCGCCAACGTGGGGGTAAGCAGCAGGTCATACGACTCGAAGAAGGTGGTCAGCCGGCGCGTGTGCTCGTGGCGCCGCTCGACGGCATTGACGTAGTCGACGCTGCTCGTCGCGCGCCCCAGCGCTGCCATGATGAGCGTGTCCCGCTCGAACGAGTCGTCACCCGCGCCCGTCAGCCGTTTGGCCTCGTCGACTTCCCAGGCGCAGTAGACGAACCAGGTGAGCAGAAAGTCCCGGGCGAGTGTGGCGTCGTCGAAGGGTGCCTGCTGCAGCTCGTCGACGTGGTGGCCGAGATCGGTCAGTGCCCGCACGGTTGCCTCGACGGCTGCCAACGCCTCGGGGTGCGGCGCCGGGTTGATCGCCGTCGGTACCCGAAGGCCGATCCGCAGCTTGCCGGGATCCGTTCCCACACAGGACGCGAACGACTGAGGGGGCATCCCTGGCACGTACGGTCCGGAGGGCTCGCCGCCGCTGATGACGTCCAGCATCGCCGCCGTGTCGCGCACCGTCCGGGACACGACGCCCTGTACGGCCGCGCCGTGCATGGACTCGCCCGACATCGGCCCCGAGGGCGTCAGCCCGCGGCCCGGTTTGAGGCCGACCAGGCCGCAGCACGCCGCCGGGATGCGGATCGATCCGCCACCGTCGGTCGCCCCCGCGCACGGCACGATGCCCGCCGCGACCGCGGCCGCCGACCCGCCCGATGAGCCGCCCGGCGTCCGCGCCAGGTCCCATGGGTTGCGCGCCGGACCCCAGGCGACCGGCTCGGTGATCGCCTTCGCCCCGAACTCCGGGGTGTTGGTCTTACCGAAGATGACCAGGCCCGCGTCGATCCAGCGCCGGACGACCGTCGCATCCGTGGCGACTGTGGTTGCCATCAGAGAGCGCGAACCGCTCGAGGTGGGCAGCCCCGCATAGTCCTGTGAGAGATCCTTGATCAAGAACGGAACACCGGCGAACGGGCCGCCGAGCTCGTCAGAGGGCGACGCGGGAACATCGCGCACAATCGCGTTGATCCGCGGATTCACCGCCGCTGCCCGCGCCTGTGCCAGGGACAGCAGCTCTGCCGGTGTCACCTCGTTGTCGGCGACGAGCTTCGCCAGTCCCGTCGCGTCGTGCGAGCGGTAGTCGTCGAAGTTCATCTTCTGACCGTATGTCCCGCTGGGCGGCCTCGCGGAGGTTCCCAGAGACCGTCGGCGGCGGGCCGGCTTCTCCGTGCGTGGTAGCCGAGGTGAAAAGTCTCGTGATGATCCCGTTCTCGGGGTGAAAGTCCTTGCCGCTACAAGCGGTCGACCGCGCTGCGCAGAACGATCTCCACTGCCGCAGCTATGGCGCCGTCGTCGGGGAGCGTGCCGAACATGATCGATGGGCAGGCGACGACGCCGGCGAGCATGGACACGGCCGCTTCCAGTTCGAACCCGCCGAAGCACTCCTCGAGCATGGTGCGCAGCGGCCGTTGGCCGTCGGTGTTGATCGTGTCCCTTATCTGAGCCATCTCCTCGACCGATGCCCATTGGGCCATGCCCGACAGCACGCGGTCCAACCGAAACTCGACCACGGCTTGGCGGAAGATCTTCAATTCGCCGATCAGGTCGGGGCGCAGGTCGCCGCTGCGTTCGTGGTGGGGCATGTCGCCCAAGGCATCGAGAGCGACGGCGATCAGGTCGAACCGCGACGGCCAATGGGCGTACAGCGTGGTCTTGGAATACCCGGCGACGTCGGCGATGCGGGCGTGCGTGACGGCATCGGAACCCTCACTGGTCAGCACGCCGAGGGCGGCCCGGGCGACGTCGGCCCGCGTGCGGCCTACGCGGGCGTCCTCACCGCCATCGGCTGCCATCACTGCAGTCACCTCATCGTCCTGGTTGTTCGTGCGTTGGTGGCGGGAAAAATCAGCTGATGAACGATTAAGACAGTATCGTAATATTCATTCTCTAATGAACGTTTAGAACAGTAGTGTACGGGGGATCTGCTATCCCAGCGGTTGGCGACACCCCGTCGGCATCGCACAGCAGCCCGGCCCAACGGAAGGAACTCCATGTCCGCGATTCTCTTCGGTTCGATCAGCACCCTCGTCGACACGTCCGAACTGCAGCGCCGAGCGTTCAACGAATCCTTCGCGGCGCACGGCCTCGACTGGAACTGGTCACGCGTGGATTACGTGGCGATGCTCGGCTCCAACGGCGGCGCCCAGCGGATCGCCGACTACGCGCAGAGTCGCGGCGACGATGTCGACGCCGCTGCCGTGCACGCGACGAAGTCACAGATTTTCCAGGAATTGCTGGGGGGTTCGGCATTGCAACCCCGCCCCGGCGTGATCGACACCGTCCAGGAAGCCAAGCGGGGTGATCACAAGCTGGCCTTCGTCACCACCACGTCACAAGGAAACATCGACGCACTCCTGGCGGCCTTGCGCCCGCACATCAGCGCCGAGATGTTCGACCTCATCGTGAACGGCGACTCCGTGAAAAGGCCGAAGCCGGACGCCGCGGCGTATGCATTCGCACTCGAGGAGCTCAGCGAGGACGCCGGCTCTGCGGTGGCGATCGAAGACAACGTCGGTGGCGTTGCAGCAGCGACCTCGGCAGGCGTCACATGCATCGCGTTCCCGAACGAGAACACGATCGGTGCCGACTTCAGCGCCGCCGCCGAGACGGTCGCTTCACTCGACGCAGGACGGCTCCTCGGACTCGCCAAATCCTGACATGCACGTCCGGCAGGCCTCCCCACTCCATCCGATCCCGAGGAGATCGCAATGAGCAATCTGCAGGGGCAAGTCACCGCAAGCCACAGGGCATTTCACGTCGAGGGCTACGAGAAGATCGAATACGACCTGGTGTATGTCGACGGCGTTTTCGCGCTCGACAACTTCGAACTGGCAGACAGTTACCGTCCCTACGGCCGTGCGCTGATGGTCGTCGACGACACCGTCTACGACCTCTACGGTGACGCGGTGCGGAACTATTTCGACTACCACGACATCGCCCTCACCGTGGTGCCGGTGCAGATCCGGGAGACTGCGAAGTCGCTGGAGACCTTCGAGCGGATCGTCGGCGAATTCGACGCCTTCGGACTCGTGCGCACCGAGCCGGTGCTGGTGGTCGGTGGGGGTCTGACCACCGATGTGGCCGGATTCGCCTGTGCCAGTTACCGACGCAACACCCCGTACATCCGGATCCCAACGACGTTGATCGGTCTGATCGACGCCAG
>Ga0190270_10000443_pt1 | contig 18058 bp, 6 predicted proteins | sample Popmic320T_FD_133748 | JGI IMG/M metagenome (GOLD analysis project Ga0190270, IMG submission 133748) | Populus adjacent soil microbial communities from riparian zone of Weber River, Utah, USA - 320 T | ecosystem: Environmental > Terrestrial > Soil > Riparian zone | place: USA: Utah | collected...
AAAGACAATGATCGAGGCAAAGACGCCGCTCAATTTGATCGCCGGCCACAGGTCTTCGCGCAACTGGGAGGCGGGAATCCCGGCGACCAGCTTGGCGAAAGGCTCGTTCTTGAAGCTGAACGTGTTTTCGATCTGATAGACGTCCTCGCCGCTCCACAGGTTCCACAACTGGCGGTACCACCGCGATGATTCGAAGCCCTCATCACCCGCCATCGGTTTGACCCTGCTGTTGGGCTGCTTGTAGGTCTGAGCCAGATTTTGCGGGTCGGAGTTGGCGATCACCGCGCCGTCGAGAGAGAGCAGCGCCATATAGGTGAAGCCTTTCGGGTTGCTCACGCTCGCCTTGATCAGCGAACGCACGTTGGAGTCGAAGCCGATGGCGTTCTGCGGCGACTCGAGCGGGCGGCTGAAGATGGCCTGCTGCACGGCGTTGTGAATGGGAACTTTGAGCGCCTCGAATTTGTCGTGCTTGGCCGTGACCTGAACGCTCAGCAGGCGCGCAAGGTTGAAGCAGAGCAGGGCGCTCGCCGTTACCAGTACTAGAGAGATGATTACAGTTAAGTGCCGCGTGCGGACACTTGGTTCCCAACTCATGTAAAACGCCTATTCTTCATACGCGTGAGGAATCGCCGACTGGGGTTTGTGATTTTGAGTCTTGATTCGTTGACCGCTTCTTCCAGCCGGATTCTCATTCGACCCACTCGCCCGACTGGGCGACCTAAATTTACAGCCTTCGGTCGCTTAGTAGCAAGCGCTTTCTTACGAAATGGTTCGGAGGCGCCAGTGATTTCTCGCCGCCAGGATCGGTCTAAAAAGACAGCCACTGGTTGAGAGATGTTGTGATTCGCGCCCGAATTGGGTGTCGCGCGCGGGTTTGAATGCCGCTTCTTCGGTCGCTTTATTAATGAATGCCATTTCTTCAGTCGCTTTTTTAATAAGACAGCTACAAAAATGCGGCCAGCAGCGCCGCGCTGATGATTAAATTAGCGCGGCGCTGCTGTTTTGTTTGAGATGATACCGGATGTTGTGATCATTTGATTTACAAGCCGTCGCGCCTATAGATGAGTTGTAAAAACTATATGCTTTTATAATTTTTTCAGGCAAATTCCTTGATGAGGGCTTGCTATCCGAATATTATTGCGTCACGTCGTATACAGAAAAGTATCCGCAATACAATAGATAGATTATAACGACACACAATTTGAGTCTATCGCTTTGCCGGGATTACCCCACAGCACACTTTCGTAAGGTTGGGAGCTCTCCGCGCTAAATTGGATTCTGATTGGTGTCCTGCCATAGAGAAATCCGCCGTCTAGTCGTGTTGGGCGTCCTCAACGGTTCGCAAACTTTCAGTTCGGGAGCCCTGTAAATGGTTCACACGCGGCTTCGGATCATTCTCCAACCAACTACAATCAGATATTCAGGAGGAATATATGTTGTATACGAACAAGATTAAGTCAGGCCTTGTCGCCACAGTCTTAATCAGCGCGGCAATGCTCTTTTGCTGCTCGATAACGGTTCTGGCGCAATCGGCGACCGGAGGTATCCGTGGCATCGTGACAGATGCCACAGGAGCTACCTTGCCAAACGCTACGGTGATCGCTAAGAACTTGGCGACCGGTGTGGAATTGAAGACGACAACGACGGGCGAAGGCGCCTATTCAACTCCGCGTATTTTGCCCGGAATTTACACGCTCGTAGTGGAAGCGTCGGGCTTCAAGAAGTCCGAAGTGACAAACATTGAGGTTTCCGTCGGTAAAGACGCCGTGGTGGACTTCAAGCTCGAAGCCGGCGCCATCAGCGAGGTCGTAACGGTCGCCGGAGGCTCGGAAGCTTTGGTCGAAAAGGACACGGTGCAGATTTCAACGACCTTCAATCAGAAGAAGGTGCAGGAACTGCCGATCAACATTCCCGGCCGTGGGCTGGATCGCGTCGCGCTGTTGACGCCGGGCGTGACGGTCGGGTTCGGCAATGTCAACGGCAATGGCGTGACGCTTTCGGCCAACGGCCAGCGCGCGCGTTCGAACAACTTCACGATTGACGGCGTGGACAACAACGACCTGTCCATCGGCGGCCCGAATTATTTCGTCCGCAACCCTGACGTGGTCGGTGAATATCAGATCATCACCAACAACTTCTCGGCGGAATACGGGCGCAATCAGGGCGCAGTCATCAACATCGTCAGCCGCTCTGGGACGAACGGCTATCACGGCGCGGTCGGCTGGGATCACCTCGACCAAAAGAATTTCGATTCGTTGACCAACCTCGAGCGGAGGGTCGCAACTATAGACAAGCCTCAAACCATAAACCCCGCGCCGAGTCTCGACAATATCTTCACCTACGGGGTCGGCGGGCCGGTGATCAAGGATAAAATCTTTTTCTATACGACTGGTTATTTCCGCCGCAATCCGTCGCTGGCTAATTTTGCCTCTACGACGCTTGCGCCAACGCCGGCGGGCGTTGCGGCGTTGAAGGCCGCCTTCCCGAATAATGCGGCGATACAGTATTACGCCGATTTTTCCGCTTTCAGTCTGCCGATTGGCAATCCGACTGTGCGAGCCCTTTCCGTCTCGCCATTGGTAATCGGTGGGACCAACGTGCAGATGGCCACGGTGCAGCGCCTGGTTCCGCGCAACAATAGGCAGGATGAATACACTGTCCGCGGTGACGCTAACCTGAGTGAAAAGCATCGTATATGGGGGCGTTATTTCTGGCAGGATGCGCCTGGCGTTGACCAACTCGCCGGCGCGGACGGTTTTACCGGTGATCAACCTGCGCAATCGAAACAGATCGGTGGCGGATGGAACTATTCGGTCACTACGCGCATCAACAACGAGTTCCGCTTTAACTACTCGAAGTTGTTCGTGCTCTTCGGCGGTGGGTCAACAGGTGGCAAGGGACAGATTCCGAGTCCCGACGATATTGACAAGGCTTTGGCCAATTTTACGCTGAACTTCTCCCCTGCAGACCTCCCCGGTGGAGTCGCATTGCTTCCCGTCGGCCCGGCTACTAACCTGCCCCAGGGGCGCTCGGTCGAAGCCTATCAGTTCACGGACAACATAACGTTAACCTCTGGCAACCACCAGTTGAAGGCGGGCTTTGATCTGCGCAAACTGGAAAACACGGCCCCCTTCCTGCCGTTCGTCAACGGCCAATTCTCCTATGACAACCCGGGGCAGTTGGCCGCCAACACGCCCCAATCCACGACTGTCGCCTTCGGGCCGGCTACGCTGGTTTACGGCGAATACGATAAATTCGCCTACTTCCAGGACGACTGGCGCATCAAGCCGAATCTAACGTTGAATCTGGGTTTGCGCTACGAACACACGGGGCAACCGATAAATCTGCTGAACGACGTCACCGTCGCCCGCGAGAGCAATAACTCGACGGCCTTCTGGCGTCAGAACCTGCCAATTGATGCGCGCACCAATCCGCGCATCCCGGCTGATAACAACAACTTTGCGCCGCGTGTCGGCTTCGTCTATTCTCCTCGATTTGATAACGGCTTTTTGGGCAAGCTATTCGGCAGTGACAGAACCACAATGCGTGGCGGCTATGGCGTCGCCTATGACGCGACTTTCTATAACTTGCTGCTGAATATCTCGACAGCGTCGCCGACAGTCTTTCTGACCAGCGTGATACAACCTGATGGTGTGCTGCCTGTCCCGAGCGCGACGCCGACGGGCGACGTGGTGCGCAGCGCGGCGCAAAACAGTGGGCGGATTCGTTTCAACACCTTCGACCCGCGTCTGTTAAACCGCACAACCATCAATTCGCAGATGCGCTCGCCCTACTCCCAGCAATGGTCGCTCGGCATCCAGCGCGAATTGCCCGGCAACAACGTCTTCGAAGTTCGCTATGTCGGCACGCACGGCGTCGGCCTGTTCCAGACGATAAACGCCAATCCGTTCATTGGCAATTTGGTCAATGGGTTCAGCCGTACGTTCTACAATCCAGTCAGCAACACAAGCCAGCCGATGAATTTCCGCGGCTTTCCTAACGCGCTGGGGGTGAGCGCTACGCCGCTAACCTGCACGAACGACCCGGCTACGCCGGATAATGAGGGCGCTTGCAACGGGCGCATCTTCCCGACGGGGGCGGCGCGCGAACGCATCAACGGCGCGCAAAATATCTATCACTCATTGCAGATGCGCTATGACGGGCGCTTCCGCAGCCAGTGGATTTACGGGTTCTCTTATACATACAGCAAGAACCTGGACAACGCCAGCGAGGTCTTCAGCTTCGCAGGCGGTAATTCGGTCACCGTTGGCCAGAATCCGCTTCAACTGACCGGGATCGAGCGCGCGCGTTCAGGTAACGACGTGCCGCATTCGTTCACGGCCAACTTTATCTGGACGATGCCTTTCATGAAAGAGCAGAAGGGTGTCCTGGGACGGATTGTGGGTGGTTGGCAGCTCAACGGCACCGCGCGTGTGCAGAATGGTATCCGCTGGACGCCTACGCAGGCGTTGGGGCGTAATCCCTATGAGGATTCAGGCTATATGGCGCCTTTCATCTCCCCCACCATCTCGCACATCCGTCCGTTTGCGGGCAACCCCAGCGCCCCGCGGAACAGTGTGGCGATCTCCGATGTTGACGCATGCATTTTCTATGCGTTCTGCAACATTGACCCTGCAACCGGTAAAAACTTCGCAAACTTGCCGACGGGACAAAACGCTTTCAGGCCTAGCCCGACCGGCTTCTATCTGATGTCCGATTTGAACAAGACCACGCGCGTCTTCACGCCGGTCAGCGCCAACGATGTGCGGTTCATCCTCAATGGTCCCGGCTCGGCGGCGAGGTTCGGCACGCCTTTCGGCACCTTATCGCGCAACACCGAGGCGGGCGATCGGATTGAGACTGTGGACTTGAGCATCTTCAAGACCTTCAAGATCACTGAGGGCACGAATCTGCAGTACCGTCTGCAGATGATCAACGCGTTCAACCACCCGGTCTTCGCCCTCAACGCCTCCAACAATTTCCTAGGCGCGCCGGCGAGCACCGCGCTCGACAGCGTTAACTTCTACAACTTCCAGGAGAACAGTGGCGGTCGTCGCGTCATTTCGATGTCGCTGCGCTTCCAGTTCTAGCGACTGCTTCAGCCTGAAGCCGTAAACAATGAAACCCCGTCCGATTCCGACCTTCGAGTAGGAATTGGACGGGGTTTCATTTTTCAAGGACTTGGGCGCGCATCGCTTGTCAAGTTCAGCCTTTTCCACCGAGGCAGACATAAAGGACTGCCCCTGCTCTGAGGCTGTTTTGTTTGAGGCGATTCCGGATGTTGTGGGTATTCGACTTACTGGCTCTCGCTTCTATTAATGAGTCGTAAAAACTTTGCATCTATTTAAAGTTTTTGGTCCAATTCCTTGAATGATGCCTATCGTCTGAGTATTATTACGCCACGTCGTATAAATAAGACTGTAAGCAATACAAAATTTGAGATTAACGACACGCCTTTTGAGTCCTTCGCTTTGCCGGGATCTAACCACAGTACACCTTTATAAAGTTGGGGCCTCTCTGCGCTAAATCCGGATTTCGCTCAGTGGCTTTGCCATTGAGCGATCCGCCGTCTAGCCATGTTGGGTGTCTTCAACGGTTCAAAAACTTTCAGTCCAGGAGGCCTGTATGAAAGACCGCATTTCAGTTAGATCAATATGGATAGCCATGTTCGCGTTGTTGCTGATTGGCTCTACGGCGTTGGGGCAGGCGACACGCGCCAGTTTAAGTGGTTTGATTAATGAGCAGACCGGCGCAGCCGTGTCGGGCGCAAAGGTCACCGCGAAGCAAGTCGCTACAAACGAGGAATTCCAAACCACCACCGACTCGCGAGGCGCGTTCATTTTCCCATCGATGCCTATCGGGAAATTCTCCGTCACGATCGAAGCCGCGGGGTTTAAACGTATTGAGGCGCAGGATGTGACGCTTGAAGTCGGCACGCCGGCGAAATTGAACGTTACGTTGGAAATCGGCCAGGTTAGCGAGGCCGTCACGGTCAGCGGGACGCAGGAAGTGGTTAATACCTCCAATCCCACGCTGACCAATGTTATCAAAACGAATCAAATCAAAGACCTTCCACTGCCGACACGCAACGTGCTAGACCTGGCGCGCCTGCAGGCCGGGGTTGCCGTGTCGGGAACAAATACCCGCACGGCGTCGGTCGGCGGCCTTCGTGGGTCGGGGACTTACGTCACTCAGGATGGCGTCAATGCCATGGATAACTTCGTCAAGACAGATTCGTTTTTTGCCATCAGCGCTCCTACGCTCGATTCCGTCCAGGAATTCAGCCTGACGATCGGGACCGTCGGGTCGGACGCGGGCCGTGGCGTGGCGCAAGTCACCATGGTCACCAAAAATGGCACCAATGAATTTCATGGCAGGCTTTTCTATCAACACCGCAACGACGCGTTGAACGCCAACACCTTCTTCAATAACGCATCCGGCACGCCCAAGGAAGTCCTGCGGCAACACTTCGCCGGATTCAACATTGGCGGCCCAGTCTGGCTGCCGAAGAAACCCTTTGGGCCTGCAGCTTATGACGGGCGCAATAAGAGCTTCTTTTTCTTCTCTTATGAAGCGTTCCGCGAGAATTTCCAGGCCACACGCAATCGCACGGTGCTGACTCCGGAGGCGCGGCAGGGGACCTTCCGTTACAATGGTTCAAACGGCCAGGTCCAGACACTTAACCTGCTTAATGTCGGCTCCGTTAGCGCGCTCAATTCCCTCACTATGGCGCAACTGAACGCCATGCCGGCGCCGAACAACACGCTGGTCGGTGACGGGCTAAATACCGCCGGCTTCCGCTTTAACGTGAACGGGACCGACCCGAGCGACAAGTATGTCGGGCGCTTCGATCAGCAGTTGATAGAGAGTTCGAGGATCGGGTCGCATAAATTGGAGTTCGTGTATAACCACGCGAACTTCCTGCTCACGCCTGACACGTTCAACAATCTTGAAGCGCCGTTCGCAGGCGGAGCCAATGCATTTCAGTCATCGAAGCGCATATTGACGACGGCCGCGATTCAATCCACATTCGGCTCGCGCGCGACCAATGAGTTTCGGGTCGGGCATCAGCGCGCGCCGGTAGCATTCCTGCGCGCCGGTCAGCCGAGTGCGCCGTTCATCAACCTTAATTCGGTGACGGACTTCGACAATAGGTTCCTGTCGCAGGGGCGCAATACCCTGGTCTACCAGTTCATTGACAATTTCTCGCTGATCTCAGGACCGCACAGCTTCCGCATGGGGTTTGACGTCCAGTCCATCAGCGCCATCACGTTCAATGACACGGGGATTAACCAGACCATCAACATTGCCTCGAATAACGTCAACCCGGATGGCATTTTCGAGAACGAGTTCCCGAATCTGCCGAGAAACGCAAATGGGACGCCCAACACGACCGGCACGGCGATAGTCAACCGAGCCAAGTCGGTCTTTGTAGATCTGGTAGGGCTGCTTGGCTCAACGGCGAAGACCTTCAATGTGACCAGCCCGACCTCCGGCTTCGTTACCGGCGCCACCCGGCAGCGGGACTTCAAGCAGCGGGCGCTGAGTCTCTACTTCCAGGATCAGTGGAGAGCGCGGCGCAATGTCACTTTGAATTACGGCGTGCGTTGGGAATTCCAGGGCGTGCCGTATGAAATCAACGGGGTCGCCATTCAGCCGACCAACGGCATAGCGGCGCTGTATGGTGTTTCCGGTCTCAACAACCTCTTCAGGCCAGGCGCGCTTAACGGTTCGGCGACTACGTCGCTTGAATTCGTCAACGGGGATACCGGCAAGAAACTCTATGGGAACGACCGTAACAACTTTGCCCCGTTCATCGGCATCGCCTACTCGCCTGACTTCGAGAAAGGTCCGATGCGATGGATCTTCGGCTCGTCGGGTAAAGGCTCGATCCGCGCCGGGTACTCTATCAGCTACTTGCAGGACGGCTTCACCGTCGTAAGCAACGCGCTGGGCACGGGCACGACCAACCCCGGCTTGATTCAGGACGTGGCCAACAACACGACGACCGGAGTGTTGACGTCGGCCGGCGTTCCGCTGCCGTCGCCCAATTTCAAGGTCCCGATCACCGACGCGGAGAACCTCCTGGTCAACACCGACAACGGACTGTGGACCTTCGACCCGAATCTGCGAGTGCCCTACGTTCAGCAATGGTCGTTCGGCATCGAGCGCGAAATCGCCAACAACACCGCGTTCGAGGTCCGGTACGTGGGCAACCATGCGGTCAAACTCTTCCGGGCGGTTGACATCAACGAAGTCAACGTTTTTGAGAATGGGTTCGTGCAGGAATTCCTCAACGCTCAGAGTAATTTGGCGGCCAATAATGGAAGCAGTTTTGCGCCTGGCGCGGCCGGGACCGTGCCGTTGCCGATCTTCAGCACGCTATTCGCGGGAGTGGCTAACACGAGCGGCTTCGGCAGTACGACCTTCATCAACCAGCTTAACAATAACAATATCGGCGCGATGGCTTTTAACCTCGCCAACATCTCAACTTATCGCGCGAATCGCGCCAACCTGACTTTCAATGGTCGGCCGGCCCCCAATTTCTTCCTCGCCAATCCGAACGCGGCCTTTGCGCGCGCGCTGGCCAACGGAGGGTACTCTAACTACCACTCGCTCCAGGCTGAAATTCGCCGCAGGATGACGAAAGGCTTGCAATTGCAAGGCAGCTACACGTTCAGCAAAGCGCTCACCGACACCGATGGCGGCGGCCAGAGCACGCTGGAGCAGTACCGCACATTCCGCAACCTGAGGCTCGACAAACACCGAGCGGGCTTCGACCAGACCCATCGCTTTATCGCCAACTTCATTTACGAATTGCCGTTCGGCTCGGGACGCCGCTGGATCAACGGCGGGATTCCAGTGCTCGGCAAGGCGATCGAAGGCTGGCAGGTGGGAAGCATCATCTCCTATCAGACCGGCGGCCCCATCGGAGTCTTCGCCGGCCGTTCGACGTTCAACCAATTCAACACCGGCCTGAACCCGGCGCAGTTGGTGGGCATCACCTCTGAAGACTTCGCCAACAGCACGGGTATCTTCAGGACTCCATCCGGCGTGTTCTTCGTTGATCCGAAGCTGCTGAATATAACCACCAACGCGGCGGGTCAGTTGACTGGCGCGACGCTCAAGGACGGCTTGCTCGGCGCGCCGGCGCCGGGGACGTTCGGCAACTTCCCGCGCAACCTGATCGACAGCCCGAATTTCTCGCAGGTGGACATCAGTCTGACCAAAATGACGCGCTTCTACGAGAAAGCCAACGTGGAATTCAAAGCCAACTTTATCAATGCGTTCAATCACCCCAATTTTGGTTTTGGTGACGTCACCTTTGATAACGCGAACTTTGGCCGCGTCAATACTACAAGGGGCTCGGAGCGCCAAATCAACTTCATCCTGTCCATCAACTTCTAGGCGTCTGGCGTATGCCGAAGCCTTCAGAGTTGAATGCCAGAAACGTGGGCCTGGCCGCCGCGGACACGACAACCGCGGCGGCCAGGCCCCTTGTTTTGACGGATTGCTGAAGCCGAGTCGGCTTAGCCGTCACAACATATGTGAGCGGCTTATTCGGCCAGTCCCGGCGCAGGCTCTTCCTTCCGTCTGCCTGAAAGCAGCTTCTTGGCAAGCGCGCCGATCGCCAACGCCGCGACGATCAGTAGTTTCCAGAATTTCGCCGCGAACAGCAGCAGCAATTTGAACAGCCCGGCCTTCGCGGCCAACTTGCCTGCGATCAATGCGCCGATGCCGTAGGCCGCGACTTTATCCACGCCCGCGACGTAATCGCCGTAGCGGTGGCCTTCGTTGAATTCAACGAGGCTGAGAACCTGCCGCATGTCTTTTTCGATCGCCTGCAACTGGCCCATCGAGGCGACGGCGTTGAGCGAGAGCACGCCGCGGCGGCCCAGGGCGCGGATGTCGTAATTCAAAGTGTGTTCGGGATCGCCGCCGAAACTTATCTCTTTGGCCCAGTAAAGTTTGCGCGCGGCCTGGTCGTAGCGCGGCGGCGCGGCCCAGCCGATCAATTCGATCGCGTCGTATCCCTGTTTGACTCGTTCCTTACTCTCTTCGCGCGTGCCCTCCTGCATCTCCTTGAGCAGGTCGTTATAGTTGATGCTGGCGGCTTCGTCGTCTTTCACGTAGCCGTCTTCTTCGTAAGTGACCACGACGCCCCAGGATTCCGGGTCGGCCGGGCTGATTTCGGCGGGGAAGATCATTCCCAGCGTTTTCTCCTGCCGGGGCGGGTTGCCCCAGAGTTGAACCAAAACCGTGTCGGTCTGGTCGGGGTCGAGGTAGCGGAAGTTCGCCGACGCCTTGAGCGTTGCCATGCCGTCTTTGATCTTGATCTCGCCCTGTTGGAATTTCAGCTTGGAGACTGTCTCCTCGCGCTCTTTCATCGCCTTGAGCATTGAATCAAGCTGTTCCTGAGGTATTTGTTTTGTCTCGGCGGCTGGCTCTTTTTCAGCCTTCCGCTCTTTCTTTTGCGCCGTTGCGACTGTTAGGTCGGGGAGTGTGAGAATGGTCGAGAGGGCAATGATCAGGCATATAGGGATTTTCTTCATTCCGGGTTCTCCTATGGGGTAGATGGGATTGTGAGGCTTGTTATTATCGGGAAACCGTAGCGCAATCCGGACCGCTTTGCGCTACGGTCGCCGGGGCGCTTTTTGCTTATTTGATGACGAAAACCAAGTCGTCAATCTTTGAATTGTGGTCGATCTTTTTGATCGTGACAGTCCAGTCGAGCAGCGCGGAGGCGCCACGGCCTTCGGCGCTGAACTGCATTTTGTATTTATGGGGAAGCGTCAAGCCGTCCACCGCGAGGAAGTCGTCGAAATCTTCGGTGAGAGTGTAGTAGCTCTCCGTATTCATGTTTGAATTTTCACGCGTCCCGATGGCGGCGCCAATCTCGTAGCTGTATTTGGTTCTGACGTGGCGGAAAGTTTCCGGATCGAAGAAGAGCGAGACTTTCAGCTCGCCCGACCCCTTTCGAGGACGGTAGCCGACCTCGTGAAACTGGCGTCCGTCAACCTTCTTCAGCCCGCGGTAATCCAGCTTCGGTTGTGTCTTATCCATGCGCAGCAGCGGCCAGGCGGTCGAGAGCGTTCCGCCGATCAGCCCTTCAATCAACGGCAGATTTTGCGAGCTGAAAAACGCGCTGAGTTGTGAGCGGCGGCCTTGCGGCAGAAGTCCCGCTGCGGCCTTCGCGCCGTCGAAGGCAATGTCCTCGCCGGGATAGTCGTTCAGCGGAAGTTTTATGCCGAAGCGCAACTTCACGCCGGATGAGACCATCATCGCCTGTCCGTCGACATTGGCCGATCCGCCGAGGCGGGCTAGGAATTTGGTCTCGCCGCTGGCGACGCGGGTTGACGCTTTGGAACGCGCCTCGGCGGTCCCGATAGAATCAAGATGTCGCGCAATCAACTCTTCGGATGTGAGTTTCTTGTCCTGAGCCTGGGCGGATCGGATCGAAGAAAGAAAGCAGGCTGTTGACAACGACAACATAAGGATGGTTGAGAGATAAGAGTGAATCATTGGTTACCCTCCGTTAGAGGCGTTTGAACGCCGTCTTATGTTGGTTGAGAAATAACCGCAACAGCAGTGTAGGGGCGCGTATCCCGCGCCCGATCGCCTCGATCACGAACGCCGGCGGCGAAGAGCGCGCCACTACGCTAGTACTGCTGCGAGTTATGTGAGTCTACGGCGCCGACACAGGCGCCGCAGAACGCAGAGGCTCCGTGGGAAGAAGAGAGAAGAGACTTCTGACGTTCTCTACCGCGCCCCCCATGCGTTCCGGAGCGGATGCGCCGGCGCATTAGGGGGTACATTTATATTACTGCCGAAATAAAAGGGCATTACCTCAAAGCTCACATCATCCTGTCGCGCACAAACGAATAGACGCGCGCGTAGGCCCTGCGAAAGACGCCCGGCCAGTTGTCGGTCGGGAGCATCGCGGGATACCTCTTCACGTCCGATTGCTCGAATGAATTGTCCCAGCCGCTGCCGTCCCACAGTATGTCGACATTGATCGCGCCCAACTGTTTCACCAACCCGCCGGGGTTGCGGCCGTTCTCGGAGAATTTGTTGTTGAAGATTCTGTTGCCTTCGGGGGTGGCGCCTACGTCGAAGGCCGTGCCTTTGGGAAACGCGATAGCCAGGCTGACCACGGCGAGGCCGAATGAATCGTTGCCGCGAATCTCGTTCTCGGTCACCGTCGTTCGGTCGGCGGCCATAATCAACATCCCCGTGCCCGGCTGAACTTTGCCGACGGTCGAGGTCTTGTCGCCGAAGTTCTGGAGATTGTTGTTGATGATCCGGTTCTTCCTGACGGCGGTGTCGCTGCCGACTTTCGACGGGTTGTTCGGCAGCAGGAAGACGAGGATGCCGCCAGTGTTGTCGTGTACGTAATTGTTTTCGACCAGCGCGTGGACTGAGTTTTCGATCTCGATGCCGGTGACGTTCGAGTGGGCCTCGCAATCTCTGACTATGATGTCGCGCGATTGGCCGACGTAGATCGCGGCGTCCTTGATGCCCGTGGCCAGCACGCGTTCGACGAGCACTCCACGGCATTCGACCGGGTAGACGCCGTAGAGCCCCGCGTTGTGAATCTCCAGATCGCGGAAGGTCGCGTTCTGGCCGCCGTGGACGGTGACGCCGTTGTTGACGTAGTCCTTGATGACCAGGTTCTCGATCGTGAAGTTATGGCTCGAAGTGATCACCGCGTCGGTCAGCCTTTTCAGGCCGTCGAGGGTCGGGCGTCGGTCGTTCTCCTTCAACCCGCGAATCGTAATGTTGTCCACGTCCACGAGGAGAGTCTCGTTGTACGCGCCGGGGAGGATTTCAATCGTGTCGCCGGGGACGCATCGGTCGAGCGCGGCCTGGATCGATTCGCCCGGTTTGACGCGCAATACGGCCGGTTGGCGTGGTGGCTGGCTCTGCGATTTGGTCGGTTGAGTCGCCGCGGCGTTGGCCGGCGCCGGCATGGCGGAGCCGCGAGCCTTCGGGGTCAGGCGCGGAACTACTGGCAGGCCGGAAGGGACTTTTTCGGGGATCTCGGGCTTCTTCGATTCGTCGGTCAGCGCATACAGGAATGCGATCAGGTCCCTCTTCTCCTGGTCGGAGAGTTTGAATCGGCGAATCTTGTCGTCGAGATTCGGAAGTTGCAATCCTGCCCCCTGGCCGCCGCCGTTCGAGTAAAAATCAATGACCTCTTCCAGCGTCTGGAATCTGCCGTTGTGCATGTAGGGCGCGGTCAGAACCACGTTTCGCAGCGTCGGGACTTTGAACGCGTTCTTGTATGGCTCGCCGCCTTCGAACTCCGAGCGGCCGAAATCGTCCGCCTGGCCGGGCATTTTGGGCACGCCGATGACTTTGAAATCGGGATTGGCGAATGTGGGGAATCCGTGGCATTCAAAGCAGCGCGTCTTGAGCGACCGGAAGAGCGTCAGACCGCGCCGCTGTTCGGCGGTCAACGCCGTCTGATCGCCAGCCGCGTAGCGGTCGAACGGAGAGTTGTCGCTGATGACTGTCCGCTCGAATGCCGCGACCGCCGACGTTACGTTGTTGAACGTCACAGCCGATCCGCCGTCGCCGCCGAACGTTTTGTCAAACAGCCGGACGTACTCCGGATTCGCCTTCAGCTCTTTGACCAGCTCGTCGGGGTTCTGATTCATCTCGTCGGACGAAGTGATTGGGAACCGCGCCTGCTCTTCGAGATCGTTCGCGCGTCCGTCCCAAAACTGTTTGTGGTTGAAAGCCGCGTTCCAGATCGTCGGGGCGGAGCGTCGAACCTGTTTGCCGCCCTGCCGGTCGGGGCCTGCGCCCTTGCCGCCGAATCCCATTGAAGTATGGCGGCCGTCGCTGAAGCCCAGGTCGGGGTGGTGGCAGGTTGCGCAGGATTGCTCGTTGTCGCCTGAGAGCACGGGGTCGAAATAGAGCAATCGGCCCAACTCAACCTTCTCCTGCGTCATCTGGTTGCTGGGGCGCATCTTCATTTCGGGAAACGCGCGCCGCAGTCCGCCGCCGCCAGGATTGCCGTTGGTCAACCCGGCGGGGTCGGGGGAGAACGGGATCAGGCCGATGACGACAATCGCCGCCGTGATCAGGCCGAGCATCGCGACTAAAGACAACAGCCATCGCCGCAGCCTGCTCGGGCCCTTACGCGAAGCCAAATATTGAAACGGCTCCATTGATGCGTTCGGAGTATTGCCGGCGTTCTCCATTTTCAAATCCCCTTTGTCAGCTTGTTACAATACAGGAGGCGTTTGCGGACTTGTCATTGATTGTCGCAATTAAAAGCGGGGAAAGAATAGCGGAGATGTGAGCGCAGGTACAGAGCGAAAGCGTGATCGCGTTCCGGCGGGGATTTACGCGGCAAAGTAGGCGTCATTAGAACGCGGATGACGCGGACGGGCGCGGATCATCGCGGATAAAATCAAAAAGGGTCAGCGTCAATCCGCTCTATCAGCGTTATCCGCGTACTATGAACCCGTACACTGATTGGTCTCATTACCAATCAACTCGGTTTGGAAACCTGCTTTTCTGAATCTCAATAGATGGAGTAGGGAACTAATGCGATCCGTTGCAAAACTTCGTTGGTTCGCCGCCGAGTTTGAACCGCTGCCGGACCGTATTTTTGCACTTGCCGCGAACCGGGAGCAATCCGCTGCCCGCGCAGACTTCGAGTGTGAATGTGCCTTCGCCCTTGGGGACGGAATGAACGGCGGCAGGCGTGGCGGCGACTGTCGGAGAAGGTTTGGGAGAAGGGGTTGGCGTTGGCGAGGGGGGTGACGATTTCGGCTCCTGGGCTCCGGCTGTTTCGCGTTGTTTGACTGTTGTCTTTATTTCCGCCTGTGAAGCCGGTTTCTTCCCGGCGTTCTTCGGGTCTACCTTGTCGGCCGATTTTTTCTCGGTGTCTTTGTTCGCGGCGGGTTTGTCTTTTGGGGAAGTGGCGCTGCGCGAATCGTAGGATGTCTTTCCGGGCGTTTTGCCAGGTATGTTGGAGGACGCAACGACGCCGAGTCTCTCGCCGGGTTTCCGTTCAACCACTCTACGAGGTCTCGTCGCGACTTGTGGCGACGGTTTCGCCGCCACGGCGGAGGGCATCGGACCAGTCGCCCTCACTGTGTTGAACGCGACCGGTTTGAGTGGAGTCGCCGTCCTCGGGGCAGGGGCTTGAGTAGGCCCCTGCAATTGCCTTCGAGATGATTGCGGGGCGTCTCCCTGCTCGGGTTTCGGCGTCGGCGTAGGAGTGGGAGTGGGTTTCGGCTTCGACGAGGGGCCGATGCCCAAGAAGTCTTTCAATCTGGCGCCGAACGACCATTTCTGATTCGGCGCATTCTCCGGACGCGATTCTGGTTTGCGCGCGTCCGGCGGAAGCGGAATCATTCCAGAGCCGCCGTCGTTTGCCGCGCGTCCATTGTCGTCCGGCGGTTTGGACGGAGATGAGCCGTCCTCAGGGTTGGGAACCTGGCCTTCGATCGGCTGGGCGCCGCTAGGCTCCGTGCCTGCCAGGAAAATTTCGCGGCGCGATCCAACTGGCGCAACAGGAGGAACTGTAGGATCGATCGGAGGGGCCGGCTCAGCCGTGGGGATGTCGCAAACGACCAGGCCGCCTGGGTCTTCAAAATATCCGCCGAGTTCTGGTCGAATGCGCAGGGCGCGGGTCATGAAATCAGCCCAGATCGGCGCGGCGACGACCCCGCCAGTCAACCCGATGTCAGAATTGTCGTCGAAGCCCACCCACACGACGCAGACGAGGTTGGGCGTATAGCCGGCGAACCATGCGTCGCGCGACGACCCCGTCTTGCCGGCGGCCACGCCGGTAAACCCCATTTGCCGGACTCGCGTCCCCGTGCCGCGATCGAGCACGTCCTGCATCATCGAGGTCATGATGTAGGCCACCTGCTTGCTCATCACATCGCGGGTATCGGTGCGCGATTCGAGCAACGTCGTGCCGTCTTTGGTCGTCACCCGTTTGACTGCGATCGGCGCGATGCGGCGTCCCCCGTTGGCGAAGGCCGTGTAGGCCGAGGCCATTTGCAGCGGGGTCGCCTCGGCGACGCCCAGCGCCAGCGAAGGCACCTGCGGGACTTTCGATAAACCGGCCTTCTCGGCCAGGCGCGCGATGTTTGCGAGGCCGACGGTTTGGGCGATCTCGACCGTGATCACGTTCTTCGATTGCACGAGCGCGTCACGCACCGTGACCGGGCCCATCGTGAACTTGTCGCCGTAATTGCTCGGCGCCCAGCCGCCCTGGAACGTCTTGGGTTCGTCAATGTAGGTCGTCGCGGCGGTGATCGCGCTGGTCGGGTTGTCTACGCCGGCCGCGATCGCGGCCGCGTAGACGAAAGGTTTGAAGACCGAACCCGGCTGGCGTCTCGCTTCGGTCGCGCGGTTGAGCTGGCTTTGCGCATAATTGCGCCCGCCGACCATGGCCAGAATCTCGCCCGTCTTCGGGTTCACCGCCACAATCGCCGCCTGCAAACCCGCCGTGCCGCTCTTGCGCTTCGCGAACAGTTTTTCGACCTCGGCCATGTGTTTCGAAACCGCCTGGGAGGCCGCTTGCTGCAACTGCGTGTCCACCGTCGAATAGATGCGCAGCGACCGCAGGCTGCCGTCGCGCTCGTCGTATTGGCTTTCGACCTGTCGCGTCAGGTAGTCGATGAAATAAGGCGCGTCCGAACCGTCCCCCCCCCCGGGTTTGGCGGCCACCACGCCGAGCGGCGTCTTCTTCGCGGCGATGGCCTGGTCGCGCGTGATTCTGTCGGAGTCGACCATGTCATCCAGGACCTTATTGCGGCGTTCGATCGCTTTGTCCGCGTGCGTGAAGGGCGATAATCTGTTCGGGCTTTGGATGACCCCGGCCAGCAGCGCAGATTCCTGGAGCGACAGTTGAGAAACGTCTTTGCCGAAATAGGAGCGCGCGGCCTCGCCGAAGCCGTTGATCGAAAACCCTCCGCGCTGGCCCAGGTAGATCTGGTTGCAGTACATCGCCATGATCTCCTCTTTGCTCAGCCGCTGTTCGAGGATCATGGACATGTAGGCTTCGGAGAGTTTTCGCTTAAATGTGGGATCGGGTTTGAGGAAGAAGTTTTTGACGAGCTGCTGCGTGATCGAGCTGCCGCCTTCTTTCAATTCGCCCGCCTGAATGTCGGTAAAGACCGCGCGTATTATGCCGCGCAGGTTGATGCCCGAGTGCTCGAAGAACTGGCGGTCCTCGATCGCTGTAATGGCGTCGACCAGCGTTTTTGGCAGGTCTTTGTATTCAATTATTTTACGTTTCTCGCGCTCCTGGTTGACCACCGATGAGATCAATTCCGGTTCGATCTGCGCTGACGGGAGTTGTTGCTGACTGTCCAGATCGACGAGCTTCTGAACGCCCTCGCCGTTTCTCCCGAATGTCACGCGGAGGTTCGGAAAAGCTTTTTCGCCGTCGATCTTGGTGTCGCTGCCCGGGTAAATGTCTATCCCGTTGTTGCGCGTGGAATAGTACCCGCGTTTTTCGTTCGCCGGAGGGCTGCCCTGCTGGTAGCCGATCTTCTTCAGGTGGGCGATCACGTCGCTCATTCGGGTCCCTGACCCATTGCGAATGGCGAGCGGCGCAGCGTAAATCCCCGACGACCGCACGAAGATGTCGCCGCGTAAGCCTGCGTCTATGATCGCGCTGTAACGGTTGTAGTAATAGAAGGCGGCTCCGATCAGGATCAGTCCGATGATCAGTAGCGGAGCTATGACGACCCGTGATGTCGCGTGATAATAAGCGCGTTTGAAGGGGGCCTGTCGAAACGTCAAGTATCGAAAATCTTGTCTGGCCATTATCGAAATTCCTCAGTAGCCAATGGGGGCTAACATGGACAGAGAAATTATGCCGATTATCGAGAGGGAGTCAAACGAGGGGCAAGCGGATATTTCATAAGCCATGTGAAATATTCAATATGCGCCATATTTCATCTTCCTACCTCGATGGATACTCCATCCATAGCCGGTAGGCTTGGATGGAGAGGAAATCGAGACCGGATGCGAATTGAAGGGCTTGTCCCTTCGATGAGCATACGGTTGTCTCTTGTGG
>Ga0190270_10000444_pt1 | contig 18002 bp, 19 predicted proteins | sample Popmic320T_FD_133748 | JGI IMG/M metagenome (GOLD analysis project Ga0190270, IMG submission 133748) | Populus adjacent soil microbial communities from riparian zone of Weber River, Utah, USA - 320 T | ecosystem: Environmental > Terrestrial > Soil > Riparian zone | place: USA: Utah | collected...
CCAAACTGATCGCGGTATGGTCCGAGTTTGAGGGAGCAGACCAATCCGCTTGCATTGGGGCATTTGGCGGGCAACCGGTGGTGGGCCGCCGACGCGATAATGCTGTCGCGATTGGCGAGCGTTACAGGGCCTGGCAGCACGACCAGCCCGGTGCCTCCTTCACGTGGCAGTGTTTCCATCACGTGTCCGATTTCGGTGGCATTGCGCACACCAGCCGGCGTCAGTCGTATCTTGAGTGTCGGCGCGGCCGCCTCGAGCGCGCGCCCATAGACGACCCAGGATGGGTTGTCCGGATCGAAGATAAAGGCGACCCGGTTGATGCCGGGGCTGATGTCCTTCAATGTCTGAAGCCACTTTCCGCCAATCGAGGGGTCGAAGTTGGTGAACCCTGTGATATTGCCGCCGGGTTTCGCAAAACTTCTGACGATCCCGACCTCGATCGGATCGGGCACCTGCGTAAACACGATTGGGATGAGAAGGTGCTTTGCCTGAGCGCGGCAACCGCAGTGGTGCTGCCGGCGAAAATCACGTCAGGTTGTAGGAGTCCGGCGCCAGACCCCGACTCGGGCCCACACCTGTTTGAAATATACCACGCCATCATTGGAACGGCAGCCAACTGAGCCGTGAACTCGTGATCAGTGCCCGCCTGGGGTCGATCGCGCCGCGTCGTGCTACGAATTTTTTTGTTGGTGTCGTCGTTGGTATCGTCCGTCTTGACCGAATAAATTTAGCGTCATATCAGGACGTTGTGGGTGCCCTGCGAGTCCGGCCAGGGGCACCACACCCACGCGTAATTCGGCCAAGATCGTGCCGCAACGCTGGAAGCGCATGACCACACTGTCCCTCGACCGCATCCGCTCCGAGCCGATCGTGCCGGCTGCCGTGGCCATCGCGGTGATCGGTCTCGCCACCATTCTCGGCGCTTATTATTTCCAATATGTGCTCGGCTACCGGCCATGCCCGCTCTGCCTGGAGCAGCGCTACGCCTATTACGCCGCGATCCCGCTGGCGGCCATGGTGCTGCTCGGCGTGTCGGTCGGCTCGTCGCACAAGGTGATGTTGTTGGCGTTCGTGGCGATCGGCGCCGCGATGCTGTGGAACACCGGGCTCGCCGCCTACCACTCCGGTGTCGAATGGCAGTGGTGGGAAGGTCCGAAGGATTGCTCGGGGCCGGTGAGCAACTTCGGTCCGGCCGGCGGCTTGCGCGACCTGATCCAGAACACCCGCGTGATCCGCTGCGACGAGGCGGCGTGGCGTTTTCTCGGCCTGTCGCTTGCCGGCTACAATGTGCTGATCTCGCTGGCGCTCGCCGCGATCGCGGCGTGGGGCGCGCTCGGCGCGTATCGCAGTTGGAAGGCGAGCGAGGCGCAGTAGCGGCCGCCGAGAGATCGGCCAGCAGACCGGTCAACTTTGCCTCGCAGTCGAAGATAACTTTGCGGGACCAATGGCTTGACGCTCAAGCAGATCGGCCAGAAAGGTTCCGACCCAGGGTTTGAGATCGGCCAAAAGATCGGCCAGATTTTGCAATAAATTGTTGTTTATTGTATTATTTCAATGGCTTATAATTCTATCAGGTCGGCCAGAATATGCCCCTGGAAACACCACAACGCATCGAGCCAGGCCGGCTAGACGAGCCGACGGTCGCGGTGACCGATGCCGTCGCCGAATTGGTTGCGGCTGCGGCGACCCTTGGCAAAGCATTGCATCCCAAGACGGCGGCAAACCTCGCAAGCCTCGTTCGGGTCATGAACACCTATTACAGCAACCTGATCGAAGGGCATCACACACGGCCGCGTGACATTCAGCGCGCGCTTGTGGGCCAACTCGATCAGGATGAGAAGCGCCGCAATTACCAGATCGAAGCCGCTGCGCACGTTCGCGTTCAGGCAGAGATCGAGCATCGCGCAGCGGAAGGACGGCTGCCCGAACCGGCTTCAGTACAGTTCATTCAGTGGTTGCATCGCGAATTCTATAAGGATGCTTCTGAAGAGATGCTCCTCATCAAAGGGCGAGATCTTGAATTCATCATGCGGCCCGGCGAGTGGCGTTCGAAACCTGAGCAGGACAATGCAGTTGGCCGACACGTGCCGCCGTCGAGCGAGCACGTCGCCGATTTCATGAATTATTTCGAACAACGATATTCATTCGCGGGGCTCGGTAAAGCCGGTCGCATCATGGCGATTGGCGCCGGACATCACCGTTTCAATTACATCCATCCGTTTCCCGATGGGAACGGCCGCGTGAGTCGCCTTATGAGTCACGCCATGGCGCTTTATTCAGGAATAGGAGCGCACGGGCTTTGGTCTATTTCACGAGGGTTGTCGCGCGGCCTTGCCACGGGACCTGAAGGTCGAGCCGAGTATAAGACGATGATGGACTCTGCCGATGCGCCGCGGCAGGGCGACCTGGACGGTCGCGGCAACCTTTCTCTGCGTGCGTTGAGCGAATTTGTACTCTGGTTTTTGCATGTGTCTCTCGATCAAGTCACGTTCATGGCAGGACTGTTCGATATCGATACGCTTGCCAAGAGGCTTCGTGCCTACGTCGAGCGTAGCGAGAACTTGAGGCCGGAAGCATCCAGGCTGTTGGAAGAGGCCCTGATACGCGGCGAGTTCGAACGGGGAGAGATCGAGCGAATTACCGGGCTGCCCGAACGAACGGCGCGACGGATTCTCAGCTCGGTTATCGAAGCCGGACTGCTTGCATCCGACACAGAAAAAGGGCCTGTTTCCTTGCGCTTTCCCGATGAGGCCCTTGAGGTTCTGTTTCCACGGCTCTATCCGGCCGGGGCGACGAGCTAGCGTCCAGATGTGCGTCGGTGCTTATCTCAAGCGCTAGCGCAGCCTACGGATCCAGCTCCGTATCCCAGTAGAGATAGTCCAGCCAGCTATCGTGCAGATAGTTCGGCGGGAACAGCCGGCCGTTGCGGTGCAGGTGCTGCACGCTCGGCTGAAACGGCATCTGCGACGGGAACATCCGCGCTTCTTTGGTCGTCATGCTGCCCTTGCGCAGATTGCAGTCCGAGCAGGCCGCGACCACGTTGCTCCACGTCGTCATGCCGCCGCGCGAGCGCGGCAGCAGATGATCGAAGGTGAGGTCGTCGCGCGAGCCGCAGTACTGGCAGGAGAAGCGGTCGCGCAGGAACACGTTGAACCGGGTGAACGCCGGATGCGTGGACGGCTTCACGAAGGTCTTCAGCGAGACCACGCTCGGCAGCTTCATTTCCAGGCTCGGTGAGTGCACCGCCTGATCGTACTCCTCGACGATATTCACCCGTTCGAGGAAAACCGCCTTGATCGCGTCCTGCCACGACCACAGCGACAGCGGGTAATAGCTCAGCGGCCGGAAGTCTGCATTGAGCACCAGAGCCGGAAAGCCGCCGGTAAATCCATGCGCAGTCAAATGAGGCTCCTCCACAAGCCTTTCGCCGCGCCTGCCAGCGGCGACCGCGATTATTCTAACGGAAGCGCGACAGGAATGTGAAGCGATGGAAATGCCTTAGCTGTGAGCGAATCACCCGGCGGGCGTGCCACAATTTCGGAGATTCAACCGCGCAGGCCGAATCGCCGGGCCAGGAATTCGCCGCCATGGCGCAGGCCCTCCGGGTCGATGCCGTGCCCCACATTGGGCGAGATGTGCCATTCCACCGGCACTTCGAGCGCGGCCAGCGCTTGCGCTCCCATCAGCAGCGCCTGCACGGGGATCAGCTCGTCCTGATCGCCGTGGATCAGCAGCACTGGAGGCTTGGACTTGATGTCGCCCGCCACCGCGTCCGGCGCCGCCTTGTCCGGCAGCACGAAGATGCCGGAATAGCCGACGATCGCGGCCGGCGGCGGCGCCCGGCGCAGCCCGGCGTGCAGCGCGATCATGGTGCCCTGGCTGAAGCCGACCAGCGCCATCGCCGAGGAGGTGAGCTTGCGGCGGGCGAGTTCGGCATCGAGAAATTGATCGAGCACCGGCGCCGCGGCATTGCAGCCGATCCAGCGCTCGTCCGGATTGCGGAAGGTCAGTGGGAACCACTCGCGGCCTTGCGGCGCCTGCCCGCAGGGGTGCGGCGCGTGCGGCGAGACGAACGCGGTGTCCGGCAGCAGGCCCTGCCACGCCCGGCCGATGTCGATCAGGTCATTGCCGTCGGCGCCGTAGCCATGCAGGAAAACCACCAGCCGCTTGACCTGTCCGCTCGGCGGCTCGAGCCGCGGATCATTCAGTTCAGCGGCCATTCGCCTTCGCCTTTTTCTTTTTCACGGGAGTTGTCGTCACGACAATGGTCTGCGGGGTCACCGGCGCGCCCTCGCGCCGTTTCACCGCGTGATAGTAGGCCCAGAACAGATGCGCGGCCACCCCGCGCCAAGGCCGCCACGGCTCCGCGAGCTTCACCATCGTCTTGGCGTCGGGCCGCGTCCGCAGATCGAACGCGATGCGTGCGGCCTCCTGGATCGCCAGGTCGCCGGCCGGCCAGGCGTCGGCGTTGCCGAGGCAGAACAACAGATAGATGTCGGCGGTCCATGGGCCGATGCCGTGCAGCGCGGTCAGTGTTGCGTGTGCCTCGTCGGCCTCCATTCGACCGACCGCGTCGAGGTCGATCCGGCCTTTGGCGACCGCGGAGCCGATCGCCTTCAGCGTCTTGATCTTGGGCCGCGACAGGCCGAGCCGCGCCAGCCGCTCGGCGCGCGAGCGACGCAACGTGTCATGGTGGAAGGGGTCGAACGCCGCCGCCACGCGGCCCCAGATCGCGGCGGCGCTGGCGGTCGAGAGCTGCTGGCCGCACACGATGCGGCACAGCCCCTCAAAGCCCGCATCGCGGCGCCGCAACGCCGGCATCCCGGCCCTCTGCAGCACGGGTGCGAGGCGCGGGTCTTGGGCAACCAGCGCCGCCATTCCGGCGGCGAGATCGGCTTCGGTGTGGATGAAGGAAGTCATACGTCTTTCGTCATGGCCGGGCTTGACCCGCCTGCGGGCCAAAGCACTCTACGTTGGGTTGCCAGTCGATGCCCTCCGGCGGGCGAAGGCCCGGCCACCCATCTAGCTTTGGTCTGAATGCTTTCAAGAAGATGGACCCGGGGGTCAAGCCCGCGGGTGACGGTCATGAGCGTTTTCCGTTTCGCGCCGAGCCCCAACGGCTACCTGCACCTCGGCCACGCGCTGTCCGCACTGTTGAACTTCGACATGGCTCGCGCGGCGGGCGGCCGCCTGCTGCTGCGCATCGAGGACATCGACCGGACGCGCTGCCGGCCGGAATACGAGGCGGCGATTGTCGAGGACCTCGCGTGGCTGGGCGTCCGATGGGAAGAGCCGGTGCGCCGGCAGTCCGAGCATTTCGACGAATACCGCAAGGCGCTGCGCGAGCTTGAAGCCCGGCGGCTGACGTTTCCGAGCTTCGAGAGCCGTTCCGATCTGACGCGGATGGTCAGCGACCGCGAGTCACACGCGCGCTGGCCCCGCGATCCCGACGGCGCGCCGCTCTATCCCGGCACCGCGCGCGTGATGGCGGAAGGCGAGCGGGAGGCGCGGCTCGCGCAGGGCGAGCCCTACGTCATCCGCCTCGACATGATTTCCGCGATGGAATGGGCGGGCCGGCTGCGCTGGAGCGAGACGGGCACCGGCCCAGGCGGCGAAACCGGCGAGGTCGTCGCCGATCCCGCGGCGTGGGGCGACGTCATCCTCGGCCGCAAGGACACGCCGACCAGCTACCATCTTTCCGTCGCGGTCGACGACGCGCTGCAGGGCGTCACCCATGTGTTGCGCGGCCAGGATCTATTCTGGTCGACTAGCGTGCACCGGCTGCTGCAGGAGCTGCTGGGCCTTGCTGCGCCGGTCTATCACCATCACCGGCTGATGCTGGACGCCGACGGCCGTAAGCTCGCCAAGTCGACGCAGTCCACCGGCCTGCGCGAACTGCGCGCTCAGGGCCTGACGCCGAAAGATATCCGCAGGTTGGTTGGGCTTGCCGAGTAGCGGCGAATCCTGCGCCGTGGCAGGGTGATCCGAGGGGCGCGGGCGGGGGTCCGGTGCCGAAACGGCGGAAGAAAAAATCGACGATGACGCGCCGGGCCATGACGACGCCGAGGCGGCGCACGCGCGCGCCTGCGCGCAAGCCGTTGCACCGCACCGGCGCCGGGGTCGCGCTCGCCGGTCTGGCCCATGACATCCGCACGCCGCTTACTGGCATGCTGGCCTTGTCCGACCTTTTGCTCGCCTCCAATCTGCCGGAGCGCGAGCGTGGCTGGGCCGCGGCGATCAAGGATGCAGCCGGGCATCTGGCGCGGCTCACCACGCGGGTGGTCGACGCGGCGAAGGCGGGAACCGGCAAGCTGATCCTGCAACCCGAGCCGTTCGCGCTGCGCGATTTCATCGATGCCGCCGCGCAATCGCTTAAGGCGCGCGCCGACGCCAAGTCGATCGGCGTCGAGATTTCCATCGACGACGCGCTGACGGTCCGCGTCAGCGCCGATGCAGTGCGGCTGCGCAGCGCGCTGGAGAACCTAATCGATAACGCGGTGAAGTTCACCGAGCGCGGGCAAGTATCGCTCGCCGTTGTGATGGAGCCGTCGGCGCGCCGGCGTTTGAAGCTGACATTCACCGTCGTCGACACCGGCATCGGCATCGTCGCCGCCGATCTGAAGCGGCTGTTCCGTCCGTTCTCCCAGGCCAATGAAAGCGTGGCGCAGCGGTTCGGCGGCTCGGGCCTGGGGCTATCATTTGCCAGGCGCATCGCGGCGGCGATGGGCGGCTCGTTGACGGTGAAAAGCAGGCCGGGGCAGGGCAGCACCTTCCGCCTCGTTGTCCTGGTCGATCCGGCGCCTCCCGAAAAGAAAGCGGCGAACGCGAGCGCGGATGCCCTCACGGGGCTTCGCGTGCTTTGCGTCGAGGACAATCCCTACGGCCGCGTCGTGCTCAACACCGTGCTGAGCGAGCTCGGCCACCAGGTCTCGTTCGCAGAAAGCGGAGAATCGGCGCTCACCGCGGTCGCACGCGGCGGCTACGACGCCGTGCTGATGGACGTCGCGCTCCCCGGCATCGACGGATTCGAGACCACGCGCCGCATTCGCGTGCTGCCCGGGCCGTGCAGCGCCATACCGATCATCGGCGTGTCTGGTCGTACGGGCGAGGAAGATGAGGCGGCGGCATACGACGCCGGAATGAGCAGCTACCTGCGCAAGCCGGCGAGCCCGGCGACTCTCAACGCGGCGCTGGCGGCCGTCGCGGTCCTGAAGCGGAGACGATGAGGATGGTCGATCTGCGCCGATTGATCGGCTTATGCAGCGCGGTGTCGTTTATATGTGTCAGCGCAGCTTCGGCGCAGACGCCGGCCTACATCACCGCCAAGCCGGACGGAGTGGTTCGCGCCTACGGCAACGACGTGGCGCGTAAAATTTTCTCGAACGCCTACACGCCGGTGCGCCAGCAAGCCGTGCTGCGCTCGCAGAAGTCGATCCCAGGCTTCGACTGTCCGTCCGACCCGCAGATCGCGCTGGCGGAGGTCATTCCGTATCCGGTGAAGCAGGGCACGACGTCGTGGATCGAGCGTTACGTGCTTGGCTGCACGCCACGCACCATGCGCAACTTCCTACTGGTGCTCGAAGGCGAGCAGCCGCGCATGATCGACCTGCTGCCTGGCAACACCAACACCGACCCGCTGCTGCAGAGCGACGCGCTGAAGGGCGGCTACACGGCGGTCGGCGCCATGGCCGCGAAGGATTGCGACAAGGCGGCCGTCTCCGACACCCGGCTGACGTCCAAGATCGAGCGCGGCGCACCCTGGACGGAGCGCTGGGTCTTCGATCTGTGCGGGACCAAGGCGGAGGTGGAAATGACGTTCACGCCATCCGCCACCAGCGGGACGAGCTGGACGGCTACCCTGGTGAAATAGCGCGCCGGGACAATCTCCGGCGCGCTGCAACGCGGTCAGGCGCGTTTGATCAATCCGATGATCACCAGCAGGATCACCGCGCCAATGGTGGCATTGATGATCGAGGCAATCATGCCTCCGCCGATCACGATTCCGATCCGCGGCAGCAGCCACGCGGCGATGAAGGCGCCGACGATGCCGACCACGATGTTGCCGAGCAGGCCAAAGCCCATGCCCCGAACGATTAGACCGGCCAGCCAGCCGGCGACCGCACCGACGATCAGGATGATGATGATTGCTTCTAAACTCATGGCGCCTTCCCTCCCTTGACGGGACGGTGCGTGCCGCCCCTGTTCAACGCGGCAAGCCTAACGCGGCAAGGCAAGCCTGTCAGGGGGGCATGGGGACGATTGGCCGTGACGGCAACACAATCGTCAAACGTTGCTGGCGTTGTTCGCCCGTTCCACGATCCGCACCACATCGGACATGATGCGGTTGAGCTCGAAATCCTTCGGTGTGTAAACCGCGGCGACCCCGGCGTCTTCCAGCGCCTGCGCGTCCTCCGGCGGAATGATGCCGCCGACCACCACCGGTATGCCGGCGAGCCCGGTCGCCTTCATCCGGCCGACCACGTCCATGACCAGGGAAACGTGCGAGCCGGACAGGATCGACAGCCCGATCACGTGTGCCTTCTGCTCTTGCGCCGCGGTGACGATCTCCTCCGGCGTCAGGCGGATGCCCTCGTAAACCACCTGCATGCCGGCGTCGCGCGCGCGCACCGCGATCTGCTCTGCGCCGTTGGAATGGCCGTCGAGACCGGGCTTGCCGACCAGGAAGGTGAGGCGGCGGCCGAGCTTGCGCGACACGCGGTCGACCTCGCCGCGGATGTCGTCGAGGCCGGTGACGTCGTTGCGCATCGCCGTTCCGACGCCGGTCGGCGCGCGGTATTCGCCGAACGCCTCGCGCAGGGTCCAGCCCCATTCGCCGGTGGTGACGCCCGCCTTGGCGCAGGCGATCGAGGCCGGCATGATGTTGCGGCTCGAGGTCGCGGCGAGCTTGAGCTCCTTGAGCGCGGCGGCCACGGCCTTGCCGTCGCGCGCGTCGCGCCAGGCTTTCAGCCGCTCGATCTGGTCTCGCTCAGCTTCCGCCGGCACCGTCATGATGGTGTCGATGCCGCCCGTCAGCGGCGACGGCTCGGTTTCGAGGAACCTGTTGACCCCGACGACGATCTGCTCGCCGCGCTCGATCGCCTCGAACCGCGCGCTGTTGGATTCGACCAGCCGCTGCTTCATGTAGCCGCTCTCGACGGCGGCGATTGCGCCGCCGATATCCTCGATGCGCTTAAGTTCCTCTTTGGCCTCGGTTTTGAGCGCCTCGACCTTCTCGTCCATCACCTTAGAGCCGTCGAACAGGTCGCCGTATTCGAGCAGGTCGGTCTCGTACGCCAAGATCTGCTGCATGCGCAGCGACCATTGCTGATCCCACGGCCGCGGCAGGCCAAGCGCCTCGTTCCACGCCGGCAATTGCACGGCGCGGGCGCGCGCCTTCTTCGACAGCGTCACAGCCAGCATCTCGATCAGGATGCGCGCGACGTTGTTCTCGGGCTGCGGCTCGGTGAGGCCGAGCGAATTGACCTGGACGCCGTAACGGAACAGCCGCTGCTTGGGGTCGGTCACCCCATAGCGCTCGCGGGTGATCTCGTCCCACAGGTCGACGAACGCGCGCATCTTGCAGATTTCGGTGACGAAGCGCATCCCCGCGTTGACGAAGAACGAGATGCGGCCCACCACCTCGCCGAATTTCTCCTGCGTGACCTCGCCCGACTTCTTCACCGTGTCGAGCACGGCGATGGCGGTGGCGAGCGCGAAGGCGAGCTCCTGCACCGGCGTCGCCCCCGCCTCCTGCAGGTGATACGAGCAGATGTTCATCGGATTCCACTTCGGCAGCTCGCTCGTCGAGAAGATCGCGATGTCCTTGATCAGCCGCATCGACGGTGCCGGTGGGTACACGTACGTGCCGCGCGACAGGTATTCCTTGATGATGTCGTTCTGGATCGTGCCGGTCAGCGCCGAGCGCGGCGCGCTCTGCTCGTCGGCGACCGCGATATAGAGCGCCATCAGCCACGCCGCGGTGGCGTTGATGGTCATCGAGGTGTTCATCGACGCGAGCGGGATGCCGTCGAACAGTGCGCGGATGTCGCCGAGATGCGAGATCGGAACGCCGACCTTGCCGACCTCGCCGCGCGCCAGCACGTGATCGGAGTCATAGCCGGTCTGCGTCGGCAGATCGAACGCGACCGACAGGCCGGTCTGGCCTTTGGCGAGATTTTTCCGATAGAGCGCGTTCGACTCAAGCGCCGTCGAGTGCCCGGCGTAGGTGCGGAAAATCCAAGGTTTGTCGCGCATTTCAGACCGCCCGTGTCGCCGGCGCGGGGCCGCCGGATGACCCGGCATTTTGCAATGCAAACAGCATGGTAGCCCGAAAAACCCCTTTAGTCAGGCCATATTTTACACGGCTGACACAATTTTTGTTGCTCTGCAACAAAGCCTGACGCACACTGTTTGGGCTGGGAATTGACGTGATCAACCGCTGACCGGAGAGCGGACGCCATGGCCACAGTCACGCAGCTCAAGCCGACCAAGTCGGCCCCCGTCAAAGACCTTTACGCAATCGGCGAAATCCCGCCGCTCGGCCACGTGCCCGAGAATATGCACGCCTGGGCGATCCGCAAGGAACGCCACGGCCCGCCCGAAACCTCCATGCAGCTCGAAGTCGTGCCAACCTGGCCGGTCGGCGAGGACGAAGTGCTGGTCTACGTGATGGCGGCCGGCGTCAATTACAACGGCGTCTGGGCGGGGCTCGGCACCCCCATTTCGCCGCTCGACGGTCACAAGCATCCGTTCCACATTGCAGGCTCCGACGCCGCCGGCGTGGTCTGGGCGATCGGCTCCAAGGTGCGGCGCTGGAAGGTCGGCGACGAGGTGATCGTCCACTGCAATCAGGACGACGGCGACGACGAGGACTGCAACGGCGGCGACCCGCTGCTCTCGCCCTCGCAGCGTATCTGGGGTTATGAGACGCCGGACGGCTCGTTCGCGCAGTTCTGCCGCGTGCAGTCGCGGCAGTTGATGCCGAAGCCCAAGCATCTGCCGTGGGAAGAGGCGGGCTGCTACACGCTCACGCTCGCCACCGCCTACCGCATGCTGTTCGGCCACGCGCCGCACATCCTCAAGCCCGGCGACTATGTACTGGTGTGGGGCGGCTCCGGCGGGCTCGGCGTGTTCGGCGTGCAGCTTGCCGCGGCGTCCGGCGCCAAGGCGATCGGCGTGATCTCCGACATTTCGAAGCGCGACTACGTGATGGACCTCGGCGCCTACGGCGTCATCAACCGCAAGGACTTCAACTGCTGGGGCCAGATGCCCAAGGTCAACACGCCCGAGTACAACAACTGGGTGAAGGAGGCGCGCAAGTTCGGCAAGGCGATCTGGGACATCACCGGCAAGCGCGACGTCGACATCGTGTTCGAGCATCCCGGCGAGGACACCTTCCCGGTGTCATGCCTGGTGGTGAAGCGCGGCGGCATGGTGGTGTTCTGCGCCGGCACCTCGGGCTACAACATCACGTTCGACGCTCGTTACGTCTGGATGCGGCAGAAGCGCATCCAGGGCTCGCACTTCGCGCACTTGAAGCAGGCCTCGGCGGCGAACCAGTTCGTGCTCGACCGGCGCATCTATCCCTGCATGAGCGAGGTGCTGCCATGGGCGGAGATCCCGCGCGCGCACCAGATGATGTGGAAGAACCAGCACAAGCCCGGCAACATGGCGGTGCTGGTCAATGCGCCGCGGCCGGGGCTGAAGACGCTGGAGGATGTGATGGAGGCGACCGCGTAGCCCGGATGGAGCAACGCGACATCCGGGCACATGCGACGGCCGGCCCCGCATTTCGCTTCGCTCAATGCGGGCTTCGGTGCTGGTCACCCCATATACCGCCGCACCCACTCCACCTGATCCTTCACCGCCTCGCTCAATCTGAACTGCGGCTCATAGCCGAGATATTTTTTCGCGCGGCTGAGGTCCGCATGCTCCGAGCGGTTCGCCAGCGAGATCGCAGTCCCCTGCGGCGCCTCGAACTTCACCTTTGCGCCCGGCACCTCGGCCTGGATCGCCGTGGCCATCTCGGCGGGCGTGGTGAGCCGGCCCATGGTGACGTTGAAAATGCGGCCCCCCAAATCCTTGGCGTCGAGCGCCAGCACGGTGGCGCGCGCCGCATCCTTGGAATAGACCCACTCCATCGCGCCCGGCGGCACCATTGCCTCCTTGCCGGCGAGCGCGTTCCTGATCGCCTCGCGCATGACGTTCGACGGCCCGCCGCCGCCGGCGCCGCTCCACGGCCCGAACGCCGCGCCGTAGCGCAGCCCTGCGAACTCGATGCCGCACCATTTGGCGTAGTTGAGGCCGAGGCTTTCGACCGCCTGCTTGGTTGCCGAATAGAACGTGGTCGGCCGCGGGAACGATTCCTCCTTGCCGAAGTGGCCGCCATCCTCGCCGCCGTCGAGATAGTGGTTGAGCACGCTCGACGACGACACCACGACGCGCTTGAGGCCCAGGATGCGCGCGGCTTCGAGCACGTTCACGGTGCCCATGATGTTGAGGTTGATCGCGGAGTAGGGCTCGCGCTGTGCCCCCAGAGTCAGCAGCGGGTTGGCGGCGGTGTGCGCGATCCGCGTAATGCTGTGGCTCTTGATCGCGTCGATGATCGACAGCGGACGCAGCACGTCGCCTGGGATCAGCGTCACCTTGGTGAGGTCGACGATCTGGCCGATCGCCTCTTTCTGCGCCGCCACGTCCATCAGCACCGGCGTCTCGCCGCGCTCGACCAGAAGCCGCGCGACCTGCGAGCCGATCAGCCCGGAGCCGATAACGAGTGTGGTCATGTTTTCCTCCCCGCGATGCCAAATTCTACCCGTCATCCTGAGGTGCTCGCCCGTAGGGCGAGCCTCGAAGGATGCACGGCCCCGCTGTTGCCACACTCGGGCCGTCGACCTTCGAGGTTCGCTTCGCTCGCACCTCAGGGTGACGGGGAGAGGGCTGCTCGCCAGCCGCGTTGTTTCCCGATATTCTCTCCATGAACAAGCGGCAAGCAAACCCCGGCGAGGAACATCATGCCAAAATATCTTCTGGTCAGCTTCAAGACCTGCCCGTGGGTGCAGCGCGCGGCGATCGTGCTGCGCGAGAAGAACATCGAGTTCGAGTTCCGCCATATCGACCGGGATAATCGTCCCGACTGGTTCCTCGCCATCTCGCCGCACAAGAAGGTGCCGGTGCTGAGCATCGACGGCAAGGTGTCGCTGTTCGAGTCGAACGCGATCAACGAATACCTCGACGAGACCATCGAGCCGCGGCTGCACCCGGACGATCCGGTGCTGCGCGCGGTCAACCGGGCGTGGACCGACTATCTGCCGACCTTCTCCGAAATGGTGACGGGGACGGCTTACTCCGAGGACGAAGCCGAGTACAAGGAAGACATCGCGCAAATCCCGCTGGCGTTCGCGCGGCTCGAAGGCGCGCTGGAGAAGCAGGGCGCCGGACCGTTCTTCAACGGCGCAAAATATTCGCTGGTCGACGCCGCCTACGCGCCGTTCCTGCAGCGCTATCATTTCCTTGACCGCATCAAGCCGCTCGGCGTGATCGAGAAATTCCCGCGGGTAAAGGCTTGGGCGGAAACGCTGCGCAAGCGGCCTTCGACGCATTCATTCCCGGAAGCCGAGCTTGAGCCGCTCTACCGGCTGAATGTGAAGAACCGGAAGAAGTACCTGTCGCAGTTCGTCGCCGACGCGGCGGTCGCGGCGGAGTAGTCATTCCGCCGGCTGAACCCGAGTTCGCTCCTCTCGCCACTTGCAGATCACGGTGTTCAGCTCCGCGCCGTAGATGAAGATCGACGCGGTGAGATAGAGGAACACCAGCGCCATCATCACCGAGGCAAGGCCGGCGTAGTAGGTGACATAGGTATACGCGAAGCCGGACAGGTAGTCGCCGAACAACTCACCGGCGAGCAGCCACAGCACCAGCGTCACCATGATGCCGGGCCAGATCTGCGACAGCTGGCGCCGGCCGGCCGGCAGCCATTTGTGCACGATGAACAGGGCCGCGACGAACACGGTGGCGGCAGTGGCGAGCCGGAGGAAGTTGAACATGGGCCACAGCGGACTGAGTTGCGGCACGTAACGCACTGCGGTCGCGAAGATCAGCGGCGCCAGCACCACCAGGAACGCCAGCACGAGCAATCCGATTGCCGCGATGATCACGTAGCCGATCGCTTCCAGCCGCATCAGCCACATGCTTCGCGTTTCGACGACGCCATAGGCTCGGTTGAGGCCGATGCGCAGACTCTCGATACCGCTTGATGCAAAGAAGATCGCAAGCAGCACGCCGACGGTGAGCACGTCACCGCGTGCGGTGCCGAGCACGTTCTGCACCTCTTTGGCCAGCGGCGTCGCCACCTGGGTCGGCCAGGCTTCCAGCAGGATTTGCGCCACCTCGTTGGCGAGCTCGATGGTGCCGAAGTAGGGCGCCAGCGCCGCGACCAGGATCAGGAACGGAAACAGCGACATCAGCGCCGAGAGCGCGATGTGGCTCGCGATCGCCCAGCCGTCATCGGCGTTGAAACGATAGAACGCATCCAGAGCGATCTGGTAGCAGAGGCGCAACATCCGCACGGCGTCCTCGTCCTGCCAAGGTACGCTGAAATCGCGGATTATCGCGCGAATGGCAAGAGGCAGATGGGCATGATCCGGAAAAGTGGAGGCCGGTTTTCCGAAAAGATCATGCCAAAAAAGAAGCCCTGAACTCAGGCCTCGCCGGTGAGCTCCCGCAGGCGCTTCACCTCGGCCTCCAGCGCGGCGAGCCGCCGTCCGGCTTCCGCGATCGCGGCATCGACGTCGGCCTCTTCGTAGCGCACCGGGATGTGCTGTTCGCAGTTCGCGTCCCAGGCCGTGACGGTGAACAGGATCGCCTGCTCCGGCCGCGCCCGGTAGTCCTTTGGCATCAGCTTGGCGATGAGCTCGGCGTCGCCTTCGACGATGCGCGCCGTGCCCCAGATTTTCACGCGCCTTTTGTGCGTGTAATCGACCAGGAACAAATGCGCCTTGGCGTTGTCGGCAAGATTGCCTTGGGTGATGTACTGCCGGTTGCCGCGAAAGTCGGCGAAGCCGATGGTCTTCTCGTCGAGCACGCGGAGAAAACCCGGCGGCCCGCCGCGGTGCTGGATGTAGGGCTGGCCTTCGGCATTGGCGGTGGCGAGGAAGATGCTGATCTGCGCCTCGATGAAAGTCTTGAGATCGGGCGTGATGGCGGTCTGCCAGCCGCCTTTTTCCTCCATCTTGCCGTAAGCGCCGCGCGATCCCTTGCGGGCTTGGATAGCCTTCACGGTCGGCGTGAATGCGACATCGCTCGAATAAGTACGGTCGGTCGTCATAGTCCCAGCTCGCTCAGGGATGGGTGATCGTCGGGCCGCCGCCCCAGCGGCCAGCGATACCTGCGTTCGCTGTCCTTGATCGGCAGGTCGTTGATGCTGGCGATGCGCAGCCGCATCAGGCCATGTTCGTCGAACTCCCAGTTTTCGTTGCCATAGCTGCGGAACCAGCTCCCGCTGTCGTCATGCCACTCGTAGGCGAAGCGCACCGCGATTCGGTTTTCGCGGAACGCCCAGACCTCCTTGATCAGCCGGTAGTCCAATTCCTTCGCCCACTTGCGCGTCAGGAATGCCTCGATCGCATCGCGGCCCTGCAGGAATTCGGAGCGGTTTCGCCAGCGGCTGTCCGGGGTGTAGGCGAGTGCGACGCGTGCCGGCTCGCGGGTGTTCCAGGCGTCCTCGGCCATGCGGGCCTTCTGCGCGGCAGTCTCGGCGTTGAAAGGCGGAAACGGCGGGCGGCTCATCGCGATCCCTCCAGTGGATTTGGCATATCGAGCCCGGCGCGGCCGATAATAGCCGCATGCCGTTCACGGATCGATCACGATTCGGAAACTGCGAAGGTCCTACGCCGCCTGCACGTCGGTCAGGAAGCGCTGCACCTCGGTTTCGAGGTTCTCGGCCTCGACGGCCAGCGCGTCGGCCAGCGCCTTGACGTCGCCCGCGGTGGCCCGGGCATCGGTCGACGTGCCGGCGACGCGGCTCATCGCTTCGGCGCCACCCTGCGCTTCCAGCGAAGCGCGGTTGACGCCCTCTGCGATCGACGAGATCGCCGCGTTCTGCTCTTCGACCGTGACCGAAACAGTCGACGCGATTTCCGACATGTCGCCGATGATGGCGTTGCCCTGGGCGATCGCTTGCGCCGCGTCGGCGGCGGCGGACTGGATCGCCCCGATCTGCTCGGCGATTTCCTCGGTCGCCTTGGCAGTCTGCCCGGCGAGCGACTTCACCTCGGAGGCCACCACGGCGAAGCCGCGGCCGGCCTCGCCCGCGCGCGCCGCCTCGATGGTGGCGTTGAGCGCCAGCAGGTTGGTCTGCGCGGCAATCGCCTGGATCAGTCCGATCACCTCGCCGATCCGGGTGGCGGCGTTGCCCAGGTCGGTCATCGTTTGGGCGGTGCGCTGCGCCTCCGATACCGCGCGTCCGGCGACGTCGGTCGACTTGCCGGCCTGGCTCGCGATCTCGCTGATCGAGGCGGCCAGCTCCTCGACCGAGCTCGCCGCCGCAGTGACGTTGTGCGAGGCGGCGTTGACGCTGGTCTCGGCGTTCTTCGCCTCGGCGGACACCGCGTCGGCGGCGCCGTTGAGCTTGGTCGCTGACACTTCGAGCTGCACTGCGGCGTCGCGCAGCTTTCCGAGTGCCTGCTGCACCGAACTGCGGAACGAGCCGATGGTCGACGCGATGACGTCGCCGCGCTGCTCCTTGGCGCGTGCCGAGCGATCTGGTCGCCTGCCAGCCGCTCGCGCTCGATCATGGTATCGCGGAACACGATCACGGTGCGTGCCATGGCGCCGATTTCGTCTGAAGCGCGGGTGGCGGGAATGCGAGCCGCGGTATTGCCGGCAGCGAGCTGCTTCATCGCGCCGGCGAGCCCCTTGAGCGGGCGGGTGATGCTGCGCCCGATCAGCCAGCTTAAGCCGAGCCCGATCAGCACGGCGGCGCAGCCCACCAGGATGATGATGCTCTTGGTGCGCGACAGCGACTCGTTGAGTTGGGTCGCGGCGGTCACGGCATTGGACCGGGCCGAGGCAATGATGCCGTCGGTCACCGGCATCATGCTGCGCAAATCAAGATCGAGCGACGTGACGTCCGCTCTGACCGTGCTGGTGCTTTGCATCCATTCCGCGAAAGTGTCGGCGTAGGTCTTGACCTGCTGATTCAGCCCTTCCTTCATGATCTCCGCGGCGATGATCGAGCCCAGCGTCTGGTTGAACGCCTGAAGCTCCATCTGGAACGAGGTGCTCGCGAGACTGGTGCGCGTCAGGCGGTATTCGCTTTCGTGTCGGCGCATCTCGACCAGCGAAATCAGGAGCTTCTGCGCGTCGACCTTGGGCAGCCAGCCCATGTCTTCATTGATGATGCGCTCGACTGCGGTCGCCGCCTCGCGCATGCGCTGGCGAATTCCGTCGTCGTCCGAGTAGCCGAGCCGCTTCTGCTCGTCGACCAAGTGATCGAACCGCTGCTTGCCCGCCGCCAGGCGCTGCCGAAGCCCTTCAATCTCGGCGCGCGTGGCTGCACTGACCGAAACCTCGACCTGCATCAGGCTGTTCAGGGCGCCCTTGTGGACGTCTTCGAACGTTTGGATCAGTTCATTGCTCGGTTGCCAGGCGAAATCGCGTACCAGGATGCGCATGCTGCCGAGCGCGTTCTTCAGGTCATGGCTGGTCTCGGAGAGCGTGTTGGCCTGCTTCACGCTGTTGAACTCGTTCTCGACCTCGGCCTGGCCGGTGGTGAATGCGGTGCCGCTGGCGAGAAAGCCGAGCAGCGGAATGACGGCGAGCACCACGATGCGGGTGTGGACTCGTCAACCCCGAGACCAAGCGAAGCGCGGAGAATTTCATGAGCCGGATGTTTCCCGCGGCCGCCGACCTCGCCGCGTGCAACCGAATGGTAATCAGGTGCTCAAAAAAGGCTCAAAATGATTAATAATCTGAGAAATCAGACGTTTCGTGCCCTATCCGTCCTC
>Ga0190270_10000445_pt1 | contig 17981 bp, 8 predicted proteins | sample Popmic320T_FD_133748 | JGI IMG/M metagenome (GOLD analysis project Ga0190270, IMG submission 133748) | Populus adjacent soil microbial communities from riparian zone of Weber River, Utah, USA - 320 T | ecosystem: Environmental > Terrestrial > Soil > Riparian zone | place: USA: Utah | collected...
AGAGTTCCCTGGTTGTCGAGGACGTTGACGGGGCGCGCGCGGAATTCGCCGCGGTTGCTCGTGCGAGAGACGATCGAGCCGAATTTCAGATTATGCTCGCCCCCGAAAAACCTCGAAGCTTGCATCGGTTTGAGCGAGAGCGTCTCCATCCACTCCGCGCGGCGGGCCTCACGGTCCTGCCAACTGAAATAGTTTCCGGTGTTCGCGGTGGGAGTCAGATTCATGTCGGCGACGCCCTGCCCGAAGACGTTGACCGTGTAATTCTTGACCGCGACCGTGCTTTCGAGCAGGTTCTGGCCCAGCGTCAGGCGGTCGATCAGCGTGCCCGTGTAATCCTTGCCTTTCCAGTTCGGCGTGACAGGACGTTCGTTGAAGAAATCCAGGCCGACGAAACTATCCTTGCGCGGCGCGAGATGGAACGTGCCGGTCAGCGTATGCGCGCCGGAAACCAGGTAATCGAGCTGCGTGAACGAATTGACCGATTCCGACTTAGTCTCCTTGTTCGGGTATGCGAGGGTTTGGACCGGGCGTTGGCGGAGCGCGTACTCAGTGCCCTGAGAAATGTACAAACGATTCTTGAGCAGCGGGCCGTTGAATACCACGCGCGGCGTCGCGTCGCGCAGCCCGCGCAGGTGGCCGTTGAGGATTCGGAATTCGGGCAGCGGGTCGTTCAGTTCGAAGTTCCATTTATCGCCGCCGCGCTTCGTTTCGACCGAGACCACGCCCGCCGTGAATCGTCCGTATTGCGCCAGGTAAGGCGTCTTGAAGACGTTGATCGTTTGTACGCTGTCTACCGGCACCGTCATCCCGAATTGGCCGGTCGCCGGGTCGGTCACGTCGGCGGAATTGACTATGAACGCGCTGCGATTTTCGCCGGACCCGGAGATTTTGATCTCGCCTTGCGGCGTCCGAATCACGCCGGGGACGAGCGGGAGAGCGTCGCTGACGGTGGTCGGCTTCGAAGGAAGATTCCTGATCTGGCTGGCCTGCAATTCGGTCGCGACCGATGCCGTCTGCTCAATCGTCACGGCGGCGGAAGCGCTGGCGCTGATGTCAACCTTGTCGCTCAGCGCGATCTTAGTCACGAGCGCGAATTTGACCTCAACGGCGCCGGCGGCGGTCAACGTCACGTCCCGTTGCTCGCGAGTCTCGAAGCCTTCTTTCGAGACCACGATCTCGTATTTGCCCGGGGCGAGGTTTGTGGCGGCCGCCTGTCCTTTTTCGTCGGTGACGGTCGCGCTGACGATCTCGTTGTCGCGCTTGATCTGAACCGTGACGCCGGGAATCGGGTTGTCGGCTTCATCCTGAGTGATTATTCGGATCAGGCTTGATTGGCCTGGCTGGCTGGCCTGTTGCGCCGGCGTGATAATTGAGAATAAGAGCAGTAGAGCAGCTACTCCGGGAATCAACTTTAAGCTGAGCCGATCCGGCTCCAAACTCCCTCGCATATCTTTGCACCCTCTTTATTTTGACAGCCTTTGTTCTTACATTCACTCGGGAGCAGAAACAAACTTACACTAAAAAGCGACTATTTTCTACTCCAGTTGATCTCGGGCGACATGTGTGAGGTTGAATGCGCCGTACATCTAATGTTTACGTTGGGGTTCGGGGCTTGGATTTCCCGGATTGAGTTCGGTTTCCAAATACGATTATACATGCGAATCGGCCGGAACCGAAACCGGCGTTTGACGCCAATTAGCGCTGGGGCCTGGCGGAGCCGCTAGGCGCCTCGCGTGGTTCTATCTGTTTAAGCAGTTCGCGCACTGCAGTGTCCAGTTGGCTGTCTTTACCCGTGAAACTTTCGCCGATTGGCCGTATGACCTGTATGTCGACTTGCCGCGGGTTCATCTCCATCACCGTTCCGGAGCCGTCTTGGATCTTCTGACGCGGCAGGCGGAAGCTCGATCCGTCAATCAGCGTCGTTCCCCAGGTGTAAATGATCCACCCGGCGGTCGGCTCGCCCACGACCTTACCGAGTTTCAACGCGCGATAGCCTTCGGTGAAATCCTCAGCGTCGGAGAGCGAATGTTGATTCGTGACCAGGATGGTCGGGCGTTCGAGCGCGCGCTGGCCGAGCATCGTGCGGGCCGGGGCCGGGGGGTAACCGCGCACGGTCATCGTCATATAGCCGCGCCGCGCGAAGACGTCAATCGCGTAGGCGTTGACGAATCCGCCGTTGTTGTTGCGGACGTCCACGACGACGCCATCGCGCAAATGATTGTCGCTGTCGAGGTCGACGTAAAGTTGCGTCAGCGAATTCGAAGACATGTCGGGCATGTGAACGTAACCGAGGCGCCCGTTGCTGATCTTCTCGACATAGGCCCGGCGCTCGTTCACCCACTGTCGATAGAGCAGTCCTTTCTCAGTCCCCTGGCTGACAGGCTGGACGACGACTTCGCGCGTCTCCGCGCCCTCGCTCGACGACGCGACCTTCAGAGCGACGCGGCGGTTGACCTTGTTCGCCAGCAGGCCATCGAGGTTGGCGCTCGCGCCGATCCGTTCATCGTCGATCGCGATCAGGTAATCGCCGGTTTTGATCTGGCCGCTTATGGCCGCCGGGCTGAGCGCAATCACCTCAATGATCCGCAAGTGGCCCTTGGTCTCGTATTCGACGCGGTCGAAACGAAGCCCCAATCGTCCGACCTGTTGAATGGGACGAGCGCCGCTGAAAGGCCCGGCGATTCCGAGGTGCGACGCGTTCAGTTCGCCGACCATCAGGTTGATCAGACGCCTCATCTCGTCGGGCGTCCGGGCGCCCGCGATCTGCGGCCCGTAAATGGCTCGCACCGCGTCCCAATTGACGCCATGAAAATTGGAGTCGTAGAAATGATCCCGCAGGTAGGACCAGGCCTGATGGAAGACCTCCATTTTCTCCTTGGCGAAATCGACGTCAATCTCCGCCATGACGTTGAGCGCGCGCGTCTGTCTGGTGTCGAGATTGACGACGTTGATTCGCCCCTGTTCGAGGTAGAAGACCTCTTTGCTGTCTGGGGTGAACTGCGCGTCGGCCTTGAAGCCGGGAGTCGAGGTGAGTTGCCGCGAGACCGCAGGCTCGCGCGACAGTTCGTCCAGCGAGTAGACGTAGAGGTTCTGCTGCCCCTCGGCGCTGGCCGTCATCAAGACCCATTTGCCGTCGGGGCTGATCGCCTGAGCTCCGGCGTCGACGCCGATAGGCAGAAAGCTCAACCGCTGGCGGATGTCTTCAAAGGCGATCTCGACCGGCTTTTTCTCGTCTTTCTCCCTGTCCGGCGCCTTCTCGTCTTTTTCCCTTTCCGGCGCGGGTTGCGGCAAGTCTTTTGTCGCGGGCTTCGGCTCCTGGCGCGGCGAAGGTGGATTCTGATCTTTGAAGAGGTCGCGGAATTGATCTTCGCGGAATTTCGGTGTGCGCGGGATCAGGTCGATGCGGGCGAGCCGGCCATCTTCGGTGCGCTGCGCGGTATTGAACAGGACGTATTTGCCGTCGGGACTCCACGAGACCGAGCCGCTGAACGCGTTCGCAAGGAAGCTGATCCTACGGCTGGCGCCCGCCGCCGCCGGAACCACGCTGACGTTGGTGAACGCTCGCTCGCCGGCGGAGAGATAGGCGATCCATTTGCCGTCAGGGGACCACGCGCAAAAGCGATCACCGATGATCGGCGGGCGTTCGAGATAGGCCGTCGCCAGCAACCGCTCCTGTTTCGTTTCAAGATCGATTGCGCGCAATTCGCGCCCGTCTCGGATGAAGGCGAGCGTCTTGCCGTCTGGCGAAAACGACGGCGCGTAGCTGCTAGCGACGCCACGCGTCAGGGGCGCTTCGGCGCCGGTCGTGAAGTCGTAAGAGTAGATGTTGAACGCGCCATCACGGTCAGAAACGTAAGCGATCTTCCTGCTGTCGGGCGCCCAGACGATCTGCGATTCGGCGGCGTGCGTCTTCGTCACTCGCGCCGCGTCGCCGCCGTCTTTGGCCGAGGCCGCGAAGACTTCGCCGTGCGCGACGAACGCGACCTTCTTCCCATCGGGCGATAGCGCAAGCTCGCTTAATTGGCCGCCGACGCTGATCCGCTCGACAGCAGGCCCCGCCGGCGCGCCGCGACGGGCGATCGCGATCTCACTCGCATTGCCTGAGCTGGTGTCCAGCTTCCAGATTTTGAAATTGCGTTCGAAGACGATCAGCTTGCCGTCATAGGAGATGTTCGGCCAAAGGACGCGCCTGTCTTTGAATCTGGTGATCTGGCGGGCAGCGCCGCCTGCCGGCTTTACCCAGACGTTCTGCGCGCCGCCGCGATCTGAGACGAAATAGATCTGTCTGCCATCGGCGCTCCACATCGGCCACATCTCTTTGGCGCCGCCGTCTGTGAAGCGCTCGTAACCGGAGTCGCGCAGCAACCAGATTTCGCATTCGTCGAGGTGGCTGTGGCCGCCACGCCACCACTGCGACGAGCTGACGCCGCGCGCCGTGAAGGCGAGGATGTTCCCGTCGGGCGCGGGCGCAGCCCAATATTCGTTGGCGTAGCGATCTGCGCTGACCTGCATCGGCGTCCCGCCGTCGGCCTTGACACGGAAAAGATCATTCATCCCCGAAATGTCGCGGCTCGTTGAAGAGAAATAGACGAACCGACCGTCGCGCGACCACGCGTCCAACTGCTCGCCGGCGTCATCGAAGGTCAACCGCTTCAACTCGCCCGTCTCGAACGTCAACAGATAGATGTCGCCATTGCCAGTCCGCGTCGAGACGAAAGCCAGACGTTTGCCGTCGGGTGAATAAAGCGGGCGCGATTCGTTCGCCGGATGCGAGACAAGCAGGCTGGCGGCGCCGCCGCCAGCGGACACGGTCCAGATGTCTCCGCCCGAAACGAAAGCGATCTCCGAACCTACAGGCGAAACGAACGGCTCGGTGAAATAAGGCGCCTCGTCTGATTGCGATGACCGGACCGCCTGCGCGACGCCGTCGCTTCTGAAGATCGAGAGGATTATGAAAAGAATTGGGAGAATTGGAAGTTTTGCGATTCCGGTCATGGGGGAAGCTCCGATTAGGCGCCGCGATTCAGGCGGTTCAGAATGCGGACAAGCCCGATGATCGCGCTGGTCAGGCCCAGTGTGACTCCGGTTACGATCATCCACGGGGCTGTGCCGAGCCAGCGGTCGAGCAGATAACCGACGAGGATTCCGCCGAGGATATTCGACGAAAACAGTGTGACGACCGTAAGCGTCAGCGTGAGTTTCGATTGTTCGGACCCGTCGTTCATTAGACCCTGGACCGCGCGCGGCCAAACTAAATCGCGCCAGAAATCATTTGACGGTGTGGGAGGCGTTAGGCGGTACGGCGCGGGGAGCGCTAGCGACCCGGGCGTCTTGATAAAGGTTCAGGTCCCTGACGCTCCCCGTATCGATAATTAATTTATTGTCTGATCTCGACCATCACGCCGAGCGTTGAGGCCAGATCGCGCAGGTCGTAATCTTCTTCGAGGGTGTTTTCACGGTCCAGGACCATAAAGGTCGCGCATTCGTCCAGCGGAAACGCGCTGGTATGCCACGCGCCTCGATGCAGCTTGAACGCGAAAGAGCCGTCAACCAGAAAAGCAGCCATGCGCTCGACGTTCGGCGACGCCGAACCGTTCTCGCAGGGCGGCGCGACCGCGATCACCGACATGGTTCCGCCCATCGGGACGAAGACCTGGTCGGTGCGCTGGTGGCGTCCTAGAAAAGTGAACTTGAGCGGGCGCGCCTCGACGGTTTGCGCGACGAAGCTGGCCTTGCCGCCGTCCAGATCGAGTTCGACCTGGCCGCGGTCGCCGATAATTTGGCCGTAGGGCGCAAACGCTTCGGGCGTCATTTTCTGAACGTCGAGAGTGATCGCACGGATGAAGATGTCCCCGGTCGTACGTTCCGGGGCAGTGGCTGTGCCTGTTGAAATCATAAATTTGAGACTCTACTTTCTTTAGGTTGGTCTTATGGATCGCCACCTGGCCCGTGGGGGCAGGGCGTCGAGGCGTCATGCTTAAGCCCAGGCTGACGCGCGGGCCACTGTCACTAAATTGACCGAGTTATGTACCACAGCGCGCAATGGGGTAGCAAGTAAATTCTACGGCATTTGCCATCTGGTCTTTGAGAATTTAGTCCAACCAGAGTGGAGGGCGCCACTTTGCGACCTTTGCGCCGCTTAATTTTTAAAGACCATATGGCATTGACTTTTTGCCTTTTGCTCCCACGCTACCGCTCACTGCGAACCTCGATTTTGAGCATGCGCCCTCAAATCAGCATATGGCCTGGAATGCCAGGATCAGTCCTTCTGCCGGCGTTTGAGGTCGGCGACGACGAAGCGGATGGAGTCATATCCGATCCGCTCCGGCAATTCGTCTTTGATCGGGCGCAGACGTTCAAGACCGCATTTTGCGGCAGCGTCTTCGATCAACGCGCGGTCCCTGTCGTCGACGAGGTCTGAGAGATTGATCTCGCGCCCTTCTTCAATCAACGCGGCGAGGTGCTCTTCGATGGTCAACGGCTTGAGATTTCGCCTCTCCGCGATCTCGGCGACGCCGAGTCCTTGTTTGTAAAGCGCGTAGGTTTGTTCGCGCGTCTCGCTGTAATTCGGCGGCAGCGTGATCTCTTCGTCGCTGGTGTCGGCCTCGACGGCTTCGAGGTCGAGTTCGACGCGCGTCTGGTCGCGCATCACCGCGCCCCCGAGCGTCGTCAGGTTGACCGTCGGGTACGCGCCGCCCGTCTGCTTGACGCAGCCCGCAACGATCAAGGCGTTGATGAACCGCGTCAGGTCGTCCTGCGAATGCTCCTTTAGAAGGCCGTAGGTGGAGAGCCGGTCGAGTTCGTTGGCGATGACGTTCTTGGCCTTCGCGCCGCGCAGGACGCCGGCCACCATTCCCTTGCCGAACTTCCCTTCCATTCGCGCGATGCAGCTCAGGATCTTTCGCGCGACCAGATGCTCGTCGTCGCTCAAAGCGCGCGGGCCGCCGATGCCCCCAATGCCGCCAATGCCAATGGATTGCGTCGCGGCTTCCGCGCCGTTCGCGGTCTCTGACACCGGCGCGGGATCGGGCGACTGCCTTTGCCAAGGGCCCCGCCCCTGCTTCTGCCCGGGCTTCTGCTGAACCGGCGCCGCCTCGCCCCATTTCAATTTCGGCTGGCAGTTGGAGCAGCGGCAGTTGGCGGCCTCCTTGCGGTCGCCGAAATAGAGCAGTATGAACCGGCGCAGGCATTTTTCGTGATAGGCGAAATTGACCATCTCGCGCAACTTGCGGCGCTCGGCGGCCTCGCGCAGCGCGATGTCGTTCCAGTCTACGCGCAGTTCGCCAACCGGCGCGCGATCGATCATCCTGATCCCCGAGTCGCGCCCCTGCGGGCGCGCTATGTGTCCGGCCTTCTCCAGGTAGATCAGCGCCGAATTGATCGCAATCTCGTTCTTGGCGCCGACGCGGGCGGCTAGCGCGCCCGCCGAGAGGTAAATCGTTTCGAGCCCCGCGCCGAGCAGGCAGGCGTAGACTTCTTCGATCACCTGGCGCGGCGGGTAGCCGCCCTCGATGAAGAATTCGTGCGTGCGGGTGTCGACGTAATTGAAGAGCAGCGTGCAGAGCGAGGGCAACCCGTCGCGGCCGGCGCGGCCTACTTCCTGATAGTAGGCCTCGATCGACCCCGGCAGGTTGTAATGCGTGACGAATCTGATGTCGGATTTGTCGACGCCCATCCCGAAGGCGTTGGTCGCGACGATCGCGTCGAGGTCTCCGGCCATGAAGTAATCCTGCATCCGCGTGCGCTTCGCCTCATCCAACCCGGCGTGATACGCGCCTACGGTTAGCCCCATACGCTGCAACTTCCCCACCACCTCGTCGACCGCCTTGCGCGTCGAGCAGTAGATGATCCCCGACCCCTTCGCCCGTTTCACAATCTGATAGGCCGCCGTGATGCGGTCGTTGTCGCTCTTGCAAGGCTCGACGCGCAGGGTCAGGTTATGGCGGTCGAAACCGGCGACTAAGCCGGAGGCCATCTTCAACCCCAATTGAGCGGCGATGTCCGACCTGACCTGAGGCGTGGCCGTCGCCGTCAATGCGATGAGCGGCGGGCGACCCAGCGCCTCGGCCGCTTCGCTCAGCCGCAAATAATCGGGGCGGAAATCGTGCCCCCATTGCGAGACGCAGTGCGCCTCGTCAACGGCGAAGAGCGAAATTTTGCAGCCCCTCAGCGATTCGACGAAGCGCGCGTTGCGGAAGCGCTCGGGCGCAATGTAGACAAGGCGGTAATCGCCGCGCGACATTCCGCGCAGCCGCGCGAGTTGATCGTCGTAAGAGAGCGAGCTGTTGATATAAGTGGCCGGGATATCGCGGGCGGCTAACGCGTCGACCTGATCCTTCATCAACGCGATGAGCGGCGAAACGACCAGCGTAACTCCTGGAAAGAGCAGCGCGGGCAACTGGTAGCAGAGCGACTTTCCGCCACCGGTCGGCATCACAACGATCACGTCCTGGCCGGCCAACACGGCTTCGATCACGTCGGCCTGCCCTTCGCGGAAGCGGCTGAAACCGAAGTGACGTTCGAGGGCTGATTGCGCGTCGTCGAGTGTGGGCATTGAGTTTCAAGAAGGTTGATATGTCCTTTTTTCAGGCCCGCCAGAGTATCCGCTCTGACAAGAGAACGCAATAAGACTTCAGCAATTCCTGGCCAGGGCGCACAAAGGAGTCGCGTTGCAACGGTCGCCGACCGCATTTTCTCAAATGCTTGAAAATCAGGCGAATAGTTAATACGATCGTGGTCTTGTCCTTACAATAAGGGGCAATAAGGGGGCGGCTCTTTTAGAACGACGTTATCTGGTCATTTCACCGGCTTGAGATGAGGCCCATTGCCCTTCCTGCCGGTTTTGTATTTGGCGGCGCTGGCGCTTTGCCTCTATCACGATACCCGCTCAACTAGAAATGTTATATTTTCAAGACATAATTTTGAGACTGCATCATTTTTGGGCTTCACATGGCTGCCTGATCTGGCAACCCCACAATCAGGTGGTTGGAGCAGGAACAATGAATCCGGCAACGTACCTGCGCGCTTTGGGACCAGAGCCCTGGAATGTGGCCTATGTGGAACCAAGTGTACGCCCTGATGACGGCCGCTATGGTGAGAACCCGAATAGGCTCTACACCCATACACAGTATCAAATAATCCTGAAGCCGGCGCCGGAGAATTCTCAAGAACTGTACCTGGACAGTCTAGCCGCGATTGGTATTGACCAAAACAAACACGATATCCGCTTTGTCGAGGATAACTGGGCGCAGCCTGCCATCGGAGCCTGGGGGCTCGGTTGGGAAGTCTGGTTAGACGGACTTGAAATCACTCAATACACATATTTTCAGCAGGTTGGTGGTATCGTACTGGACCCGGTCTGTCTAGAACTCACATACGGTTTAGAACGCATTGCGATGGCGCTACAGGGAGTGCGAAATGTATTTGATCTGATGTGGGATCAGAATCGTAGTTATGGCGATGTAAGGTTACAAGATGAGTTGGAGCGCAGTAAGTACGCATTCGATTATTGCGACGTCGAATTCTTACAGAATCAATTTAACGCCATTGAGCGCGAGTGTAAGCGCACAATTAGCGCCGGTCTGGTATTACCCGCTTACGATTATGTGCTGCAACTCTCGAATATATTTAATTTGCTGGATTCACGCGGCGCCGTAGGCGTGACAGAACGCCAGCGTTTTCTCGGGCGGACGCGTGATCTGGCAAAGGAGATTGCCGCGCTCTATGTCAAACAGCGCGAAGAAATGGGGCGCCCATGGTTACGACACACAAAGGAGACCGCCGCCGAAATAGAGGATAACAAGGTCGCTAACCTTCCTCCCGCCGCTAAAAATGACGCTCGCCCGTCCAATGCGCTACTAGAGATCGGTGTTGAGGAGTTGCCTGCTCATAATGTTAGCGAGGGGAAGAGCCAACTCGAAAAGATCGTGCCCGTGATGCTTAAAGAGGCGCGCTTGGATCATGGTGATTTAAAAGTACTCGCGACGCCGCGACGCCTCGCCGTCCTGATTAAAGATGTCGCCCCGCGGCAAAATGCGGTTGATGAAATGGTGAAGGGGCCGGGCGTGAAAATCGCTTTTGATAAGGAAGGCAATCCGACACAGGCCGCCGTCGCATTTGCTAAACGGTTCAAGACGGATGTTAAAGAGTTGGCAGTAGTGGAGGATGGCAAATCTAGTTACGTCTACGCCAAACATCGCGAAGAAGGCAAGCCGGCAGTGGACGTATTGGCCAGCCTATTACCTCAAATCATCGGTAAATTGTCGTTCGAAAAAACCATGCGTTGGAATGCCAGCCAAGTGGCCTTTCCACGCCCGATCCAGTGGCTGGTGGCGTTGTTTGGCGCCCAACCCATCAAGTTTCAATACGCCGGGGCGCGCAGCGGCGCAACTAGTTACGGCTCCCGCGGCGAAGGGGCGCCCAAATTTGAAATTCCAAGCGCAGATGATTATCAAGCTCTACTGACTAAGCATCAGATTATTGCCGATGTCGACCTGCGGCGCGCGGAAATTATGCGTCAGATCGATGCGGCCGCCGCCAGCATCGAAGCCCGTGTCGAACCAGATGACGACTTGTTAGACGAGGTAACAAACCTGGTAGAACAACCGGCTGCGTTACTAGCAAGTTTTGACGAATCATTTCTTGAGATGCCATCAGTCATCTTGAAGAAAGTGATGCGCAGCAAGCAACGCTACTTTACTCTGCTCGATGCGCATACCGGCGTAATGCGCCCAAATTTCATTACGATACGTAATGGGCCTGCGCATAACAGCCCTGGAGTAATTATAGGCAACGAGAATGTCGTATACGCGCGCTTCGCCGACGCCGCATATTTCTACCGTTACGATATTGAGCGCCCGCTTGAAAGTCTGTTACCCAAACTCGACACCTTAACTTTTCAAGCGAAGCTCGGTTCGATGCTTGATAAAACGCGACGGATTGAAAGCTTAATCGGCCCGATTGGGGCGCAACTTAAGGCTCAGAATACGGAGATTGAAACCGCAAGCCAGGCCGCTCATTTATGTAAGGCCGATTTAGTCACGAAAATGGTCGTCGAAATGACGTCATTACAGGGCGTCATGGGGAGAATCTACCACCTCAGCCAAGGCGGGGTCCCCGCGGTTGCGCATTCGATCTTTGAACATTATCTCCCGAGATTTGCGGGCGATGATTCGCCGAAGTCGACTCCGGGGTTGATTGTTGCGCTGGCGGACAAGCTCGATAGTATTGCGGGCTTGTTTGCTGTCGGGTTGGAGCCCAAAGGCAACGCCGATCCATTCGCCTTGCGGCGCGCCGCAATAGGAGTCGTGCAAGGGCTGGTGGACAACGCCGCCGCCACATTCTCACTGAGACAAGCATTAACAGCAGTACGAAGTAGCTTACCCGCGCCTATGAGCGATGGCGCGTTTGAGGCGGCGCTACGTTTCATTATTGGGCGTCAGCGCGCCTCACTGTTAGAAGCCGGACACCGTCACGATGTCGTTGAAGCCGTCGTCAATGTTAAAGGTGAGGTTCCTTACGAGGCGCAGCGTTTCGTCGAACAACTCGGACAAATTGTGAAACGCGATGACTGGCCTGCTCTGCTTGCGGCGTACTCACGATGCGCGCGTATAATTAAAAGTAGCGGCGTCCCGGCGGAAGATATAATCGCAGTTGATATTAATGACGTAGAACCTGCCACGCGTCGTTTGTCTGAGAAATTGTCCTCACTGACGAGACCTGGCGATATAAATGAGTTGGCCGCCCTTCTGGCAAGCATTGAACCGTTAATCACAGACTTTTTCAACAAGGTATTGGTAAATGCTGAAGACCCAGGGTTGCGACGGATGCGCCTTTCGCTGGTCAGCCGTGTAGTAGAGTTAGCGAACGGTATAGTAGATTTTTCCAAAGTCGAAGGGTTCTGAAACTATAGTGATCTGGATTTCGCAAGACGCCGACTGGATTAGTACCGCGAGCGGTAGCGAGCGGCCGTTAGCGAAGTCTCCGCTCGCTACCGCTCGCGGTACTGACTCGTCGCCTCAATCCAGATCTTGGTGTACCCAACGTATAGGTGTCTGATCGTGTAGCGTTTTAGTTTCATTTTCGCTTCGGCAAACTCACCAGATTCGCAAACAACCGATAAGCGCCGGGCACGCCCGCCGGGAACTGCCTGAACCAGGAGTAGGCGGTGTAGACGTAATTGCCCTTGCCGTATTGCGCGATCAGTTGCCCACCTTTGAGCGGATCGCCGGGGTAGTCGGACGAGGCGAGCAGCGGCGTGAAGCGCGAGTCCCAATCGCTAAGGAAATACAGCCCTCGCTCCTGCGTCCACCCCTTCCAATCATCGGCGGTGATCTTGTTAGGGAAATTGAAGAGCGGATGATCTGGGACGAGCACGGTGATCGGCGCGTTCTCGTCGGTCACGCGGTCGCCGCGCGACATTTTCACCGGGTAGGGCGCGAAGTTCCCGTTGGCGTATTCGTTCTTGTTGTACTGCGCTATGAGCGTCCCGCCGTTCGAGACGTAATCGAGCAGCCGTTTGTTGTTGGCGATCACGTCGTCGTTTACCTCGTAAACCCGGATGCCGAGCACGATAGCGTCGTACGCGGACAGGTCGCCCGAAGCCAGTTCGGCGCCGTTGATCATTTTGACGTCGGCGCCCATCTGCCGCAGGGCTTCCGGGCCGTCGTCGCCGCTGCCCATCACGTAGCCGACCTTCAGGTCGCGCGCGACCTTCACGTCGAAGACCTCGACCTTCGTCGTCGCCGCACGGTAGATGAAATGCGACTCGATGTGCGGGTATGAAATCACCGAATAGCCGTTCGAGAATTCGCGTCCGTTAGCCTCGGCGACGGCTTTCAAATCGAAGGCGCCGGTCGCGCCGGCCGGCGGGCTGACTTTGAAGCTTCGGGCGGTCTTTTCGTTCTGGCGCGTGAAGGCGAGCGGGCGGTCGTCGGCTTCGACCCTCCAATCCGGCGGCGCGACGAGTTTGACCGCGCCGTTTGTGGCGCGACGCGCGTTGTGCGTGATCTCCACGGAGATTTCCCGCGCGCGACCCGCGTCTCCGGCGGGAATGATCAGCAGCGAAGGGTGGACCGTCAGAGTCAACGCCGGGGCAACCTTCAATTCGCGCCGGATTTCGCCGAAGGTCTTGTCGGCGAAGCGATATTCGGCAGGCTGTTCGACGACGACACGCTCGCCATTCAAGATCAACTCGACCTTCGCGTGAGCGATCGCGGGCGCGAACGGCAGATTGCGCGGCATCGAATAGTCCCAGTCGAATTGATCTTTCACGCGCGGTTTGGCTAACCAGTACGGTTGTGTCGGTTGTTCGTTGTCGGGGACCGTGGCGCGGAAACGAGAGACAACGTCGGCCTTCTCGCGTCCGCGAATGAATGCCTGTACGCCCGTGGGCCGCTCCTCTTCGGCCTGAACCTGTTCGACCCGCCAGCCGGCAGGGGCGACGAGTTGAATCTTCGGCGACGCGGCGTTCGATCCGTTTTCGCCCGGCGAGGGCCGGCCTATAAAGACGTTCGTCGTCACGTCGACCGATTCGCCCGGCGTGACGATCTCGGTATTGGATAGCGCGTCAACGATTACGCCGCGTGATTTCGCGAGCGAGTCATTGAGCTCACGTTCCTTGCGCGCGAGCATCACGTCGACGGTCGCGCGCGAGACCGGATCGAGATTGGTAAGCGCCGAGCGCAAGGCGCGGACTTCGCGCAACCCGGCGGCGAGATGCGGCGCGATCGCTTCGGGCCGCTCGATGCGGAATTCGGCCAGCGCCTTCGACGCAAGCTCTTTGACCCTGCTCAGGGCGGGCAGCATCCGCTCGCCTTCATTGCCTGCGAACCTGGCGACACCGGTGATGGTCACGTCAATGCCATCGAACAAGGACTTCTCGACGTCGGTCGATTGAACCGAACACTGCAACCGCGGGAACGCGCGCATCTGCGACCCGCGAACCTGGATCATTCCGAAGTCCTGCGAGCGGTGTCGGCTGCGTCCGTCTGCGGCGAGTTCGGCGTATGAGCGGCCCAGCAATGGATCGTAAACGCCGACGTCGAACTCGGCGCGCGGCCCCGAGGACGTCTGGCCGAACCGGCGGCCATAGAGCTTCAAGACCCGCCACGGCTGCAAACCCTCTTTCGCGATCTGGTCGGGAAATCGATTCGGATCGGCAGCGGCTTCGATCGCTTCGGGCGTCAACATCCCGGCGACCTGATGCTGGCCGTGCCCGTCCTGCGCCGTGCCCGTGAACCCGTTGATTACGACCAGCGGGCGCATCATTCGGATCACGCGAACCACGTCGCCCAGAATCTCTTCGCGATTCCATTTTTGTAGAGTCTCATCAGCCGAACGCGTGAAGCCGAAATCAAAAGCGCGGGTGAAATACTGCTCCGCGCCGTCCAGCTTTCGCGCTGCCAATAGTTCTTCGGTGCGGATAACGCCCAGCCCCTCCCACAACTCGGGCCCGATGCCGTTCTGACCGCCCTCGCCACGATTGAGCGACAGGTAAGCCGCGCGCGCGCCCTCTCCGCGAGCGAGATAAGCAAGCAGTTCAGTGCTCTCGTCGTCAGGATGCGCGCCGGTGTGCAGCGCGCTGGCGATGGTTTGCAGTCGGCGTAACGCCAGGGCCAGGCCGCTGGCGCCACGGTCTTCCGGCGCGGGGCGGGTGTCGGCGGAAGCAGGATTGAAAGCGCATTGAAGAGCAAGCGCGAGAACAAGCAGCGCGGCGACAATTCGTCTCATTGCTGATCCTATGAAGTTGGATTGTTGGTGAAAGTAAGTTGATTAATCACTCGCACAACCAATCACGTTATACCACAGAAATACGCATTGAAACACGGAGGAGGCCGGGGGCGGGATTGGCTGTCGGCGGCCGGAGCTATTTCTTCGTGACAATCAAAATGGCTCTGTATTCATTCGGTTGAAGGGGCTTATCCGCTTTCGGGCGCGGCTTCAAGGCGACCAGACTGATCTCATAGTTCAAATATGAAGAACTCTTTGACCCGACGTGGGTGTTAAGCTCGACGGCCGCGGGCGTCTGCTTCTGCTTGCCTGATCTGAGCCTGATCTTCGCGTTGCCTGACCAGATGCAGTCCACGCCTTCGGGGCAGCGGCTGTCTTCAAGCACGGATTCGAACGCGACGGCCAGAGCTTCGCCTTCAATCATCGCCTCCTGATTGATCTTCAATTCGAACTCCTGGCCTAATCGAATCACTTCCGCCTTCCTCGATTGCTGCGCGAATAGAGGTGAGAATAAAACGAAGAAGGCAAAGAGCGCGAAGAACGCGGAAAGGGAGTGGGGGAAGTAGGACAAGGAGACAGGGAGAAGGGGGGACAAGGGGATAAGAAATCTCCTTCTCCTTGTCTCCTTGTCTCCTTGTCTCCTTGTCTCCTTGTCTCCCACTCCCTTTTCCCTTCCTCTTTGCATTCTGTCGCTTAACGCTTAACGTTCCCGCCCCTCAGGGGTATCGGGTCGAACGTCAGATCAGGAATGACCACCCCGGACGGGGAGATCACCTGCAGGCCGAACCGATCGTTTCTCGCCGCCTTGCCGCCGTCGACAACAATGGCGCGGAACGTGTGATTCGCGACTCCGTTGACCGTCGCCCTGCCGAAGATCACACCAGTATTGCCGACGACAGAGAGCGACTGCATGGGGCTGGCCTGGAGTGTCACAAAGCCCGTCGGGCGGCGTTCTGCGTAAAACAGTCCGCCCTGTGGCGTCCCGTCCCTCCTGTACTTGACGTTGAAAATGAAGGAGCCGGGCCTGCCGTTGCGGACCACAGTGCCTGCGCCCTTGAAGGCCTTGAGCGCAGGATCAAAGACCCCGAGCGCGCCGCCGCCGGAACCGGTGAAATTGTTCCCGCCGATGCTAACGACCACATTGTAGACGTTCACAGGAACATTGTTCAAAGCCGCGCAGGCCGTGAGCGTCCCGCCGACACCGCCTCCGTTCAAGGCGCCGTTCTGCGTGATCGGCGAACCCGGGCCGACCGGCGAAAGGGTGAAGATCACTGGCGTCGCCAGCGAGATGTCGCCCGGACTCCCGTCGCTCTCTTCGGCAACGGTGGCGCAGAGATTAATCGGCCCGGCGGAGCCTCTGGGAGAGTTCACTTTGACTAGCGCCGGGTTCGAGGCTGAGGGCGTTACGACTGCATTTTCCTTTGTAACCGTCAGTGTCGAAGTCCCCATACTATTGGTGATATCCGGATTCGAGCTGGTGAAGGCGGCCCTTAGCGGGTAGGAACCCGCGGCTAGAAGGATACGCGTATTTATTGTCGCCACGCCGCTGCTATTGACCGACGCCGAGCCGACCGAGACGTTATTGACGAAGAATTTGACCGAGCCTGAGATGGGTGGAGCCGGGCTGACCTGCGGGATTGTCGTCGAATTCAACGTGACGACATCACTGAATTGAACTGGCCCAGTGGCCATGACCGTGGTCGTGGGGATGGGGACTCCGATGGCCTGCAAGGCGAGAATAACGTCAATGATGCCCGCTCCGGAATCACGGTCCACGCCGGGCGCCTCGATGTCAATCGCGCTCCCCGTCAACGCCGTGCGGATTTGCGCCGGGGTGAAGGACGGGTTGGCGGATTTGAGTAATCCGGCGATCGCGGCGGCGTGCGGCGCGGCCGCCGAAGTTCCGAAGAACCGGCTGGGGAATCCGCCGACGCCCGTGACGGAGACGCCGTCCGCAGCCGTGATGTCCGGCTTCTGGCGAAGGAGGCCTCCCGTGGCCGAGAAATCGCCGGGCGTGATCGGCGTCCCGTCGGCCTGGAAGAAGATGCGGCGTGGGCCGTCCGAACTGAACCTCTCGACCACGTTCGACAAGCTGAAAGGATTCGGGAATGGGCCAGTCGGATTCAGCCCACCACCGATAGCCGTTGCGGCGGGAGTCGCAGCGCAGCCAAAAGCGTTGGCGGCGGCGGCGTGGCCGTGCGTCTGTCCGGCCGTCGCGATTGAGAGGCGGCCACGGTTGGTGTTCAGGTGCAGGAACCGGTCCGCCGCGCCCGCCTTCTTCACGATCACGATGCGCGAGCCGGCGGGGAAGGGGAGTTCCCCCTGGTCTTGGTTTCGAGAGATCTGCTCGTACGGGTCCTGCGTTCCGCTTTGAATATTGGTCGAACTGGTTATGACTGCCGTCCCGTCCGCATTCAAGAGGAAGAGGTCATAGTCGTTTGTCGAACCGCCCAACGGGTCTGACCAGTAAAGATTGATCACGAAGCTACTGGCCGTCAGCGCGTCGAAGTTCTGCCCGCCAAAATTATTGATGCTGCCCGACGGCAGCGGCGCGCCCGTCGGGCCGCCGTTCACGAAATTCCCTTCCCAGACGCCGGACGTGCCGTCATTGAGGTTGCCGGAATTGCCGGCCGATGAGAAGTAGAGCGCGCCCGATGCCGTCACATCGTTGACCGCCTGGATAACCACGCCGCCGTTCGTATTCGAGGCCACGCCCGGGGCTTGCCCGTCCTGGAACGGCGTCTCCACGAAATAGAAAACGTCGTCCACGATGATGTCGCAGCCCGCGGCGCGAAGGTCGCGGATGTTCTGCGCGAATCTCGCGATGCCGCCAAAGGCGGTGGCGAAGAAAAGTTGGGCGCCCGGGGCGATGTCCTGAATGATCTCGAGCATGGCCGTGCCCTCGTCGCCGGAGCCGCCCTGTCCGGGCAGAACAGTAACTGGGCCGAGGTCGCCCGACGCCTGACTTGCCGCGAGGTTTGTTACTCCGTCCGAGAGCACGCCGATCTTGATGCCCGTTCCATCTATATTAAAGATGCTGCGCGCAGAGAATGCCCTATGCGTGACATCGCCCTCGGTGTTCCTGCTGCCCACGACCATGCCGGCGTTAACTGACTTTCTGTTCAGTAACGCGGCCGACACAAGGTTCCGGACCCTGGCCGCGCGGCTGACGAACCCACGCGAGCGGTCATGACTCACAGCCGTCTGCGGGCTGGCCTTCGGCGCCCTATCGACACGCGAGGTCATCGCGC
>Ga0190270_10000446_pt1 | contig 17952 bp, 14 predicted proteins | sample Popmic320T_FD_133748 | JGI IMG/M metagenome (GOLD analysis project Ga0190270, IMG submission 133748) | Populus adjacent soil microbial communities from riparian zone of Weber River, Utah, USA - 320 T | ecosystem: Environmental > Terrestrial > Soil > Riparian zone | place: USA: Utah | collected...
GCGGTGATCACCAACGGCTGGGCCGTCGACGTCAGCGGCGAGAAGATGTCCAAGTCAAAAGGCACCGGCGTTGACCCGCATTCAGTGATAAAGCACAGCGGCGCGGAGATCCTGCGCGTCTGGTGTTCGGCGCTTGATTATCACGATGACGTGCGCATCTCGGAAGAAATCCTCAAACGCATCTCCGACGCTTATCGCAAGTTGCGCGGCACGGCGCGCTACTGTCTGAGTAATCTTTACGACTTCGACCCCAAGCGCGACCGAGTGGCGTTAGACCGAATGACGGAGGTTGACCGCTGGTTGCTGGCAAAGTTGAATGAAGTGACGAAGCGCGTGCTCGCCGCCTATGAGCGCTACGAGTTCACGGACGTTTATCAAACGCTCTACAACTTCACGACGGTCGAGGTGTCGGCGTTGTACTTCGACATCCTGAAGGATCGCGTCTACACCTACGCCCCCCGGTCGCCGGCGCGGCGTTCGGCGCAGACAGCGTTTTATGAAATCGTCCATCGCCTGTCGAGGCTGCTGGCGCCGGTGTTGGCGTTCACCGCCGACGAAATCTGGGAGAACATTCCGGGCGCGCCCGATGAAGCGGCGTCGGTTCATCTGACCGAATTCCCGGCTTACGAAGAAGCGTGGCGCGACGACGACCTGCTCAAACGCTACGAGCGCCTCTTCGAGATTCGTGGCGCGGTGATGAAGGCGCTTGAGGAAACGCGCAACGCGAAGCTGATCGGCTCGAGCCAACAAGCAAGAGTCACAATCGCCGCGGACGCGGAAACGAAGGCCTTCCTCGAATCATTCGGCGAAGACCTGCGCTTCGTCTTCATCGTTTCGAAGGTCGAATTGCGCGAAGGCGCGGAGTTGAATGTGAAGGTTGATGTGGCCAAAGGCGAAAGGTGCGAACGTTGCCGGGATTACACGACCGATGTCGGCGCCGACGCGCGTTTCCCGGGCGTATGCCTGCGCTGCGTGGGCCACATTGACGAGATGTTGGCTCAATAGCCGGAGGCGGGTAAACTATCCGCAGTCGAAGGTCGGAATTTGATGGCGCCTCGAATCAATTACGACAATCGCCGCTTTGTTTCCGTGAGCAATTCGGATAACGGAGAGGTCGGTTCGGCGACGATCTTTCATTACCGCCAAGAAGGCGATCTGGTGTGGGCCACTTATCGAGGCGGCGCGATCGTCTTCGGCTCATTGATCGCGAAGGTCGATGAGCGCGATTGCCTCGAAATGCGGTACCAGCATTTGAACTCCGCCGGCGAATTGATGACCGGCAAATGCCGGTCGACTCCCGAGGTTTTGCCAGACGGCCGGCTGCGTCTGCGCGAGGTCTGGCAATGGACGTCGGGCGATTTTTCACAGGGCGAATCCATAATCGAAGAAGTTCGAGATTGAATTTGTTGCGAACAATGAAAACCAAATCGGCTTATCTGCTAGGCGCCGCGATCGTGCTCGTCGCCGATCAATTGACCAAGGCGTGGGCGACGACGTCTCTCAAGCCGATTGTCTATATCGAGGTCATTCCGGGGTTCTTCCGGTTGAATTATGCGACCAACCGCGGGGTGGCCTTCAGCCTGTTCGCCGACAGCCCGTTCGACATTCGGTGGATACTGTCCGGAGTGTCGCTGGTCGCCGCCATGTTCGTGTTCAGCTATTTCAGGCGCGCCCCGGCCGACAATCCGCGGTTGAATGTTTCGCTGGCGTTATTGATGGCGGGCATCGTGGGCAATATGATCGACCGAGTCCGGCTGGGCGAGGTTGTGGATTTCATCGAATTGCATTGGCAAAGTCTATACAGTTGGCCGACGTTCAACGTCGCCGATTCCGCGATCTGCATCGGCGCCGTATTGCTGGCGCTGGAGATGTTGCGCGAGGAGAAGGCCGCAAGAGTACGCTCCTCAGGCGGCGTTGAGGCGACGGCGCCCGCGTCGGGGGAGACCGGCGTCGGTTCTTCAGAAAGTTGATCCAAAATCGTCAATATGTTTCCAGAACTATTCAAGATTCCATACACCAATTTCAGTTTTAACACCTACGGCTTTCTGCTCGCTGTGGCGTTCGTCGGCGGGCTGCTATTGATGGCGCGGCTGGCGTCGCGGGACGGGTTGGACAGGCAGAAGGTTTATGACCTGGGTTTGTGGGTATTGGCGGCCTCGCTGATCGGGTCGAAGGCGCTGATGGTGATAGCCGAATGGGACGTCTATTACCGCGACAACCCGCGCCAGATCTTCACGCTCGATTTCTTCCGTTCGGGCGGGGTCTATTACGGCGGGTTCATTGGGGCGGTGATCGCATCGGTGATCGTCATGCGCTATTACAAGCTCCCGTGGTGGCGCACGGCTGACTCTTTCGCCCCCGGCATCATTCTCGGCCAGGCGATCGGACGTCTGGGCTGCTTCAGCGCCGGATGCTGCTGGGGCAAACCCACGGCCGGGTGGTACGGAGTCCATTTCAGCGAAAAAGGCCACGAGATCACCGGGGTGCCGACAATTGTCAATCACATCGGCGACAAGATCCAGCAAAACGTCTGGGCCGAACGCCTGGCCGACCTGGGCGGAATCCTCGCGCCGCTGAAACTGCATCCGACGCAGCTTTACGAGGCCGGGGCCGCCCTGCTGATTCTGGTCGCGCTGCTGCTGATTCATCGTCGCCGCCGCTTCGAAGGGCAGGTGATACTGGCCTACGCGATGCTTTATTCGGTCGCGCGGTTCATCATTGAGTACTGGCGCGACGACCCGCGCGGCGAAATCTTTGGTCTGTCGACCTCGCAATTCATCGCAGTAATCCTCTTCGTCGGCGCGCTCGCGACATTTATTTATCGGCTTCGCAAGCCGAGCGCGTCGTTGCAGGCGCAACCCGTCAACTGACCGGAATGCGGAATGCGGAATGCGGAATGCGGAATGTTAATTCCGAATCCGCCGTCTGGAATCGCAGACTGCGAAGCCGCGATTGAAATCTTCCGCAATCCGCAATCCGCAATCCGCAATCATATGCGTCTCGCTTATTTCACCCCGCTTCCTCCGAGCAAATCAGGGATCGCCGATTACAATTCCGAGCTATTGCCATATCTGGCAAAGGGCGCCGAAATTTCCGTTTTCGTCGAGGAGGCCGGCGAACTGCGCGGGAACCGCGGCCGCGCGGATTTTTCGGTTCACAGCGCGAATGAATTCGACGAGATTCACGCCCGGCGGCCGTTCGACCTCTGCGTCTATCACATGGGGAACAACCCCCATCACGAATACATATACGACCGCGCGACCCGGACGCCGGGGATTATTGTCATGCACGAGAGCTGCATGCATCATCTGATCGCCTGGAAGACTCTGGGGCGCGAGGACGAAGATGCTTACGGGGACGAGATGTTTTACGCCTACGGCCGGATGGGCGCGCGCGTGGCCGATATGCGCGCCGACGCCGTAAGCAGCGATTATCAGCAATTCCTGATGCCGCTCAATCGCCGGGTCGTACAAGGCAGTCTAGGCGTCATCGCTCACAACGCTTACGCTGTCTCGAATCTCGAAGGCCTGAACGGAGACATTCCCGTCGAGGTCATCCCGCACCATCTCTCGCCCCGGGCGTACGAGTTTGACGGGATGGATAAGATCGAATGCCGGAGCGGTCTGGGCATCCCCGAAGACGCATGGGTGATCGCCTCATTCGGCTTCGTCACGCAATCGAAGCGCATTCCGGCGGCCCTCGCCGCATTCAAGCGGTTGCTGGGGCAGGTCCCGAACGCGATGTTTCTGGTGGTCGGCGAAGATCACCTGAAATGTAGCGTCGCGTCGCTGATTGAAGAGTTGGGATTGCGGGAGCGCGTGCGCCTGACCGGTTACGTCTCCGAGGACGATTTCTTTCGCTATCTCAAGGCCGTTGACGTAGTGGTCAATCTGCGTTACCCGACGGCGGGCGAAACCTCAGGCACGCTGATCCGCGCGCTCGGCGCGGGACTCCCGGTCGTGGTCACCGACTTCGGCCAGTTCGCCGAATTTCCCAACGACGTTTGCCTGAAGGTTGCGGCGACAGAGAAAGAGGAACGAGAGCTGTATCTGCGACTGCGCGCGTTGGCGCTGCGTCCGACGTTGCGCCGACATTTGAGTCTTCGCTCCGCCGAATGGATTCGCGCCGAATGCGACATCAACCGCTCCGCCGCCCGCTACCTAGATTTTATCGGGAGCGTTATTGATAAGACGAGCAAAGGACGCGCCCGGCTGGCTCAGGACGCGCGGCGGTACGGCGCCGGGAGCGGTAGCGACCGGTTCGATGGCGCTCGATCGCTACCTCTCCCGGTACTGTCAGAACGCCCGACGATCGAACCTGACCGCGATGAGGCGCTCAATTACGTCGCCGGTTTTTTTACTGAGGACCCGGACGCTATTGGCTACATTCAGCTTCATCGCGACCGACTGATCAGGACGTTGAATCTCGTTCCGGTCGGCGGCGAGGATCAGCGGCTGCTCGAGTTGAGCGATTATTTTCACATGCAACTCCTGGTCAAACGTTACGGTAATTACGGCGAGATTTCGGGCGCCGACTGGCGCCGGGGCGAGCCGCGCGAAAAGATCGTCACGGTCCGCAATCCGGCGGCGGCGGAGGAGTTCACTTTCCAGGTGAAAAGCGTCGACGTCGAACGCGACCGCTTCCCGTTCCCCGACGAACATTTCGATGTCGCGCTCTGTTGCGGACTGATCGAACGCCTGAGCGAAGACCCGATGAACATGCTCGTGGAACTGAATCGGATCGTGAAATGGGGAGGGCTAGTCATACTGACAACGCCGAACGTTACCAGCGCCTTCAGCCTCCAGCAGGCGCTCGCGGGCAGAAGCCCTAACATCGGCAGCCTATACAACCGCAACAACCCTGCCGACCGCCACAGCCGCGAATACGCGCCGTATGACGTGCGCGCCGTGTTGGAAGCCGCCGGCTTCAAAGTCCTCAAACTCTTCACCGATAATGTTTGGCGCAAGACCGATGAAGAGTTTCTGGCCTGGCTCGATCACACGGGCGCGCCGAGAGAGTTGCGGGGCGCCAACATCTACGCCGTAGGGCGAAAACAGAGCGAACAGATCGAGCGCTATCCGCAGGAGTTGTATTACTGATTACTAGTGGTTGGTGGTTGGTGGTTGGTGGCTGGTAAAAACGGCCACCAGCCACCAACCACCAACCACCAACCACTGACGAATGATTTCAGTTCAAAAGGCATCAAAACTCTATCGCATCTACGACAAGCCCTCCGGGCGGCTGAAGGAGATACTGCTGCGTGGTCGCCGCAAATACCACCGCGATTTCTGGGCGCTCGAAGACGTGAGTCTGGAAGTCGAAAAGGGCGAGGCGGTGGGCGTCATCGGCCGCAACGGGGCGGGCAAGACCACGCTGTTGCAGATTATCGCGGGCGTCCTGCAGCCGACGCGCGGGGCGGTGAGCGTCGAAGGGCGCGTGACCGCGCTGCTCGAATTGGGGAGCGGCTTCAATCCCGAATACACCGGCCGCGAAAACATACTGCTGAGCGGGCAGATTCTGGGCTTCAGCGAAGAGGAGATGCGGCGCAGGATGGACGTGATCGTCCGCTTCGCCGAACTGGAGGGTTTTATCGATCAGCCGGTCAAGACATATTCGACAGGAATGTTGATGCGGCTGGCTTTCGCATCGGCGATCCACGTCGACCCCGACGTGCTGATCGTCGACGAGGCCTTGTCGGTCGGCGACGTTTATTTCCAGCGCAAATCGCTCGACCGAATGGAGTATTTTCGCAAAGCCGGGAAGACGGTGCTCTTCGTCTCGCACGAGCCGATCCTGGTCCAGCGATTTTGCGCGCGCGCATTGTGGCTGGAGCAGGGGCGCGTGGCGATGGTCGGCGACGCGAAAGAAGTCGTCACGTCTTACCAGGCGTTCTGCGCGCGACTCGAAGAAGAGCGGCTGCGCGACTCGGCGCGTCAGGGGGGGATCGCTTCGCGCGACCACGACGACATTCTGCGCGAGTTGAGGCTGACCGGCTCGCGCTGGGGCAACGGCAGAATCAGATTCACCGGCGTCGAGATGATCAATTCGCGCGGCGAACCGGCCTGGATCCTCAAGACCGGTGAAGAGGTGACGATTCGGTTGAGCGTCGAGGCCGACGACGATTACCCGGAGCCGGTCTTCGCAATCGACGTGCATCGCTTCGACGGCGTCTTCGTCGGCAGCGTCAACAACATCGACACGCACCCGACTCCGCTGCCGGTCAAAAAGGGTATCAACACGCTCGATCTACATCTCCCTTCTCTCGATCTGCCTTACAACGCCTACTTCCTCTCGCTCAAGGCCTACACGGAGAACGGCGAGCCTAATTGGAAAGACCCGGCCGACATTCATAACCAGATGTATCAATTCGACATCGCGACCGACCGCCTGATGCACGGCCTGATGCGGTTCGACGCCGAATGGCGCGGTGATACAATAAACGGGCATAAACAAGAACCTGTCGCTCCCTGACAGGAGTCGTTCATTCAGCATTGAGCGACTCTCCGAAACCCAGTCACGATCCCTGAAAAAATGGAGAAGTGGGGCGGACTTATACTCTGAGAATTAAGTCCAACCATAGTAGAAGGCCCCCCTTTGCGACCTTTGCATCTTTACGCCTTGGCGAGAACCGCTAACATTGGCGAGTCGCGAATCTTGGATTGCCGGCTTGCGTACGGATGACTTGGGCTTCCGCATCGTCAGGACGTATCGCTAGTCGCTTTTACCCCGGCGCGCGAGTGATACATAATCGAAACGGTTTAGACCGGCCGCCGATCCCAGGATCGAAAACGCCAAACCAGGCCACGTCGGGCTGGCGCCAATACCGCGCGCTTGAGCAAGGGGGGCGTCACATTCACGACCGCTTGCTCAAGCGCGCGGTACTGTTTAATCCCAACTTCTCCGGAGAGAAACCAACATGCAATTCCGAATCTCGCTCATTTTCATATTCGTCCTGGCCTTTGTCGCTTCCGCTCAAACTCAACAAAACGCTTACGACATAATCGTCAAGAACGGCATGGTATATGACGGCGGAGGAGGCCGGCCTCGCCGCGCCGACGTCGGCGTAAAAGGCGACCGCATTGCAGCCATCGGAGATTTGAAGTCCGCCCAGGCCGCGTCCGTCATTGACGCCGAAGGACTCGCAGTCGCCCCCGGATTCATCAACATGCTTTCGTGGGCGGTTGACGACCTGGTTGTCGACGGGCGCTCGCTGGGCGACATCAAGCAGGGCGTGACGACGGAGATCTTCGGCGAAGGCGATTCGATGGGGCCGCTCAACGACGAAATGAAGCGGCGGCGCAAGGAAGCTCAGGGCGATCTGAAATTCGAGATCGAATGGACGACGCTGGCCGAATATCTGCAATATCTCGAAAAGCGCGGCGTCTCGGCCAACGTGGCCTCTTACATCGGCGCAACCACGATCCGCGAATACGTCGTCGGGTTGGAGGATAAGAAGGCAACGCCGGAGCAAATGGATCGGATGCGCGAGCTCGTGCGCCGCGAAATGGAAGCGGGCGCGCTCGGCGTAGGCTCATCGCTGATCTACGCGCCTGCGTTCTACGCCCCGACCGAAGAGCTGATCGAGATGTGCAAGGTCGCGGCGAAATACAAAGGCAAATACATCTCGCACATGCGCAGCGAAGGCGCGCGCCTGATCGAAGCCGTCGAAGAACTGTTGCAGATCGCGCGCGAAGCCGACATTCCGGCGGAGATCTATCACCTTAAGGCCGCCGGATCATCGAATTGGCCAAAGATGGATCGGGTTATAGCGATGGTCGAGAAGGCTCGGCGCGAAGGGCTGAAGATCACCGCCGACATGTACACCTATCCGGCCGGCGCGACCGGGCTCGACGCCGCTATGCCGCCCTGGGTTCTGGACGGCGGCTACGAGGCGGCCTTCAAACGGCTGCGCGATCCGGAAACGCGCAAAAAGATCGCCGAAGAGATCCGCACGCCTTCGGACAAATGGGAGAACCTGCTCATCGCGGCCGGGTCGCCCGACCGCGCGCTGCTCGTCGGCTTCAAAAACGAGGTCCTGAAAAAATACACAGGCATGACGCTGGGCGAAGTGGCGAAGCTGCGAAACGAGAACTTCACTGACACGATCATGAACCTGGTGCTCGAAGACCGATCGCGCGTCGGCACGGTCTATTTCATGATGTCGGAGGAGAACATCAAGAAGCAGATCAAGCTGCCCTGGGTGTCGTTCGGCTCCGACGCCGGTTCGATGCCCGCAGAAGGCGTGTTCCTGAAATCCTCTACGCACCCGCGCGCTTACGGCAATTTCGCGCGGCTGCTGGGCAAATACGTACGCGAAGAGAAGGTCATCCCGCTCGAAGAAGCGGTCCGCCGTTTGACGGGCCTGCCCGCGACCAATCTGGAGCTTGATCGTCGCGGGTTTTTGAGGGAGGGGTATTTCGCCGACGTCGTCGTCTTCGACCCTAAAACAATCGCCGACCGCGCCACCTTCGAGCATCCGCATCAATTCGCCGTCGGCATGAAACACGTGTTCGTCAACGGCGCGCAGGTCTTGAAAGACGGCGAGCACACCGGGGCGAAGCCTGGGCGCGCGTTGTGGGGGCCGGGGAAGATCAAATAAAATGGCCTTGGAGGTAACCCGATGCTGATCGCCAAAATTACTAAATCGAATTCGCACGTCGATTATTTCGCGCGGGTGCTCGATTCGCTAGAAACTTCCGTAAACCTCTCGCCAGCCGATTATCATTTCGGGCAGTTCGTCAAGATCAGGGTCGGCGACGAAGATGTGATCGGCGTGATTTATAACTCGCAGTTGATCAACCCGGAATACGGCAATTACGGGCCGCGGTTGTCCACGCCCGCGAAACTCAACGCAGTTTTCAGCCCCGATTATCTGAACGAGCAGGGAATCTTGATTTCCATCCTGCTGCTAGGCTGGAAGAGCGGAGACCAAAGCCGACAGGACACACCGCGCCTCGTGCTGCCGATCAATTCCCAGGTCGAGACGATGAGCGAAGATGAGGTGCGCGCGTTCCATTACGGCGGGCGCGACGGGAGCGACGCGCTGCAGACGCATTACTACTCGCACGTCATGACGCACGCCGGCCTTTTTGCCTTCCAACTGCTTTCGGCGATTGTCGACCAACTGGAGCGCCTGGCGGACAGCCAGGACCGCGCGCGATTGGACGTGTTGAGAAAAACGCTGGCATGGCGACAGACTATTGGGAAGATGGGATAATGAGGGGATGGGGGATGGAGGTTAGGGGATGGAGTTTGGTGTGGTTTCGATCTTTGACCAACCCCCATCCCCTAACTTCTATCCCCCATCCCTCATTACCGCTGCGATTTCATCTGCTTGCCCAAGGCCGTCCACTTGTCATTCTGTTTGAACTCGAACCGCGGCTGGGCGAGCTGAAACTGTTTGCCGAATTCGGCGTTGCGTTTTAGGAAATAGGATTGCGTTCGGCTGTCGGCGGTGACCACTTTCCACTGGCCGCCCTCCCGACACAGGAACTGCTGCGCAGAGACTCTGCCCTCGCTGACCTCCTCCCCGTTGATCGCTACCGGTTTCTTCAGCTTTCCGTAAATCGTAGTGTTGACGACGGCGAAGTCGCCGCGCGCCTGCACGCGCCCGACCTCCATTCGCTCGATCGTTATGAATGAATCGAGGCGCATGAGGCTCAGCGCCAACTGCTCTCGCGTTACTTGCCGCTGCAGATCGGAGGGGAGGAATTCGTAGAGCGCCGGGTATGATCGGGATTTGAGCAGCAGGAAGAATTTGTTGACGGCGGCGCGCGCGTCTTTCGATTGATTATCGTTTTGAGCGGAGCCGGACATAAGACCCGGCGCCAAGAAGACTATTGCGGCGACGAATAGAAATAGAAACCTTTTCAATTCTCACTTACCTCCCCCAGAAAAATGTACCGTTGAAAATGTAGAAATGTAATTTGCCAAATTGCGAGGCTTCAGGCAATGGGGAGTCTGGAATGGGGAATAGGGAATGGGGAATGAGAATGGGGAATGGGGAATGGGCACGGAGGAAAGGCGAGCTTTCTCAGCCCCACTGCCTACTCCCCATTCCCCATTCCCCGGATTATGATTCGGCAGCCTTGGTCTTCGCGGCGCGTTTGACACTCTTCTTGGCCTCCGGTTTCTTCGCCACGGCGAGTTCGCCGTTGACGGTCTTGTACTCGCAGCCCTCCTCTGAGCAGTAGCGGGTCGTCTCTTCCTTCTTGGCGTTGTATTTTTCGAGCAGAAACGGCTTGCCGCATTGCGGGCAGGCTTCGGCCACGGGCTTGTCCCAGAAGACCGCGTCGCAATTCGGATACTCCGAACAGCCATAGAAGATTTTCCCGCGCTTCGATTTCTTGACCAGGATCTCGCCCTTGCAGCCGGGCTTCGAACACGGCACGCCCGTGGACTCGCGCTTGATGAATTTGCAATCCGGGTAGCGCGAGCAGGCCGTGAATTCGCCGAAGGGGCCATGCCTGATGGCCAGTTGCGATCCGCAGTCGGGGCATTTCTCTTCGAGCATCACCGGGGCGGCGGCCACGCCGGATTTGGTTATCTTGCGCGTGGTCTTGCACTCGGGGTAGCCGGTGCAAGCGAGAAACTGGCCGAAGCGCCCACGCTTGAGCGTCATCGGCTTGCCGCACTTCTCGCAGGTCTCATCGGCGTATGGGTTTTCCTCGGCGGCGCCCTCGCCGTTCGCCACCGCCGGCTTGGCCAGCTCGCGCGTATTCTTGCATTCGGGATAATTCGTGCAGGCCAGGAATTGGCCGAAGCGACCGAACTTGATCGCCATTTTCGATCCGCACTTATCGCAGACCTCGTCCGTGAGGATCTCCTGCCGCTTGACGTCGCGCATGCGCTGCTGGGCGACCTTAAGGTCGACGGTGAACTTGTCGTAAAACCCCTTCAACGCGGCCGTCCACGCCAGCTTGCCGTCTTCGACCTCGTCCAGTTCTTCCTCCATCCGCGCCGTGTATTGGATGTTGAACAGGTCGGCGAAACTCTCGACCAGCAGGTCGTTGACGATCGCGCCGAGTTCTGTGGGGCGGAACTTACCCTCGAGCTTCTCGACGTATTCGCGGTCCTGGATGACAGACATGATCGATGCGTAGGTCGAAGGCCGCCCGATGCCTTTCTCCTCGAGCGCCTTGACCAGCGTGGCTTCGGTGTAGCGCGGCGGAGGCTCGGTGAAATGCTGATTCGGCGTGAGCGAGTTGAGCTTCAGCTCTTCGCCCTTCTCGACCTTCGGCAATTTCGCCGCGCGCTCCTCGTCGTCTTCGTCCTTCTCGTCCTTGCCCTCTTCATAGACGGCGAGGAAGCCGTCGAACTTGAGAACCGAGCCCGTGGCGCGGAACGTATATTTCTCGCCAGCGGAGATGTCGATCGTGGTTTGATCGAAGACGGCGGGCATCATCTGCGACGCGACGAATCGCTGCCAAATCAGCCGGTAGAGCGCCAGTTCGTCCTTCTCCAGATACGACGCGACCTGGTCCGGGGGGCGTTCGGCCGAGGTCGGGCGGATCGCTTCGTGCGCGTCCTGCGCGTCCTTCTTCGAGCGGTAATAAATCGCTTTTTCGGGCAGATATTTTTCGCCGTAATGCCTGGCGATGAAGTCGCGGACTTCCGCGAGCGCGCTTTCGGCGACGCGCGTCGAATCTGTTCGCATGTAGGTGATCAACCCGACCGCGCCCTCGGTGCCGAGCTCGATTCCTTCGTACAGCCTCTGCGCGATCTGCATCGTCTTCTTGGCCGAAAAACGCAGCTTACGCGACGCCTCCTGCTGGAGCTTCGAGGTGATGAACGGCGGGACCGGGTTGCGCTTCTTCTCCCTGGTCGTGACGTCGGCGACGACGTAGCGAGCGCCTTCGAGTTCGGCCAGGATGTTTTTCGCGGTCTCTTCGTCCTTGATATGAAATTCGGTCTTCTTAACGCCGTCGTCGAAGCCGGAGGTCTTAACCGTCTGCGACTCGATCTTGTAAAGCCGCGCGTCGAACGGCGGCGGCAGCTTCGCCGACAGGTTCGCGATGATCGACCAGTATTCGGTTTTGACGAAGGCCAGAATGTCGCGTTCGCGCTCGACGACCAGCCGCACGGCCACGGTCTGGACGCGCCCCGCCGAAAGCCCACGCCGGACCTTGTCCCACAGCAGTGGGCTGACTTTGTACCCGACCAGGCGGTCGAGCACGCGGCGCGCCTGCTGCGCGTCGACCAGGTTGTCGTTGATCTTGCCCGGATGATTGAAGGCGTCCTTGACCGCGTTCTTGGTGATCTCGTTGAACATCACGCGGAAGATCGGCTTGCGCGCCATCCCGCGCGTCCCGGTGATCAGTTCGGCGATGTGTCTGCCGATGGCCTCGCCTTCGCGGTCCGGGTCGGTCGCGACGTAGACGGTCTCGGCCTCCTTAGCCGCCTCTTTGATATCTCTGACGACCTTCTCCTTGCCTGGCATTACTTCATACGTCGGCTCGAAATTATTTTCGACGTCCACGCCGAGGCCCTTTTTCGGCAAGTCCTTGATGTGGCCGACCGAGGCGATGACTTTGAAGTCCTTGCCCAGATATTTATTGATTGTCTTCGCCTTCGACGGCGATTCGACGATTACGAGTGATTTAGACATAACTTATTACCAGCGCGCCCTTTAGACCATTATTTAGGTCGTCGACGACGGGCACACATCTCAAAATAGAGAACTTTTCAGCTTATTGCAAAGGCCGAATCAAATAACACGAAGGCGGTAGGAAGTTCAAGCGGCCGTCCGGCGCAGTGCGCCAATAGCTTACGAGATAAAGAAATTCGGCCACAAATGAACACGAATAAACACGAATAGGAAAAAAGAGGCGCCAAAACAAATGGCTCTGATGATCAGGAAAGAGATTCGTGTTTATTCGTGTCCATTCGTGGCCGAATTTCGCCCCCTGAGCGATATATCATCGCGTCCGTGGCTGCGACTTCGGTCGATGACAAATGACGAATGCTTACTCTTCGTCGTAGTCGTCCGCCGCGTCGAGCGCCTCTTCGAGCGTGAAGATTCCCTCGTAGAGGGCCTTGCCGATGATCAGGCTGTCGACGCCGTATTCCTCGAGTTCTTTCACGGCGTAGACGTCGTCGAGCGAGGCGACGCCGCCCGAGGCCGTAATCTTCAACCCGCTGACTTCGGCGATGGCGCGCGTGGCCTCAACGTTGACGCCGGTGAGCATGCCGTCGCGCGCGATGTCGGTGTAGACGACGCGTTCGACCCCCATCTCGGCCACCTTCTGCGCGAACTCGATGGCCTGGATGTTCGAGAGCTTTTCCCACCCCCGGAGGGCGATCAGGCCGTCACGCGCGTCGATGCCGACGACGATGGTCGAGCCGAATTCGTCGACGATGTGCTGCAAGAGCACGGGATTTTCGATCGCCGTCGTGCCGATGACGATGCGCGTCGCGCCCAATTCGTCGAGCCTGCGCACGTCGTCGAGCGTGCGGACGCCGCCTCCGAACTGCACAGGGATGGGGGCCTCGTAAAGGATGCGTTCGAGGGCCTTTAGATTATCGGTGTCGTCCTTGCCTAGCGCCGCGTCGAGGTTGACGACGTGCAGCATCTCTGCGCCCTCGTCATACCACCGCTTGGCGATCTTGACGGGGTTTTCGGAATACACAGTTTCAGCGGATGCTTGCCCTTGAGAGAGCCTGACACAGCGACCGCCGCGTAAATCAATGGCTGGGATGATGATCATGCGGATGTGATTTTGACGTTTCGTTATAGGTGAATCGGTTATTGGAGCGCCCGTTCCGACCGACTGCCTGTGGACACCCGCGTAAATACTACTCAATTTGGCTTTTCAGGCAAGGCTTTTCGTGTCATTTCAGAATCTTCGCCAGGCGGCGCGCGCCCTCCCGAATCCGGCGCTCGCTCAGGCCCGCGTAGCCGAGCACGAATTCGCCCATATTATCCGGGCGTTCTTCGTCCAGGTAATAGGGCCGCGCGCTGACCAGCCCGACGCCGGAGGCGCGCGCGCGGCGCGTGACCTCTTCGTCGTCGAGCTTGCAGCGGAGCCTGATCATCAGGCTCATTCCCGCGTTTTCGCCCAGAATCGCGACGCGGTCTCCTAAAAGGGTTTCGAGCGCGTGAACGAGCGTTTGACGCCGCCTGTCGTAAATCGTCCGCATCCGGCGCAGGTGGCGCTCCAGGTGGCCTTCGTTGATGAAATCGGCCAGAACCCGCTGCTCTATCATCGGCGTCTGGAGGTCGGCCAGCCATTTCGCGCGCGTGAGGACTCGCGCCAGCGGCGGCGGCGCGACCAGATAGCCTACCCGCAGCGAAGGGAAGAGCACCTTTGAGAACGTTCCTACGTAGATCACCGAGTCCCCGCCGGCCAAACCCTGAAGGGACGGAATCGGGCGTGAGCCGAAGCGGAACTCGCTGTCGTAATCGTCCTCGACGATCATCACCCCCGTCTTTTCGGCCCAACACAGCAAATCCAGCCTGCGCGACAACGTCAGCGTCACGCCGGTAGGGAACTGGTGCGACGGCGTGACGTAGACCAATTTCAGTCCGCCTTTCGACTTTGAAGTCAGCGCGTCGACGACGATTCCCGATTCGTCCACGGGCGCGGGCAGCAGCTCGGCCCCGTGCGCCATGAACACCCGGCGCGCGCCCAGGTAGCCGGGGTTCTCGACTGCGACCGGGTCGCCGCGATCAATCAGCAGCTTCGCGATCAGATCGATCGCCTGCTGCGCCCCGTTCACGATCACCACCTGATCGGCGCCGCATTTGACGGCGCGCGCATGTCTCAGATAACCGGCTATCGCCTCGCGCAGCGGCTCGTAGCCCTGCGAGCCGCTGGCGCAATCGAGCATCGAGCAATCGTTCACATCGAGCATCGAGCTGTCTTTCGCGCGGCAGTGTTTGACTATCAACCGCCGCCACTGTTGCAAAGGAAATTCGTCCAGCGCGGGGCGGCCCGTTTTGAAATTAATCGGCGCTTCGGGATCGGGCGGCTCGAACGGGGCTGTGTCCGCGATGCTGGCGCCGTAGCGCGAAAGTTCAATCTGGCGCCAAGTTTCATGCGGCCCCGCCGCGGGGCGGGATTTTTCGACCGGATTGGTCTTCAACAATTCGTCGGGCAACTCGCAGCCGACGAATGTCCCGGAACCGGTGGCCGCGCGCAGGTAGCCCTCGCTCAAAAGCTGTTCGTAGCTCTGCGTGACCGTGGCCCGCGAAACGCCGAGCGATTGCGACAGGCCGCGCGTCGAAGGCACACGCTCGCCCGGTTTCAGACGGCCTGTGAGAATAGCCAGGCGCAATTCGTCGTAAAGTTGTTTGTGCAGCGGCGTCGTGGAGCGCTGATCGATTGTGATTGCAAGATCCATCGTTATTCTCCAATCATGAATAGGACTCATAAGTCCTATAGGATCTATTAGTTCTATTCATGATAAAACCAGGTAAAAAGTGGACTGGTATTAAAACGGAAAAGTGGAGCTTGTACAAGGCCACTTGAGAAGTTATTTTTCACCCCGACCATGACGACAAGGAGAGGATTTTGATGGAAAGTTTCGCGCCTACGGAGCGGACCACGCTGAAGCGACTGCCGCAGCGCGGTTTTTATGACCGGGAGGTGGTTTACTGGATTCTGGACGAAGGCTTCGTTTGTCACGTCGGGTTCACCGTTGACGGGCAGCCTTTCGTCATACCGACGGCTTACGGGCGCGTCGGAGACAAACTTTACATTCACGGATCGGCGGCGAGCCGGACCTTGCGCAGCTTGAGCGGCGGCATTCCGGTTTGCGTGGCCGTCACATTGGTTGACGGGCTCGTTCTGGCGCGTTCGGCCTTTCACCATTCGATCAATTACCGTTCGGTGGTGATTCTTGGAGCCGCGACGATGGTCGAGGCGGCCGAAGAGAAAATGACCGCGCTCAGGGCGTTCACGGAACACGTCATCCCGGGTCGCTGGGATGACGTGCGCGAGCCGAACGAGCAGGAGTTGAAAGGGACTTCCGTGCTGGCGCTGCCACTGGTCGAAGTCTCCGCGAAAGTCCGCACGGGGCCGCCGAAAGACGACGAAGAGGACATGGCGCTTCCCGTCTGGGCGGGCGAATTGCCGCTGCGAATCACGGCCGGCGCGCCGGTTGACGATCCGCAATTATCGGCGGGGGTCAGGCCGCCGGCTTACGTCGCGCGATATTCCAGGACAACCCATCAGGAAACGCCCATTACGCGCTAAGCGCGAAAGTAACCATAAACAGCTTGGCAGGTCGGGCTACTGCGGGGCCGCCCGCCGCCACTCTCCGGCTTGCGCAGTTGAAGCGTAGTTGGGCGCCGATTTGAGAAAGGCCGGTTCGACGGCGCCGGAATTTGCCGGAAATTGAATGATCATTGAGTCAATCAGGAGAAGTGAGTGCGAGAAAAAGGAATTGCGGAAATCGATCCGAAACGCAGCGTAGTTTTATTGATTGTGGCCTTTGCGGCGGTTTACATCCTCTGGGGATCAACGTACCTCGCGATCAAATATGTGATTGAAACCTTGCCGCCATTTATCAGTACCGGGGCGCGATTCTTACTGGCGGGCGCGACGCTTTTCATTGTGGGGAAATTTTCCAAAGACTATGAGAAACCGACTCCCACGCAATGGCGGGCAAGCGCCGTCGTCGGGGTGCTTCTGTTTTTAGGGGGGACCGGCGGCGTAGTTATAGCTGAACATCACATCACGTCAGGTCTCGCGGCTTTGATTGTGGCGACCGAACCGTTTTGGGTCGTGCTTTTAAGCTGGCTCTGGTTGAAGGGGGCGCGTCCGGATTGGAGGGTGGCGCTCGGTCTGTTGATCGGTTTCGCCGGAGTTTATTTACTGATTGACGTCAACGGCCCCGGCCAGGCCGGGAATGGAACCAATCAACTTTTCGGCATCGTTCTCGTCATTGTGGCGGCGCTGTTTTGGGCGACCGGTTCGATCTACGGAGTGCGCGCCCCGTCGTCGAAATCGCCGATTCTGGCTTCCGGGATGCAAATGCTCGCGGGCGGTTCGGCGCTGCTTTTAGTCGGAACATTGATGGGCGAATGGACCGGCTTCGAGATCACTGCTGTTTCGCTCAATTCGTGGCTCGCGCTCGCCTATTTATTGGTGTTCGGCTCGCTGATCACTTTTACGGCTTACAGTTGGTTGCTCAAAAACGCGCGCCCGGCGGCGGTTGCGACATACGCTTACGTCAATCCGGTGATCGCGGTGATATTGGGTTGGGCGATTGCGGGTGAATCCTTCACCGGGCGAATGCTGCTCGGAGCTGGTGTGATTATCGGCTCAGTTGTCCTGATCACTTCGCAAAATTCGGAAGCGATCGTAGAAGAGAAGGTCGTCTCAATTGAAGGCTCGGCGGAAAATTGCCCGACCTATTTAACTTAGAGCGATCGGCAAGATCGAGGCCGCGTGCGCGCAAGCAGGAAGGAGGGAGGAGTGCTGGAAGTCATACTAAAGCGATTTGAAAAACCGGACGAGACCCGTGTGTTTGAGAAAGGCCGGTTCGACACCATTAGGATCGGCGGAATGACGATCGGGCGCGCGAGTTACGACCCCGGCTGGAAGTGGTCCGAACACGTCGCCCCTATCGCGGGCGCGCCGCTTTGCGACGTCGAACATGTGGGGATGGTCGTTTCAGGCCGCGCGGTCGCAGCGATGAGTGACGGGAGAGTGATCGAAATGTCGCCCGGCGACCTTTTTCATATCCCGCCGCTCCCGCATGACAGTTGGGTGATCGGAGACGAGCCTTACGTGTCACTACATTTTCTCGGCGCCGACCATTACACAACTCCAGTCCGGGGTTGAGCAAAGAACCACGGGGATCACGGGGAAAAATAGAAAAAGGCTTATAGAAAAAAGTTCAGCATATTTTATAACCAAGCTTATCCCAGTGTTCCCGTGTTCCCCGTGGTTGGACATCTTCTAATAAAGATGGGGCGGCGTCGTAGATGGAACAAACCCTCTTGGA
>Ga0190270_10000447_pt1 | contig 17940 bp, 14 predicted proteins | sample Popmic320T_FD_133748 | JGI IMG/M metagenome (GOLD analysis project Ga0190270, IMG submission 133748) | Populus adjacent soil microbial communities from riparian zone of Weber River, Utah, USA - 320 T | ecosystem: Environmental > Terrestrial > Soil > Riparian zone | place: USA: Utah | collected...
AACATCCACGCGGGCGAGGTGGAAGGCAAGGACTGCTTCACTACGGCGCAACTGGAAGGCTTAAGGAAAGTCTACGACGGAGTGCGAAATTCAAAAGGCCTATTGCTCTATCCTGGGCAACCGCTAGGCGCTGAAGTCGTGGTCAACGGGCGCAGCGGTTGGCAAGGCAGCATTGGCGGCGACGGAGGATTAGGGCTGATCTTCGGCGAAACATTCATGCGCTTCCTTGCCTTTGAACCGCAACGCGGCAAGGCGTGGAATTGGAGGCAATTCAATTTCGACACCGATCCGCCGCAGATGGCCGCGTTCTCGAAAGTGATTGACGCGACGAATCCCGATCTCTCACGGCTCAAAAAACGCGGCGGCAAAATCATTCATTACCACGGCTGGGCCGACGCGCTGGTCAATCCACAGATGTCGGTGGATTACTACGAAACGGTGTTGAAAAAGATGGGCGCGCGGCAGACCAAGGAATTTTACCGGCTCTACATGGTTCCGGGTATGTTTCATTGCGCGGGCGGTGTCGGCTGTGATCGCGCCGACTGGTTCACGCCGCTGCTGGAGTGGGTGGAGAAAGGCGTTGCGCCCGGCGCGATCAATAGTTCACGCGTGGAAAAAGGCGAGACTGTCCGCACGCGCCCGCAGTGCGTCTATCCCGAAGTCGCCCGTTACAACGGTCAGGGCGACATCAACAAGACAGAGAATTTCACCTGTGCGAGCAGGTAGGCGCGTCCGCTACAGAGAGCGTGAAAGGAAAATTCTTTATGATTGACCGAAGACAATTTTTAGGGTCGCTGGCCGCAATGCTGGCCGCCATGGATACGAAAGCGCAATCAACGACCGCGCCTCTTTGGGGCGGGCCGGCGCTGGATATTCACTCCCATTTGCGGCAAGGGTTGGACGCCAACATGGTTCACATGGAAGGTTGCGGCGTAACCAATGCCGTCCTGCTGGCGCGCGCCACTGCCGTCGAGCAAGTCAAAGCCATTCAAGCCAAATATCCCAAACGTTTCGTCTGGGCAGCGAGCACAGACATCACCAAGCCCGACGCTGTCGAAGTGTTGACCAAGGCCGTCAAGGATGGCGCGCAGGGCTTCGGCGAACTCAAGTTTCACGTTGAAGCCGATGGCCCTGAGTTACGGCGGATGTACGCGCTCGCGGCGGAATTGGGCGTGCCGATTCTGGTGCATTTCCAGGAAGTGCCGCACTTCGAGGGCGAAGGCGTTTGGAGCACCGGCTTCAAGCGGTTCGAGGCGATGCTGAAGGCATATCCGAAAACCAAATTTATCGGCCACGCCGATGCGTTCTGGGCGAACGTCAGCGCCGATTATGCCAACGAAGTCGCGTATCCATCGGGGCCGATCAAACGTGGCGGCATTACGGACAAATTGCTAGGCGATTATGCCAACTTGTACGGCGATCTGTCGGCGAATTCAGGCAACAATGCGTTGTCGCGCGATCCTTCGTTCACGACGGATTTTCTGGCGCGTCATCAAAACAAACTCGTCTTTGGTAGCGATTGTTCCTGTCAGGACGGACACGGCGGAGGCGTCAGTCAGAACAATAATCCGGCGGCGGCGCGGATGCGCGGCAAGTGCGTAGCCCGCGAAACGCTGACGATACTCAAGCAAAACACCAAGCCTGCTGTGTTTCGCAAACTCACGTGGGAAAACGGACTCAAACTTTTCAAGATCAAAGCCTGAAGGAAAACTCTGTTCAGAGAGAAACAAAGATGAAAACAATACTGAAGGTGTCACTTCTCATCGCGTCTCTCTTCGGCGTGGTGGTGTACGCGGATCAACAACAGCCCGCGGGCGGACAGCAACCCAATCGTCCAGCGCAGTCATACCCTGTGCCGGCGAGCGGCGACGAATCTGGCTTTGAGCCAATCTTCGACGGCAAGACGCTCAATGGCTGGGAGGGCGATCCGAAGTACTGGCGCGTCGAGAACGGCTGCTTGGTGGGTGAAGTCACCCCCGAGACGATTCTCAAGCAGAATTCCTTCATCATCTGGCGCGGTGGCGTGACGCGAGATTTTGAGCTGAAGGTTGAGTATCGCGTCTCAGCGCAAGGCAACAGCGGGATCAATTATCGCAGCGTTGAGCTGCCGGGGCAGCCCTGGGCGATGAAAGGTTATCAGGCCGACATTGAAGGGCAGGATCGCTGGACGGGACAAGTCTATGAGGAACGCGGTCGGACTTTCCTAGCGTTGCGCGGCCAAGTCACGCACGCGACGGAGGGCGGCAAGCGTGAAATCATCGCGTCGCTGGGTGACGCGAAGGAACTTCAGGCGTGGGTGAAGAAGGAGGACTGGAACCAGTGCCACCTGATTATTCGCGGCAACGTGCTGATTCACATCCTCAACGGCCATGTCATGAGCGGGGTGATTGACGATGACGCGAAAGAACAGCGCTTCGACGGGTTGCTGGGAGTCCAGGTGCACGTCGGCCCGCCGATGAAGATCGAGTATCGTAACTTTCGGTTGAAAAAACTGTAGGCGATGATCCCGTTGTGACGATCAGCGCTGGCGCAGCGCCCACCAGCCTACGGCGCGATTTACGTGGCGGCTGGCGCGGGCGAAGGCGCTGCGAATTCTATCGTCGCGATTGATCCTAAAACTTTGCAGACGAAAAGCGCCTACACTGCCATCCAGGAATTTGCCTCGACGCCAGAGGTGTTTAAATACAAAGACAGGACGCTAATTGCCGCCGAGACATGAGCGACGGCGCTCAGCGCAGGAATCCCCCGCCATAACGCGATAGCGTTTGGCGGTGGGAGAAAGTCAAATGATTGTGATTCATCTCAGGCGGCCAGTGATGAAGACGTCGTTATGTCAGCGCGCCTGACATTGGGATGATAGCCACCTTCCGTATTTACGCGGATACTGCGGATTCTCACGAATTATTTCGACCTGCTCAATTGCCAAGCCAAGCCACCCGCATAGGTAAAAAAATGCCGGCCGGGAAAACGAGGTCTCGTTTTTCTGGCCTGCATTTTTTTTGCGAGCAGTTACACAGATTCACAGTTAATCTGAGATTCAGATCATCTTATGATCTTGTTTTCTGTAAATCATATGCATATAATATGGGCGTTCCCTGAAAAATCGGACAAGGCAAGAGGTGAAGAAACGCCATATGAATGGGAAGGAGTTAAGGCTGATTCAGCCGGTCTCTAAGCGTGATCAGGTCGTGGCCTCGTTCAAGGAGGCGATCTTGAGCGGGGTCATACAATCGGGCGATGCGATAGTCGAGAGCAAGATCGCCCAGCAGTTGGGCGCAGGCATCCCGTTGATACGCGAGGCGCTGATCGAGCTGGAACATCAGGGGTACGTGCAGAAGGTTCCCTATAAGGGCACGACCGTCACCAAGCTGGAGCGGCGCGAGGTGGAGAAGATCTTCCGCCTGCGCACGGAGATGGAGTCGCTGGCCGTCGAGTGGGCGAGGGAGAACGTAACGCCAGAAGACGTCGAGTACCTGCACGGCGTCACGGTGAAGATGAAGGAGGCGGCGCAGAAGCTCGACCTCGATCAGTTCTATCAAAACGACCTGGCCTTCCATCGCAAACTCTGGGAGATCTCGGGCAACGAGTACCTGGTCGAATGCCTGGAGCGCGTCGTGGCTCCGCTCTTCGCCTTCTTTTTGATGAAGGACCGCCGCCCCGGCGAGTCGTACCTCTTCAGCGCCGCACAACACGAAAAGATAGTTGAAGCGCTGCCGCGGCTGAGCGGGGCGAAGTTGCGGGCGCTGATGAGAAATTCGGTCTCAGAATGGAAGACCGAGATTTTCAACGCAGTCCTGCCACGCGAGCCTAAACAGAAGGTTGTTGGTTTTCCCCCCTCTGATCCATTTCTGCGCAAATAAATATGTCTACTCAGTTTGCGCGAAAAATCCACACCAAAAGCGCCGCAGAACCAATTTCAAGGCTCTCCCGCACTTTCGATACTGGTGGCGAATCCTAAAGGTAGCCGCATGAATGGCTTAGACGGGCGCCGGATTCCCCGGAGTCCAGATCGGGAACGCTGGCCTCGTTCTTCCATCGACTCTACGAGATGGCGAAATGGTCAGCGGTGTGGGCATTTGAGTTATAGTGCGTGGATATTCCAATGCCCTTTGGGAGGGAGATTCAATGGCCGGTAGTTACGAATTTACAACAGATGAAATTGAATGTGCGTTTTACCAAGTAGGCGGGACATGCGAATGTTGCGGTAAACTGTTGACTTGGGGCAATAGTCGGGCGCAGCCAGGCAGTGGGCAATGGGAAGCGCATCACGGTAGCCGTTCAACTCCGGTCATTTTGTGTACGGGAGGAGTTGAGAATTGCCACTTGATATGACGGGAATTCACTTGCTCGTATTAGGGCTGTTGTTGTTCGGTTGTGGCTTAATGTTGGTACGGTATAAAGGCGCGCTTCGGCGGCCAACAGCAGATGAAAACCAGGGCATTAACCTTGAAGGGCGCGCGCGTCCGCTTTGGCGAGCAAATTGATCGCGCGAACGCGGAGAATAAAACCGAGGTTCTGCTTCCTGCCCCCATCTTAATGCCTACTCCCGTCAATTCAGTGGAGTGGGTATTGCAATCACTCCGCCAAGTAGAGGAAAGGAAAAACTCGTATGCAAAAAATCACGCCACACCTTTGGTATGACAAGGAGGCGAAAGAAGCCGCGGACTTTTACGTCTCTATCTTCAAAGACTCCCGACAGAAGAACATCACCACAATTCACAACACCCCCTCAGGTTCGGTGGACATCGTGACCATTGAACTCATGGGGCAAGAATTCACCCTCATCAGCGCAGGCCCACTCTTCAAGTTCAATCCATCGGTTTCCTTCCTCGCCGCGTTCGACTCCGCCGAGGCTGTGGACGCGGCCTGGGAAAAGCTCTCGGAAGGCGGCGTGGCGCTGATGGAACTCGGGCCGTATCCGTTCGCTGAAAGATACGGGTGGATACAAGACAGGTACGGATTGTCGTGGCAATTGATGTTCAGGGCAGACAGTCCGATCAGGCAAACGATTACGCCCATCCTGATGTTCGTAGGTAAGCAGTGCGGACGGGCGGAAGAGGCGATCAATTTATACGTTTCAGTGTTCCACGACGCGCATGTGGACGGCATTCTCAATTATGGAGAGAACGAGGCGCCGGACAAGGCGGGCGCCATCAAACACGCGGCGTTCACCCTGGAAGGACAAGCGTTCGCGGCGATGGACAGCGCCCGCGGACACAACTTCGCATTCAACGAGGCAATCTCGCTGATCGTACACTGCGACACCCAAGAGGAAATTGACTACTACTGGGACAAACTCACTGCGGCGCCAGAGGCGGAGCAATGCGGCTGGCTCAAAGATAAATTCGGGCTCTCCTGGCAAATCGTGCCCACCGTGATGGATGAAATGTTCAGGGAAAAAGACGAGCAGAAGATCGCGCGCGTCACAGAAGCGTTCCTGAAAATGAAAAAATTCGACATCGCGAAACTGCAAGAAGCGGCGACGGCCTGACGGAGATCCAGGATGAACCGTTCGAAAGATCTCAAAACAGGCTGGGGATTCCGCCCAGGAGTTCCTCCGCGGATCGGCGCGCCGGATGCGCCTCCTGGTGATCGCGCGACACAGCGGGAGGAAATACAATGATCCGTCGCTGTACCGACACCGATATTGCCGCGATCGACGCCATCATCAATGAAGCTGCGCAGGCCCACCGGGGCGTGATCCCGGCCGATTGCTGGCACGAACCGTGAACCTTCGGCGCGCCGGCGGGGCCATAAGCGCCAGCGCGCCGAAGGTTTACTCTTCAGCAGGCAATCATCATTTCTGATACACAACCTTTATATATAAGTTGCGAATACTACCGCACTTCGCGCCTATCAGGATGTGGGACAAGGTGCCATGCCATCTTGTCCCACATCATTCATCCTTAGAACTGCAGCTTCAGCGCAAACTGAATCTGGCGCGGCGTATAGACGCCCGCCGTACTCGTGATCTTGCCGAAGTTCGCATTGCCGAAAGCCGTATTCGGTTGCCCGAAGGCCGGATGATTCGGCAGGTTGAAGGCTTCGGTGCGGAATTGCAGGTTCCACTCTTCGGTCAGCTTGAAGGTCTTGAACAACGACGCATTGATGATGCTCCGGCGCGGGCCAGAGCCGACGTTGCGCGGCGCATTGCCCAGCGTGAAATTCGCGGGCAAGGCAAAGGCCGCCGGGTTGAGGAACTGTCCGCCTACGCCAACCGTAGGGTGCGGTCTTTCGTCATGCTGTTGGTCGGGAGCAGCGACGAACAGACGCTGGCTTCTTCAGACACGACCAGCGATGCGCCCTACGATTGGTCGGCGGATGGGAAGTGGGTGATGGCAAGCACCGACCGCCAAAGCCCCGGGCGAAGGGGGATTGGGTTGTTTCCCATTGACGCGGCGCCGCATGCCGAAACACAACTGCGCGTGCTCACCTCCCACCCGGAACAGAACCTCTACCAGGCGCGCTTTTCGCCCGACGACCGCTGGGTCAGCTTCATCGCCGCCAAAGCCGTCGAGGCCGGCATCTCGACCATCCATGTGATCCCGGCCGCGGGCGGAGAGTGGAAGCAGATCACCGAAGACAAATACTTCGACGACAAGCCGCGCTGGTCGCCCGATGGCCGAAAGATTTATTTCGTCTCGAATCGCACGGGCTTCTTCAACGTCTGGGGCATCGGCTTCGATCCGGCATCGGGTGAAGCGATAGGCCAACCCTTCCGTGTGACAGCCTTTGAAAGTCCCCGCCAGATGATCCCGACCGATGTCAGAGTGATGGAAATGGCGCTCTCGGCCAACCGCCTGATCCTGCCGATTATGGAAGTTTCCGGGAGGATTTGGATTCTGGAGAACCTATAAGGCAGTTCGGTCAGAAACAGCGCGTGCGCTGGTCACAATGCTTTGGGGGTGCGGGCTGCCAAAGGCCTTCAGGAGCTTTCCGATTCAAAATGCGTTTACGCGAAGCTGAAGCCCTGCTTTGTCATTGGCATGGTGCGAATGCGCTCGCCTGTTGCCGTGAATACTGCGTTGGCAATCGCGGGCAAAATCGGTGGCAGCGCGGGTTCGCCCAATCCCGTTGGCGGATTGTCGGTTTTCAGAAAATGGACTTCGATGGGCGGCGTCTGCGACATCTTCACCAAGGGGTGTTGATGATAGTTAGATTGCGCCACGCGGCCATTTTTCAAGGAAATTTCCTGCAACATTTCGCTCATCCCATCCACAACAGCCCCCTGCGTCAGGTTTTCGGATGCGCCGACATTGATGATGTGGCTGCCGATGTCTCCGGCGACCCACACTTTATTTACCTTGATTTTCTTGTTCGCTGACACGGTGACATCGGCGACTTCGGCAAAGTAACCGCGATGGCTGTAATAGAAGGCGATGCCCATCGCCCGACCTTTCGGGAACTTCTGTTTTCCCCAGCCTGATTTTTCCGCGACCAGTTTAACGACATCAATCATCCGTTGGGCATCCATCACGCCTTGCGTGCCTTTGGGCGGCGCATTGCCGAGCAGTTCAAGACGGAATTGCACGGGGTCTTTGCCTGCGGCGTGCGCGAGTTCGTCAAGGAACGACTGGAACACCCACGCGTACACGTTGGAACGCGGCGCCCGCAACGCTCCGGTTTTGATACCGAGCGGCATTACTGACGACTGCATGAGGAAATTCGGCACAAAGCGCGAAGGAAATTCGGCGCCGTCAATCTGGCCGGAATGTGTGAAGGTTTCGCCTTCGCCGTATCCAATGAAACGATTCTGCCACGCGACGAGTTTGCCGTTGTTGTCTACCGCAGCTTTCAAGTATTGGAATCCGCCGGAACGATAGTAATCGTGTTGCATATCGTCTTCGCGCGTCCACAGTAGTTTGACCGGGGCGCCGACGGTTTTAGAAATCCACGCGGCTTCGCACATGTAATCGTTGTACAAACGCCGCCCGAATCCGCCACCACCACGCGCCATGTGAATCGTGATGTCTTTTTCAGGAATGCCCATCAGGCGCGACACGATGGTTTTTCCGATTTGCGGCGTCTGGCTGGTTGACCAGATTTCCAGCTTGCCGTCTTTGTAATGCGCCGTGCAGTTTTGCGGCTCCAGGGTAGCGTGCGCGATGAAGGGAAAGACATATGTGCTTTCGACGACTTTCGCATCACCGCTCTTGAAAACGGCTTCGACATCGCCGTCTTTGCGCAATGTGCGTGCGGCAGGTTGCTTGGAAAGCTCGTCGGCTTTTTTGGCGATATCCACGCTGTTGAGCGTCGCCCATTTGCCTTCGTCCCATTTCACTTCCAGTTTTTCGCGTGCGGATTGCGCCGCCCACCAACTGTCGGCCACGATTGCAACGCCAGCTTCCAGTCCCGTGTCGTCGTTCAGATAGTTGGGGAAATTGCTGGCGTTCGGTTTGCGTTCAACGATGAAGGCGTTCTTGACGCCTTTAATGGCTTTGATCGCGTCGAGGTTCGCGCTGACGGCTTTGCCGCCGAACACAGGCGTTTTTTGAAACACCGCGTAAAGCATTCCCGGCACGGTCACGTCAATCCCGAAGATTGGCTTGCCCGTCACGATGTCTTTGTTCTCGACGTCATTCGTCGTCGTGCCGATGATTTTGTAATCTTTCGGGTCTTTCAGATTGAGCGTTCTGAAATCCGGCACAGGCATTGTGGCGGCTTTATCAGCCAGTTCGCCATAGCCTAGCGAACGATTGGAAGCTTTGTGCAGCACGCGACCGGAAGCGGTGGAGCATTCGGATGCGGCTACACCCCACGTGTTTGCGGCGGCGGCAATCAGCATGTGCCGCCCTGCGCCGCCAAGCTGACGCATCGGTTCCCAATTGGAAGGTGTGGCGATGCTGCCGCCCGTGAACTGCGTGCCATATTTGTTATCGGCATCGGGGCGAATGACTTTGACATCCTTCCAATCCACATCCAGTTCATCGGCAATCAACATCGCCAGCATATTGAGCGAATGTTGTCCGGTCTCAGGATTTCTCGACGTAATGCTGACAAGGCCACTGGAGGCGATGCTGATGAAATCCGCCGGAAGCAAGGCAGGCGCAGTCGGGCGACCGCCTTGCGCCAACAGCGCCGGAGTGGCTTTGGGATACAAGCCGAGCATAAATCCTCCGCCAGCCAGCGCAGAGACGCGAAGAAAAGAGCGACGATTGAGATTTGTCTTTGCCATGAATCCTCCTTATTTCGCTTTCACGTCATAGCAAGTCAGCTCGTTCTGATTGCGGATATAAAGCTTGCCGCCGACGATCACCGGGTGCGCCCAGCTATCCCACCCACGGTCATTGATCGGAAAGCGCCCTTTCTCGACATAGGCATTGGGATTGGCTTCGGCCAGCCCGACCATCTGTTTCTCGCCTAGCAGATACAACATCCCGTCCGCGTAACCGATTGAGCCTTTGCCGACGCTGCGATCTTTCCACATCACTTTGCCAGTGTTGAATTCGATGCAGGTCAGAATCGCATTCGAGAAGCCGTAGAGATAGCCATTCACCAAAACCATTCCGCCGTGATGGTTCATCATCTCTTTAGTGAAGTAGGCTTCTTCCGCTTTGACCTCGCCGTTCTGCGCCGTCAGGTTAAGCAAGGCTCCGCCCGTGCCGTATGCCGAAGAGAAAAAGACTTTGTTATCAGCGAAGATCGGCGTCGTGCAATTGGCGACGCGATTGGCGACATTGGCGTAACGCCACATCAGCTTGCCGTCGCTGGCGCGCACGCCCACAGCCGCCGTCGAAGTGAAGTTGATGTAGCTGCGCACGCCGCCCACCTCCGCGATGATGCAGGAGGCATAGCCCGCCTGATCGCTCAACTCTTTCGTGCGCCAAATCTCAGCGCCGGTCATTTTGTCCAGCGCCACGATGCCCGCGCCGCTGCCGCCGGGCGAAACGATCAAACGATTGCCGTCCACCAGCGGCGATTCGCTGATCAGCCATCTGGGGTTGCTGGCGCCAAACTCTTTCAGAATGTTTTTGCCCCACACGCGCGAGCCATCTTTTTCACGCAAACAAGCCAGATCGCCGTTCTCGGTCAGCACATACATTCGGTCGCCATCCAGTGTCGGAGTGCCACGCGGCCCGTTCCCCTTGTCCTGCTCTACCCTCGGCCCGAACGCAACTGACCAGATTGTCTTGCCGTCGGCGCGGTTCAAACAGAAAACTGTACTCTTGGCCTCGCTCCCAGCGCCGCTTGTTCCCTGCACGTAGATGCGGTCCCCTCTGATCGCCACGGAGCCGTAGCCTTCGCCGAGACTCGCGATTGACCAATTGACAGCCGGGCCCTTCTCAGGCCATTGCTTGAGCAATCCGGTTTCACTCGATAATCCATTGCGCAGCGGGCCGCGCCACTGCGGCCACTCAGCTTCGGGCGCAGTATTGCCCACCGGAATCGTCAGCGAAGCGAAAGCGCAGAACAACACAAACGAAAATAAAAACTTCACGGCGTCTCTCCTTACTTTTTGCCGCTTTTGCGGGGTAACAGGTTTGCTCCTGCGCCTGAAGCCTTTGGGCCTGACTTCGCAGGTTTAGCAGTATTTGAAGCGGTCAGTTCCGCGGCTTTATGAATGGCGGCGCGCACTCGCAGATACGTGCCGCAGCGGCACAGATTGCCATTCATTGCACTATCAATGTCCGCATCGGTGGGCTTGGCCTTTTTCGCCAGCAACGCGCACGCAGACATAATTTGTCCTGCCTGGCAGTACCCGCATTGCGGCACGTCGAGTTCCTGCCAGGCGACTTGCACAGGATGCGTGCCTTCAGCCGAAAGACCTTCAATCGTCGTCACGGACTTATTCGCCGCTGCCGACACCGGCGTCAGGCACGCGCGCGTAGGGCTGCCATTCAGATGGATGGTACATGCGCCGCACACGCCCATACCGCAGCCGAACTTCGTGCCTTTGAGATTGATTTCATCCCGCAAATACCACAGCAGCGGCATTTCCGGGTCGCCGTCAAATTGCTGGTTCTTACCATTTACTTTCAGCTTGATCATAAATTTTCTCCTCAAACTCCAGCGCAGTCACTGTTACTTTCGCTTCGGATATTTGTCCAGCCCCTTCTCCTTGAGCCACGTGGACATCAAGTCCGCGACTTGTAGATTGTTCAAATCCGAGAAGGGAAAATGCGTGTTGCCCTTAATGCCGACTTCGGGCAGGTGGACGACCGTCACATCGCCGCCGCGCTTATTCACTGCGTCGCGCCATTTTCGCGCCATTTCCAAACGAGCGCGCCATCCATCTTGCCCCGCATTTGCTATTTGTTCCTTCGGAATGAAATCGCCGTAATAGATGACGATAGGAATCTTGGTGAGCAACATGAATTCCGCCACTGGGATTCCCAACGCCGCCAGCGGCCCACCGGAACTTGGAATCGGAGTGGGCGCCTCGCCTTCCGGGAAGACGAAACCGCTGCCCGGTTCATAAGAGACGATGGCGCGGACATTTTGGTTCTTGATGGCCGTGCGCCAGCCGAAGCCGCCGCTGTGAGAATGGGTAACGAGAATTCCCGGCCCGATCTTGTCGAAGAGCGTCGCTACAGCGCGCGTGTTCACCTCAACGTCGATTGGGCCTATGTTTGGGGTCATTTGGCGGAAGTATTGGTTCAGTGCCTCCGGGTCGCGTGAAAACTGCACACCAGGAAAAAAATCGGGCCAAATACCGAGGCGGAAAGCGCCAAACCATCCCTGCTCGTCAGGCGTAGGCTGAATTGTAGCTGGCTGAGTGCTGCGACCTGCACGACCACGCCGCGGCTGGTCAATCACGTAAACCCCGAAGTCGCGCCGCAGGAAAATGTTTTGATAGCCCTCACGTCCGTCCGGCGTAGTTTCCCAGGTCTTCGAGAACTGCCCTATGCCATGCCACATAACCAGAGGAAGCTGACGAGCTTTTACTGGAAGCTGATAAAACACGTAAGCATGATCACCGTGTAATGTTTGTCCGTCAGGCGTCTGGCGATAGGGATCAAACTTACCTGGATTCGTGATGACCGTTCCGCCGACAGCGAAACTACCTTGCTCTTTGATTTGCAGCGGCGGGAGATTGGGCTTTCCGCCCGTCTGTGCGCTCGCGGCAACTGTGATGAGCAAGAATATCGCGAATAATTTTCGCTGTTTAAGTATTTTGAGTCTCATAGGATTCTATTCAGAGTTCCTTTGCTTTCAGCTTCATAGTAAATTCCCTCCACTACTTCGCTGAAGTAACTCATTTCTTCTCGAAAACTTCCTTGGCCACGCCGATGGCGGTTACCGCGTTAGGCCAGCCCGCGTAAAACGCCATGTGAGTAATGGTCTCAATCAACTCCTCTTGTGTCAGGCCATTTTCACGCGCTCGCGCAAAGTGGGAGCGAAGCTGGTCGGGGCGGTTCATCGCGATCAGCGCAGCCACTGTCGCCAGGCTGCGGTCGCGCTTCGAGAGCTGCGGACGTTCCCAGACATCGCCATAAAGTACGTCGTCCGTAATCTGCGCCAACTTGGGCGAAAAGTCTCCGATTGATCTTTGGGACGGTCGCGGTTGCTGAGCATTAGCCGTAGCGTGAGGCGGCGCGGTGTATTGGGCATCGCTGACCTTCTCCATCCATTCGGTCCGTTTGCCGTCGGGCAGTTGTTCCGTCAGAGCGATGTGCGTCATTGCGGCGTTTGCCGAGGCTCCGTGCCAGTGTTTCTGGTTGGGCTGAATACGGACAACATCGCCTGGTCTGATTTCCTGTGTCGGGCCGCCCCATTGCTGCACCCAACCCACGCCTGCCGTCACAATGAGCGTCTGACCAAGCGGATGACTATGCCAATTCGTTCGGGCGCCCGGCGCAAAGGTGACACGAGCGCCACCCACGCGTGACGGTTCAGTCGGCGGCAAGAACGGTTCGATGCCTAAGGAGCCAGTGAAGTTTTCGACTGATCTCATCTCCGGTGGTTGCGAACTGGCGCGCGTGATGCTGATGGTCTGTGACCCTTGAGCTGCTGCGTTCGTTGCAGCGCCGGTCCTTGCAGCTGCTCCCGCCTGATTGGTCTGGCCACTTGCCTGGGATGACGCCGAAGCGAGCAGCGAAAGCGATATGATCGTCGCTGCAACCAGTTTCATAAACGTGACACCGAAACCGTGGGAAGGCTGTGAGCCATTTCTTTTGATGTCCATTTTCTGCGCTCCTTTACTTGAATGTGATAGTCGTTTGTCACGCGTTTGTAGAATGCTGTGGAGATCGGAATGCAACCAGAGAACACATTTTTGCCGCTCAACGACCGACCAATCGCTGCAGATTTTCCGGATACCGCGCCCCCTGCACAGTGATCTGCGAGGCGCCGTTATCAATTTCGCGGAGGTCGTCAGGCGTCAGTTCCACCTCAACGGCTCCAAGGTTCTCCTTCAGGCGGCGCAGTTTCGTAGTGCCTGGAATCGGCGCGATCCACGGCTTTTGGGCCAATACCCAGGCCAGCGCGATTTGCGCGGGCGTCGCCTGCTTTCGCTCGGCGACCTTTCCAATTAAATCCACGACAGCCTGATTCGCTTTACGCGCCTCTGGAGTGAAGCGCGGGACGATGTTGCGGAAATCAGCGCTGTCGAACGCCGTGTTTTCGTCAATTTTTCCCGTCAGGAAGCCTTTCCCCAGCGGGCTAAAGGGAACAAAACCGATGCCGAGTTCTTCGAGGGTCGGTAGTATTTCCGCTTCCGGCTCGCGCCACCACAGCGAGTATTCGCTTTGAAGCGCAGTGACTGGCTGGACGGCGTGCGCGCGGCGAATTGTCTGTGCGCCCGCTTCCGAAAGGCCGAAATGCTTCACCTTCCCTGCCTGAATCAGATCTTTCACCGCGCCCGCCACGTCCTCGATGGGCACGTTCAGGTCAACCCGGTGCTGATAGAACAGATCAATCACGTCCGTCTTGAGTCGTTTGAGCGAGGCTTCAGCAACTTCTTTGATGTGTTCCGGGCGGCTATCCAACTCGCTCCAACGTCCTCCGCCATCGCTAGCAGGTTTGAACCCAAATTTAGTGGCGATCACCACTTGCTTACGGAAGGGAGCGAGGGCTTCGCCGACAAGTTCTTCGTTCGTGAACGGGCCGTATACTTCAGCGGTGTCAAAAAATGTGACTCCGATTTCGACGGCTGCGCGAATCACCGCGATCATCTCCTGTTTATCTCCCGGTGGGCCGTAGCCAAAGCTCATTCCCATGCAGCCAAGCCCGATGGCTGACACTTCCAGATTGCTAATTCCAAGTTTGCGTTTTTGCATAGTTTCCCCTTTGTATCCTATTGGTTGAGCTGAATTCTAAAGGCTCCGGGAGAAAAGCTAATAGGACGATACTCGCAAATCATTGTAGGATCCTGCAAAAACTCTGCGTGCAGCGCGCTAATCAGAACCAAAGAGGCTAAAAGCGTGTTTTAAAAGCTCCGATTTGAGCCTGTGAAGCAGGCGATAGCACGTAGCCTTGTCATTACCCACATATTGACGCGTTCATAGCCTGCGGATGCGTGCGTCAGCATAAAGCTTTGTCATTATCCAGATTTCAACGCGAGGCGGTGATGGCGTTTCACCGTACGGATTTATTCTTCGTCGCGGAGCGACGGTTGAGCGGTGCCCTGGGAACGCAAAAGATTTGGGTAAAGACAAGGCTTTATGCTCGCGCCCGCTTCGCGGGCTTTAGAAAAGAACCTTTAAAACACGCTCTTAGCCTCTTTGGTTCTGATTAGCATGTTAGCATGCAGCACGCAGAGTTTTTGCAGGATCCTACAATGATTTGCGAGTATCGTCCTATTACCCTTTCTCCCGGAGCCTTTAGAATTCAACTCAACCAATATGTACACCGAAGAGTAGTTCGTAAATTCAAGTAACGCGAGGACACCACGATGACCGCAGCCGAATCGGTCGACATCACGCGCGAGCTTGCTCGCGGCAAGTTCACCGACGAGATGCTCAACGACATGCGCGCGCGCATTGGCCTCGAGCTGCGCACCGATGCCTGCGTAAACAACGAGGACGCTACCCGGCTCGCGATCCTCCGCTTCTGCGAAGGCATCGGCGATGACAATCCGTTGTGGACGGATCCCGACTATGCGGGGACCACCCCGCACGGAACGTTGATTGCGCCACCGAGCTTCATTTTCGCATGCCTCGCCTCGGTCCAATTCGGCTGGCGCGGCCTCGGCGGCTTTCATGCCGAGACGAAGCTCAGCTTTCACCGCAGGATCAAGGTAGGCGACAAGGTCACTGCGCGCGTCTTCTTTGACGGCTTCGAGGGCCCGATTGAGAGCAACTTCGGCGGGCGCCGGATCAAGGACTACATCCGGCAGGAATACTGCAACCAGGACGGCGCGCTGATTGCTACCTTCATCTGCTCGCGAGTCCGCTTCGAGCGGACGGAAATGCAGAGGCGGCGCGAGTCGCGCAAAGTCGAGTTGCCGCATCCCTGGACGGATGCGGAGATCGAGCAGATCGAGAACGACATCCTCGCCGAGACGCCGCGCGGCGCGTTAACGCGCTATTGGGAAGACGTGAACGTTGGCGACGAGATCGACGTCATCACCAAGGGGCCGATCAGCCTCACCGACGAGATCGCCTTCATCGCGGCCGGCGCTGCGCCTATCCCGCGGATCGCGGCGAATCGCATTGCGCTCAAGGGCTATCGCCGCCACCCGCACTGGGCCTACCGGGACCCGATAACCCATGGGCTCGAGCCTGTCTACTCGGTCCACTACAACGACTACGCCGCACGGCTGCAGGGCGCGCAGGCCGCGTACGACGTCGGCATTCAAAGGACGTGCTGGCAGATCCATTCGCTGACCAACTGGATGGGCGACGCCGGCTTCCTCAAGACTGCCAATTCGCAGTACCGCGCCCACGTCTACCTATCCGACGTCGTCCGCCTGGGCGGACGCGTGGACGCCAAGGAGGTCGATGCCGAGGGAAGCCACGTGGCGCATATCACGACCTGGGCGCGCAACCAGCGCGAACAGGACGTCATGCCCGGCACGGCCGTGATCGCACTGCCGCATCGCGCCGCATCAGACGGCGATGCGCGAACCACTCAGGAGGCCGCCCGATGACCGCAGACACAGATAACCAGTCCCACAGCCCGACCGCGCATGCGCCGATGGGAGAGCGGGACCGCCCGGCGCCGGGCATTCCACTGCCGCTCACGGGCGTGCGTGTCCTCGATCTCGGCCATGTGTTCCAAGGGCCGTACGCTACATTCCTCATGGCGATGGCCGGCGCAGACGTCATCAAAATCGAGCCCCCGCACGGCGAAATGTCGCGGCGGCGTGGCCGCGATGGCGACTATCCATTCCGCGCCCTCAATGGCTGCAAGCGCGGCATTGTGCTGAACCTGAAGACCGAGCGCGGGCGGGAGTTACTGATCGAGCTGAGCCGCAAGGCAGACGTGCTGGTGGAAAACTTTGCACCCTCGGTCATGACACGGCTCGGCCTCGGGCCCGATGTCTTGCTGAAGGCAAATCCAAGGCTGATCTACGCCTCGGGATCGGGTTTCGGACGTACCGGCCCCTACGCCGACAAGCTCGCTCTCGATCTCACGATTCAGGCGATGAGCGGGGTGATGAGCGCAACTGGCGAGGCGGGCGGGCGCCCGCTCAAGGCCGGCGTGCCAGTCGCCGACTTCATGTCCGGGGCCCATCTCTACGGCGCAATCGTCACTGCCCTCTACGAGCGCGAGCGCACCGGACGCGGCCGTGTCGTCGAAGTGTCGATGCTCGAAGCGATGTTCGCGACCCTGCTTCCTGCCGCCGGTCATACCTATGAGAGCAACGCCGCGCCGAAGCGCAGCGGTAATCGCCACGTCGCAGATTCCTATGTTCCGTTTGACACTTTCGAGACCGCCGATGGATGGGTCGCAATCGTGTGCGCTACGGACGAGCACTGGGCGAACCTGACAGAGGCGATGGACCGCTCCGATCTCCGCGCGGACGGGTCCCTGCATCGCCTTCACGGACGTATCGCGCGGATCGACGAGGTGACTGCGGCAGTCGCTCAGTGGACTGCGACGCGCACCCGCGAGGAGGTGAGCGCGCTGTGTCAAAAGCATCACATCCCGGCAGCGCCGGTGAGGGATGTGGTCGAGGTGCTCCGCGACCCGCATCTGCACGCGCGGGGCTTCCTCACGGATCAGGCCGGCGGCGCGGGGCCGGTGGCTCTGCCGAACAGTCCGATCCGCTACGAGGGATCGGCGATGCTGCCGCTGAAGGGGCCGCCGGGGCTCGGGGAGCATACTGAAGCGGTGCTGACCGCGCTCTGCGACCTCGACGAAGCCGAGTTGGCCGCCATCCGCCGCACAGGCGTCATCCCGGCGTGAAGACCAAATTCCTACCGGCGGATCGATGATTCGACGCCCGGCCAACCTCGAACAGACCATACCGGCGCCGAGACCAATGCGTGCCAGAGGAGAAAACCGATGAAGCTCACCAGCTGGATCCTGACCGCGGTCGGAGCGGTGGCGCTCGGCGCCACGATCGTCGCGTGCGGGGTGATGAAGACCCATGACAGGTCCGCGCAGACCCCGCCGCCCACCGTGACTATTCGGGCGGCGGCGCCGAGCCTCACCATCGGCGTGCCTCTCACGATGATAGCCAATCGCATCGACAGGGCGCACGGGGTCGCGGTCGACCTGCAAGCGTTCGGGACGTCGAGCACCATCTCGATCGATGCCGTCCTCGCCGGGCAGGCGTTGTTCGGGTCGGTCGGAACGCTGACCGCCCTGCAGGCGATCCGGCAGGGCGCGGACCTGAGGATCATCGCCGCCGTCGTTAACAACGTGCAGGTTATGGTTATCCGCGACGATGTGGCGCAGAGGCTCGGCGTGTCGCCCACAGCGCCGATTGCCGAGCGCGTGCGCGCGCTCAGGGGACTGATCGTCGCGACAGGCGCGGTGGGGTCGACCCACTACCAGATCTTGCGCTCCTACCTGCAGCAATATGGCCTCAACCCGGACAAGGACGTGCGG